>WNGB01004983.1_pt1 | contig 22958 bp, 26 predicted proteins | sample 5400681 | NCBI WGS metagenome assembly WNGB01 (sample SAMN13153367, study PRJNA577476) | soil metagenome | isolation source: 115 cm soil or saprolite under grassland replicate 2 | place: USA:California | collected 2016-06-15
TCGACGTCGATGCGAGGGTGACGCGCGCGAAAGGTGGGCAGCACCGGGTCGATCACGAAGGGCGCCGCCAATCGTGGCACGGACAGCCGCAGGCGGCCGACCACCTCTCCAGGCTTCGCGGACACCTCGCCGAGGGCGGCGACCACCTGTCCGAATGCCGGCCCCGCGCGCTCCATGAGGCGGCGCCCGGTGTCGGTCACCGACACGCTGCGCGTCGTGCGGGTCAGGAGCACGACCCGGAGCTGCTCCTCGAGCTGCTGCACCGCATGACTCACTGCGGACCTGGTGACGCCGAGCTCGCGCGCCGCGCTGCTGAAGCTCCGGAGGCGCGCCACCGCGAGGAATGCCTGGAGCTGTGGAAAGAGAGCGGTGTTCATCTGCAAGAACCCCCGTTGGCCCACTCTCGCGAGGGGACCAGCGCGCTTGGCGCGCACCGCGGTCACTCGACGCGCGCCGCGCCCCCTCGAAGGTGCCCCCCAGGTGATGGAGCGGGCCGACCGCATTGTCAACCACTGCTCACCAGGCCGTCGCTTCAGAGGCGTCTAGTGGTCGGGGCGCTCGGAGCGTAACTGTGCCGTGCGTCGTCTGGAGCACATGTGGCTCCGAGGGGCGGAGCGTCAACAGGCAACGCATGTAGTGACGGCATCAATGCCAATGAAGGGTAACGACATGTCCGATTCACGTAACGACCACGACCACTGCCCGACGATGCCGGGCCGGCGTAGCTTTCTCAAGGCGGGGGTGGTCCTGGCCGCAGCGCCGCTTGTGGGAGGCGTTGCGAGCCGTGCAGAGGCCGCAACGAAACCCGTCGCCAACGGCCCGTTCACCGCCCGAGCGTACGGCAACACGAGCGCCACGGGTCCTCTGGGACCTCTACAGATCAAGCGGCGCGCCGTCGGTCCAAACGACGTGCTGCTGGACGTGCTGTACTGCGGGATCTGTCACTCCGACATCCACCAGGCTCGGAACGAGTGGAGCAGCTTACCGACGGTGTACCCCTGCGTGCCCGGCCACGAGATCATCGGCCGCGTCCAGGCGGTGGGCAGCGCGGTGACCAAGTTCAAGGTCGGCGACATCGGCGGCGTCGGTTGCATGGTCGATTCGTGTGGCACCTGCGAGAACTGCCTCGCCGATCGCGAGCAGAACTGCCTGATGGGCGCCACCTTCACCTACAACTCGAGCGATCGCGCCACGGGCGAGAACACGCTGGGCGGCTACTCCGAGAAGATGGTCGTCTCGGAGCGATTCGTGATCCGCATCCCCCCCGGCGCGGACCTGGCGGCCACGGCGCCGCTGCTCTGCGCCGGCATCACGACGTTCTCGCCGATGCAGCACTGGAAGCTCTCGTCCCGACAGCGGGTCGGCGTGATCGGGCTCGGCGGGCTCGGTCACATGGCGGTGAAGCTGGCCGCTGCGCGAAAGGCCAAGGTCACCGTGTTCACGACCTCGCCCGGCAAGGTTGCGGACGCGCGGCGGCTGGGCGCGCAGGAAGCCGTGCTCTGGAGCGACACCGCCGCGATGAAGCGGCTCGCGAATCGCTTCGACCTGCTGATCTCCACGGTTCCGCAGTCGTACCCGATGCAGCCGTTCATGGACCTGCTCGCCCTCGATGGGACCCTGGTCAACGTCGGCGCGCTCAATCAGCTCCAGGGCGGGCTGATCGGAATGTCCATGGCCTTTGGACGCAAGAGCCTCGCAGGCTCGGTGATCGGCGGCATCGCCGAGACCCAGGAAGTCATCGACTACTGCGCGGCGCGGGGCATCAAGGCGGACGTCGAGCTGATCCGCCCCGAGCAGATCAACCAAGCATACGACCGCGTGGTCAGCAAGGACGCGCGCTACCGGTTCGTGATCGACCTGACCACCGGCAAGAAGGCGTGAACATGGTGAAGCTGCTCGTCGCGCTCGCGGCCGTCTCCGTCCTGGCGTCACCGTCCGCCAGGGCAGGTGAGGTCCGGGCGACTGCGGCGAGCGGCGCTCCGCGGACGGCGCCAGGGGGAGGTTCACACGACATGCAGATCACGCGTTCCGGTACCCAGGCCTCGCAGAAGGGGCCGGGCGAGTACTTCACCGGCACGGTCCGTATCGACCCACTCTTCCCAGTGAACCCGCCGTCGCGCGCCTCGGGCGCGTACGTGACGTTCGAACCGTGCGCTCGGAGCGCGTGGCACACGCATCCCCTCGGTCAGATCCTGATCGTGACGTCGGGGGTCGGCCGCGTGCAGCGGTGGGGCGGTCCGGTCGAGGAGATCCGGGCGGGGGACGTGGTGTGGACACCGCCCGGCGTGAAGCACTGGCACGGAGCATCGCCGACCACCGCGATGACCCACCTCGCCATCCAGGAGCAGCTCGACGGCAAGGCGGTCGAGTGGATGGAGAAGGTGACGGACGAACAATACGGGGCGCCCGTGAACCAGCACCCGCAGGCGCATCCGCGCACCCAGGCGGATGACCTCACGTGATTCCCGTCGCCCTCGCCGTCGCGATGACGGTCCACGCTGCCGGCAGCGCGAACGCCGACGCGCGCCACGACGCTCGGGTTGAGTCGCCGGCGGCGACGTCACGGAACGTGAGCGAGATGAAGATCCGCATGAACTTCGAAGGGAAGGTCATCACGGGCACGCTGGTCAATACCGAGACGGCGAGGGACTTCGCCTCCCTGCTCCCGTTGACGTTGACGCTGAAGGACTACTCGGGCACCGAGAAGATCAGCGATTTGCCGAGACGGTTGTGCACCAAGGGAGCACCGGAGGGCAGTGTTCCTTCCGTGGGGGACATCGCGTATTACGCGCCCTGGGGGAACCTGGCCCTTTTCTACAAGGAGTTCCGCTACTCGAGCGGGCTCATCACGCTCGGGACGCTGGATTCCGGCGTCGAGCTGCTCCGCGGGCGCGATCCGGTGAAGGTGACGATCGAGCTCGTGAAGTGACGGTCGAGAAAGAGGAGAGGATATGCGAGGAGCCGTTCTGTATGCGCCGCGCGACGTGCGTTTCGAGGAGCGCGAAGAGCCGAGGATCACGAAACCGACGGATGCGCGAGGAGCGCGAAGAGCCGAGGATCACGAAACCGACGGATGCGATCATCAGGATGTCGGCAACGTGCGTGTGCGGGTCCGACCTTTGGCCCTATCGCGGCGTCCAGCCGGTGACGCAGCCGACGCCGTTCGGCCACGAGTACTGCGGGATCGTAGAGGAGGTCGGCAGCGCGGTCGCATCGATCAAGCCGGGCCAGTTCGTGATCGGCTCGTTCTTTGCCTCGGACAACACCTGCCCGATCTGCCGCGCCGGATACCAGTCGTCCTGCGTCCATCGCGAGCTCGTCGGTGGTGCGCAAGCGGGGCGGCTGCGCGTCCCGCTCGCGGACGGCACCCTGGTCGCCACACCGGGCCTTCCGCCGGACGACCTCATCCCGAGCCTGCTGACGCTCTCGGACGTCATGGGCACTGGCTGGTTTGCCGCGGATGCCGCCAACGTCAAGCCGGGCGTGACGGTCGTGGTCGTCGGCGACGGGGCAGTTGGCCTTCTAGCGGTCCTCTCCGCCAAACAGATGGGCGCCGGGCGGATCATCGCGATGAGCCGTCACGCGCCCCGACAGAAGCTCGCACGCGAGTTCGGCGCGACCGACATCGTCGCGGAGCGGGGTGACGCGGGCATCGCCCGTATCAAGGAGTTAACCGACGGACTCGGCGCCGACTCCGTGCTGGAGTGTGTCGGCACGCAGGAGTCGATGATGCAGGCGATCCGGTCCACCCGCCCGGGCGGATATGTGAGCTACGTCGGCGTTCCGCACGGCGTCGAGCTCGACGGGCAGGCGCTGTTCTTCGCGCACGTCCACCTCCACGGTGGCCCGGCGCCGGTGCGCCGTTACCTGCCCGAGATGATCGACCTCGTGTGGAAGCGGAAGATCAACCCCGGCAAGGTCTTCGACCTCACGCTGCCTCTCGACCAGGTCGCGGAGGGGTATCGCGCGATGGACGAGCGGCGCGCGATCAAGGCGCTCCTGCGCCCGTGATCGAACGGCGACCGCTTTCGGCACTCGAGGAGTTCTTCGCGGGTCCGAGATGAGGCGCCTCGCAGCGCACTCGCTCACCCCTTCGCAGCCGCTCCCCTGAGTTCCAGGCCGAGCGCCCTGATGACCTTCGTCACGGTGCCGAACTCCGGGTTTCCACCCGGCGAGAGGGCCTTGTAGAGCCCTTCGCGCGTGAGGACTGTCTTCCGCGCCAGCTGGGACATCCCCCGGGCACGGGCAATGTTCGCCGTCGCATCGCGGTTCGACGCGGGCATCCGGCTGGTCGAGTCCATCGACCGCGACATGGTTCACGTTCGGCTTTCCGGCGAGGCCCGCCTCGTGGTGGTGGCCGCGCCGGCTTGAAGACCCGCGGTGTGCCGCAGAAGACGCCCCCGTCGTGCCCCGCCTGTTCCTCTACTTCCCGAGCCGTGCCCAGGTCTCGCCAGCTCTCAAGGTCTTCGTCGAGGTCGCGCGCGAGGTCACGAAGGACTCGAGCCAGACCCGGTGATCGGCCCTCCGCGGTGAAGGGCACCTCGCGCGCGGCCGCGAAGTCGTGCCGCGACAGGCCACCTCGTCCACGTTTCCGTCGTGAAGTTTTTCCGAACGGCCCATGCGGTTTCCGGCCGTTTCGGAGGGCCCCGCGCGTACGTAGGTTCTCGCCACTGCTGCCGGGGGCGGTGGTACCGCGACGCAGCGAAAGGAACGGAAGAGATGAAACGAGAGATGAAGAAGCGAACCCTGGAGAAGAGCGGACTCGAGGTCTCGGCCATCGGCTTCGGCACGATGAGCCTGACGGCCGTCTACGGCCCTGCGATGGAACGACCGCAAGCGATCGCGCTCGTCCGGTCGGCCGTCGAGCGCGGCGTCACGTTCTTCGACACCGCGGAAGCGTATGGCCCGTTCACGAACGAGGGGCTCGTGGGCGAGGCGCTCGCTCCGTTCCGCCACCGCGTCGTGATCGCCACGAAGTTCGGCTTCGACATCGCCCCGGACGGCACGCGCCGCGGCGGCGTCGACAGCCGGCCCGAGCACGTCAAGGAGGTCGCCGAAGCGGCGCTCAGGCGACTGCGCGTCGACGCCATCGACCTGCTCTACCAGCACCGCGTCGACCCGAACGTGCCGATCGAGGACGTCGCGGGCGCGGTGAAGGACCTGATCGCCGCGGGGAAGGTGAAGCACTTCGGCCTCTCGGAGGCGAGCGCGAGGACCATCCGCCGCGCGCACGCCGTGCAGCCGGTGACCGCGGTCCAGAGCGAGTACTCGCTCTGGACGCGCGACGTCGAGCAGAACGGGGTCCTCGCGACGTGCGAGGAGCTCGGCATCGGGTTCGTCCCGTTCAGCCCGCTCGGTGCCGGGTTCCTGACGGGGAAGATCGACGCGAAGACGGCCTTCCACCCGACCGACTTCCGGAGCTACTCGCCGCGCTTCACGCCGGAGGCTCGCAAGGCGAACGAGGCCGTCGTGGACCTGCTGAGCCAGGTCGCCGCCCGGAAGAAGGCCACGGTTGCGCAGGTCGCGCTGGCGTGGCTGCTCGCGCAGAAGCCCTGGATCGTCCCGATCCCCGGCACCACCAAGCTCCAGCGCCTCGAGGAGAACCTCGGCGCCGCCGAGGTCGAGCTCACGCCGGATGACCTTCGCGAGATCGAGCGAGCCTTCGCGAGCATCACGGTGCAGGGCGCCCGGCTTCCCGAGGCCGTCCTGGCCCTGACGGACCGCTGACGATCACTCCAGGAGGAGAACGATGCACAGCCGCTACCCCGCTCGCGAACGCACATCGCACGACCGGCCTGCGATCATCTGGGGCCCGAAGGACGGCGGGGGCCGCCCGCCCCAGCACCAGCGGTTCGAGCGGACGTTCCCGCGGCACAGCACCGTGCTCCTCGATGAACTGCAACGGCAAGCGTGGAGCACTGCCGGAGCACCCCGCGGGCCGGTAATCCTCCGTCACAGCCCCAATCGCGCCCTGAGTTCGTCCGCTGTGAGGACCTGCGTGTAGACCGCCGTCCCCACATCGAAGAGCCGGGCGCGCGCGAGCGGGCCGACAACCACCGGCTCAAAGCCGGCGTCCTTCACGAGGCGCGCCACCACCCGGAGGGCCTCCTCGTCGTCCCCGGCGATGGGGATCGCCACGCGCTTCCCGCTCCGGTGGGCCTCGCTCCTCAGGTCGCGAAAGCTGATCGCGTTGAACGCCCGGACAAGGCGCACGCCAGGCAGGAACTCGGCCGAGGCGATCCCGGTGCCCTTGCGGCGCGCCTCGTGCGCCATGTCGCCGTCGCGCTCCGGGTACGGGTTTCCCGTGTCGAGCACGATCTTCCCGGCGAGCTCCTTCGCGAGATCGCGTCCGATCTGCGGGAGCGCGCCGTAGGGGACCGAGACGAGGACCACCTCGCCGAAGACCGCCGCCTCCCTCGGCGTTCCGGACTTGCCCTTCGGCCCGAGAGATCGGGCGAGCTCTTGGAGCCGCTCGGGGTGGCGGGACGAGACGAGCACCTCGTGCCCCGCCTTCGCCCAGAGCGAAGCGAGCGTGCCTCCGATCCTGCCCGCGCCGATGACGCCGATCTTGAGCGGGCTGGCGTCCTCGGCGCGGGCGCTCCCCGGGGCGGCGAGGACTGCCGCGAGGGCGAGGACGATCCACGGCGGCGCCCTGAACCGGGAGACATCGCGTGCAGCAGCAGGATTCGTCATGTTCGTGCCTCCGCGAGCCTCGTCCCGAGCGGCGGCGCGGAGCGGCCAGGCGCGAAGCAATCAACACTGTCGAATACAATGCCCTCGAGCGGCTCCAACGCGAGGGGCTCGCCGAACTCGCTCTCGATCGAGGACCTTGCCCGAGAAGCTTCTCGAACGCCGCCTTGTTCCGGTCGCCGTCGGGCGATCGTCGCCGTGAGCGGCTACGCGCAGCCGAAAGACGTGCGAGTGGTCCTACGACTGGTGGGCGATCCCGCCGTCGTGACCCAGCGTGGAGGACGATCTCGCTCGACCCCGATGGCGCTTCGTGAACGCCTGAGCCGTGATGGCGGACGGAGAGGCGCTCGCCCGACTGCGCGCAGGCGGGCCTCGAACACAGCGCCCCGGCCGCTCCGAGAGCTCAGGATTGGTCGCAAGCCTCACGTGGATTCGCACCGCGCGCTCCGGCGAGTCGCCGTCCGTGCGCGGCTCGCACGAGCGAGCGTCCCCGAGCCACGAGGTGGACGCCGCGTCAGCGTCCCGGCAGCAGGTCGAGCGGCGTCCGCCTGGGCAGCTTCGCCTGCTTTCCGAGCACGTCCGCGAACGCGAGCTGCTCCACGGCCTTGCGGACGAAGAGCAGGTGCTCCTCCTCCTCGTGCAGCCGCTTCTTGAACTCCCGCTTCGCCCCGCGGTCACCCGCCTCGTCCGCGATCTGGGCGAGAAGGTCCCAGCCGGCGTTGTCGACCAGCTCGGCGGCGAGGAGCGCGTGGAGCAGGTGCGGGAGCTCGGCATCGGACATGACGACCTCCTCGATGCCCTTCGACTCGCGCGTGACGAGACGCGAGCGATCGGTCTCGGCGTGCGCATCTCCGCCCAGGGCGCGGATCCGCTCCTCGAGCCACTCCTCGTGCTCCTTCTCTTCGTCCCGGTGCTTCTGCATCTCCGGGACCATTCGGCTCACGTCCTCGTCGGTCGCCGCACGCATCACCTCGAGGATCCGGTCGTACAATTTGATTGACGCCTGCCCGCTCGAACGCGAGGCGCTCGTTCAGGACATCGATGAGCTTCGCGGGGTCGTGCTTCTCGAGTTCTGCCATCGTCGTGCTCCTTTCGAGCTTCGGCGCGTCATCGCGCCGTCGTTGCTTCATTGGCCGTGGCCGAATTGATGAAAGTTTGAGCATGCGCGCGTGCGCTCGCTGGAGACGGCCGCGGGAGCCGACGCTCGCGCGTGCGCCGAGCGGGCCCGCGTCACTCGCCCAGCGGGCGGGTCGATTGGAGTTCCCCGAAGACGCGGGACGTCCGGGCGGCGATACCGGCCAGACGACCAGCCGAGGACCGCCGCCGGGCGAGCGCGGTCTGGCCTCCGCTGTGTGCATTCCTCGGCGACGGCGACGCCGCGCGCTCGATCAGGTCCTCCCCTGGAGCGGAGCGTTGGCCGTGCTGAGGCGGGAGCGGTCGCGGTAACGCGCGTGGCACGACGCTCCAGTCGTCGCCGCGGCGCGCCGCGCCGACGCACCGTCTTCACCACCTCGCCAGGCAAGCTCGCCGACGCGCAGAGACTGGGGGCCAGGCACGCCGTGCTGTCGACCGACGCCGCTGCGATGAAGGCGCTCGCGGGCACCTTCGACCTGCTCATCGCCACGGTGCCAAAGGCCTTCGACATGAGCCCCTTCATGAATGCGCTGAAGCTCGACGGCACGCTCGTGAACGTGGGCGCGTTGGAGGTGCTCAAGGGGCTCGACGGCATGGGAATGGCGTATGGCCGCAAGAGCGTCGCGGGCTCGCTCATCGGCGGCATCGCCCAGACGCAGGAGGTCATCGACTACTGCGCGGCGCGCGGCATCAAGGCGGACGTGGAGGTGGAAGGATTCGCTGGACGGAAGTTCGCAAAGCAAGCGCAGGGTCCGGGGAGAGCAATCGCGGCGCCCCCCCGCCGCCTCCCCGGACGCTGCCTTGCTCTAGCCTGGGCGCGGCGGGTCACTACCGGATCGAGATCACCGGCCCACATCGCCGCGTGAAGAACTTCGACCGCCGATCTGCTGACGGTCCGGTACACCCTCAGATCAACCTTTCGAGACTCCACGCGCAGGAGGTCCTCAGCCTGTCGTGTGGCGGCAGGCGCTCCGGCCCGAGCGCACGACCACATGATGATTCGGGCGGCGTTCGGGCGTCCAGGGCCGCGTCCCGCATGCGCTCGGATGGCGCGTGGTGCGCCGGGCCCTCGGCCGGCGGTTCACCCTGGCGGGGGGGCTACGCGCCAGCGTCGTACGGTGCGAACATGCAACCCGGTCCGCGACGCTGCGTTTCGCAGTCCGGAAAGGTTGCACGATGACCAGGGCTCGCATCGAGCATCTCCTCGAGCGCCGAACTGTAGAGCTGCAGGAGATGAGCGCGCGGCTCGCCCGCGAGGTGGCCGAACGCAGGAGCGCGGAGGACGCGCTGCAGCGCCGGCTGGGGGCGCTCACCGAGCCGATCGACGTGGCAGACGTCCTCTTCGAGGATCTCTTCGACGTGGAGGAGATCCAGCGCGTCCAGGACGCCTTCGCCGAGGCCACGAAGATCGCCTCCCTCATCACCCGTCCCGACGGGACGCCCGTCACCAAGCCCAGCCGCTTCTGCCGGCTCTGCATCGATACGATCCGGAAGACGACGAAGGGCCTGGCGAACTGCTACCACTCCGATGCCATCATCGGCACGCAGAACCCCCGCGGACCCACCATCCAGCGCTGCCTGAGCAGCGGGCTTTGGGATGCGGGCGCGAGCATCACCGTGGGGGGACGCCACGTCGCCAACTGGCTCATCGGGCAGGTGAAGAACGAGGAGGTCGACGAGTCCAAGCTGATGGCGTATGCGAGCGACATCGGGGCGAATGCCGACCAGTTCCGCGACGCCTTGCGCGAGGTCCCGGTGATGTCCACCGGGCAGTTCACGCGGATTGCCGAGTTCCTGTTCCTCCTCGCGAACGAGCTTTCGCTGAAGGCGTACCAGAACGTCCAGCAAGCTCGCTTCATCGCCCAGGAACGGCGAACCGAGGAGGCGCTCCGGCTCGACGAGTCGCGCCTGGAGGCGCTCCTCACGCTCAATCAGATGGCGGAGTCGTCGATCCGGGAGATCACCGACTTCTGCCTGGAAGAGGGTGTCCGGCTCACCAAGAGCAAGATCGGCTATCTCGCCTTCATGAACGAGGACGAGACCGTCCTCACCTTGCACTCATGGTCAAGGGCCGCCATGGCCGCTTCCCGGGTCCCGGAGGCGCTCGTCCATCCCGTGGCCACGACGGGGCCATGGGGAGATGCGGTCCGCCAGCGAAGGCCCATCATCACCAACGACTGCCGCGGCGTCACGAAGGGAACTCCACTGGGGCACACCCCCATCCACCGCCACATGAATGTCCCGGTGTTCGAGGGCGACCGCATCGTGGCCGTCACCGGTGTGGGGAACAAGGACGAGCCCTACGACGAATCGGACGTCCGCCAGCTGACGCTGCTCTCGCAGGGGATGTGGCGGCTCGTGCAGCGGCGACGGATGGAGGACGCGCTCAAGGACCACGGCCATCGCCTGGAGGAGGTCGTCCGCGAGCGCACGGCCGCGCTGGAGGAGGCCAACGTCCTGCTGCGGCAGCAGGATCGCCGCAAGACCGAGTTCCTCGCGATGCTCGGGCACGAGCTGCGCAACCCGCTCACGCCGATCCGGAACGCCGCCCATCTCATGCGGCGCTCGCACCCGGCGGGCTGCGAACAAGCGGTCGCGATCGTGGAGCGCCAGGTCGCCCAGATGACGCGACTCGTGGACGCGCTGCTCGACATCTCGCGCCTCACGCACGGTCGGCTGCTTCTCGAGCCAGAGCCGCTCGAGCTCGGCGCTGTCGTTCGCGCGGCGCTCGACGACCACGTCGAGGCGCTGCACGCGCGCGGCGTCACCGCGGAGCTGCAGCTCCCGGATCAGCAGCTCCCCGTACGCGGCGACAGGACGCGCCTCGCGCAGGTGCTCGGGAATCTCCTCAACAACGCCGAGAAGTTCACGAGCCGCGGCGGGCGGGTGTCCGTGCGCGCGGAGACGCATGGCGACCGTGTGGCGGTCTCGGTGGCGGACACCGGAATGGGCATGAGCGAGGAGACCCGGTGTGGTCTGTTCCAGCCGTTCGGGCGGTCGAAGGCGAGCCTGGAGCGCGGCGGGGGCGGGTTGGGCCTTGGTCTATCGCTGGTGAAGTCGCTGGTGGAGGCGCACGGCGGGACGGTCCAGGCGTCGAGCGCGGGCGTCGGGCTCGGATCCGAGTTCGTGATCGATCTCCCGCTCGAGCCTCAGCCGAAGCAAGCTCGTCCGGGACCCGTGCATCCGAGCGCCGCTCCGCCGCCGGCCTCACGGCGGATCGTCGTCATCGAGGACAACGTGGATGCCGCCGACACGCTCCGGCTCATGCTCGAGATGGCAGGCCACGAGGTCTCCGTCGCAGCGTCCGGCGAGGAGGGAGCGGCGCAGGCCGCCCGGCTGCGCCCGGACGTGGTGCTCTCCGACATCGGGCTGCCCGGTCGGATGAACGGCCACGACGTGGCCCAGGCGCTCCGCCGCGATCCATCGTTGCGCTCCACGCGCCTCATCGCGCTCTCGGGGTTCGACCAGGAGGAGGATCGCCGCCGCGCGCTCGAGGCGGGGTTCGATCACTATGTCGTGAAGCCGTTCGATTATGACGACCTGGAGCCGATGCTGCAGTGATGCTTCAGCAGTGAGCGAGCGATGACGACCGATCGTTCAACCGTGCTTTCCTCACGCGGCTGGCTCGCCATCCTCGCGATCCTCGGTTCGGCCGCGCTTGCCCCATCCCCGGCCCCGGGCGGAGGAGCGGAAGCAGGTGCTGGTGCTGCACTCGTATCACAAGGGCCTCCGCTGGACGGATGCCGAGGATGCGGGGATCTCGTCCGTGCTCGGCGCGCGCCCGGAGCTCGACGTCCACACGGAGTACCTGGACACGAAGCGCCATCCTGAAGACGCGTACCAGCGCACCCTGCTGGCGCTGTACCGGACGAAGTTCCCGGGCATCCCGTTCGCCGCGGTCCTGGCGACCGATGACGCCGCGTACGCGTTCGCCGTCGCGAACCGCGAGCTGCTGTTTCCCCATGCGGCGGTCGCTGTTCTGCGGGGTGAACAACTATACCGACCCGGAGGACGACCGGCTGCGGGACGTCGTCACGGGCGTGCTCGAGGATTTCGACATCCCGAACACCCTCCGTGCGGCGCTGTCCCTCCAGAAGGACGTGAGCCGGGTCGTCGTGATCAACGACCGCACCGTGCGATCGCTCCGGCACCATGATCGACTATCAGGAGGCGATCACGGCTATCGCGCGTCGCGCCCGTCCCGATTCGCTTCCTGTTCGACGACCGACAGCTCCAGCGATTCGGGTTTGCGCGGGCGGATCTGCCGGGCGGCAGCGCGCTCGTGAACGAGCCGCCCTCGTTCTACGCGGTGAACAGGACGCTCGTGCGCGGCCTGGTGGCGGCGTGCATCGCGCTGATCGCGATCGCCGCGCTCCTCTGGCTGAACGCGAGGCAGCGGCGCTGCGAGGCGGAGTCGCAGCGATTCCTCGCGAACGTGAGCGCCGCGCTGGGGGCGTCCCTCGACTTCGACGCGGCGGGCGCGGCGGTCGCGCGCATGGCGGTGCCGCGACTCGCGGATGCCGCGCTGCTCTACGTCGATGACGGCTCGGGCGAGCCGCGCGCGTGGCTCGCGCGCGCCGATGTGGCGGGGGACACCATGAGCATCCGCGTTCCGGCGACGGCGCTCCCGGCCATCGCCTCGCGTCCCGGCGTGGCGGGCGCACTCCGGCCGGACAGGCCGGTCGTCACGCATTCGGACGCCGCGCAGGGATGGCCCGGGCGGCTCGTCCATGCCGGGAAGGTCTCGACCGAGAGCACGTTTCCGCTCGTGGCCGGCGGGAGGACCCTCGGGACGCTGTCGCTGGCGTCCGCGACGCGGCGGATCTTCGGCCGCGACCTCGCGCTCGCGAGCGAGCTCGCCCATCGCGCGGCCACCCCGCGCTCCTCACGCATCGCTCTTCCGCAGGGCGGAGAACGCCGTCCACGCGCGCGACGAGTTCCTCGCGAACGCCTCCCACGAGCTGAAGACGCCACTCACGCCGTCGACGGCCTGCTCCACATGTCGCAGGGTCACCAAGCGCGAGGTGCAGCTCGAGCTCGGCCCGACCGATCTTGCGCGTCCGCGATCACGGCGCCGGGATCGCGCCCGCGGATCGGGATCGCATCTTCCTGCCGTTCGAGCGGGCGGCCTCGTGCATGCGGGCGACCGGCTTCGGGCTCGGGCTCTACATGGCGCGCCGCGTCGCCGCCGCGCACGGCGGGGTCATGCGGCTCGAGAGCGCGCCTTGGGGAGGCAGCTCGTTCGTCCTCGAGCTGCCGCGCGAACGCGCGACGGCCCCCGGCCGCGGTAACGGCTGGTTGACAGCTGACGTGAGGCGTCGCTCGGCTATCGGTTACGTCAGCCCGGCCGAGTTCGAGAAGAGGTTCACGGAGAGGCAGGCAGCGCGCGGCGCTCGGCTTCTCGAAGTAGAAGTCGGCGCCCGACACGATGACGGCCGTCCGAGGTCCCGCTCGCGGCGTCGCACCCTGAGGCCTCGGGTCAGCTCCGACGCCTGCTCGACGATGCGCTCGAGCGAGCTGCGAAGCCGGGCAGCGGTCGTGTTCGGCACGTCCATGTCTCCCCCCTCCACTGGCGCGGCATGCCAGGGCGCCGGGATCGCCGCCGGTCGTTCGTCGTCCTCGAGCACTTCGGGCGCGCCGCTCGACTCCGCACTGTCCGCACCATCCGCACCGGGCGTCACGGATTTTGGTGCGCCGGTGGTGCGCAGCGCACCATCCGGAAAAGAAGAAGGCCGCGACCCGACGGTTTCCCGTACGAAGTCGCGGCCTTCTGAGTCGGGGAGACAGGATTCGAACCTGCGACCCCTTGGTCCCGAACAATCTGCGCGCTCCCATCCTTACCCCGCTGGACCGCTCGCGAATTCATCTAACCCACCGTCCATACGTCATTTCTCGCGACGTCTCGTCTTGTCTCTCGGCGTCGCGCACGGTACCGAGAAATCGCACCCCAAGCGCACCCCGCACCCCGAACGCACCCCGGGGATCGGGTCCATCGGCTGAAGCTTCGCAAGGAAGACGCAGCCGAGGCGCGGGCATTCGTGGTCCCCCTGCCCAGCACCGCGCTCGCCATCCTCGAGCGGCTCCGCGCCGAGGCCGGCAAGAGCCCTTGGGTGCTCGCAAGTCCGAAGGACCCCGAGAAGCACATCGGAGAGAAGGTGCTCGTCCGCGCCCTCTCCCGTTTGCAGGACGGGAAGCGCCTTGCGCTGGGCGAAGGGCTCACGGTCCACGATCTGCGGCGCACGTGGCGCAGCCTCGCCATGGACCTCGGGATCGATCACGCAGTCGCGCGGCTGTCCCTCGGGCACGCCGGGCTCGAGGGAGTCGAGGGCGTCTACGGTCGCTCCCAGATGGTCGACCAGCGCGCCCAGGCCGCCGAGCTCGTCGCCGCGACCCTCGACCGGATCCGGCTCGGCGAAGCCGCGCAGCTCGTTCCGCTGCGCGAACGAAAGGCGTAGAGGGGCGTCGCAGACCCCTCGACGAGGAGCTATCCCCTGGCTACTGGTTCTCGCGTCGGCCACTCGCCGAGGAGCGACCATCCGCGTCCACGAGTCGCGAGGTCCACTGCGACGAGGTTCCCGGGCATCGCGACCTTGTTCAGTCCGACGCAACGGACGCCCGCGACCTCGGCGTCGAGCCGGGTATGGTGATGACCGAAGAAGCAGACCCGTGGGCGAACGCGGTCGAGCACAACGTCGAGGCCCGCCGCCTCGCTCACGTGTCCGGCGCCGCGCCGGTGGCGATCGAACTCACGCCCGCGGGGGCATCGTGCACGAGCAGAACGTCGATCCCGGAGCGCCGACCGAGCTCGTCGATCTCGTCGCGCGTGTAGTGGCGCTTCGCATAGCCCTGGAGATGCTTCGACCGCCGCTCGTAATCGGACGGACCGAAGCAGCCGCCGATGCCACCGACGCGCACGACGTCGCGCCCCTTTCCGAGGTCCATCGCCCGTCCGTTCCGGAGGTAGAAGAGCCTGGGAAGGATCTCTTCGCGATCCCGGGAGTCGAGCCACACGAGTCCTCGTGGTTCCCCTTGATGAAGATCGTCTTGCGCGGCACCGCACGGCGGTCGGCGAACCAGGAAGGAAAGTCGCCCGCGCCATCGTGCTTTCGAGTCGCCTTGTCTACTCGGTCGGGATCGGGCCAGACGCCGAAGTCTCCAACGTGCAGCACCCACTCGAACCGGCGGCCGAGCGCGTTCTCGAACGCGAGGACGTCGTCGTAGAGTCGACCAATGGCTCCATGAATGTCGCCCGCAGCACAGAGAAGCATCCGCGTTCGCCGTTCGTCGCTAACGAGCCGCTTCACGGCCGCGCGGCAGCGGGCACGCGAGCGATGATCTCGCGGACGACCTCGCGCGCGACGGCGATGGCCTGGTCGACCTCGTCGAGCGCGGGCTCGTCCGGGATCCCGGGGTAGCGGAACTTCCACGCGTACTCGGCGAGTGGCGCAGCTCGGTCGATGACTGGCCGAAGCGACGGGTCGATCGTCACGGCGAGCTCGCCGATCTCCTCGATGCTGTGCGTCTTCCGGAACGGACGCGCGTGGAGCGTGAGGAATCCCTTGATTGCCTTCTCCGCCGCCTGCTGGCAGTGGAACACTGCGGCGTCGCTCAACGGGGGCTCGGCAGCTCTCGCAACCTCAGCGGCGCGAGCATCCTCCGAGGCCTTGCGTAGCCAGGAGCGGGTCTCGACGAAGACGGCCGGGTCACTCGCCAAGGAGGACCCGCCCTTCACGAACGACCGTTGCGGGCAAGGAGGTGACCACGCCGAGTCGCTCCTCGAACGCCCGGCGTGTCCAGACCAGCACGTCTGCGGCGACGCCAGTGCCGCGGAGGACCTCGTAGGCCAGGCGGGCGCGCCGGCGCTCGGGCGGCGCGTCGTCCGGCACGACGAGCAGGATGTCGTAATCGCTGTCCGGCCCGGTCTCGCCACGCGCTCGCGAGCCGAAGAGGTAGACGCGCTCCGGCTGATAGGCGGGAACAAGCCGACGGAGCAGCTCCGCCAGCGTCGGATCGCTCACCCTGTCCGGGACCTCGCCCACAGGATCATTCTACCCGCGCGCGTCAAGAATGGCTCTCCGCCGCACGAGGCCAGGATGGTGGAGTCCCCCCACTTCCGGGAACTCGACCACCTCGCCCAACTCCGGCCCCTGGACGCCCCGAGGCTCCGGGGCATCGCCGGCCAGAGACAGATGGCAGCGGGTCCCGTTGTAGTACGCGAAGTACTTCGCCAGGATCCGCCGGAGGTGCACCTCGTCCAGCACGATCACGTGATCCAGACAGTCCCGGCGAAGCGAACCGATGAGCCGCTGCGCGTACGGGTTCTGCCACGGCGACCTCGCCGCCGTCACGACCTCCTCGGTGCCAAGGACCTCGATCGCCCGCCGGAACCGCTCCCCGTAGATCTTGCCCCGGTCCCGCACCAGGAACCGCGGCGCCGTCTCCTCCGGGAAGGCTTCGATCACCTGCCGCGCCGTCCACTCCGAAGTCGGGTACGCCGTCACGTTGAAGTGCACCACCCGTCGGCGGTGATGCGCGAGACGAGGGCATCCCTCCAGTTCGCCCACCCCTGCGAGAGGATCACCCAGAAAGCTCGGTCCCACGCCTCGAGGTGTAGGCGCCGGCCACAGCGGGTCCGGATCAGCACTGCGACCTGCTGACGCAGCGCCAGATTCTCGAGCGCGAGCTCGCGCCGCGTCCGGAACCGCGATCTCATCGTCCCTAAGACGGTCCAGAGGAGAGTCCACACGCCTCCGACCGTACCCGCTGAACACGCTGCGCCTCAAGGCGTCTCTGCCGGATGGACTTTTCGGCAGGCACAGGCGGAAAGGTGTCACCCCCGTCGGAGAACACGCTTGCGCCACGCCATGACGGCAACGATTCGATAAGGGCACGCCTCCCTCGCTCGGTTGCGCTGACGCGCTGGCCCCCCGTCCGCGGCGGACTAGATCCTAATGAGTCCGGTGGACTCGAGGAGAGCTTAGGAGAGATCCTTCTTCTTCTCCTCGAACTCCGCGCGGTCGATCTCGCCGCGCGCGTACCGCCGCTGAAGGATCTCGAGCGGCGTCTCGGATCGCGGTCCCGGCGCCTGCCGGATGCCCGTCCGGTCCCAGACGGCCCGAACGATCCACACCAGGGCCGCTGCGAACAGCAGCCAGAACACCGTCATGACGATCATGCCGAAACCCCAGCCGAACCCATCGCCCGTCCAGTGCCACATCTGAACTCCCCTGGCGCGCCGAGCGCGCGCCCATCACGCGACGTACCGCACCTCGCGCGCCATCCCCATCTCCATGTGGTACGCGTTGTGACAGTGGAAGAACCAGCGTCCCGGGTTGTCGGCGCGGAATTCGAACGACACCTCGCCCATGTGCGGCGGCACGATCACCGTGTCCTTCCACGCGCGACCCACGCGGAAGAAGTGACCGTGGAGGTGCATCGGGTGGAGCGCCATGCTCATGTTCCGCATCCGGAACCGCACCTGCTCGCCTCGGTGAATCTCGATGGGATCGACCTCGGGGTAGACCTGGCCACCGATGCTCCACGCGGACGACATCATCCCGCCAGAGAGCACGAGGTCCACGTCGCGATCCGGAGACCTCTCTCCGCTGTCCGGCTCCACAGCGTCGAGGTCTTCGATCTGCAGAACGCGCCCTCGGCGCAGTCCTTCGGGCTCCTGGCGAGCGGAAGGCGGCGCGGCGCGCGCGTCCAGGTACCGAAGGATCGCCCGCGCAGGCTCGGGCGAGCCCTGAAGCGGCGCGGCGGCGATCGCCCACGTCCCCGGATTTCGGGCCTCGACGACGACGTCGTACCGCTCCCCCATACTGATCTCGAGCGCGTCGACCTGCACCGGCTTCACGGGTCGCCCGTCCGCGTGCGACACGCTCATGCGGTGGCCTGCGATCGCGACCCGGTACGTCGTCGCGCCGGAGGGGTTGATGAGACGCAGGCGCACGCGCTCGCCCCGCTTCACTTCGAACGCGGGCGGATCGAATGGCGGTCGCCCGTTGACCAGCAGCGCGAGGTAGTCGGGGATTCCGAGTGACATCATCGAGCCCATCCCGCCGCCACCCATCATCCCACCGCCCATTCCGCCCATCATGCCCCCGCCCATAATCCCACCTCTCGGCGAGCGGCCTCGCTCCCCGGAGGCCATGTCGGGCGGATCTCCGGGGAGGAGATCGTCGAGCACGAGGGTGTAGTCCCGGTCGTACGCGACGGACGGCGAGCGCTCCTCGATCACCAGCGAGCCGACGAGCCCGCGGTCGATCTGGAGCCCCTGGTGACTGTGGTACATGTACGAACCCGCCGGCCTCGCGTCGAACTCGTACGTGAACGACGCGCCCGGCGCGATCGGCGCCTGGGTGAGCCCCGGCACTCCATCCATCGCATTCGGGACCGGCACCCCGTGCCAGTGGATGGTCGTCGGCTCCGAAAGTTCGTTCTTCACGACCACGCGCAGGCGCTCTCCTTCCCGGACTCGGATCTCGCGACCGGGGAACTGCCCGTCATAGGTCCAGACCATACGGCGGCCGAGCGGTCCGAAGTCGATTTCGGTCGGCCGTGGCGCGCGACGGATCTCGCGGGCCGTCTCTTGCGCGAGCGCCCGCGCCGGCGCCGACCCAGCCAGCGCGTGCCCGACGAGCGCCCGGGCGCCCATCGACCCGACTGCGGTGACCCGAAGAAACGCCCTCCGCGTCATTCCCCTTCCGGTCGTCTCGCCGTTCGCTCCAGGCATGACCCCGTCCTCCTGTTGGAATGGCCGCCTGCTCGGCTCGCGCTCAGCGGCCCGGGGTTGAATGCGCGCCATGCTCCCCTCCTGGCGCCCGGCTCCGGCGCAGGCGCGGCACGAACGGCGGCGTCACCGAGGCGTAGGCGTCCCACGCCGAGCCGAACCGCGCCCGTGCCTCGCGCTCCTCGCGCCGCGCGAGCCGGACGTACACCGTCACGAGGACCGGGAACATGACGAGCGTGACCAGCGTGGGCCACTGCAGCAGGAAGCCGAACATGATCACGACGAACGCGACGTATTGCGGGTGGCGCACGTGCGCGTACGGGCCGGTCGTTGCCAGAGTCCCCTGCCGCTGCGCCCGGTAGAGCACGCGCCAGGCGGACGAGAGGAGGAAGAACCCCACGACGATGAGGACGTTGCTCGCGAGGTGGATCGGGTTCGCGTGCGGGTTTCCCTTGAACCCGAGGAGCGTGTACCAGAGGTGCCCGGACGCGTGGCTCAGCGGGTCGATGCCGGGGAACCGCCGCGCGAGCCACCCGGAGAGGAGGTACACGGTCAGCGGGAAGCCGTACATCTCGACGAAGAGAGCGACGATGAACGCGGCGAAGCTCCCGAAGGTCCGCCAGTCCCGCCGCGTCGCCGGCTTGAAGAAGCTGAAGGCGAAGAGGATGAAGATCGCCGAGTTGATCACGACGAGCGACCACAGCCCGTACGCCGGGACGTCGTGGGTCATGACGCGCCTCCCGTGCCGTGCTCGGAGTGACCGCCGTGGTCACGCCCCTCTCCGTGGTGCATGAAAAGATGCAGGACGGGGCAGATGAGCAGGAGCACCCACGGCAGCGCGCCGAGGAGGTGCGCCCGGTGCTCCTGCCAGAGGAAGAAGACCGCGATCGCGGCGAAAGCGCAGAATCCCAGCCACAAGGGGATCCGGAACGGAGAGCGCCGCGTCCCTCCAGTCGACACTTCCTGCATGCTCATGGCTCCCTCCCGGTGACGCTCGAGCCGGACTCGCCGATCGCCACGTAAGTCGTGCCGAGGTAGTGCTCGCGGACCTCGACGGAGGTGAAGTGGCGGCGCATCGACTCCCACAGGTGCCGCTCCGCGAGACCGAGCGTCACGCCGAATGGCCGCACCAGCGTCACGGCCGCCCGCAGCACCCATCGCGGCCATCCCTCCGGCGCCTTCAGGTCGACCACGACCATCCACTTCCCGGGGCCGAGCGCCGCTGCCGCGCGGCGGACGACGTCGTCGAGCTCCGGGACGATCGTGAGCGCGTAGGTCGACAGGACGCCGTCCACCCGCGCCGGCCATACGAAGGTAGCCGCGTCCGAGTGCACCAACTCGACATTGCGCCAGCCGGCCCGCTCCATGCGATGCCGCGCCTGTGCCAGCATCGCGTCGGTCAGGTCGACGCCGACGACGCGGCCCTCGGGCCCGACCGCTTCCCGGAGGAGGGGAAGGTTGTGGCCGGTCCCGCATCCAAGCTCGACCACGGTGTCTCCCGGGCGCAGGCGCAGCGCGTCGACGCCCTCGCGCCGGTAGCGATCCACGGGGTACCCGATGAGCCAGTACAGGTGCGACGTCAGGTCGTAGCGGGGAGCGCGACGGCGGTACAGCTCGACAACCTCGTCCCGTCCGAGCGGCTGCGATGTGGCACGCGCCATGATCCCTCCGTTCACGCCGCCTCGCGCCGCAGGCGCAGCGCGTTGCCGACGACCGACACCGAGCTGAAGCTCATCGCCGCGGCCGCGATGATCGGGGACAGGAGCAGGCCGAAGACCGGGTAGAGCACGCCGGCCGCGATCGGCACGCCCGCCGCGTTGTAGACGAAGGCGAAGAAGAGGTTCTCCCGGATGTTGGACATCGTCCTGCGCGAGAGCCGCCGCGCGCGGACGATGCCGCGCAGGTCGCCCTTCACGAGGGTGACCGGCGCGCTCTCCATGGCGACGTCGGTGCCGGTCCCCATCGCGATGCCGACCTGCGCCTGGGCGAGCGCCGGCGCGTCGTTGATCCCGTCGCCCGCCATCGCGACGAAACGGCCCTCGCGCTGGAGGCGCTTCACCACGTCCGCCTTCTGGTCGGGGAGCACCTCGGCGACGACGTCGTCGAGGCGGAGCCTGCGCGCCACCGCCTCCGCCGTCGTCCGGCTGTCGCCGGTGAGCATGACGACGCGGATGCCCTCGGCCTGCAGCGTCCGGATGGCCTCGGGAGTGCTCTCCTTGATCGGATCGGCGACGCCGAGCAGCCCCGCCGGCTCGCGCCCCACGGCGACGAAGACTACCGTCTGCCCTTCGCCGCGCAGCGCCTCGGCGCGGGCCGCGAGAGGCCCGAGCGCGACGCCGAGGTCGCTCATGAGCGCCCGGTTCCCCAGCGCGACCGCGCGGGCGTCCACCGTCCCGCGCACGCCCTTGCCGGTGACGCCCTCGAACCCGGAGACGCTCGCGAGCGCGACGCCGCGCGCCTCGCTCCCCTGGACGATCGCGGCCGCGAGCGGGTGCTCGCTGCCGCGCTCCAGCGTCGCTGGGAGGCGGAGCAGCGTCGCCTCGTCGAAGCCGGCTGCGGGCAGCACGGTGACGAGCCTCGGCTTGCCCTCGGTGAGCGTGCCCGTCTTGTCGACGACGAGCGTGTCCACCTTGCGCATCACCTCGATCGCCTCGGCGTTGCGGAAGAGCACGCCCATGGTGGCACCCTTCCCCGTCGCGACCATGATGGACATCGGGGTCGCGAGGCCGAGCGCGCACGGGCACGCGATGATGAGCACCGCGACCGCGTTAATGAGGGCGTGCGCCATGCGGGGCTGCGGCCCCCACACGCTCCAGACGACGAACGTGACGGCGGCGATGCCCACGACGATCGGCACGAACCAGCCGGAGACGACGTCCGCGAGCTTCTGGATGGGGGCGCGGCTCCGCTGCGCCTCGGCCACCATGGCGACGATGCGCGAGAGCAGGGTGTCGGCGCCGACCTTCTCCGCGCGCATCACGAGCGACCCGGTGCCGTTGACGGTCGCCCCCACCACCCGGTCTCCGGCCCGCTTCTCCACCGGGATCGGCTCGCCGCTGACCATCGACTCGTCGATCGTGCTCGTGCCCTCGAGGACAACGCCGTCCACCGGGACCTTCTCTCCGGGGCGAACGCGCAGCCGGTCGCCCGCGCGCACGTCGTCGAGCGGCACGTCCTCTTCGCCGCCGTCGTCGCGGAGCCGCCGCGCGGACTTCGGCGCCATGCCGAGGAGCTTCTTGATCGCCGCGCTCGTCTGGCTGCGCGCGCGCAGCTCCAGCACCTGGCCGAGGAGGATGAGCGTGACGATCACGCCGGCCGCCTCGAAGTACGGCGCGACCTCTCCCGCCTCGTCGCGGAAGCTCGCCGGAAACACGCTCGGAAGGAGGGCCGCGACGACGCTGTAGCCGTAGGCGACGAACACGCCCAGCCCGATGAGCGTGAACATGTTGAGACGCCGGTTCTTCAGGGACTGCACGGCGCGGACGTAGAACGGCCACGCCGCCCAGGCGCAGACCGGGGTCGCGAGCGCGAGCTCGACGAGCGGCCGGGCGCGCAGCGAGAGGAGCCGCGCGATGAGCCCGCTCGCCACGAGGTCGCCCATCGCGAGGAGCACGAGCGGGACGGTCAGCACCAGCGCGAACCGGAAGCGGCGCGACATGTCCCGGAGCTCGGCGTTCTCATCCCCGGTGGCCGGCGTCCTCGGCTCGAGCGTCATGCCGCAGATCGGGCAGGTGCCCGGGCGGTCCCGGACGATCTCCGGATGCATCGGGCACACCCACTCGGTCGCTGCGGCGTCCGTCACGGCGGCGACCTTCTCGAGCGCCATCCCGCATTTCGGGCAGGTGCCCGGCCGCGGTTCCCTGACCTCGGGGTGCATCGGGCACGTGTAGATCGCGTCCACTGCACGTGGACCCGGATGCGGATGCGGATGAGAACGCGGCGGCGCCGCAGATGCATCCGGTTTCCGATCGACCGGATGCTCGGCGGCGTGCTTCGAGTCCGTGTGCTCGGGCATCTTCACTCCCCTTGGGTCGAATGGTCTGTTCTGCACCGTGGATGCCAGGCCGCTCGAGTCCGCATCGGAGGACTGCCTGACGACGAGTTGCCGCTCGAACCCGAACGCGCCGGCGCGTTCGGTCGCACGCCCGATCCGTGACTGATCCGTGACCGCCGGCGTCACGGTGTGATCGGCTCGGTGTTCCCGTGCGCCGGCTTACAGATACGGGCAGTGCAGCCCGAGTCCGCGCGAGAGCGCGTGCGGGAACGGAGCGAAGATCGGATACACCTTCGCCCTCAGCGAGTAATACTCGCGCCGTCATTGGCGCGTGGGAGGCGCTGTCCCATCGGCTCAACGGAATTCATCGTTTCCACCGTCCGGCTCCGCGTGAGCGCCTCTGAGGGA
>WNGB01003960.1_pt1 | contig 22941 bp, 15 predicted proteins | sample 5400681 | NCBI WGS metagenome assembly WNGB01 (sample SAMN13153367, study PRJNA577476) | soil metagenome | isolation source: 115 cm soil or saprolite under grassland replicate 2 | place: USA:California | collected 2016-06-15
CTTTGCCGGCAAAGCTGCAACCTGTTGCAGGGAAAGTTCAGGAAGCATTATGCAAGAAACCGTTCGATCCACCGCCGCGAAGAGAGGTCGAATGGGACCTGGAAGCGCAACGAGTTCTCAGATTTTTCATAGAGAGCGGCGAAGTGATTGAAATCTCCTCGGACGTGGTGCTGTTGCGCGAGAACTTTGAACGCATGAAGACTGCAGTCGCTGATTTCATTTCCAAAAACGGGCCGGCTACGGTGAGCGAACTGCGACAGGCACTGGAGAGTTCGCGGCGAATCATGGTTCCGTTGCTCGAAAGACTCGATCGCGAAGGTTTCACACGGCGCGTGGGAGATAAGCGGACGCTTGGCAGAATCATGTAACGTATGGAACGATCGCGGCCAGTTCTGCTTGTTGTGCCATCCGTGCGAGAAGCTTGTGAGGATGCAATTTCACCATGGTTCGACCGAGTCTTGCCGGGGGCCTGGAAGCACCCGTTGCCTTCGCTGGTGATCGTCCCAACGCGTGGACAGGCCAACGATCTCAAGGCGCGCTTGATTGCAAGAGGCTCTTCGCATCTTGGTTTGCAGTTTGTAACACCGCGCAGCTTACGCGCGTTGCTGGCGCGGGATGATCCGACGCCGGCTGCTGAGCCTGAACATCTCCGTTTGCTTCTCGCAATTGCGGCTAGCGAAATGGAAGATTCGCCTAACGAATCCGAAGCGCTCTCCGCCAAGGCCGTTGCTCGTGCACCCGCGCTACTGCTACGCGCATTGGATCGCCTGGAAACTGCCGGTTGGAAATTCGAAGAACTCAGGCTGCCGTCGTTTGCGCCAGTGGTTCAGCGTTTTAAGAAGCTGCTGGAAAAATGCGACTTTGTTCTTCCGGGCGAGACTGATCGAAGGCATTTGCAACGCGCGGCGCGTGGCAAGCGAGAATTTTCCCGCGTACTTATCACCGGATTCGACGGAGCGCATTGGGCAGAGTGGTTTCTCTTGCGCGCCGCGATCGAACTGGCAGAAAACGCAACGATCGTGCTTGAGGAACCGCGGGAGAACTTCTCCGACATCGATCTTTGCTGGATCGGCTCGTGGGAAGAAGTCTGTGGCGAAGCCCAACGAGCGTCGAGAGCGACCACCGCGCTCGGCGATTCGCTTTTCAGCGAAATGGAAATGCGCGGAGGCGCGGAAACGGCAAAGCGCTTCGATTTTCTGATCGGCACAAACTTTTCAGAACAAGCCGAAGCGATCACGCGGCAATGCGTTCGTTATCTGGCAGATGAGAAATGCACGCGGCTCGGCGTAATTTTTCCCGGCCGCGGCGCGTTGCCGCGGCTGGTCGCGAGCTCGCTGGAGCGGCTTGAAATCCCGCATCATGACGGGCTCGGCCACATTGTTCCCGGCATTTTCGAATCGCCGGAGTGGCAAGCCTGGATCGAATTGCAACGCGCGCCACGACTCAATTCCTTTTTACGTTTTCTAAATGCGCTGCCCGACCCGGCGGTCGTATCGCCCAAAATCAGCCGCCAAGGTTTCGAAAAAATTCTGCACGAAAGTTACAAGGATGTCTTGCTGGACGATCTCGAACTGTTGCGCGAATTCTGTGCTACCCGCGTGGACGACAAATCTCAGTCAGTCGCCGAAGCGCTGCGCGCGCTGCCGTTTCTTCCGCCGCGCGGCACCCTCGCGCAGTTTCTCGAACAGGCTCACGCCGCCCTTGCTCATCTCGACTGGAAGCAACACGCGCTCGAACTTGCCAACGCCGCGCGTGATTGGTCGCAGCGTCTCGATGCTAAATTTCCACGCGCGTTTTTTTTGCGCTGGTTGGAAGAAACCGCTGTGACTTTAGATGCCGCCCGCTCAGCCGCAGGCGACCATCCATATGCGCGAGTGCAATTGCTGACGGTGGCGCGCGCGCAAAATCAGGAATGGTCGCACTTGATTCTTGCAGGCTGGAACGAAGGGGCCTGGCCGCCGCCGGCCGGCGCGGAGTTCGCACGCGCCGAAGAGATTCATGCCTTCAATCGCAGCGTGCAACAGCTCAACAAGCGCGCCGCCCGCCAGGGAAGCCAGGGCGAGGGCCATACCAGTGTGCGCGAAAACCATTCGCTCTATCTCGGGCCGGGTGAGCAACGCGCGATCGCGTTGCGGCAATTCGATGCGCTCCTCGAATCGGCCAGCGAAGGCGTCACACTCGCGGCCAGTCTGGTGCAGGAAGATGCGCCGGAACGCTTCTGGAATCCGAGCGAATGTTTTACCGAGCTTTATCTCAAAACGCGGGGTGGGCCGCTCACCCAAACGACGTTGAAAAATCTGCAACATGCCACTGCGCTGTTGCCGAAGCCTGCGGCGGTAGCGACGGATGTGCGGCAAACCCTGATCGCGTTCAACACCCGCCGTGACTCCTCTAAACCTGCCGGCGAATATGATTTCGCGTTGCGGCCCAACGAGTCGTATCGACCGGTGCCGAAGCTTAGTGTAAGCGATCTCGAGCGAATGGTCTCGTCGCCAGCGATTATTTGGATGAAGCGTTATCTCGGCGTGGAAGCACCGGAGGACGCCGCGAATCCGTGGGCGGCGATCACAGGTAAATGGGTGCATCACTGGCTGGCGAATGTTATCGAAACCCGGGACGGGAGCATTTTCTCGGCGTTTCCGTCCTTAACAAAGATCGACAAGCGCATCCGGCTTGCCGCGGACGAACGCTGTGCGGCACTTCGGCGTCTTTGCGACTTGTCAGGCAAAGTCGTCCCTGATTGGTGGAACTCGGGCTGGTTGAACGCGCGCTATCTCGCACGGCACCTCGGAGCCAAAATTGGGGGTGCGAAAGGATGGGAGTGGATGGCGACGGAGTTGCCCGTCGGCCGCAAAGGTGCGCTGAAAATTGCCGATGGGGTGGAGCTTGAACTGCACGGCCAGATCGATTTGGTGCTCGCGCAAAATGACGCGGCCAGTTTCGCCGGGCAAAAGATCTGGATTGTCGACTACAAAACCGGTTCGACCAAGGAACTGAAGACCTCCGATCTACACGACAATCTGGTCAAAGGTACAACCTTGCAGCTCGGTCTTTACGCGCTAGCCATGCGCGAGCTCGGCGCCGCCGAAGTGAGCGTGAGCATTATTTCGCTCGCGGTTAAAAACGTCGCGCCACAATTGTCCGTTGTCGATCTTGCACCGCATTCCGACGTCTTTGCCGATCTCGCGGAAATGCAGCGCACCGGGGTTTTCGGAATGAAAGGTGAAATCCGTCCGGCCTTTGGTTACAGCGCGCCCTATCCGCTCGCGACGTTGCAGATCGACAACGACATTTTGGAAGATAAATGGGCGCTGAGCCATCCCGCGCTCGTCCTTGAGAAAGAGGAGTGGGAAACATGGTGAAGCCGCGCGATGAATCCGCCCGCGCGCGTTTTGCCAGTGAGCTGGATCGCAATTTTTCTGTAGTCGCGTCGGCCGGTTCGGGCAAAACCACTGCGATCACGCAGCGCGTTTTGTCGATCGCGCGTTCGCCAAAAGCAGCAGAAACTTTACCGCGTCTGGTCGTCGTCACTTTTACGAATCGCGCGGCGGACGAAATGCAACAGCGCACGCGGCAAGCGCTGCTCGACGAAAATTTGCGCCAGGAAGTGCAGACTGCATTCAATCGCGCCTTCTTCGGCACAATCCATTCGTTCTGCATGAAACTCTTAACCGACTTCGGCCATTATCTTGGTTTGCCTGCGCCGCTCGAGTTGGTCGAAGACGACGACGACCTGTGGCAGGAGTTTGCGCAGAATCAAACGCCCATCGGTCGTTCGTTAGGCGACAAGGATCGCGCCATGCTTCTGCGTTTCGTGCAGGCGCGCGACCTCATGGAGCTGGCCCGACGCGCGGGCTCAGCTGCGTTACGCGTGCCACCGCTATCGTCATGTCCGACTCTCGAGTTCGCGGAGATCTACTCACAATCGGATAAGGGAAACGACAACATCAGCAAATCGCAGGCGGAATTGCACGAATGGGAGACACGTCACGCCGACGATTGGGAGTACTTGCGCTGGCCGGTTTGTTTCACGGCGACAAACGCCAAGTTCACACAACTTTGGCAGGAGAAATTTGCACCGCTGCGAAAATGGGTGTGCGATGCGGCCATCTGTGTCGCGGCGGAGGTGCAGCGTGATTATCTCGATTTTCGACTCGACCACGGACTCGTCACCTACGGAGATCAAATCGCGCTCGCGGAAAAGTTGTTGCAACATCCGGTCGCCGCACAAAGGATTCGCGAAGAAAACTTTCGTGTCATTCTCGACGAGGCGCAGGACACTGAGCCGCTGCAATTTTCCGTGCTGCTGGAAGCAACGCGCCCGCCGGAAGCGAGGGGCCTTTGGTTGCAAGATCGACATCTGGGTCCGCGACCCGGCCACTTCTGCATGGTCGGCGATTTCCAGCAATCGATTTACTGGGAGCGCGCGGACCTCAATTATTACCGAGCTGTTCATGAAGCGCTCATTGCCGACAAGAATGGTGAGAGACTTGAATTTGCTGTCACGTTTCGGCTCGATCAGAAGCAGCTCGATTTTGTTAGCGAAACATTCCGTGAGATTTTGAATAACAAGGACGGACAGGTGCGCTTCGTCGAGTTGCAACCGCGCCCCGAAATTCTCCCCGGGAAAGTCATTCGCGTGCCGCTTGTCGCGAAAGAAATGTTGCCGGAAGGAAAAAAGCTTAAGGACTACCAAAAGGCACGCCTCGAAGCGGAATATCTTGCGCGATGGATCGAGGACGCAGGACTGAAAAAACTTTCGGCCGATTCGTGGCGCGAGGTGGCGATTCTTTGTCCGCGTAAAGCCTGGCTACAAACGATGGCCGCGGCGCTACGCCGCCTCGGTCTGCCGGTGGCGATCCAATCCGAACGGGATGTCAAAGGCGACAGCCCGGCTTATGCGTGGCTGACCGCGCTCCTCACCATCATGACCGACCCGCTCAATACTTACGAAATCGTCGGCGTGCTCCGCGAGATCTTCGGCGCGTCCGATCACGATCTTGCCGTCTTTTCCGAAGGGCAGAAAGCGAGATTTCGCATCGACGAGATTTTATTGGCGACTGGAAGAATTTCCTCGCTGTTACGTACGCTCGCAGAAATTCGCCAACGCGCAGAAGGTCTGGCGTTATTCGACGCCGTCACCTTGATCATCGAGCAAACGCAATTGCGCGAGCGTTTGCTCCTATTGTCCGCGATGGAGTTCGGCGATCTCGCACGCGAACTCGATGCCTTGCTCGCACAAGCGGCGGAAGCGGAAGCGAACGGAATGATCCTGTCAGAGGTCGCCGAACACTTACGCAACGATTTCGCGACGCCGCGCGCGGTCCGTTTTTCCGCCGACGACAACGCGATCCAACTCATCACTTCGCACAAGGCAAAAGGCTCGGAATGGCAGGCGGTGATCGTGCCATTCCTCGCGCGCGATCTACGGCCGCACTCGCCGCCTTATCCGCATTTCGTGAAATCGCCTGTGGATGGCGAACTGATTATCGCGTTCGGCAAAGAAGATAAATCGAAGGATTTGAAAGATGCGATCGAGCGTGCCCAACAGCAGGAGCTTGAACGCCTTCTCTACGTCGCAACAACGCGGGCGCGCCACACGCTCGTAGTTGTGCTCGATCAGGAAATCTTCTCCAACAGCGAGGGCAAACTGCCGAGAACAGCACAACTTCGACGACTGATTCGCGGCAAGGATTCTTATTCCGGCGAATTCGATCAACACAGCAGCACGGTCGACGAAGTCCTCGAACCTTCCTCGACCGTGGGGCGCGCGTCGCAGAAGAACGGCGTCGAAATAGAGCCGTTAACTTCTCGCGAACTCAAGCGCGCCACGAAACGCGCTTCGGAATTCGTGCGCAAGATCACACCGAGCGCGCTCGATTCGGAAGTTCCGGCAGAAGTGCGGACGCGCTCGCGGCTCGATAATCTCGCCACGCTCTACGGTCGCTGGTGGCATAAATTTTTCGAGCGCATGAATTGGAAGGCCGGCATCAAGTCTGCGCAAGAGTTGTTCGAAAAACAATTACCGAGCTCTCCCGACGCTGAATCCGCGATAAAAGACTGGAACGCCACGCGGCAGAACTTGTTCAGCGATGCCAGCATCGCTCGTTTTCTTGCGAGCGATGAAACGTTATTTCATACCGAGTTTCCATTTTCGTGGCACAGGAACGACTGCAGCGTGCTTGAAGGCTTGATCGATTCGATCATGATTAACCGCAAAGCTGGCCGGTGTCTTCTGCTTGATTGGAAAACAAACGATGTTTCCTCAAGCGAGGCCGAAATCTTTCGCGCCCGTTACCGCCCGCAGTTGACGGCTTATTGGAAAGCGGTCGGGGAAATTACGTGCCTCGAAGTGGAAGCCGGTTTGTTCTCGACCGCGCTTGGCCGTTTCCTGCTTTACTCTGCGGAGGAACTGCAAATCGAATGGCGCAGGCTGGAACAACTTCCGCCCGCGCAACTCGAAGATGAAATGCAGTCCGATGCGCCCGATGGCTTTTGATGGAAGGACAAAACCACGAACCAAAAGGGGGCCGGGCTACGTCGTTGCGTTTGAACTGACTAGCGGTCGCGCTCGCCGCGGATGAATTGCTCGACGCAGCGATACGCTTCGTCGTCGGTCATTTGCACGGGTGGATGCTTCGAGAAATAGGCCGAAGCGGAATGCAAAACGCCGCCGATCCCGCGATCGAGTGCCACTTTGCAGCAGCGGATCGCATCGATCGCTACACCGGCCGAGTTTGGTGAATCCTCGACCGAAAGTTTTACGTCGATCTCCATGGGCACATCGCCAAAGAGCCGGCCTTCCATACGGATAAACGCAATTTTGTTGTCGAGCTGCCACGGCACGTAATCGCTCGGGCCAATGTGGATATTTTCGTCCGCCAGGCGCTCGCCGATCACCGATTGCACGGCTTCGGTCTTGGATGTTTTCTTGGACGCCAGCCGGGTGCGATTCAGCATGTTGAGGAAATCGGTGTTCCCACCGGTGTTTAGTTGATACGTGCGGTCAACCTTGACGCCGCGCTTGCGGAAAAGATCGACAACCATTCGATGGAAAATCGTCGCGCCCATTTGCGCTTTGATGTCGTCGCCGATCAGCGGCAAATTTCTATCGGCAAACCGTTTCGCCCACGTCGGATCGCTGGCGATGAAGACGGGGATATTATTGACGAAACCAAGCCCGGCCTCCAACGCGCAAGCGACGTAAAAGCGGGTCGCTTCTTCGGAGCCAACTGGGAGATAATTGACCATCAATTCTGCGGAGGAGTTCTTTAATTCAGCGATGATCTGTTCGCGGGTGGATTCCTTTTCCATGGGCTGGAACGTGCGGAGCGGGTCCAGATCGCGCATGTGAGGCGGATAGCCGTCGAAGACGCAACCCATCTTCACAATCGCACCCGTGAGCTTGATTTTTTCGCAGAAGACTTTGGTGCAATTCGGCGGCGAAAAGATGGCTTTGCTGACGTCCAGACCGACTTTGCGCCGATCGATATCAAAGGCCGCAACGACTTCGATATCGCTCGGCCGGTATGAGCTGATTTGCCGGTGCATCAGGCCCACGCCGCTGCCGTCAATGGAGGAGCCGTCATAAAAATTTATTCCCTGAACAAGTGAGCTGGCGCAGTTTCCAACTCCGACGATGGCGATTCTTATTTTTCTCATTTCTAGGCTGATAAGACTAAAACGCTATTCGCATTGCATCAATCGGAGCAAGATACAAATTAGGCCGCGTCAATTAAGGTGCATTATGCCCGTCCGTAGCGGCTCCAACTATTACAAGCGCCGAATTTGGCCGAGATCGCCCGGTCTTGCAAGAACTGATATAAGGATGGAGTCCAAGGGGATCCTTGTTGCAAGGAAGCCCCTGGCAAGGAGATAGACGAAATGCGTTTGGAGTTCGGCGCCGTTGTATTCCTGGCCACCTTCGCGGTGGTCAACCGAGCGTATACGGAGCCCACCTACACGATGGAAGAAGCGGTCGCCGTCGCTCAGGCCCAGAACCCGGAAATCGCGATTGCGCGCAAGAAAGTGCAGGCTGCGCGCGGCGGTTTTATCGAAGCGCGCTCGGGATTTCTCCCTTCCATTAGCTCGAGTGGATTGTACGACAAACGACAGCAACAGACCGAAACGCGACTCCGAGAGGAAGATTACAATGCACGGCTGCAGATCGAACAGAATCTTTATACTGGCGGAGCAGTAACCAGCCAGGTGGCCATCGGTCGGTTGAATATCGAGAAGCAGAATTATGAGCTGCAGGAGATTGCCAGCCGGGTGGCAATGGATGTGCGGATCGCGTTTAACGAACTCCTCCTGAATCGAGCGAAAGTGCGGGTGCGTCAAGATTCCGTGCGCGTCCTAGATGAGGAACTCAAGAGCCAGCAGCAAGCTTTCAGCGCCGGCATCGTCGGCAAATTGAACGTCCAGCGCGCTGAAGTCGCTCTGGCCAACGAGCGGCCAGAACTTTTCAACGCGCAGACACAATTGAGAAATTCCTACCTCCGGCTCGGCGACCTCTTTGGCGCCGACGCTGGCCCCGGAGCCAAGGGGACCCCATTCGAGGTGTCTGGGGAATTGCAATATCGGCCGAACCATGCCGATCTGAACGACTGCCTTGCTCGGGCCGATGTGAATCGGGCGTTGATCAAAGCCCGGCAGAAGGACACCCAGATCGAAGATCAGCAATATATTCTGGACCGGAGCGGCTTGCGCCCGCATGTCCGGGCTTTTTCCGGGTACGAGGTTTACAGCGAACGCGATCCAGAAGTCGGTCAGGAATTTAATAACGGGTATCTGGTGGGGATAAACGCGACGTGGAATATCTTCGACGGGTTTGCCACCAAAGGGCGGATGCAGGCAACGCGGGCCCGGCGCGAAGCAGCTGTGCAGGCGCTGGCAGCGGCTCGGCGGGGCGTTGCCTCGGAAGTGCGCAGTGCATTTTTCGATCTCGAACAAGCTGACCGCGTTCTCCAGGCGGAAACAAAAAATGTGCAGACAGCAGATGAAGCTCTCGAAATGGCCAAGGGCAATTTCGCCGCGGGGTTGGGAACGCAGCTCGACATCCTGCAAGCCGCGTCAGATGTAACGCGAACCCGCACAACCCGCTTGACCGCAATTTATTTGCACAACGTGGCCCTCGCCCGTCTGGCACACGCCTGCGCCAGCTCTGCAGAAGCGCTCGATTTCGGGTCAAACGTCCAAAAAGCGAAGGCTGAAAACCGCAAAGGGGCACAAGCCTCCGATGTGGCACATCCACCCGCAGAACTAAGCCAGCGATGAAACGACGATTTCTTTTTCTGGGGAGCACAGGCCGCCGGCCTGTAGCATTCGGCCGCTGGCCGAATGCCCTGCAATATGAACACGCGAAGTGGCGCAAGCTGTTCGCGGCAAGCTGCCGCGAACTACAGGCTGGCAGCCTGTGCTCCCCAGAACACGGCGTGCGACTCACAGGAACGTGGCTCGTATCGGGAATTTTCGTTGCGACCTTGCTGGCGTCTTTCGTGCAACCAAGTGACGCCGTCACCCTTGAGACCGTTCTGCAAACCACCCTGGAAAAAAATCCAGCCATTCAGGAAGCAAAATCAGGCCTCGAGCAGGCGACTGGGCAACGCCTTGTTTTTCGTTCCGTTGTCTGGCCCCGCGCCGAAGTGGGCGTCCCGGCCGGTGTTCAGGGCGGCCACCGGGCGGGTGAGAGCGGAATAAAAGGCTTTGCCTTGGGACGCGGCTCCTTGACGCAGACCTTGTTCAACGCCGGGGTGCCATCTTCGCTCCGGCGCGGAGATATCGAAGTCTTGATTGCGCAACAGCAATTGAATGTTGCCGTGGTGGAGCAGTTACACGCCGCGCGACTGGCATTCTACACGGCGCTTTACACCCGGTCGCTGGAATCTATCCGGGAAGAACAGCGGCGAAGGCTGCGAGAGAATGTTGCTACTCAGAAGAATCGGTACGAGGCCGGGTTGGCCGATCGGAGCGCGCTTGCAAGCGCGACTGTCCAGGCGTCGGAGCTGGATCCGCAAATTGAAAGCACGCACAGGTGGCACTTGGACGCGCAATTGAAATTGGCGGAAGCGATGGCTATCGATCCCGACCCGAAAGCATCGTTGCCCGAGCCTGAAGGCGAGCTGCAGTTTGTTCCGATGCGGGTCGATCTTGATTCCGAAACAGCAGCGGCTTTACAGAGAAGGGCCGATCTCAAACTCGCGCGTTTATTCCTGCGAGCTGCCAACGAAGATCAACGGATTATCGAAGCCGACTATTATCCCGCCCTGGCGGGAAATATTTCAGGCGATTACGTCCCGATCACGGGCATTCATCGCGAAGGCTCAACCAGCAGGACCCAGGACTTTATCTCGTCGGAAATTCGCGAGAAAGTGGCATATACGTGGCGGGTCATCGATAACGGCAAGGTAGGGGGCGCGGCTATGAGAGCGCGCGCAGCGCGGGAGATAAACGAGTTGACTCTCCGGAAACTGGAAGCAAATATCGGCCGCGAACTGTCGCGCATTGCGAACGATCTGAAGACAACCGAGGTCCGCGAAAGATCGCTCGCGTCCGCGTCCGCGTCCGCGCAAGAAAGCGCAAACGTAGTACAGCAAAATCTGGCCAACGGTCTCGGGTCATCGCTCGAGTACCGTGTCACACAAAATGCCTTTCTGGAAACGAGAAGTGGATGGCTGGACGCGATTTATCAGCACAATCTGGCAGTTGCGGAATGGGACCGCGCAACCGGACGTTATTTTCAATTTTCCAACGACACCTCGCAAAACGTGCATTAGTTCCTGCAAGTTGAAATTGCCGGAATCAAAAAGAGTTTTGTGGGGTGGTGTAGCGCTTCTCGCCCTTGTTTTCGCAGTGGCATACTACTTTCTGATGCCAGTGGCGGAAGTGGCTACCGTCCGCCGTGGCACGGCCATCTCCGCAGTTTACGGGACGGCGCGAATCGAGCCTGCGTTTGTGGTGCATGTTCGCGCTCAAAATTCCGGGTTCATCCAGTTGGCGGAACCGTTCTCGGCCGGACGTGGGGCGATCGGGAAGAGCGTGGAGAAAGGACAATTGCTGGCGACCATCGCCGACGAGACAACCGCCCGACAACTCAAGCAAGCGCGCGCGGATTTGGATGCCGCCATGCAACGCGCTGAACTCGCTCTTCCGTCTTCGGAGCTGCTCAAGGCGGCGGAAGACAATCTGCAACGGCTCGAAAAAGTGGTCTCGTCAGGCAGCGTGCCAGTGGTCGAGTACGAAAAGGCGAAGAGCGAAGCGAAGCGGCTGCGAGGCGTCGTGGAGGCGGAACGGATCGAGCGCGATCGTAATCTCAATGCTCTGGGGGAAGCCGCCAAAAAGCTCGAGGCGCAGATAAAGAGCGCCCAGGTCCAGTCGCCCATTGATGGACTGCTGACGAATGTCCAAACCATCGATGGCGAACTGGTTTCGGACGGTAATGAGCTCTTCACGGTGTCCTCGCGTAAGAATTACGTCCGCGGCGAGGTTAACGAAGAAGACGTAGGCGAGGTAAAGCCCGGCATGAAGGCAAAGCTGCAGTTGTATGCTTATCGAACCCGGACTTTCACCGCGCGGGTTACATCCATTCAGCCTGCGGCCGACCCGACTACGCAGCGGTATACCATCGTGCTGGAGATGGAAAACCCTCCCGACAATCTGATGGCCGGTATGACTGGCGAAATGAACATTATCACAGGAACACACCCAAACGCTCTGCTCGCGCCGACACGCGCCCTTATTGTCGATCAAGCCTTGGTCGTTGAGCGAGGCGTTGTGCGTTCTCGCACGGTCCAGGTTGGATTTCGGACCCTCGACTTCGCCGAAGCGGTAAGCGGTCTCTCCGAAGGCGATCATGTAGTCGTTTCGAATCAGGACAAGTTGCGGCCTGGGGAGCCAGTCCGGCAACGAATGATCAGCCTGCCGCCGCCGCCGAAAGAACCATGACGCCGCCCCTCTACATTGCGCTGCGCTTTTTGACGCACCGCAAACGGGCGTTGCTCCTTAGTCTTAGCGGTGTCGTTTTCGGTGTGGCCATCTTCATCTGCACCCAGGCACAGACACAGGGCTTCGCCCAGCATTTCATTGATTCGACCATCGGCAGCAATGGCGCGCTCGTTATCAAGTCGCGTTTCCGTCCGCGCTACGAGCCTCTCATGGTCTCTTCGAAGACCTCAGACGGGAAAGCGCCACGACGTCTCTACTTTGAGGGGATCACCGATGCGAACGAAGTCATGCGGGTCAGCCGGCAATTTTCCAACGTCGTTTCCTGTTCACCGGTCCTTCGTGGCACAGTCAGCGCACGCGCAGGATTTGAGAACGCGACTGTCGATCTTTACGGCATCGAACCGGAGCTGCACGCGCAAACCACGGATCTTCTGCACCAATTTGTTGAAGGCAGCTTCGATGACTTCCGAAATAACACGAGCTCGATCATCGTCGGTTCCAAGTTAGCCGAGATGCTACAAGTCGGAATAGGCGACACTGTGCAATTGCTTTCGCCTAACGGCGAGTATTGGCGTTTCACCGTAGCAGCGATTGCGCGTGCCGGAGTCGGATCAATCGATACAACCCGGGTTTACTCACATGCGAGGATCGCCCAGACGCTGCTGCAAAGGCCGTTCGGAGCGTCGATGATCATCTACAAACTGCGCGACCCGGATGACGCGCCGGCTCTCGCCAGGCATTTCGAAACGCTGTTTCAGCACGGCGCATCGAGCTGGCAGGAACGCGAGGAGAGCACGCTGCAACTTTTTCTCACCTTAAGAATGTCCGCCGCCATTACCGTCTCTCTTATCATCCTGCTCGCCGGTTTCGGCATTTTTAATGTGCTGACGATGTCTGTGCTCGCAAAAATAAAGGAAATCGCAATTTTGCGTTCGATGGGTTACCGGCGAATCGACATCAGCGCGATTTTCTTGTGGCAGGGCGCGTTGATCGGAGTGACAGGGTCGGTGATCGGGTGTTTCCTCGGCGCGTTAATGACCTGGGGTGTGTCGCACATTCCTATTCGAATCCGGGGCCTGCTTTTCGCTGATTACTTCCTCGTGACATGGGATTGGCGGCACTACGTTTTCGCAACGTTGCTCGCGATCCTCGCGGTCTTCATCGCGAGTTATGTGCCGGCGCGCCGCGCCGCCGGGCTGCCACCAGTAGCGACAATTCGAGGCGCCAGATGAACGCGGAAATTTGCCTCAGTTGCCACGAAATCGAACGCTACCTCGGCGAAGAGGAGGAGCGGGTCCACGCACTTCGCGGCGTTTCGCTTGATCTGGAGCCAGGTAGCATCCACGCCGTTGTCGGCCCCTCCGGCTGCGGCAAAAGCACGTTGCTCTATATTCTCGGTCTGCTCGATCCGCCCGACGCCGGCCGGGTTTCAATCGGATCGGAGCCGGTGTCGCAACTAAGCGACGATGCGTTGGCACACAAACGGAGCAGGTTCATCGGCTTCATTTTTCAATTCCACTTCCTGATGGAAGACTTCACGGCGCAGGAGAACGTGATGATACCAATGCGCCGGCTGGGACGGCTTTCCGAAAACGAGATGCGCGAGCGAGCTGCTGAATTGCTGGAAGCGGTCAGACTGGGCGACAAACTGCGCAGACCCAGCCGCCATCTTTCGGGAGGCGAACAACAGCGTGTCGCTATCGCGCGCGCATTGGCCAACGATCCGCGAGTGATCTTGGCAGACGAGCCCACGGGCAATCTCGATACAGCGAATTCGGAACGCGCCTTCGAATTGTTGCAAAGCATCGTGCAACAAGGCGGGAAGGCTCTGCTCCTGGCCACGCACAACCCGGTCATCGCGGAAGGTTGCGATTGGATCCACGAAATGAAAGATGGCCGGGTTATTGCCAGCCATCCCCGTGGCACGCAGATCTCGATCGTTAAGTAACACCGGAATTGAGTTACGAGATCGCTGCGTCAACTTTGTTGGGAAACAAGTAGCGAATTTGCAGAGCGCGGAAGATGTGGATCACGGCGCTAGCCATTCCCCACAAACAGATCCAAATGAAGCCATTTGCCTGGGCGCCAATCACTAGGCAGAACGTGAACAGCCATGTGTAAATGTTGCGCCGTCCCGCGACAGAGCGAACGAGTCGATCGAATCGAGAAACATCGTCCAGGCTTCGACCGACTCGTCGCTGAACATATCCTCGGGCGACGCGTTCGAGCGAAGTGAAGGCAAAGAACGCGAGTAATAGCGTGTAGGCATAGCGGACCTGGCCCGTGGCGTGAAAATGATACGCCAGCGCGATCCACCACGACATCTCGACCACGTAGTCAAGAAGGTGTTCGCCTTTGCCGGCTTTTGTCATCTGAACTTTCAGTCGCGCCAGCTTCCCATCAAGGCCATCGAGAACTCCAATAATCAAGGCAAGCAGGGCGCCAGCCCAGAGGTATCCCAAAGCATAAAGTACGGTCACGCCGAAGGCGAGAACTCCGGTCCCAAGCGTTATCTGATTCGGGGTGATGCTCGTTCGACAGAGATGCGAAACAAGCCACTTCTCAATCGGTGCGTGGATAAGGGCTGGAAAATCAAGGACACCCTTTTGTGTTGCGTCGCGCAGCAAGCGTTCCGCCAGCGGCCGGCACTCAGCCGAAGGCGCAGGAAAAAAAATCGGCCGAACACTCCTGCGCATGTCCACGACGTAGGCCTGATGTTTGGCAGCATCGAGGCCGGCAATGTCGCCTGCCATTAGGTCAGATTCGAGCTCTTGCTTTAGGACGGCGCCTTCGTTTTTTCTTGAAAGCCATTCCCTCGAGATCACCGCTGCACAAGGGCCCCGACCAAAGGAATGCCCGTCGGAATTCTTCCACAGTGGCGCCGTGATCGACGGCACATCTGAGTCGATGAGAACAGAATCCTGCTGTGCCTGAGCGAGCGAGCGCAAAAGGCGTTCAGCGCAATAAAAGTCCGCCCAGACTACAAGAATTCGCTCCGCGGACAGGCACTCCTCGATGTCGCCTATCGTCAGCTGCGGGCCTTTGCGCTCGCGAAATTGCAGGTCGATATCTTCACGGTGCCACGACTCCCTGGCGAAATGCTCCGTTACGGATTTGTTGGAGTTGGATAAAATCGTCGCCTGGCGAAAACCAAGGTGCAGTGCCGTGCGACGTGTTCGTTCCAGCAGCGAGATGCCGCACAGATCCGTCAGCGCTTGTGGCAAATCTGCGACGATCAATAGAGGCGGGCGAAAAGGTTGCGTCATGCAGGCTGTTCAAAATGATCTGTAGGTTGCATTAAGGCAGGCGCACGTTGCTGGAACGCCTGGGTGATGCGCGACCCAAAATACTCTGTGAAAACTTTTGGCGGGCTGAGCACTCGATTGTAGCGTCGGGACAATATGAGCGCGAATGCTAGTTTAAGCTCCTGTAGGCAGCGAGCATATTGCGCGCAAAGACATGAGTGAGATGGGTGGACAGATCGCTTTAGCGAACGCATTCGGGTTAAACCAATTCGCCGCAGTGGCCAAAGTCAGTGAGCACGCTTGAGAGCGCGGCGCGCGCCACACTGGCGCCCAAAGTGGCGCTACCCGTTGACGAGGCCGGCTCGGAGCTGAAACGCGGCGCGGTTTTTAACACGATCGCGATGTTGGCGTCGAACCTTCGCGGCGTCTTTACCTTTCTCGTGGCGCGACTCCTCGGACCGGCTGCCTTTGGAACGTTTTCGGTCGCCTGGGCGAACACCGATCTGGCCAGCAAAATTGCGGTCTTTGGACTCGATAACGCCATCACGACTTTTATCGCACGTTCGCAAGCGACCGGCGATCTCGCGCGCAGTCGCACTCTCTTTCGCACAGCCGTTGCCCTGGTTCTACTGCAGTCGTCGCTCGTCGCCGTCATTGGTATCACGGCCCTCCAAATATTTGGCGATCGATTGCAATTTCCACGCGAGATGTTGTCCGCGCTGGCCTTTGTCCTCTGCGCCCTGCCGGGCATCGCTTTGTATCGCGTCTGTACTTCCATCTCGCGCGGCATGAAGGTGATGAAGCACGACATCTTCTCGCGAGGCATGACGGAGCCTGTCATCACGACGCTGGCGCTTTTGATCGCAATCGGCTTTGGATACACAAGGTTCGCGCCGGAGGTGGCCGCTGTTTCCGGGACTGCGGCTTCGGGAATTGTCGCACTCATATTTGCTTCAAGCCTTTTCAGCGGGGTAACAGCGCGCGACACCGTCTCCATTTGGACCGAAGCGAAGCCGTTGCTTGCCTACGCGGCTCCCATCAGCGTTTATCAAATGTTTAACGCGTTCATCCTGCGGCTGGACGTGATAATGCTGGGATGGTTCATCGGCCGTGCTCCCGGGGTGACCCTCGCGACGGTTGGCGTTTATAGTGCCACGGTCGAGCTTGCGAGCGGGCTACGCAAGGTCAACCAGGCGTTCAACCCAATCTTCGCTCCGGTCGTCGCTGGGATGACTGCAACCGGCGATCAGCAACGCGCCGCCGCCACGTATTCTCGTCTGGCCGGGTGGATGCTTTGGATTTTGTTACCATTGGTCGCCCTCATGATACTCGCCGGATCAGTGATCCTGCTGATTTACGGTTCCGCGTTCAGGCAAGGCGGCGCCTGGCTGGGCATCGTCGGGATCGCGTGTGCCACGAACGCGTTTGTGTCGTTGGGTGAAACCGTAATCATGGTGCAACGCCCGCACTTGAACCTTCTGAATTCTTCAGTGACCTGCGCGATTGCGTTCGGCGCAAATCTCTGGCTGATTCCTCGGTTCGGGGTGACCGGCGCTGCGTTTGGCATCCTGCTGCCCTACGTGATCCAGGGGATCTTGCGTTATGGCGTCTTGCGCCTGGTCTTTCGATGGCGCAATCCGTGGAGTAGCATCCGTCCACCGATCTTTACCGCAATCATCGCGTTTGTCCCGGCCTTGATCTGTCGTTTGTTTCTGAATGGGATCGCTGGACAAATCTCGGCCGCGTTTGTGTTTCTCGCAGTCTTCGGTCTTGGATGGTTGCAGTACCGGCGCTCGGCTAAAATGGCGTGATGAAGCGGGTCTTTCTCACCGGTGCCAGTTCCGGAATTGGCCGGGCCATCGCGCAGGCCTTACTCGCACGCGGCGATGAAGTTTGGGGCACGTCACGCACTCTGGAACGACTTCCCAGGGTGCCGCAATTCCATCCGGTCCGCCTCGACCTGGCCGATCCGCGTTCTGTTGACGAGGCATTCAACGCCGCGCTCGCGGAGGCTGGTCATTTCGACGTGTTGATCAATAACGCTGGGAGCGGACATTTTGGTCCGGCCGAGTTTCTCTCCAGGGAAACAATCGCAAGCCAGTTTCAGATTCTCGTTTTCGCGCAGGTTCGTTTGATGCAGCTCGCTTTACGCAGTATGCAAACCCGCGGGGAGGGTTTGATCATTAACGTCACTTCGCTGGCTGGCCGTCTTCCAGTTCCATTCATGGCGGCTTACAACGCTGCGAAGGCCGCGATGGCATCGTTTACAATGTCGATTCAACTGGAGCTGCCTGATTCGCGAGTTCGCATTGTCGATCTTCAACCAGCCGACATCAGCACTGAATTTAACGAGAGCGTGAGCAAAAGCATGGAGACCGATCCGCGGTACGATGCGAAAGTCGGCAAGACCTGGGAGGCGGCTGATCGTAACATGAGAAACGCTCCCAAGCCTGAGCTTGTCGCGCGACACGTCCTCAAATTGATCGAAGATACTCATCCACCGCCACGGATAACGGTTGGCGACGCGTTTCAAACCAAAATTGCGCCGCTGATTTTCAGATTTCTTCCGCAGCGCCTCCGGCTTTGGGGACTCAAGAGATATTACGGGATATGACTGATTGATCGCTTTTAGGGGAAGCTGTCAGCTTCCCCTACAGAATCTTATGACTTCCATATCCGAAGCGGTCGTCTTGATGGCCGGGCAAGGCTCGCGCCTGCGCGGATTAGACAAAACTCTTTTGAAGCCGCTCGTCCCGGTGCTTGGCCGCCCCGTGATTTGTTACACGATTGATGCGCTGATCCGCGCGGGAATTCGAAGGGCCAGCTTTATTGTTGGTTACCAAAGCGATCGGATGACTTCGGGAATCAAGCAGTTGATTCCGCCCGAGCTTGAGCCCTCTTTTATCGAAAATCGCGAGTGGGAGAAACAAAATGGCATCTCCGTCCTCGCCGCGGCCAATCACATCACGTCGCCGTTTCTTTTGATGATGAGCGACCATTTGTTTGACGAATCAATCGTCAATCTACTGCTTCGTCATGCTGCCCTCGATGAACTCAATCTCGCGATCGATCGCAAGCTGGATTCAATCTTCGATAGCGATGATGCGATGAAAGTTCAGACGCGGGGTGACCGCATTGTTGAGATCGGCAAGGATTTAGCGACCTACGATGCGATCGATACGGGTTTTTTCGTCTGTCCGCTGAACATTTTCGATCATCTTGAACGCGTAAAACGCGACGGAGATTGCAGTGTTGCTGATGGAGTGCGGTCGATGGCGTCGGCGGGCAAAGCGCACTCTATCGACATTGGAAACGCCTGGTGGCAGGACATCGATACACCCGAAATGCTGGCCCAGGCGGAAAAGCACTTACGGGCGCGCCCAGCGGATTGAGCAGATCCTAAAGAACAGCTAGCTGGCGGTCACAGCCGGCTGGCGACGCCAGTTGTCGAATAAACTGGCTGAGCGCGAACAGTTCAGCGTGCAGGTGGGGTTACAAGTTTTGTAGTTGTAAAACTGCTCCCGCAAATCGTTCAACGTGTAATCCAACAGGGGCTTGGACCAGACGTTCCGGGTTTGTGAGCACCAATTCACTTTCCCGTATTCATCTATGTAAAGATACCGGCTGCCGGCTCGACACTTGAATGGCGCGGGACGGCCGCGGACGAGCTCCCTGCGATACGCTGAGAATTCCGGCCATTTTCTTGGCAGTTTGTCTACGATGTTCTCAAACGCCTTCAGGTCTTCGCTGCTCAACTTGAGTTGCCCCTGGCTGTCGTGCACGAGCAGCACGCGAGCGCCAAAGCCAAGCTGACGGACAAAGGAGACGACTTCATCAGCTTCCTCTGGAGGACAGGCGCCGATGACCGCACTAATAACCACCTCAAACTGGGCATGGTCGCGCAACCATTGCAGGCGCTTCTTCAGGTTGTTCAAAACTTTTTGCGTCGTTTCGTTCGCCTGAACACCGTCGATGGAGAGCTGCATCCTTTGCAGTCCGGCCTTATTGAGCGTCTGGATCAGTTCCGGCTGCAAGAGGAATCCGTTCGAGATCATGCTCGTGCGGTAGAAGCGAAGCTCGCGGCAGGTGCGGATGATGCGGGGAAGCTCCGGATGCATTGTAGGTTCGCCCCCGGTCAGAGAAATCCCAAACGTTCCAAGTGCCTTAAGTTTCCGGAGGCGTTCCTCCAGTACTTCCACCGGCACAGGCTCGCTGACCTTGTCAAACTCAGAGCAATATCCGCAGGATAGGTTGCAGCGCCGAATCACGACCATCTGGGCGAGAAATGGGCTGTAGCGGAGGCGAAAAAACATGCTCGGGGTGGTCCAAGATGCCGCCTGAGATAAACTTTGGGCAACCACAGGAGCTTTCGCATACCACCGAGTCGCCGTTGGAGCAAGCAGCGTTGATCAGGAACAGCGCGGACTTGCGGAGTAAGAGCGCGGTGTTTACTAATTACGACGCCCGAGCAGACCCCAATTTCTGCGGCTTGTATCAAGCAAAATCACGATGGCTCACGAATGCGTTGTCCTGGCCGATTGCCCCGGTGCGTTGGTTGAGCTTTGCGGAATCTCGACGCTCGAGCGCCTGTTGCGGACACTGCAACGTTGCGGAATTGAGCGCGCGACAATTCTTTCGAGCGCGTCTGAGCGAATAGCCGAAGAACTGGCTCGCCCATCCTGGCCGCGCGCGCAGTTGGCATTGAAGCTTCGCACCCGACCGAATGGAGCGCCGAGGATCGAACACGTTCTCGACATTTGGCCGGAAGCCGCTCAGCTTCTTCTCGTAATCCGAGGCGATGCCGTCTTCGACAACCGGTTATTGCAGCTGCTCGCGACGCAAAGATCACCCGCAGTTCTGGTCGATTCGGCTGTGCCGTCGAAACTTCAACCACTGGTGGCTCAGGCCCAAGACGCATTGCACGCGAAGGTCTGCGGCGCGGCACTGCTGCAACGCGACTGGGTTTCGACCCAGAATGGTCCTCTCGAGAACGCGATTAACAACGGCTTGGAACAAAACACCATTGCGGCAGTCGATGTCACCGATCAACCCTCCTACTCACCGGCCCTGCGGCGAAAGCTCAGGCCGTTTTGGTTTCCGGCGCCCCCTCCGGCGCGTGTCAAACTAGCAGAGCGCATTTTGCTTACCTCGGTGCAAAAAGGGACCCAGGATTTTCCCGCGCGCATTCACGCCCCCTTGGAAACCTTTCTCATTTCAAAACTTTGCAAAACCGCCATCACCTCCGGTCAGCTCACCGTGTCATGGGTAATCCTGGCTTTTGGAACCACGATTCTTTTTGCGACCGGTCATCTCATTTGGGGAATTGTGCTCGCGTTGATCATCGGCATCCTCGACGGTCTCGACGGCAAGCAGGCGCGAATCAGGGTCGAGACATCAAAGGCTGGAAAGATCGAGCATCGGTTCGATTCATTCTTCGAGGTGGTCTGGCCGACGGCACTGGCTTATCACTTCTATGTCTCGGGCCAACTGCCTGATGCATTTTTCTACCTGGCGCTGCTCATCGTGGCAGAGGCGCTCGATGGCATTGGCAAACTGGGCGTTTACGGACCAGCTGAGAAATCGCTGGTTGAACCCGGTCTTTTCGATCGAATCGTCCGTTTGGTCGGCGGGCGGCGCAATATTTATGTCTGGGTCCTTATTGCTTGCGTTGTTTTGGGCATGCCGGAAAAGGCGCTCATTGTCATGGCATTCTGGGAAGTCGCAACCGCAGCCGTTGATCTCGTGCACTCCTGCTGGATATGGTATGTGCTCTGGCGCCAGAGATTCCACTGATGCGCCGTTAGGTTAATGACCTCGTGTAGATGCGGTACGTTTTGTATCGGCTTGCGCCCAGGGCCTCGATGAAACGATTGATCATGAAATTATCCTCGAGAGTCATGCTGATCTCACCGGTAATACCGCGTTTAACTGATTCGTCCATTACCTGAAGAACGAGCATCTCGGCAATCCCGGCGCGGCGATATTTTTCCACGACTCCAAGCGCGACAAGCCGGCCAGTGCGTATTTTCGTTCGATAGTAAAGGAGTTTTAGAAGGCCAATTGGCAAACCAAACCAGGTCAAGCGTCCATTGATGTGGCGAAGCGCGACATTGATGTCGGGAACCGCGATTACGAAAGCAACTGGCTCGTCGCCCATCTCCGCGATCAATGTTCCCTCCGGGGCGAGCAATGGCTTCATTTCCCTGGCCATGTGTTCCGATTCCGCTTCTGTGAATGGAACGAAGCCCCAGTTTTTCTGCCAGGCCTGATTGTAAATGGCGCGGATACGCAGACTTTCCTCGGCGATCTTTTTCAGATTGATCGGTCGGATCGTAACCCCCTGCTTGCCGGCACGTGCGCTGGCAATTCTTCGCAATCGTGCCGCCGGCTCGGGAAATTCCGAGAACCACCACGCGTACCAATCCTTGGCTTTGGCAAAACGACACGCTTCGATCAAGTCGACGTAGTAAGGCGGGTTGTGCGCAGTAAGAAGGGTGGGCGGATGTTGAAAACCATCGATGAGCAGTCCGCAAACATAATTGGTGGAGTAATCGATCGGCCCCATCATTTCGGTTCGGCCTTTTCGACGCATCCACTCGCCCGCCGCCGCAAAGAGCGCCGCTGCGACATCGCGATCGTGGATGCACTCGAACAAACCGAAGCAGCCAACGTTAGATTGATGAAGCGAGTTATAATTCGGATCATCGCTCGCCATAATTCGCCCAACGATTTCGCTCCCGCGACCGCGGGACCGGGCCACGAACAGGGCGGCGTCGCCGTGTTTGTAAAAAGGGTGTCGCTTTCGATCGAGGAATGCCTTGCGCTCGAGAATCAGCGGCGGCACCCAGGTGGGATCGTTTCGGTAAATCCGCCACGGAAACTTGATAAAGGCATTACGGTCTCCGCTCGAGCCGACTTCTGAAATTTCGATCTCCGGCACGAATATGACCTGCCTAGGCCGAATCCCGTCGCGTTGTCACGAGGGTCAGCAGTGATTGAGACATATTTTCCTCACGAAGAACCAGATAAATGAGCAGCAAATTGAACACCGTAAGTTCAATCCAGAAGTACCAAATCGGTTGATCAATCAACAGAAGGGCAAACAAAAGCAGCATCCGCGTGTTCGTCATTAAGAGACTCCACCACTTGAACATCGGTCTGGCGGCATTCTCGTAACGCATCTTCAACCAATCCGGGATCTGATTGGGAAACACCCGATCAGCCGTGTCGCGCAACTTTTTCAGATTCGGTGCGAGCATTTCCTGTTGGCGAGTAAAGTTCAAATATGACGCGAGCAGGAACTTATTCCACGGTTTGGAACGCCAACTAAGCTCCTGATAATCAGATCGCAGAACCGCTGAGGAATTCAGATCGGCGCGTGTTCGCCCTTTAACAAAGAAAAGATAACAGGTGCGATAGTAGTCGGCGGCAGCTCCTTGCAAACCATGGCTGAGCCCGGCAGCAAACGCGAGCGGAGCTATGGCGATAAACGGACCTTCCCTCAAACAGCGAAGACCCAGATGGACATAAATACTTACCCAGATCAGGTGATCGAACAGACTGTCGATCACGCGGCCCTCGCGGCTTCCGCTGCCGATCAGGCGCGCCAGTTGGCCATCGGCATTGTCGAGGGCGTTGGCCCAGACATGAAGGATCATGCCGGCAATGTTCGTGCGTAGGTCCCGATAATAATAAAGGTGTCCCGCGACAACTCCGCAGACTCCGCCGAGCAGGGAGACACCCGCCGGCGTAA
>WNGB01003962.1_pt1 | contig 22937 bp, 19 predicted proteins | sample 5400681 | NCBI WGS metagenome assembly WNGB01 (sample SAMN13153367, study PRJNA577476) | soil metagenome | isolation source: 115 cm soil or saprolite under grassland replicate 2 | place: USA:California | collected 2016-06-15
CGCAGCCGGTTGGCGGGGCGGATGTCCTCATCGTGGCGGCCGGAGAGCTGGTAGGAGATGACGCCGGTCACGATCCCCTTGCTCCCGGAAACCCCCCATTCCCAGTCCGTGCGGCGGCTCTTGATATGGTCGAGGTCCGCATCCACCTCGTCACGGTGGATCGAGGCGTGCGAGAAGGGGATCTGTGCCGCCCCCCAGAGGGCGATCCGGAAATCGGGATCCGCTTCGGAGACGAAACCGTACTTGGTGCCGATGCGGATCTTCCGCGGTTCGTCCGCGTCGAAGGGCGTGCGGATCTGGACGCCGTTCAACGCGCCACCCAGCCAGCCCCCGCGGTTCTCGAATTTCTCCTCTCCGGCGCTGGCGAAGACCGTCCAGCGGTCCGTCAGCCCCAGACCCAGCGATGCTTCTCCCGCCCAGTGGCTGTAGAGGCGGTGGCGCATCTCCGTGTCGGTGAAGGCGAGGTTGCCGGCGACGAGCTGTTCCTTCCAGCCGTAGAGGCCGAAGGTCAGCGTCCCGGCTCGAGGCGAGTCCGCGCTCGGTATGGTGAAGAGTCCAATGTCCCCCTGGTTGCTCGGGGCGATTTGCGCGGACGCGGACGCTCCGATCAGGCACGCAAGCAAGCCGACGAGCGCGGCACGCTTAACCTTCATGCAATCTCCTTTCAGACGGAACCGGGACCAAGGATGCCGAATAGAATAAGCCAAAAAAGCGCCATTGCCAAACAAGTTCTTGGAAATCGTGAGCCGTAAGCCGTGATCGGTGAGCCGGTTGAGCCCTATGCGCCCCGGCCGGCGGCTAACGCCCGTTGGCGTGGATGTGGCAGATGGCGACCGCCAGGGCGTCGGCGGCGTCGAGCGGCACGCGGGCGTGCTGCCGGGCGACCAAAGAGAGCACCATCGCGCGAACCTGCGGTTTTTCGGCGTTGCCATAGCCCACGAGCGCCTTCTTGACCAGTCGCGGCTCATACTCGAAGACGGGGATTCCAAAACGCGCCGCGGCTGCCAGGAGGACGCCGCGGGCGTGGGAGAGCTTGATTGCCGAAGAAACGTTCCTGGCCGTGAAAACCGTCTCCACGGAGACCGCGGCCGGCCGGCTCTCTTCCAGGAGCCGTGCCGCCCCCGAGAAAAGAAAGTCGAGCTTTTCGGCGAGAGTCATCGCGGCGGGAGGGCGCCAGACGCCGCAACCGTCCAGGCGGAGCCGCCCCTCCTCGAAGCAGACCAGCCCGTAGCCTGTCGCCGACGTGCCCGGATCGAAGCCCAGAACCCTCATGGTTCGTGAGCCGTGAGCCGTGAGCCGTGAGCCGGAGTGAGGAGTTTCGTTCGCGTTTACGGCCTCCGCTTACGGCTTACGGCTAACGCGTGAGGGCGCTAGCCCGCCTCCTCGAAGTCGAAGTTTGCCCAGACGTGCTGCACGTCGTCGTGGTCTTCGAGCGCCTCCATCAGCTTCATCATCTGTTCGGCCTTGCGTTGATCGAGGACCACCTCCGTCGTCGGGATCATTGAGATTTCAGCGACGGCGATTGGCAGCTTCCTCGCCTCGAGCTGCGCCTTGACTGACCCGAACGCCTCCGGCTCTGTCACGACCTCGTGGTACTGATCCGTTGAACGGACGTCCTCGGCTCCGGCCTCGATCGCCGCTTCCATCACCGCGTCCTCGGTCGCCCTGTCCTTCTCGATGGCCAGGTAACCCTTCTTCTGGAAGAGGAACCGCACCGAGCCCTCCGCGCCGAGGTTCCCGCCGTGCTTGGAGAAGATCGTGCGGATCTCCGGAAGAGTCCGATTCTTGTTGTCGGTCATCGCCTCGACGTAGACCGCCACACCTCCGGGGCCGTATCCCTCGTAACTGACTTCTTCGTAGGAGACGCCGGGTAGTTCGCCGGTGCCGCGCTGGATCCCCCGCTTGATGTTTTCGGCGGGCATGTTGACCGCCTTGGCGTCGTCGATGGCCTTGCGCAGCCGGGGATTTCCTTCCGGCGCACCACCTCCCATGCGCGCGGCCATTGTGATTTCCTTGATCAGCTTGGTGAAGAGGCGGCCGCGCTTGGCGTCGGCGGCGCCCTTCTTGTGCTTGATCGTCGCCCACTTGCTGTGTCCGGACATACGGGCCTGATTATATGTGCGGCGCCGACGCGCGGATGCCTTATCATTTCCGGGACTCTTTCGTTGCCCAAAAGCGACGCGTTGATGACCAAAAGAATCCTCCTCATCGACTATGAATCGCGTTCGGCCGAGCGCGCGCGCCGCGTCCTGCGCGAGCCCGAATACGAGGTCGTGGCGGCGCACGATGGAGAGGAGGCCCTGAACACCTTCTCCTCTTCCCGTTACGACCTCGTGCTCCTGTCGGGGATGCTGCCGCGCCTGCCCAGCGCCGAGGTCATCCGGGAGATCCGGCGCCGGGGCGGCGCCACCGCGCCTCCGATCCTCCTGATGGTGTCCGGTTACAAGGGATCCAACACGAAAGCCGATGCTCAGCGCGTCGGCGCCTTCGACCTGCTTGCCCGGCCTTTCTCGGACGAGGCGCTGGAGAAGGCCGCGGCGGAAGCGATCGCGGCGACCGGCGTGGCGGCCAGGGCCTCGCGCGGCGAGACAGACGCTCGCGAAATCTCGGCGCTGACGTCCTCGGACATCTTCTCCGACATCCTCGAAGAAGTGAGTCGAGAGGGCCCCGCCCCTGCGCCGGCTTCGGGAATCACTCAGGCAACGGAAGCGGAAGTCGAGAAACGGCTTCGCGACACGCTTTCGGGCGTCCTTCCGAAGTCTCTTTCCGCGTCCGCGAAACCGCCGGTGAGGTCAACAGACGAGGAGGTCGAACGCCTGATCTCCCAGACGCTTTCGGGTCTCCGGACTCCCGCACGGCAGAAAACGACGCCGGTGCCTCCGCCGGCCCTCCCGGCGGCGGCCGAGCCGGCCGTGAAGGCGCCGGAGCCGCCTCCCTCCCCGGAGGTCCCGGGACCGGACCGTTTCGGACAGTACGAGATCCTGGAGCGAATCTCCAGCGGAGGCATGGCCGAGCTCTTCCGCGCGCGCCGGAGCGGAGTCGAGGGATTTCAGAAAATCGTCGCGATCAAGAAGATCCTTCCGCATATCGCGGGCGACGAAGAGTTCATCACGATGTTCGCCGACGAAGCCAAGCTCGCGGCGCAGTTGAACCATCCCAACATCGTTCACATTTTCGACCTCGGCAAGATCGAAGCGGGCGGCTATTTCATCGCGATGGAGCACGTGGAAGGGCGCGACCTGCGATCCATCCTGCACATGGCCCGGGAGACGGGCCTGCGGCTGTCGGTCCCGCTGGCGGTCGCGATCGCCGCAAAGGTGGCCGCCGCGCTCGATTACGCGCACCGGCGCCGTGGCGACGACGGGCGGGACCTCAACATCGTGCACCGCGACGTTTCTCCGCCGAACATCCTCGTCTCGACCGAAGGGGACATCAAGCTTTGCGACTTCGGAATCGCCAAGGCCGCTTCCAAAGTCTCGAAGACCGAATCGGGCGCCCTGAAGGGAAAGGTCCCGTACATGTCCCCGGAGCAAGCCTGGGGAAAGCCGGTGGATCAGAGGAGCGACATCTATTCGCTGGGCGCGGTGCTCTTCGAGATGTTGACGGGTCGCAAGCTGTTCCAGGGGGACTCCGACTTGAACGTGCTCGAGAAGGTCCGGGCAGGCGACGTCGTCCTGCCCTCGAGCCTGAACCCGGAAGTGCCGCCGGCGCTGGACGCGGCGGTGCTCAAGGCGCTCGCCCGGGAGCCTGACGACCGCTACCTCAGAACCTCGGACATGCTGCGTGACCTCGAGGCGGTGCTGCGAACCTACGAGCCGCCCCCTTCGAGCGCGGACCTCGCGATCTATGTGCGGCGTCTGGAAGCGGAGGAGGCAGCCCGGCGGGACGCGCGGGCGCGCGAGATGCAGAAACCGGCGGAGCCTGCCCGGCCGCCGGAGAAACAGGCCAGGCCGGAGTTCCGGGTTCCCGTCTCTCCGCAGCCGGAGTCAGTCACGAAGCCCTCCGCCCCGTCACCCGCCGGACCCGCGCCTGAACCCGCGCCGCCGGCTGAGCCTCCTCGGAGCTATCCGCCGGAGCCCGTCCCTGCCGGAATCTTCGCCGCGTCCTTCCCAGCGTCCTCCGCGGACCTGGAGAGAAAGAAGCGCACCCGGCTGTATGCCCTGATCGCCGCGGCTTCCCTCGCGCTGGCAGTCGCCGCGTGGCTGGTCGTTCGAAGGCCCGCGCCATCGCCGCCTCCCGCCGCGCCCGTCACGGCCCCTCCCGCGACAGCCGTCGTCGAGAGCGCGATAACGCCTGTTCCCTCGCCGCCGCCTTCTCCGGCCTTCGATGCGAAAGCGATCCGGGAGGAGGCACAGCGTCAGCTTGCCCTCCGGCGCAGGGAGATGCAAAAAGCGGCCGAGGCCGGCGCGAAGTCTCCCCGTGCCGGAACCAACGAGGCCCCGTCGCCGGTCCCTGTTGTGTCCACGCCCGTGCCGATCCAGCCCTCGCCCGAGGTCAGGGTGGCCGAGGCGGAGCCCACCGGAGTCGCGGCCCCCCCCACGGCCGCGCCCGCCGTCGAGGCCCCGCCGACCGCGGCTCCGAACGTTCCCGCGAGACCCGAGATCGCGGAGGTGTCGCGCGGAGACCTCGTCGGCCCGGGACAGGGCGTCGTGGAACCGGTGTTGGTGTCCTCTCCCCGCGTCGTCTATCCTCCCGCTGCTCGCCAGCAAGGAATCAGCGGCAAGGTCGTCGTGCTCGTTCTCGTGAATGAGGAAGGGACGGTGAAGGAAGCGAGACTTCAACAGGGCCTCGCGTCGAAATTCGGCGTCAACGAGGCGGTCGTCAACTCGATCCGCCACGCGAAGTTCCAGCCGGCGACCAAGAACGGGATTCCCGTCAAGATGTGGCGCACCATTGTGGTGGACGTCAGGCCGTAAACGCGGTTATGAGTTGTGAGCAAGAACCGTGATGACCTGCGTCTGGACTCATAACTAAACTAACCTCAAGGAGGTCCGATGAGTCTCTCCCCCGAGCAGAGGAAGTTCTACGAGAACACGATGGCTGTGACCAGGAACGAGATCACGGAGCTTGAAGGCCAGATCCAGGAGGAGCTGGCAAAGGTGAAAGACCGTCTGGCCGAGCTCCAGAACGCGCAGAAGGCCGCGCGCCAGATGTACGACGCCGCCTGCATGCGCCTGGGCATCCCCAACGATCTCGAAGACACCGAAACTCAGAGGTAGGGGCGGCCACGGGGCGGACGCGCCCTCTCGAGATGAGAGTTTCGACGTGCGACGTTCTCCGTTCTACGTTGGAACCTCGTAGTGCCGAACGGAGAACGTCGAACATAGAACGTCGAACCACCTCATGCTGGCGGTCAAGACCCTTCGGCTTTTCATCCTGCTCTGCGCGCTGGCCGCGGGTTGTTCCCGCTCGCACGCGCCGGAGCCTTCTGCGGATCCGGCGCGCGCCAGGCCGGTTCGCATCGTGACGCTCGCCCCCAACCTGACCGAGATCGTTTTCGCCGTCGGCGCCGGGGAGACACTCGTTGGCGTCTCCGACTATTCCGACTTCCCCCGGCAGGCGCGGTCGCTCCCGCGCGTGGGAGGGCTCGAAGTCAGCGCCGAGAATGTCGTTTCTCTGCATCCCGATCTCGTGCTCGCGACCCCCGAGGGGAACGCGAAGGGTCCTGTGGCCGCCCTTGCCGCGGCCGGCGTTCCCGTGCTCGCCGTTCCGGGCGGCTCGCTTGCGGCGGTGATCGAAGGCATTCGCCTGGTGGGTCGACATCTGGGCCGCGCCGACGACGCGAACCGCCTCGCAGCGGATCTCGAGCGCCGGAAAGAAGCGGTCCGGGCGAGAGTGGCTCGGTCGAAGCGCCGACCGCGCGCCGTGCTGATCATCTGGCCGGATCCTCCCCAGGCCGCCGGCGGAGGAACGTTCCTGAATGACCTGCTGTCGGAAGCGGGAGCGGAAAACCTGCTCGCCGGCAGCGAAGGCTGGCCGCTGGTCTCTCCGGAGTGGCTCGTCACCGCGCCGATTGACGTGCTCGTCGTGCCCGGCTCGGAGCAAACCCGCTCCGCCTATGAACGCGCGTTCGCGAGCGGGCCTCTCTCCCGCGGCGCGGCCGCCGCCGCGCGAGTCGTGCGCATCGACGAATCGGTCCTGACGCGACCCGGCCCGAGGATCTTCGACGCCCTGGAGAAACTCGCCGGGGAGCTGGCTCGGTGACTCGCGGACGGGCCGGAAGCGTACTCCTCGCGGCGCTTCTCCTGGCGTTGGCGGTCGTCCTCGGCATCACGATCGGAGGCGTCCATCTCTCCTTACCCGATCTCCTGTCGGGCCACGGAGCGGCCAGCCAGACCGCCCGGCTTCTCGCTTCGCTTCGCTTCCCGCGTGTGGCTCTGGCGGCGATCGTGGGCGGCTGCCTGGCGCTGGCGGGCGCGGCGCTGCAGGCGCTGCTCAAGAATCCTCTCGCGGATCCCTTTCTTCTCGGCACTTCGGGCGGAGCCGCGACGGGAGCAGCAGTCGCCGCCCTGGCCGGTCTCTCGCCTCTTCTCTCCCCGGCCGCCGCTTTCACGGGAGCCGTTGTGTCCTCCTTCGGTGTTGCCGCTCTGGCACGGCGGGGCGGCCGGCTCGATCTTCAGCGGCTGTTGCTCGCGGGTCTCATCGCCAACGCCTTCTTTTCCGCGGTGATTCTGCTCGTCTTCTCGGCCGCGTCCGGCGAGGCGGCGCGGACGATGCTCTTCTGGATGATGGGGAGCCTCGCCGACGCGACGGCCGGAAAAGCGCTCGCGCTCCTTCCCTATGCGGTCGCTGCGGGCGCCGTGCTCCTGCTCTCCGCTTCGCGCCTGAATCTCTTCGCCCTTGGAGAGGAGAACGCCGCGGCGCTCGGCGTGGACACGGAGAGATCCAAGCGCCTCGTCTTCCTCGCGGCTTCCCTCCTGACGGGAGCCGCCGTGGCCTTCGCCGGGGTGATCGGCTTCGTCGGACTGCTCGTCCCGCATGCCGCGCGAGCGGTGGCCGGCAACGACCAGCGCGTCCTGCTGCCGGTCTCCGCGCTTTCCGGAGCGGCGTTGCTCGTCGCGGCGGACGCGTTCGCGCGGACCGCGTTTGCCCCGGCGGAGCTGCCGATCGGCGCCGTCACGGCCGCCCTGGGCGCCCCGTTGTTCGCGTGGCTGCTGTTGAGGAACCCGTGACCTTGCTGGAGGCGCGCGGCCTCAACGCGGCATACGGGCCGACCCTCGCATTGCGAGGACTCGCCGCGTCCATCGCGCGCGGCCAGATCGTGGCCGTCCTGGGCGAAAACGGCTCAGGCAAGTCCACGCTGCTCAAGGTTATCGCTCGGATTGTTCCGGCAACCGGGGGAGAGATCCTGCTCGACGGACGCCCGCTCGCGTTGATGCCGCGGCGAGACACCGCGCGCCGGATCGCCTACGTCCCGCAGAGCCTGGATCTGGTCTTCCCGATACGTTCTCTGGACCTCGTGCTCCAGGGACGCGCACCGCATGCCCGTGGCTTCTCGGCGGATTCGGCGCGGGACCGGGAGCTCGCGATAGAGGCGATGCGCGCCTGCGACGTCGGGGCGCTGGCCGAGCGCGACGCCTCGGCGCTGTCGGGAGGGGAGCAGCGGCGCGTTTTTCTGGCGCGGGCACTCGCTCAGGAGGCTGGGATCTGGCTTCTGGACGAACCGGCATCCGGGCTCGACCCGCGGCATCGTCTGGAGTTCCTGGAGATCCTCATGAAGACCCACCGCGAGCGGGGAACGACGGTTCTCCTCGTCACGCACGAGATCGATCTTGCCGGAGAGCTCGCTGACCGGGTCCTTCTGCTGAGAGAAGGCCGCGCGCTCGCGCAGGGAACTCCCGACGAAGTTCTCACGCAGGAGAACTTGCGCCGCGCCTTCTCCGTCGAGTCGCGTGTCGAGGTGGACGCGGCCGGCCGCCGGAGGCTGGTACCGGTTGCGCCGACCAGATAAGCGATTCCCGGTGCCGAACTCCAATTCCAGGGTTCTCAACTCTTCTGAGACCTGGAACCTGGGACCTGGAATCTGGAAACGGTCTCCCCGGTGGCCTGTTAGCATTACCGGTTCCGGCTATGTGGTTCAAGAAGGACAAGGCGCCCAAAGAGCCGCGGGAACGGCGTCCGAGCAAGGTCCCGGAAGGGCTCTGGGTCAAGTGCGAAAGCTGCCGGCAGATCCTCTACAACAAAGAGCTGGCTCGCAACTTCAAGATCTGCCCCAAGTGCGGTTACCACTTCCGCCTTTCGGCGTCCGAGCGCCTGCGGATGCTTTTCGACGACGGAAGATACGTCGAGCTCGACGGCGAGCTGCGCTCCGCTGACCCTCTCAAATTCCGCGACTCGAAGCGGTACCGCGACCGCCTGAAGCAGTACCAGGACACGGTCGGTCTTTCCGACGCGATCGTGATGGCCTCGGGCACGATGGGGGGAATTCCGGTCATCATCGGAGCGATGGAGTTCTTCTTCCTGGGAGGATCGATGGGCTCCGTCGTCGGCGAGAAGGTCACGCGCTCGACCGAGAGAGCCCTGCGCGAGCGCCGGCCCCTCCTGATCGTCTCGACCTCCGGAGGGGCCCGAATGCAGGAGGGAATTCTCTCGCTCATGCAGATGGCGAAGATCTCGGCGGCGCTCGCCCGCCTCTCCGACGCGGCCATCCCCTACATCTCCGTGATGGCCGACCCGACGACCGGAGGGGTGACGGCCTCCTATGCGATGTTGGGCGACCTGAACGTCGCCGAACCGAACGCCCTCATCGGCTTTGCCGGCCCGCGCGTCATCGAGCAGACGATCCGCCAGACTCTGCCGGCGGGATTCCAGCGCTCCGAGTTCCTGCTCGAGCACGGGATGCTCGATCTCGTCGTCGAGCGCCAGCAGATGAAGGACACGCTCGTGCGCTGCCTGCGCCTGCTCTGGGAGCCGGGAGACGGAAGGCGGTAGGCGGCAGGCGAAATCGACTCGGCCAAGCAGCGCTTTGAACAATCGCCTCCCGCCTCCCGCCTCCCGCCTGCCGGCTCTGGCTCGCCTCGAGTCTCTTGAGCTGCGCGGGATGAAGCTCGGTCTGGCGGCGATCGACGCTCTCTGCGAGAGGCTCGGGCGGCCGGAGAGGCGCACTCCATCCGTTCTGGTGGGTGGAACAAACGGGAAAGGCTCGACGGCCGCGACACTCTCGGCGATCGCGAAAGCGTGTGGACTGCGGGCGGGTCTTTATACGTCGCCGCATTTGATCGATGTCACGGAACGGATTCGAGTGGAGGATGAAGACGTGACCGGCGAGGAGCTCGATCGTGCGCTCGCGAGCGTTTTCGCCGCCGCGGACGCGACGCCTCCCGTTGCCGCGACCTATTTCGAAGCGGCGACCGCGGCGGCGTTCCTGATCTTCTTCGAGCGCCGGCTCGATCTGGCGATCCTGGAGGTCGGCCTGGGGGGCCGTTTCGACGCGACCAACGTCGCTCCGGCGGTTCTTTCCGCAGTCACGTCCATCGGGCTCGACCACACCGGGGAACTTGGCCCGACCCTGTCGCTCATCGCCCGGGAAAAAGCGGGGATCTTTCGGGCCGGGCGACCGGCGCTCGTCCGGGCACCGGCGGAAGAGGCCCGGGAGGTCTTGCGAGCGCAAGCCCGTCAACGGGGCTCTCTCTGGCACGATGCCGTGGCCGAGATTTCCGTGCGGGTGGGCAGGGTCGGGTTCGAGGGAACGTGTTTCGATCTCACAACGCCGCGGCGGCAGGTCAGCCTGACGACGCCACTTCCCGGTTCCCACCAGGCCTGGAACGCCGCTCTCGCCATCCGCGCGGCGGAGCTCTTACCGGAGCCATTGCTGCGTCTGACTCCGGAAGGGCTCGAGGCGGGACTGCGGGCCGTGCGGTGGCCGGGGCGCCTCGAGCGCTTCGAAATCGCGGGTCGCACCGTCCTGCTCGATGGATGCCACAACAAGGAGGGAGCGGCCGCTCTGGCCGGATTCCTTTCGGACGCGGGACTCGGAGGCCGCTGCCACCTCCTCTTCGGCGCCATGGCGGACAAGGACATCGAAGGAATCGCCGGCATCCTCTTCCCGGCCGTCGGGCGCGTCACGCTCGTGGCCTTACCCTCTTCCCGCGCGGCCTCGGAGCAAGAGCTTGCCCGGCGGGTCCCGCCCGCGCGCGGAGGCGTCGCGGTGGGAGGGAATGTGCAGGAAGCCCTGGAGACTCTTCTCGCCGGCGGCGGCGACGCACCTATAATCGTCGCGGGCTCTCTCTATCTCGTCGGCGAGGCGAGGGCGTTTCTGCTTGCCGCCGAACCGCCGGAAGGACGGACGTGACGACCGCGACCGCGCACTTCACACGGGAGCACTTCGAGCGGCTCGAGGAGGAGCGCCTCGCCATCTTCGCGTCCAAGAGCGCGCGGGCGGTCCGGCCCTACGGTCCCGCACGGCCGATGGAAGGGGACGTGCGGACCGAATACGCGCGGGACCGCGACCGGATCATCCACTCGCGCGCCTTCCGCCGGTTGAAGCACAAGACTCAGGTCTTCATTCCTTACGAGGGTGACCATTTCCGGACGCGTCTGACCCACACGATCGAGGTGTCGCAGATCGCCCGCAGCGCCGCGCGGGCTCTCGGTTTGAACGAGGACCTGACGGAAGCGATCGCGCTCGGCCACGATCTCGGGCACACTCCCTTCGGCCACTCCGGCGAGCGGGTGCTCGACCGGCTGGTGCGCGCGAGCCACCCGCAGGCGGGCGGTTTCAAACACAACTACCAGTCGGTTCGCGTCGTGGATCGGCTGGAAAAGCGCTACGACGACCCGGGCCTGAACCTGACGCACGACGTCCGCGAGGGGATCTTCAAACACACGACCTGGAAACGCCACTTCCCTTTCCCGCTCGATTTTCCCGAGGGACTGCGCCTCGAGTCCGGCGGCACGCTCGAGGCGCAGATTGTCAACTGGTCAGACGAGATCGCTCAGCAGACGCACGACCTGGAGGACGGATTGCCCCTCGCCGAAGAGGAAGCCATCGAGGCCCTGGAGATCTCTCGTTTCGTGCGGAAAGCGCGGACCTCCGGCCCGGACCGGGCCGCGCGCCGCGCTTCGCTCATCCGCGGAATGATCGCGGTGCTCACGAGCGACCTGGTCGAGACATCGCGCGGCAGGATCGAGGCCTGGCTCGATCGCAACGGCGTCACGGCGGCCGGGCAGTTCTACGAGCTGCGGGACCGCCTTCCTGGAGATCTGGTCGCCTTTTCGGAACGGGGAAGGCGCAGCTACCGGGAGCTGAAGGAGTTCGTTTACCGGCACGTCATCCACTCCTTCCCCGTCTCCCGCAACGACGGCCACGCGCGGCGCGTCATCACCGGCATCTACAACGCCTACCACGAAAACCCGCGCCTGCTTCCCGACTACGTCCTGCTCGGGCTCCACGAGGAAATCGGCGTGCGCTTCCTCCGCGAGGTGGCGCTCAAGGACATCGACCGCGAGATCACCGAGAACTATTTCCCGCGCCCCGAGTTCTACCGCGCCATCGCGGACCACATCGCCGGCATGACCGACACCTATTGCAACACAGAGTATAAGGAGCTGGTGGGATGAAGAACCCATAGGGGGAATGCATGAGCAAAGCCGAAACCCTCCAATCGACCCTGGCCTTTCTCGACCGCGATCTGGCGGCGGCGGACCCCGAGGTCGCCCACTGGATCCGTGAGGAAGAGCGGCGACAAGACCATAACCTGGAGCTGATCGCTTCGGAGAACTGGGTCTCCCGCGCCGTACGGGAGGCGCAGGGCTCGGTCTTGACCAACAAGTACGCCGAGGGTTACCCGGGACGGCGGTACTACGGCGGCTGCGAGTTCATTGACAAGGTCGAGGGACTCGCGATCGAACGCGCGAAGGCACTCTTTTCCGCCGAGCACGCGAATGTCCAGCCGCACTCCGGATCCCAAGCGAACATGGCGGCGTACATGACGGTGGCCAAACCCGGCGAGACGATCCTGGGGATGAATCTCTCGCACGGCGGCCATCTGACGCATGGCCATCCGCTCTCCTTCTCCGGCAAGGACTACAAGGTCGTCGCCTACGGCGTCAGCCGCGAAGACGAGAGAGTGGACTTTGAGGAACTGGCGCGTTTGGCTCGGGAGCACCGCCCGAAGATCATCATCGCCGGCGCCTCCGCCTATGTGCGCGAGCTCGATTTCCGGCGCTTCGCAGCGGTGGCCGAGGAAGTGGGCGCGGCGCTCGTCGTGGACATCGCCCACATCGCGGGCCTGGTCATCGCGGGGCTCCACATGTCGCCGATTCCATATTCCCCGATCGTGACTTCGACGACGCACAAGACCCTGCGCGGCCCGCGCGGCGGATTGATTCTCTGCCGGGCCCTTCACGCGAAGGACCTGGATCGCAACGTCTTTCCCGGCGTCCAGGGGGGCCCCCTCGAGCACGTCATCGCCGCCAAGGCGGTGGCCCTGGCCGAGGCCGCGACGCCGGAGTTCGCCGATTACCAGCGGCGCATCGTCGAGAACGCGAAGGCTCTGGCCGAGGGGATGACCCGGCGGGGACTTCGCCTGGTGTCGGGGGGCACCGACAACCACATGATGCTGCTGGACGTGGGCGCGCGGGGTATCTCTGGCAAGGACGCGGAGAAGGCTCTCGATCGCGTCCGGATCACGGTCAACAAGAATACGATCCCCTTCGACACGCGGCCCCCCCTGGTCGCCTCCGGTATCCGAATCGGAACCCCTGCGGTCACAACCCGGGGCATGGGCCTCTCGGAGATGGAGACGATCGCCGACTGCATTTTCCGCGTCCTCGACGCCATGGGCGACACGGCCGTGGAGGAGTCTGTGCGGCGGACGGTTGGCGAGCTCTGCGCCGGCTTCCCGCTCGTTGCGTGAGCCTTCGCCGGGCGGTCGTCGCAGCAGCCTTCACGTTCCTCCTGCTTCTCCTGTTGAGCCGCGACGGCTCGACCGAGCTCGGCCAGCGTGCCAAGATCCTCGTCCGCTCGGCTTCGCTCGATTCGAACACGCGGCGCCTGCACGGCACGGCGACCGCTTTCGACCGGCAGTTCTACGTCTTCCTCGAGTCCGTACGGCGCAGGCTGCCGCGCGGCGTCGGCGGAGTCGCCATTTTCGGCGTGCCCCGGACGGATCAGGTCTTCTATCTCGCGACGTACCACTTCGCGCCGATTCCGGTTCTCGTCGCTCCCGAGAAGGTGCCGCCCGGATGGCTCCTGGCCGTTTATGGCCCTGACCGTCCGCCGGGCTGGAAAGTCATCGCGCCGGTTTGGAAGGGTGCCCTGATGACGCCCGTCTCATGAATGGCCTCTGGCTTTCCGTGGCGGAAGTCGGGGCCATCCTTCTCGCTGCCGGCGCCGTCGGCTTCGCGCCGATACGCGTCATCCTTTCCGCTCCCGCCCGGGCCGAGCGTGCCGCCTGGGGCTTCGCCATCGGCCTCGCGCTCCTGGCCGCATCCGTCCCCCTCGCCTTCCTCATCCACGTCCCTCCGCGATGGATGGCGATCCTCGTCGCGGCGGTCTTTGTCGCTTTCTCCCTCTCCCGGCGCGGGGGAGTACGAGAGGTTTCCCCTCGCTTGACTTCTGCGCCGGCCGTGGCCGCAGGCCACGTCTCCCGCGAAGCGGGCGGCCGGCAGGGAGGGGTCACGAGCGGGCTCGACCATCGAGGATCCAAGATCCAAAATCCAAAATGGCTTCTTGTTCTCCTCCTCCTCCTCACTTTCTTCGGCATCTGCGTGTACTCATTGCGCGCGCTCACCGAACCGATGTGGTCCAACGACTTCCTGGCAATCTGGGGTCTCAAGGGAAAGATCATCTTCGCGGCCGGCGCAGTTCCGCGCCGTCTCTTCTCCGACCCTTCGCTCGGCTTCTCGCACCCGGAGTATCCCCTCGGTTTTCCGTTCCTCTACGCCGCACTCTCGTTCCTCCTCGGCAGCTGGGACGACCACGCCATGGCGCTTCTCTTCCCGTTCCTCCAGGTGGCCACCCTTCTCGCTCTCTTCGGCTGGCTGCGGCGGCGCGGAACGGCGCTGGCCCTCGCACTGAGCGGCGTGGCTCTCCTCGCCCTGTTCGAGCCCCTCTATTCCGCCTTCTCGGCCGGCATGGCCGATGTGCCCTACTCCTTCGCCGCGCTCCTCTTCGGCACAGCCTGCGCGGACACGCTGGATCGGACGGACACGTTGGCCGCGCGCCGCCTGGCGCTCGCCTCCTTCCTGGTGATCTCGACGAAGAACGAAGGTCTGATGCTGGTCGCGGCCGGAGTCCTTCTCTGCTTTCTCGCGTTTCGGAGAGCGCGCTCGGTCTCGCGCCGTGCACTGGCCGCGACCGCCATCCCGGCAATCCTGCTGCTTCTGGCTGGACGTCTCTGGAAGGGAAGCCTGCCCCTGCGCGACTTCGATCTCGCCTACCTCGGTCCCACTCTGGTCCTGGAGATTCTTCCCCGAGTCGCCGAAGCGATTCATACGGGCTTCCGTGAAGTGATCCTTCCGGCCTGGCCAGGTCTCCTCTGCGTCCTGCTCTTGATCGGCGTCGGCCGCCGCAACTCCGCGGGCGATCGCCTGCTGCTGCTTGTCTCGATCTGCGCCGCCGCCTATCTCCTGGTTCCCTCGCTCGCCGTCCTCGGCCCCGATTGGCTCATCCGCATGTCATTCGCCCGCACGGTCAGCGCCCTTGCCCCCCTGGCGGCCGCCGCCATCGCCAGCCGGCACATCTGTGCCGGCTAGCTAGCCGGCGCGCGAGCGCCGGCTCGGTGGAGCCAGCGCAGGCGCAGCAGATCCCAGAGAGTCGGAAGGGCGTCGCGCACGAGGGAGACCCTGGAATCTGGGGAGTTGAACCAGAGGACGGGGACCTCGGCGATTGCCAGGCCTCGGAGCCGCGCCAGATACAGGATCTCCATGTCGTAGGCGAAGCCGTCGATTCTCGCGCGTCGGAAGAGATCGCGCGCGATATCGCCGCGGAAGAGCTTGAAGCCGCACTGCGTGTCCCGGATTCCGGGGACCGCGAGCACCCGCACGAGCAGATTGCCTGCTTTCCCGAGAAGGCGGCGGTAGAGGGGCTGCTTCACGCGCACGAGACCCTCTCCGAGCCCGCGGGAACCGATCGCGATGGGGTGGGTCGGAAGACGCTCGGCGAGCTTGACCCATTCCGTCAGCGGTGTGGAGAGATCGGCGTCGGAAAGAAGAACAGGGTCTCCGCAGGAGGCCAGGACGCCTGTTCGCAGCGCCGCCCCTTTGCCGCGGTTGTCCCGGTGAGTCAGGATCTGGAGAGGCAGTCCGAGTTGTCCCGCGAGCTGACGCGCCGCGGCTTGCGTCCCGTCGGAAGAGCCGTCGTCCACGAGGATCACCTCCCAGTCCCAACCGCCGGGGCGCGAACGCACCCACTCGGCGACCGAGCGCAAGCAAGTCTCGATGCGGTTGCGCTCGTTGTAAGCGGGAATGACCAGGCTTGCGCCCTCCATCCTAAGATTCCTTCATCACGGCTTCGAAAACAAACTGGTAGCCGAACACCGTGGGCCAGATCCTGGCGGTCATCCGCGCGAAAGCTCTCGTCGGGCCGCTCCACGGAGTGCCGGGAAGGAGAGGAACGGCCAGCTCGTAGGGCATCGCCGTCGCCTCCACGGCGCGGATCCGGAAGCCGCTCCTTTCCAGGAGATCCTTCGCGCTGGCGCGCGTGTAGAACGTCAGATGGGTGCGGTCGAGGATGCCACGGTCGGCATAACGGAACTGCCCGAAGAGGAGAGCGAGCCGCACCGAGATGTTCGCCACGTTCGGAATGGAAGCGAAGAGCACGCCCCCGTCCTTGAGCCACCCCCGGACGCGTTCCAGGAGTTTTTCCGGTTGCGCGAGATGCTCGAGCACATCCGCGCAAACGACGGCGTCGAAGGGCTCGTCCCACTGTCCTGCATGCAGAGCATCCTGCTCGCGCCAGTCGTCGTACCCCTCTTTCGCCGAAGCGGACTGCGGGGGATGCGGCTCGACGCCAGCGATGAAGGAGCAGCGATCACGGACGGCCCGGCCCAGGTGCCCGCCTGACGCCCCCAGGTCGAGCAGCCGGAGACCGGAAGGCATGGCCCGGATCCGCCGTCGGAGAACGTCGTGCGACGAGCCAGGAATCTCCTTCCACGCATACCTCTCGCCGGTGTGTGACACGGGGGCAATTATGCGGGAGACGTAAAACGAAAAACGTAAAACGTTAAACGTGGACCGGATGAAGCGGCTTCGTTTTGCGTTTTACCTTTTACGATTTACAACCTCGTTCATGCCCGGAACTTCTGCGCGATGGGATAGCGACGGCCTTCGCCGAAGGCTCGGGCGGTGACCTTCGGGCCCGGCGGCATCTGGCGCCGCTTGTACTCGTTGCGGTCCACCCGCTGCGCGATGTCGCGGGCGAGCGCGAGGGGAACGCGCGCGCGCCGCGCGGCGGCCGGGGCCGGGAGCGAGTAGTCCACGAGGGCCTCGATCAAGGGATCAAGCACGGGGTAGGGAGGGATAGTATCGCTGTCCTTCTGATTCGGGCGGAGCTCTGCCGACGGCTCCTTGGAGATCGAGGAGGCCGGGATCCGCTCGGTATCGCGGTTGAGCTCCCGCGCCAGCTCGTAGACCAGCGTCTTCGGGACGTCGGAGAGCAGCGCATAGCCGCCCGCCATGTCGCCGTACAGAGTGCAGTAGCCGGCGGCGAGCTCCGACTTGTTGCCGGTGGAGAGGACCAGGTATCCGAAACGGTTGGAGAGCGCCATCAGGACCGCGCCACGGATCCGGGCCTGGATGTTCTCCTCGGCCGGGGCGCAGTCGCCGACGCCGAAGGCCGGGGCCAGGACCCGGCGGTAGGCCTCGAAGACGGGCACGATCGGGATCTTCAGGAGTCGGATGCCGAGCCGCCGCGCGAGGTCGCGTGCGTCGCGCAGGCTTCCCTCAGAAGAATAGGGACCCGGCATCGCCACGCCGGTGACCCGGTCAGGCCCGAGAGCCTCGACCGCCAGCGTCGCCGTGACGGCGGAATCGATGCCTCCCGAGAGCCCGAGCACGGCGCTCGAGAAGCCGCACTTGCTCGCGTAGTCCGAGAGCGCGAGGACGAGAGCCCTCCGCAGCCGCGCCACGTCCGTGTGGTTCTTCCGGACCGGTCCTCGTCCGTCCGGCAGCTCGATCGTCCAGAAGTCTTCCCGGAAAGACTCGCCGCGCGCCACGAGCCGCCCGCGCGCGTCGAAGGCGGAGGAACCCCCGTCGAAGACAAGGCCGTCGTTGCCGCCCACCAGGTTGCAGCAGACGAGAGGCACTCCTGTTTGCCGGGCAATCTGCTTCATCATGCGCTCGCGAAGGCGCGCCTTCCCCCGCGTCCAGGGAGAGGCCGAGATGTTGACGTGGAGGCCGAGCTTCAGCGGCCTCATGTCCCGCACCGGATCGGTCGGATAGAGCGGGTGTTTCCAGAATGTCTTGTCGTTCCAGATGTCCTCGCAGATCGTCACGCCGATCCGGGAACCGGAGAGGCGCAGGACCAGCGGGCGATCCCCCGGCTCGATGTAGCGCCCTTCGTCGAAGACGTCGTAGGTGGGAAGCAAGCGCTTGTGGTAGACGGCGACGATCCGGCCAGCGCGGGCGGCGATCGCGGCATTGAAGACCCGGCGGCCCCGGAGCGCCGGATTCTTCTGAAGCGAGCCGTAGAGCCAAAGCGCGCGGCCGCTCGATCGGGCCACTCGCGCCGCGGCGCGCTCGGACTCGGCGATGAATGCCCGCCGCTCCACGAGGTCCCGTGGCGGGTAACCGCAGACGGCGAGCTCCGGAAAGAGCACCAGGTCGGCGCCCTCACTCTCCGCGCGCCGCCCGAGCTCCAGGATCTTCCTCGCGTTTCCGGGGAAGTCCCCGACTGTCGTGTCGATCTGCGCGACGGCAACCTTCAGTGCAGTCAAGGTCCTAGAGTCTGGAGTGGGACGTGGGAAGGGCTTCGTAGGTCTCCAATAACTCTCAACTCTCGACTCTCGACTCTCGACTCTCCCAAACCAGGGGCCTTCCCGAAAGCCTGTCGCCCGGGCTCGGAGAGCCGCGGTCCCGTCGGGTCACGAGCAGGGGGACTCCGAGAGTCAAGAGCGTCAAGGCCGTGCCGAGCCAGCGCCTGGCGGACTGCGTCGTGGTCAGAGGGACGGATCCTATCGGGCCGCGGGCAGTCAGGCCCGTCAGGGCCATTCCAACGGTCTTCCCGAAGAGGATCAATGGCACGACGGTCGAAAAGAAGGAGAGGTAGAAGGCGAAAACACCCGTCCACAGGAGTCCCGCAAGCTCGAACGCCTGCCCGCGTCCGGCCGTGGCCGCGAGCAACGCGGCCGCTACGAGCAGCAGCACAAGAGCGCTGTCCGCGGCGAATGCCGCGCCCCGCGCGGAGAGCGGCGCCGCTGGAGCGCGGGCGCCGGGAGCGGCGGATTCCGGGATCCGCGCCGCAGATCGCGAGACCCCCGCCGCCGCGGGGCGCAGGGGGAGATCCACGAGAGCCTGACTCCCGGAGGCGGATCCGTCCGTCAGGACCTCGAGCTGGCCGGCGGCGCCGGAGGAGAAATCGATCTCGTCGAGCCGGTTCACGCCGTTCTCAATTCCTATTGCCGACGGCTCAGGTGGCGCACGTAGATCCGACCCATCAGATCCAGGTCCCCCTTCTGATAGCGCTCGGCAAACTTCTTGTGGCGCGCCGCCTCCGAATCGTTGGGATCGAGCGCCAGCGCTTCCTGGAAGGCCTGGGTGGCTTTCTGATACAGACCATTCTGGAGCTGGGTGATTCCCTGGTTGTAATAGGACCGGAGCAGATAGGAGCGGGCGTCCTGGTTGCCCCGATCGTCCTGCACGATTCGCCACAGGATCGGAATCGCCGTCTCGTACTCGCCTTCGTTGTAGACCTTGACCGCGGGAGTCAGAGCCGTGACCTTGTCGGAGGCGAGGCTCTGCTCCTTCGCGAAGTTCGGGTCGCCCCGGAAGGCCGGAGCGGCGAGGTTGAAGTTCTTCAGGGCATCGATGTAGCGTTTCGCGCTCAGGGCCTCCTCGGCGATCGCGCGCAGCCGCGCGGGATTATCCTCGCTGTGCGCTTCGCTCGAAGCAGGCCGCGCCTCTTTCCCAGCTTCCGCGGCGCCCCCCCTGCTCAAGTCGGCGAGCAGCTTGCGGGCTTCTTCCGAGTCCGGATCTGCTGCCCTGATGCGGCGCAACTCGATACGCGCCTGCTCGGTCTCTCCCCTTCCGAGAAGTTCCCGGGCACGTTGGAGAGACCCTGAGGAGACGACATTCGGCGTCGGTGCCTGGGTCCTGGTTCCCTTGAAGACGAGATAGACCCCAACGAGGGTCATGGCGAGGAAGGCGCCGATGACGACGAGGACCCTGGGATCAACCGGCAACGCGGCGCGAGCCCGCCTGAGAGGCGTGGGCCCGGCTGCCAGGGCAGGCGCCGGCTCCCGGGATTCGTCTGTCCCGGTGGAAGCCGCCGGTTTTCCGGCAGTCTCGGCAACGGCGGGCTTGGCCTCTCCTTTCTCGATTCGCTCGAGATAGAGACGGGCGGTGGGCTCGTTCGGATCGAGCGCCTGTGCCTGGAGAAAGAACTTGCGCGCCGCCTCCGAATCTCCGGCCTCGAAGCTCTCTCTTCCCTTCTTCAGGCATTCCGCCACCATTCGAGTCTCCTCGGCCATTTCCTGCCGGGTCTTCTCGATTCTCGTGACCGCCTCGGAGTTGTTGATGTCGATCAGGAAGACACGGGACCAGATCTCGATCGCCTGCTGGCGGTCTCCCTTCTTCGCCGTCTCGTCACCCTGCTTCAGCAGGGCGTCGATGTCCCGCTCGGCGGCGCGGGCGTCCTCTTCGTCGGTTCGCGGCGAGGAGAAGGGCCGCATCTCGATGCTCGGCGCTTCTTCCACCGGCAGAAAGAGATCGGGCGAGGCGTGCGAAGGCGGCACCAGCGCATCCGGCTCCGGTGAAGTCTCTTCGGATCCGACGAAGCCTGGAGGCGGCAAGGGAAAGGGATCGAGGTCGGCCGGCTCACTTGAGAGGTCGCCGAAAGCGGGCGTGGATCCGTAGCCTTCGCTCTGCGGCCCGCCGAGCGCAAACTCATCCGAGGCAGACGGACCGAGGCCCGAGTCCCGCTCGGCCGAAGCAGCCGTCTCGGAAGCGGTGGCCAACCGGCGTTCGAGCGAGGCGAGCGAGGGATGCTCCGGATCCGCCGCGCGCAGCCGTTCGACTTCCACCCGCGCGTCCGAGATCCGCCGCTCACCCAGGGCCTGCTCCGCGTGGACGCGGCTCGCCTCGATGAGCGGCTGCATGGCCTTCTTGCCGGCCGCTTTCTGGATCAGCGCCATCGCGTCCTTGTTGCCGGGGGCAATTGCCAGAACTCGCGTCGCCACGGCGATGGTCCCCTCGAAATCGAGCGTTTCGTATTTCCGCTCGGCCTCGGCGAGCAGGCGCCGCGGGTCCGGCTTCTCGGGGCGCGGCTGCGCAGCCGGGGGAGGCGAGGGCGCCGCGGCAGGGCTTCCGGGCGCCGGCGGGTTCGCGAGGGCCTGCAGCTCGCTGATGTCCACGTCGGAATCCGGGTTCCGCGCCTTTTCCCGAAGCCGCTGGGCGGGGGTGAAGCGCGGGTCCATCTTCAGGATGAACTCGCAGCCGATCAGGCAGTCGCTGACGTTGCCGGAGGAGAAGAGGTTCAGAGCATGGCGGAACGTCGCGAGAATCTTCTCGCGAACTTCCACCGGCAGCGAAGGGTTGCCGGGGTAGGAGCCCGGCGAAGGGGAGGAACTCATCGAACGGGTCCCCCGTTGGCTCCTTCTTGAACAGAGGGAGTCTGTCTCACAAGGTCACGATTATAGACTGACACCCTGATGCGGACGGTCATCGAGTGCGTTCCGAACATCTCCGAAGGACGCGACCGCGAGCGGGTTCGAGAGATTGCCGACGCGGTGCAGGCGACGCCGGGCGCGCGGCTGCTCGACGTTTCCTCGGACGCCTCGCACAACCGGAGTGTGCTGACGTTGGTCGGCGATGCCGGGGCTCTTCGCGCCGCAGTGGCCGCGCTCTTCGACGCGGCGATCCCCCGGATCGACCTGACGCGGCACCGGGGTGAGCACCCGCGGATGGGTGCGGTGGACGTCGTGCCTTTCATTCCAATCCGGGGCACGGACGTCGAAGAGTGCGTCGCCCTCTCGCGCGAGGTCGCCGCCGAGATCGCATCGCGCCACCAGATCCCCGTCTACCTGTATGAAGACTCCGCGACGTTGGAGGCGCGGCGCAACCTGGCGGAGGTTCGAAAAGGAGAGTTCGAGGGTTTCGCGGAGAAGATGAAGGACCCGCAGTGGAGTCCGGACTTCGGACCCTCTCGTCCGCATCCGACCGCCGGCGTCGTCGCCGTGGGGGCCAGGCCTCCCCTGATCGCCTACAACATCAACCTCGGGACGCGTGATCTGCGCGTGGCCGATACGATCGCGCGCTCGATCCGCCACATCGGCGGCGGCTTCCGATTCGTCAAGGCGATGGGCGTGGAGCTGGCCGACCGCGGACAGGTCCAGGTCTCGATCAACATGACCAACTTCAAGAAGACCCCCCTCCACCGCGTTTTCGAGTGCGTCAAGTCGGAAGCCGAGCGTTACGGCGTCCCGATCGTCGGCTCCGAGATTGTCGGCCTGACCCCCGCCGAAGCGCTCTTCCTGGCCGCCGAACACTACTTACGGCTGGAAGAGTTTTCTTCCAATCAAGTGCTCGAGATGCGACTCCTGGAGGAGGACTGATTGAGATAAGGTGTCACTCCCGTTCCACCTCGATCCCGTAGCTGCGAAGTTTCCTGTACAAGTTCGACCGCTCGACCTGCAACGACTCGGCGGTCCTGGTCACGTTGCCACGGTGGCGCTTCAACGCGGCCAGGATGTAGCGGCGCTCGAAGTCATCCCGAGCGTCCCGTAGCGGCGCATCGGCGCGGAGTGGCGCCGCCAGCTCGGCGTCGCGGATCTCGGCGGGGAGGTCTTCCCGCCGGATCTCTTCGGCGGGGGACAGGATCATCAGTCGCTCGATCAGGTTCTTCAACTCCCGCACGTTGCCCGGCCAGCGATAGCTTTCGAGGGACTCGAGCGCCGCGGCCGAGAGGGTCTTGGGTTTGCGTCCGAATCGGGCGGAAGCCTGCTGCAGGAAATGGCGGGCGAGTAGCGCAATGTCCTCTCGCCTCTCGCGTAGCGGCGGCACGGAGACAGGCACGACCGCCAGGCGGAAGAAGAGGTCCTCGCGGAAGGCGCAGCGCCGGATTTCCTCGGACAGGTTCTTGTTCGTGGCGGAAAGGACGCGGGCGTCCGAGGAGATCGCCTTGCTTCCCCCCACGCGGGTGAAGCGCCCCTCCTGGAGCGCCCGGAGGACCTTGGACTGGGTCCGGGCGGACATGTCGCCCACCTCGTCCAGGAAGAGCGTTGCGCCGTCGGCCTCCTCGAACTTGCCTCGCCGGTCCTCCGCGGCGCCGGTAAAGGAGCCACGCATGTGGCCGAAGAGCTCCGACTCGATCAACTCCTCGGGAATCGCGGCGCAGTTGACTTCGATCAGGGGAGAATCGGCGCGAGCGGAGAGACGGTGGATCGATCTGGCGACGAGCTCCTTGCCCGTTCCGTTCTCGCCAGTGATCAGGACCCGGGCATCCGTCGGGGCCACGCGGGCGATCTCCTGGTTGAGTTGCAGCATGGCCGCCGATTCGCCGAGCAGTGTCCCTTCGGACTCGGTCCTGCCCCGGAACGATTCGACCTCGGCCAGCAGGTCGCGCCGCTCGATCGCCTTCTGCGCGGTCAGGATGACTCGCTCGAGCGACAGGGGTTTCTCCAGAAAATCGTAGGCGCCCAGGCGCACGGCGCGCACCGCCGTCTCGACGTTGGCGTGCCCGGAGATCATCACGACCGGGATCTCGCGCAGCCGGCCGGCCGCCGCTTCCAGTAGCGAAAGGCCGTCGAGGTCCCGCAGCCAGACGTCCAGGAAGGCCAGGT
>WNGB01004399.1_pt1 | contig 22926 bp, 16 predicted proteins | sample 5400681 | NCBI WGS metagenome assembly WNGB01 (sample SAMN13153367, study PRJNA577476) | soil metagenome | isolation source: 115 cm soil or saprolite under grassland replicate 2 | place: USA:California | collected 2016-06-15
CTCGCCCACCCGGAGCACGTCGCGGGCGAAGATGGGGAGGAGCGCGGTCGCGCCGCCGAAGAGGACGGCGAAGAGGTCGAGGCTCATCGCCCCGAGGAGGAGCGGCTGGCGGAAGACGAAGCGGACGCCGTCGGTCAGCTCCGCGACGAGGCGTCCGTCTCCCGCCGGCTGCCGCGGCCGCGGCGCGATCGCCGCGAGGCCGACGAGCCCGACCGCGGACAGCGCGACGACGATGGCGTAGGCGAGCCGCGGCCCGCCGAGCGCGATGAGGCCGCCGCCGACCGCTGGCCCCACCACCATCGCGGAGTGGAAGATCGAGGAGCGCCAGGTCGAGGCGTTGAGGTAGTGCTCGCGCGGGACGAGTTCGGCGCCGAGCGCCGAGGTCGTCGGGCGGAAGAAGGCCCGGCCGAGGCCGGCGAGCGCCTGCGCGGCGTAGAAAGGCAGCACCGAGCGGGGCGCCCCGAGCGAGAGGACGAGGAGCCACGCGCCGCTCGCGGCGACGACGACGAGGGTCGCGGCGGACAGGGCGCGCCGGTCCACCCGGTCCGCCGCCCAGCCGCCGACGAGCGTCAGCGCGAGGAACGGCGCGGCCTCGGAGAGGCCGACGAGGCCGAGCGAGAGCGGGTCGCCGGTGAGGGCGTACACCTGCCAGCCGAGGACGGCGCTCTGGATCTGCGTCGCGATCTGGACGGCACCGATCGCGACGAGGAAGGCGCGGTACTCGCGAAACCGCAGCGCGGCATACGCGTCGTGGGCCATCGGGTCGCGGCTACGAGCTCGCGGACGTGTACCGGCCGATCGAGCGGAGCCAGACGACACGCGAGAAGGCCGCGAACGCGGCCGCCCCGGCGAGCGCCGCGACCGCGTCGACGGGGCCGAAGTCCTTCCCGAGCAGCGCCCGCGCCGGGAACGTGGTCATGATCGCGAGCGGGACGACAAACGTGAACACCGCGCGGAGCGCGCCGCGAAAGACGTCGGACGGCCAGCGCGCCGCGTCGAAGATCGAGACGAACAGGTACGACAGGTTGTCCACCTTCACGACGAAGAACGCGGCGGAGACCACCAGGATCCACAGGGAGTAGAGGATGAGCGCGGCGCACCCGAGGAGGAGGGTCGCCGCGACCACGTGGGCGGGCGCCGGCCAGCGCCCGAGCCGGTGGAACGCCACGGCGAAGATGGCGAGGCCGCCGAGGACGTCGACGACGCGCCACGGCTGGAACTTCTGCGTCGACACGAGGAACTGCGCGTCGGCGGGCTTCAGGAGGACGAAGTCGAGCGTGCCCTTGCGGATGTGCTCGACGACGCTCGCGAGCGACGGGTTCACCGCGCCCTCGAGCACCCCCTTCATCACCATGAACCAGCCCATCACGACGAGCGCCTCCTCGAAGCTCCAGCCCGCGATCCCTGCGCGCTTCCCGAACACGACGAGGAGCGGGACGAGCCCCCACGCCGTCCAGAACACGGCGAGCCCCCCCTGCACGAGGAAGTCGAGGCGGTACTGCATCGCGACGGTCGCGGACGCGCGGAGCTGGATCGCGAGGAGCCGGAGGTAGCGGAGCATCGGGTCCGGTGAGCGTAACCCGGCGCGGCGCGGGTTGCCCGCCCGCCGCGGCGCGCGTTCAGCCGACCCGGCGTAGGGTGTCGCGGAGGGCGGTCCGGTATCCGGAGACCTCCGGCATCATGAGATCGCAGAGGATGACGTCGAACCGCTCGCCGGCGCGGATCCGCTGAGCGCCGGCACGGCGCGCCCCGTCCTCCGCCTCGGCGAGCGGCTCCAGGACCTCCTCCTGCAGCGGTGCCTCGGCGGCGGCGCGTTCGGAGAGCCGGTCGCACACGTGCGCGAGGTTCCGCGCCATGTCGGTGCGGGTGGGCTCCTCACCCGCCGAACGCGGAGAAGCGGCGGAGTCCCGCCCGCCAGACGAGGCGCGCGCCCGCCCCGAGCACGCCGACGAACGCCCACTGGATGACGAGCTCGCGCAACGCGGCCGCGCGAGGCGTGAGGCCGATCACCATCTCGACCGGGAACGCGAGCATGTACCGGAACGGCAGGAAGCGCGCCGTCACCTCGAGCCAGCGCGGGAAGAGCTCGAGCGGCACGAGGTAGCCCGAGAAGACGCCGAACAGGCCGAGCCAGACCTCGAAGAGCGCGCCGGAGGACTCGACCCAGAAGGCGAGCGCGCCGATGACCGACATGGCGAGAAAGGTGATGAGCCAGGCGCCGACGATCGCGAGCGGGAAGATCCCGAGCAGGAGCGGGTCGCGCGTGAGCCGCTCGCCGCCCGTGGCGATGAGCGCGCCGAGGGCGATCGGGATGACGGCGACGAGCCGGAGCGGCATCGCCCCGACGTTCTCCGCGGCGTACGCGACGAGCGGGTGGATGGGGCGGAGGAGCCGGTAGGCGAGCGTCCCCTGGCGGATCTCGAAGTTCACCTCCCAGATCACCCACGCGCCCGTCATGAGCCGGACGACGAGCGCGGCGAGGTAATACGCGGTGAAGTCGGCCTGCCCGAACCGACCGACGGGCGCGTCGCGCGCGACCGCGCTCATGAGCGCGAGCATCACGAGCGGCATCGTCGTGGAGAGGAGCCACACGAGCATCTCGGCGCGGTACGCGACGGCCTCGGCGAGGCCGACGCGGACGAGGGTGGGAACGGCCCGGAGCGCGCTGCGCACCCGAGGAGCGTAACCCGGAAGGCGGAGGCGCGCCCGCGCCGGTTCGGGCGAGCGCGGGCCCTTTCGCGCAGCTACACCTCGCAGCGTGGGCAAGCCGGTCGAGCTGAACGCGGTCCTCGTCGAGCGGGCGGACGTCGCGCCCGGGCTCGTCGTGCTGCGCATCGCGCCGCGCGGGTGGACGCTCCCCGCGTTCACGCCCGGGCAGTTCGCGGTGATCGGCCTGCCCGCGTCGGCGCCGCGCGTCCCGCGCTCGGACCCCGAGGACCCCGGCGCCGACCCGGGCCGCTTCATCCGTCGCGCCTACTCGATCGCGTCCTCGTCGAGGCAGCGCGAGTACGTGGAGCTGTTCGTCGCCCTCGTCACCTCGGGCGAGCTCACGCCGCGGCTCCTCGCGCTCCGCCCCGGCGACCCGCTCTGGCTCGGCGCGAAGTTCACGGGGATGTTCACGCTGCGCGACGTGCCGCCCGACCGGAACCTCGTGATGGTCGCCACCGGCACCGGGCTCGCGCCGTACATGAGCATGCTCCGGACGGAGCTCCTCGGCCGCTCCGGGCGCAGGATCGCGCTCCTCCTCGGCGCCCGTCACTCGTGGGACCTCGGCTACTCCCGCGAGCTCTTCACGATGCAGCGCGAGTCCTCCGAGCTCACCGTCCTCCGCATCGTGAGCCGTCCGAAGGAGGAGCGCGAGCCGTGGACGGGGCCGGTCGGTCACGTGCAGCACTTGTGGAGCGGCGGGGCGCTCGAGAAGGCGTGGGGCTTCCGGCCGGCGCCTGCGGACACCCACGTGTTCCTCTGCGGCAATCCGGCGATGATCGACGACATGACGGTCCTGCTCGAGGGCGAGGGGTTCCGCCTCCATGCGCCGCGCGCCCCGGGCGAGATCCACGTCGAGCGCTACTGGTGATCGCGGGAGACCGCCGCGAAGCGGCTCGGCGACCGCGAGAAGCGATCGGCGCGCGCCGCCGCCCATTCACCGTGCGTATGCGACACACGGCGGAGGGCCGAACGGATCTGCGCCTCTCCGCGCGCCCGGCGAAGGCGGCGGGGACCGTGCACGTCACGATCGAGCAGATGGGAAAGCCGCGGAATCGGAACGGCGGACGCGTAGGCTCCCGCGCGGGGGAAGCGCCGGCGCGCGCCCGGCCGGGCGGGCGCCTGCGCGCCTTCCGCGCACCTCCCGCGAGGATCTGCAGCCGTTCCCGGCGGCGCTATAGGAACGTCCCCAGCCGCGAGGAGATCCCATGGCGACGAAAGCGGAGGAGTTCCGCTATTGGAAGGAGCGGTCCGGCCCGAAGAAGCCGAAGAGCTCGCCCCGACCGCGGCGCGATGTCCCGGTGGACACCTCGCAACCCGGCGTGAGCGCGACCGACCGCAAGGCGGGGCGCAAGGAGTCGGGGCACGCCGCGAAGAAGGCGGCGTACGTGCTCGAGGACTCGGTCGGGAAGCCTTCGCGCCGCTCGACGCGCAAGTCGTCGAACCGTCAGAAGACGGATTCCCAGATGCGCGCGAAGCTGCGAACGGGAGAGGTCAACCCCGGCGCGAGAGGCGCGCGCCCGCGCTGAGCTCGCTCGATCATTCTTCGCTGCGCCGGGGTAGCGCTTCGGGAGCCCGTACGCTCGCTCTCGACCGGAATGTGGACGTGGACGTCGACTTCGACCTCGACCTCGATCTCGCTCACCCTGAGCGTAGCGCCGCTGCAGCAGTGAGGAGTCGACGGCGCCGGCCACCCACTTTGAATCGGCCGATATGGTCATCGGCTGACCGTCATTGCTGTGCATTGGCAGCGTTTGTCAGACCACCATGGCAGAGTTCGTCCATGCCGGCGACGAACACTGCCTCGCAGCAGTCCCTCGCGCTTCCCTTCCGCTGCGGCGCGCGCCGCGGCGCGGGCCACGACTAGGCCGCGCCTGCAGGCCCCCGCGACCAGTATCCGGAGCCCCGGTCGCCGCAAGGTAACCGGGGCTTCTGCATTTCGGGCGCCCGCAACGAGCGGGGCGGGCGAACTTAAAGAGGCTGAAATCGGGACTGACCGACGGCGCGGCCGCGAGGTCATGCCACCGGCTCGCGCGAGCGATGGGAGGTCGCGGCGCGGTATGAGAGCCCGCCGCGCCCGTCACTTCTTGTAGTAACCGACCGCGCAGACCTGATCCCCGACTTGCGTGACGAGGCTCACCTTCGGCTCCTGCTCGGTGCTGCCGGGGCGCTTGTACATGTAGCTCACCTCCGCGATCTTCCCGGGCTTCGCGACCTTCCGAATCTCGGCGCCGAACGACTTCCCGGCGGAGTCCTTGAGCGTCGCCTGGTCCACGCCGAGCCGCTCCGGGATCGCTCCGTGCGCGGTGATCTTCCCGTCGGGGCCGCTGCAGAACGGGTAGAGGTCGCGGTCGTTGAAGCCCTTCTTGTTGATCTTGTCGAGCGTCGCCGCCTTGTCGGCCTTCATCTCGGCGACGATCTTGTCGAGCATCGCCTTCGCCTCTTCCCGCGTGCCGTACTCGGCGCCGTGCGCCAGCCCCCCCGCACCGAGCACCGCCACGACGACCGCGATCCGGTTCCACCGAGCCATGCATGCTCCTCCCGCGGTGCAGGTCCCGGCGGAGACACCCGGCGCCGGGCGATACGCCGCCCTTCGCGACTCGCCCGCGCCATGCGGGCGATTACGTTCACATAGGCGGCGCCGCGGCGAATGAGATCGGCCCGGGCGGGTGACTCCGAGGGGACGCAGTCCCTCCCGGGCATTTCGCCGCGAAGGAACTCCCAACCCAGGCTTCCACGCAACCCGTCGCCGGCGCGGGCGGGCGCCGTCTCCCCCGTGTCTCCCCGCGGGCGGTCGAGCGCGGTGGACTCGCGTGGACTCGCCGCTCGTCACGGGACCGCTGAGTCACAGGGCCTTCGTACGGTTTGGTGTGCGCCGTCGGCCACGCCATCACGCTCGCAGCTACGGTGCTTCCTGCCCGCCAACGCGCGGAACGCCCGCAATCCAGCCAGGAAACCGCCCGCTGCACCGCCCCGGTCGCTCCCTCGGCCCCGCACGCCCACTCCCAGTCGCTGCGTCGGCCCCGCCCGCTCGCGCCGGGTCGCCCTCGGCTCCTCCGCCCCTACTCGGAGTCGAGCCACTGTTGGTACGCCTCGAACGAATGCGGCCGTCCGAGGAAGTCCTTCACGAGGTCGGCCGCGGGCTTCGAGCCGCCGGCCTCGAGGATCGCCTTGCGGTAGCGGCGCGCGGGCTCGGGGCTCATGAGGCCGGCCTCGCGGAACGGGCCGAAGAGGTCCTTCGCGATGACGAGTGACCACATGTACGTGTAGTAGATGGCCGAGTAGCCGTCGAGGTGGCCGAAGGACTCCTGGAAGTAGGTCCCGTCCACGTGGCGGAACGGCGTGTAGCGCTCCTGCAGCTGGCCGACGAGAGCGGTCGTGTCGAGCCCCTCCGGATCGCGGCGGTGCAGCTCGAGGCTCGTCGCGGCGTAGAACATCTGCTGCCGCACCATGAGCCCCTTGCCGTACTCGTCCGCGGCCTTCATGCGCTTCACGAGCGCGGCGGGGATCGCCTCCCCGGTCTCGACGTGGCGCGCGAAGGTGGCGAGCACTCCCGGGTCCCAGACCCACTCCTCGAGCATCTGCGACGGCGCCTCGACGAAGTCCCACTCGGTCGCGACGCCGGACTGCCCCGCCCAGCGCGTGTGGCCGCCGAGCACGTGGTGGAGCAGGTGTCCGAACTCGTGGAAGAACGTCTTCACGTCCCCGTGCTCCATGAGCGCGGGCGCGTCCGGCGCCGGGCGCGGGAAGTTGCAGACGAGGACGCCCTCCGGCAGCCGCACGCCCTGCTGCCCCGCCGCGAGCGTGAACTGGGCGTAGTGCTTGTACTTGCCGTCGCGCGGGTGCATGTCGAGGTAGACGCGCCCGAGGAGCTCCTCGCCCTCTACGACGTCGTAGACCTCGACCTCCGGGTGCCACACCGGCGCCTCGACGCGGCGGTACGCGATCCCGAAGAGCCGCGCGGTCACGTCGAGCACGCCGTCCTTCACCCGCGTGTACTCGAAGTAGGGCCGCACCGACTGCGAGTCGAAGCCGTACTCCTCCGCCTTGATCCGCTCCTGGAGCCAGGCCGAGTCCCACGGCTCGACCCGCTCGGCGCCGGGCGCGTCCTTGCGCTTGCGCCCGAGGAGCTGCGCGTGATCGCGGCGCATGCGCGCCTCGGCGGCGTGCGCGATCTTCTCGACGAACTCGGCGGCCGCGTCGGCCGAGCCGATCATCTTGTCCTCGGTGACGTAGGCCGCCCAGGACGGGTACCCGAGCACGCGCGCGAGCTCGGCGCGGCGCGCGAGCATCCGCGAGAGGACGTCGAGGTTCCGCGGGTGGCCGCGGAGCCGGTAGAGGCGCCAGAGCGCCTCGCGCGCCCGCTCGCTCCGCGCGTACGTCATGAACGGCACGTAGTCGGTGTTGTCGGTCGTGACGGCCACCTTCCCGTCGGGGCCGGCCGGGTGCTTTTTCCGCCAGTCCTCCGGCAGACCGTCGAGGTCGGCGGGATCGAGGTCGAGTCTCCGCACATCGTCCTTGATGTTCCGCCCGAACTCCTGGCCGATCCGGACGAGGTCGTCGCGGAGCGCCCGCACCCGCGCCCGCGTCGGCTCGTCGCGGTCGACGCCGGCGCGCCGGAAGTCGCGCAGACTCTTCACGACGAGGTGGCGCGTCGCGCCGTCCTCCTCGGAGACGTCGAGCGCGGCGAGCGCGTCGTGCAGGCCGCGGTCGAGCGAGAGCTCGGTGGAGAGCGCGTCGACCTCCTGCTCGGCCGCCTCTGCCGAGTCGCGCAGCCGCGGGTCGGGGTGGACGTTCCGCGCGAGGCTTGCGCGCGAGGCCGCCTCGCCGAGCGCCGAGAACGCCGCGTCGAACGCGCGGAGCGTGCCCGCGGCGTCGCGCGCGCCGATCGCCTTCGCGCGCTCGGACTCGACGCGGGCGCGCTCCATGTCGCGCCGGCAACCGTTCGTGAACTCTTCCGGGGTGCGGGTCAGCTCTCGGGACGCGTCGGGGCGCATGGGTGCGGGGATATTAACCGCGCGCCTCGCCGCGGCTACTTCCCTGCGAGCCGCTCAGAGCCCCGGCGCCCGCGCTCGGCCCGCGACGCCGACCCGCCTACATCTCCGGCTTCGTCTCGCGCGTCATGATCCACGTGACCGCGTCCTTCGGCGGCACCCCCTCGTACAGCACGCGGTACACGGCCTCGGTGATCGGCATCTCGACGCCGATCCGGCGCGCCAGCTCGCGCGCGCTCTTCGCGTTCCGGACCCCCTCTGCGACCTGGCCGAGCTCCTTCTGGATCTCGTCCGCGGTCTTCCCCGCGGCGAGGCCGCGGCCGACGGTCCGGTTGCGCGACAGGTCGGAGGAGCAGGTGAGCACGAGATCGCCGAGCCCCGAGAGGCCGGAGAGCGTGAGCGGGTTCGCCCCCTTGCGGACCGCGAGCCGCGAGATCTCGGCGAGGCCGCGCGTGATGAGCGCGGCGAGCGAGTTCGCGCCGAACCCGAACCCGTCGGAGATGCCGGCCGCGATGGCGACGACGTTCTTCACGCAGCCGCCGATCTCGCAGCCGACGACGTCGCCCGACGTGTAGGGCCGGAAGCTCTTCGTGTGGAAGGCGTCCTGCACCTGCCTCGCGATCCGCTCCCAGCGCGCCGCCACGGTGACGGCGGTGGGGAGCCCCTTCGCGACCTCCTTCGCGAACGACGGGCCGGAGAGGACCGCGATGTACGGGTGGAGCGGCACCGGGAGCACGTCCTCCAGCACCTCGCTCATCGTCATGAGCGTCTCGAGCTCGATCCCCTTCGCAACGCAGACGATGGGGGTCCCGGCGTGGACGTGCCGCTTCGCCTCGATCGCCACCTGCCGCACCGCGTGCGACGGCACCGCGACGACGACGAGCTCGGCGCCCTCGAGCGCCTTCGCGATGTCGGCGGCCGCGTGGAGCGACGCGGGGAGCGCCACGCCCGTCAGGTACCGCTCGTTCCGGTGGTTCTTCGAGATGTCGTCGAGGAGCGAGGTGTCCTTGTCCCACGCCGTGACGGTGTAGCCCTTTCCGGCGAGGAGCGAGGCGAGTGCGGTTCCCCACGAGCCGGCGCCGAGCACGGTGCAACGCATGGACGTCCTCCCTTCGAGTGACGTCCATCCTACCCGCGAGGCGCGCCGGCGCGCGCCGGAAACGGGAGGGCCCCGAGCGGGCGACCGACCGGCGCCTCGCGGCGAGAGGACGCTCTCACCCGACGGCGGCGGCGACGAGCTTCTCGAACGGCCACGGCCGGGCGGCCGCGAGCGCGAGCACGCGTCGCCGGAGCGCCGGCCGCCGCGAGAGCGCGAGGAGGAGCCGCGTCCAGGCGGCGTAGGGGAGGAAGCGCCGGCGCCAGTCCGCCTCGTACGGACGGAGGGCCTCGGCGGTCGCGCCGCGGGCGAGCGCGGCGGGGAGGAGCGCCGCGAGGTCGGCGGCGCAGCCGAACGCGAGCGAGAGCCCCTCGCCCGTGAGCGCGTCGACGTACCCGGCGGCGTCGCCGAGGAGGACGAGCCGGTCCGCGACGCGCGCGCGCGCCGCCTGGTCGAAGGGCCCCGCGCCGCGCGGCGCGGAGACCTCCTCGGCGCCGGCGACCCGCCGCGCGACCGCCGGGAAGCGCTCGAGCAGGCGGCGCGGGTCCCCCGACGCGCCGGGCTCGTAGAGGAAGGCGACCCCGACGCGCGCCTGGCCCGCCGGCCAGACGTAGGCCTCGGCGCCCTCGCCGAAGTGGACCTCGACGTCCCCGGACCACGGCGCCACCGCGAAGTGGCGCCGCAGCCCGTACCTCGACGGCGCGTGGGGTGGGAGCGCGAGCCCCTCGCGGCGGCGGGTCGGCGAGTTGAGCCCGTCCGCCCCCACGAGGACGCGGGCGCGGACCTCGAGCCCGGGCGCCTCCGCGACGATGGCGTCCGCCTCGCGGCGGTGGCGGACGACGGGGGCGCCCTGGATCACCTCCGCGCCCGCCTCGCGCGCCCGGGCGAGCAGCGCCGCCGAGAGCGCGGTGCGCCGGACGGCGACGCCGCCGGGCGGCGGCAGGGCGAGGCGCGCCTCGCCCGCGGAGGCGTCGATCCAGCGGATCGCCGCGAGGGACGACCGGTCCTCGGCGGGGACGAGGTCGAGGACGGCGAGGGGCGCGAGGGCGCGGAGGCCGGCAGGGAGCAGCCCCTCCCCGCACGCCTTGTCGAGCGGCCCCTCGCGCCGCTCGAGGACGGCGACGTCGAGCCCGCGCCGCGCCGCGAAGGCCGCGAAGGCGAGGCCCGCCGGGCCGCCGCCCACCACCACGACGTCGCGGACGCGCCCGGTCACCCGCCTCCCCGCCGCCGCGCGCGCCGGAAGGCGAGGTGCGAGCGCGCCGCCTCGAGGACGAGCCGGAGCGGGCTGACGGCCCGCGGCGGCGCGAGCGCGCCCGCCTGGAACCGCCGCAGCGCCTCCTGCCTGCGGAGCTTGCCGGACGAGGTCCGGGGCAGCGTGCCGGGGTCGAGCAGGACGAGCGTGTGCGGCGCGACCCCCGTCCGATCGAGGATCGCTCGACGCGCGGCGGCCTCGACGGCGGCATCGCTCGCGCCGTCCTCCGCGCGCCGCTCCGCGAGGACGAGCAGCGCCTCGCCGTCCCCGCCCGGCGGCACGAACCCGAGGGCGACGGCGCAGCCCGGGCGCAGGCCCGCGAGCCCCGCGAGCGCCGCCTCGAACTCGTCGGGCGCGCGGTTCGCGCCGCGCACCACGACGAGGTCCTTCGCGCGCCCATGGACGAAGAGCTCACCGCCCTGCGCGAACCCGAGGTCGCCCGTGTCGAGCCAGCCGCCGCGCAGCGCCTCCGCGGTGGCGACGGGATCGCCGAGGATCTCGCGCAGGAGCGACGGCCCTCGCACGAAGATCCGGGCGAGCCGCCCCTCGCCGGCGGAAGCGCCGTCGGCGTCGCGCAGCTCGACCTCGACCCCCGGCAGCGGCGCGCCGACGGACACCACCTCGCGGCTCCCCGGCGCGACGACGCCGTCCGTCGCGAGCCGCACGGGGTCGATGCGGCGCCCCTCGAGCGGCCGCCCCGGCCGCGCGAAGGTGACCGCGAGCGCCGCCTCGGCGAGGCCGTAGACCGGCACGAGCGCTCCGTCGTCGAACCCGTGTCTCCCGAACCGCTCGGCGAAGCGGCGCATGGCGTCGCCCGAGACGGGCTCCGCCCCGTCGAGCGCGAGCCGCCAGGGCGCGAGCGAGTGCCCCTCGAGGTCCTCGTCGCGCACGCGCGCGGCGGCGTAGGCGTACGCGAAGCTCGGCGCGGCGGAGATCGTCCCGCGGTGGCGCGCGATCGCGCGGAGCCAGAGGGCGGGGCGCGCGAGGAAGTGCTCGGGGGGGAGGAGCACGAGCGGCCCCGGGTAGCTCATCGCGCCGAGCAGCGCTCCGATGAGCCCCATGTCGTGGTAGAGCGGCAGCCACGACACGAGCACGTCGGCGGGGCCGGGCGCGGTCGCCGCGACGAGCGCGTCCGCCTGGGCGGCGAGCGCGGCGTGCGTGAGCGCGACGGGCTTCGGATCCACGGTCGAACCCGACGAGAACTGCACGAGCCCGAGCGCCTCCGGCGCGACGTCCCGCGAGATGCGCGCCGGGATGCCGGCGAGCTCTCCCGCGTCGCGGCACCCGAGCTCCGGGCGCGCGCGCTCGACCGCGGCGCCGAGCAGCCGGCGCGTGCCGCCGCCCGACACGACGAGGCGCGCGCCGGAGACGGCGAGCATCCGCCCGGTCGCGGCGCCGTACTCGTCCATCCGCCCGAGCCGCACCGGCGGGTAGAGCGGCACCGGCACCGCGCCGGCGAGCCACGCGCCGAAGAAGGCGTCGAGGAACGCGGGCTCGGTGCGCAGCACGATCGCGATCCGGTCGCCGTGCCGGACGCCCATCGCTGCGAACGCCGCTGCGGCGCGCTCGGCCCGGCCGCGGACCTCCGACCACGACAGCCAGGTCTCGCGCTCGTTCAGATCCACGAAGGTGACGCCGGATGGGTGACTCGACGCGCGCGCGAGCGCGTGGGCGAGCGTCGGGTGGCGCGCCGGCGGCGCGGGCGGGCCCCGCAGGATCACGGCGCGCCGTCCTCCGCGGCGGGGAGGTGCGCGGGCGCCGCGCGTGACGCGACGAGCCGGGCGAGGTCGGCGAGCGTCCGTGTCTCCGCCGCGTCGTCGTCCGTGAGGATGACCCGGAATCGATCCTCGACGGCGACGACGAGGCCGAGGAGCGCGAGCGAGTCGAGCCGCTCCCCGAGCGGCTCGTCCGGCGCCGGCGGGTCGCCCTCGAGCCGGAGGTCGTCGCGCGCGATCCGCAGGATCTCGCGCGCGATCGCCCGCTCGCGCCCGGCGAGGCCGCCGACGGCCTCGTCCCAGCGATCCGGCGCGGGAGGGGGAGCAGGGACCATCACGTTCACCACCGGAGCAGGAGCAGCTCGGACGAGAACCCCGGCCCCATCGCGGCGAGCAGGCCGACGTCGCCGGGACGTGCGTCCTTCGCGTCGAGGAAGTCGCCGAGGACGAAGAGCACCGAGGCGGACGAGAGGTTCCCGACCTCGCGGAGCGAGCGCCACGAGCGCTCGAGCGCGGCGGGCGGGAGCGCGAGCGCGCGTCGGAAGGCCTCGATCACCTTCGGACCGCCGGTGTGCGCCACCCAGTGGCGGACGTCGCCGCGGACGAGGCCGTGCTCGGCGAGGAAGGCGTCCACGTCTCCGCCGACGCGCGCCTCGATCACCTCCGGCACCTTCGCGGAGAGGACGACCTTGAAGCCCCCGTCGCCGACGTCCCAGCCCATCACCCACTCCGTCTCGGGGTAGAGGACGGAGCGCGTCGCGACGACACGCGGGCCGACCGCGCCGTTCGCGCGGGCGCCACCGGCGAGGACGACCGCCGCCGCGCCGTCGCCGAAGAGGCCGGTCGCGACGAGGTTCGCGACCGACGCGTCATCGCGCTGCAGCGTGAGCGAGCAGAGCTCGACGGAGAGCATCACGGCCACCTCGCCCGGGAAGGCGCGCAGCGCGTCGGACGCGCGGGCGAGGCCCGCCGCGCCGGCGAGGCAGCCGAGCCCGAAGATCGGCGTCCGCTTCACCGACGACTTGAGGCCGAGCCGGTTCATGAGCTTCGCGTCGAGCGAGGGCGTCGAGATGCCGGTGACGGTCACGAAGTATAGGTGGTCCACGTCGCGCGGCGAGAGCCCCGCCGCCGCGAGCGCGCCGCGGATCGCGGCCTCGCCGATCTCGACGCCGACCCGGATGAACGCGTCGTTCGTCTTTCCGAACGAGTCGAGCGCCGGGTACTCGGCGAGCGGCAGGGCGAGGTGGCGCCCGCCGACCTGGGCAGCGCGGTGCACGTCGGCGAGCCGCTCCACGTTGTGGTGCTTCGTCGCCCAGTAGGCGGAGAGCGCGGCGATGAGCGTCTCCTGGTCGACGTAGTTCGGCGGCAGCGCACGGCCGACGGACAGGATTGCGGGGTGCGTGTCGTCGGCGGCGGCCATCGGCGTCCCAACAGGGATGCCCGCGCGGACTCGCGGTTTCAAGGTCCGGGACGGGTGCCCGTCCCTGGCGTGCTGCGGAGGGAGCCGTCAGGCCTCAGCCGTGGGGAGGGTGAAGGTGAACCGGCTCCCCTCCCCCACCCGGCTCTCCGCCCAGATCATCCCGCCGTGCGCCTCGACGAGCTTGCGCACGATGAAGAGGCCGAGGCCGAGCCCCTCCCCCTCGTGCCGCTGGCCGCGGTAGTAGCGCTCGAAGATGCGCGGGAGGTCGGCCGCCAAGATCCCGGGACCGCGGTCGGCGACGGTCACCTTCACGCTCGCCTCGCCGTCCGGCGCCGCCGTCACGACCACCCGCTCGCGCGAGTACTTGAGGGCGTTCCCGACGAGGTTCGCGAGGATCCGGTCGAGCCGGTCGGGGTCGACGAGCACGTCCGGCAGCTCGCCGGGGATCGCGTTCTCCACCCGTGCGACGTCGAGCACGCCGTCCGAAGTCTCGAGCAGGTCCGCCATGAACGTGCGGAGCGGGATCTTCGACCAGGCGAGCTCGAGGCGCCCCGACTCGGCCCGCGCGGAGTCCGCGAGATCGCGCAGCATCCGGTCGATCCGCTTCGCGGCGGTGATGATGCCGGCGGCGGGGCGGCGCGTGCGGTCGTCCGCGTCGCGGAGCAGCCGCTGCGCCTGCAGCATCACGATCTGGAGCGGGTTCCGCAGATCGTGCGAGACCGCGCGGAGGAGGTCCTCGCGTTGCTCGGTCGTCTCGCGGAGCTGCCGGATCGTGACGACGAGCTCGTCCTCCACATGGGTGCGCAGCGCGTCAAGCTCGTCGTACGGGTGGACGAGGGCGGCGACGAAGAGCGCGTCGAACACGAACCAGAAGGACGCGACGAGGTAGGCGTGCCCGACGACGTTGAACGGATCGTACGGGTGTGCGTACAGCATGAAGCAGAGCTCGCCGTACGCCGTGAGGGCGAGCGCCACCGCGAGCTTCGCCGAGGTCCGCTCGCGGGTGATCCGCCACGCCCGCGCGTGGACGAGCGCGCCCACGGCGGCGCCCGCCGCGACCGCCGCCTCGAGGACGATCTTGAGCCGGGTGAGCCCCACCCCGTCGACGAAGAAGACGGCGCGCTGGGCGGGGAGCGAGAGCTCGACGCCCATCACCACCACGACGACCGCCAGGTTCGCGCCGAGGAGGCGCCCGCGCCTCAGGAGCGGGCTGTCGCTCCGCCGGTCGATGCGCGCGGCGGCGAGGAGCGCCCCGACCGTGATGAAGCGGGCGGCGAGCCAGTAGGCGATCCCGCGCTCGGTCGTCGCGGGGCCGAAGAAGCCGGGCATCCCCGGGAAGACGAGGAGGTGGACGAGCTCCAGGATCGCCGCCGCGAGGAACGCCGGCCCGATGAAGCGGGCGCGCGCCTCGCGGAAGGCGCCCGCCCCGGCCGCGAACCACTGGACCGCGAACGTCGCGATGCCGCCCGCGACGACGGTGGCCTCGAGCGCCGTGTGGACGGGGAGGTAAAGCGAGCCCGGGAACGCGAGCCCGTACGGCTGCGCCGCGAGGAGCAGCGGGATCGGCAGGCCTGCGGCGGCGAGCGCGACTACGGCGCCCCAGGTCGCATCCCTCGTGTTCGCGCGCGCAGTCATCCACGATCCCGGTGGGGTCGCAGTATGCAACCCTCGGCGCCGCCTGGCCAACTCCGACATTTCGCCTCGCTTGCCAAGCCCCCTTGCGGTCTTACGTTCGCGAAATGCGACCGGAAAAGCTCACCGTGAAGGCCCAGGAGGCGCTCTCGGGCGCGCAGGCCGAGGCGCGCCGCCGCGACCACCAGGCGGTCGAGGTCGAGCACCTCGTCCTTGCGCTGCTCGCGCAGGAGGAGGGCGTCGCCCGCCCGATCCTCGACAAGATCGGCGCCGAGCCGTCGCTCGTCGTGTCGCGCGTGGAGGACGAGCTGCGGACGGTCCCGAAGGTCGCGGGGGCGGAGCCGTACCTCGCGAACCGGCTCGCGAAGCTCATCGACCGGGCGGAGGACGAGGCGAAGAAGCTGAAGGACGAGTACGTCTCGACCGAGCACCTCCTGCTCGCCGCTGCGGCGGAGAAGTCTGGCGCCGGCGAGGCGCTGCGGGCGTCGGGCGCGACGCCCGACCGCGTCCGCGAGGCGCTGAAGGACGTGCGCGGCGGCGCGCGCGTCACCTCCCCCGAGGCGGAGAGCCAGTACCGCGCGCTCGAGAAGTACGCGAAGGACCTCACCGAGCTCGCCCGGCAGGGGAAGCTCGATCCCGTCGTCGGGCGCGACGACGAGATCAGGCGCGTCGTGCAGATCCTGTCGCGGCGGACGAAGAACAACCCGGTGCTCGTCGGGGACCCGGGCGTCGGCAAGACCGCGATCGTCGAGGGGCTCGCCCGCCGCATCGTGGACGGCGACGTGCCGGAGGGGCTGAAGGGCAAGCGGCTCCTCGCGCTCGACCTCGCGTCGATGGTGGCGGGCGCGAAGTACCGCGGCGAGTTCGAGGAGCGGCTGAAGGGGGTGCTGAAGGAGGTCGTCGCCTCGGAGGGGAGCGTCATCCTCTTCATCGACGAGATGCACACCATCGTCGGCGCCGGCGCCGCCGAGGGGGCGATGGACGCGGGCAACATGCTGAAGCCCGCCCTCGCGCGCGGGGAGCTGCACGCCATCGGCGCGACCACCGCGAACGAGTACCGCAAGCACGTCGAGAAGGACCCGGCGCTCGAGCGGCGGTTCCAGCCGGTGTTCGTCGGAGAGCCTTCGGTCCCCGACACGATCTCGATCCTGCGCGGCCTCAAGGACCGCTACGAGCTGCACCACAAGGTGCGGATCCAGGACGCGGCGCTCGTCGACGCCGCGCGCCTCTCGCACCGCTACATCGCGGACCGGTTCCTCCCCGACAAGGCCATCGACCTCGTGGACGAGGCGGCGAGCCGCCTGCGCATCGAGATCGACTCGATGCCGACCGAGGTGGACGAGGTGCGGCGCCGCATCGCGCAGCTCGAGATCGAGCGGCAGGGGCTCGTGAAGGAGACGGACGAGGCGTCGCGCGCGCGGCTCGCGCAAGCGGAGAAGGAGCTCGCGGCGCGGAACGAGGAGTTCGCGCGGCTCAAGGGGCGCTGGGACGCCGAGAAGCAGGCGATCCAGGAGGTCTCCGCCGCGAAGCAGGAGATCGACCAGCTCAGGAACGACCAGGCGCGCGCCGAGCGCGAGGCGAACTTCCACAGGGCGGCGGAGATCAAGTTCGGGCGGCTGCCGGAGCTCGAGCGGAAGGCGAACGAGGCGCAGGCGCGGCTCGCGGAGTTCCAGAAGGGCGGGGCGATGCTGCGCGAGGAGGTGACTCCGGAGGAGATCGCCGAGGTCGTCTCCAAGTGGACCGGCATCCCGGTCTCGAAGCTGCTCGAGGGCGAGGTCGAGAAGCTCCTCGGGATGGAGGACCGCCTGAAGCTGCGCGTCGTCGGCCAGGAGGAGGCGGTCCAGGCCGTCTCGGCGGCGGTGCGGCGCGCCCGCTCCGGCCTGCAGGATCCCGATCGTCCGGTCGGCTCGTTCATCTTCCTCGGCCCGACCGGCGTCGGGAAGACCGAGACCGCCCGCGCGCTCGCCGAGTTCATGTTCGACGACGAGCAGGCGATGGTGCGGCTCGACATGTCCGAGTACATGGAGAAGCACGCGGTGTCGCGCCTCATCGGCGCGCCCCCGGGCTACGTCGGCTACGACGAGGGCGGGCAGCTCACCGAGGCGGTGCGGCGCCGGCCCTACGCGGTGATCCTCTTCGACGAGATCGAGAAGGCGCACCACGACGTCTTCAACGTGCTCCTCCAGATCCTCGACGACGGCCGGCTCACCGACGGCCAGGGGCGGACCGTCGACTTCCGGAACGCGGTCGTCATCATGACCTCGAACATCGGCTCGCAGGAGATCCAGCGGCTCGCCGGACGACCCGGCGCCGACGTCACGGCCATCCGCGAGGCGGCGCTCGAGAACCTGCGCGCCGAGTTCCGGCCCGAGTTCCTGAACCGCGTGGACGAGATCGTCGTGTTCCGGCCGCTCAGCCGCGAGCACGTCGGCCGGATCGTCGAGATCCAGCTCGCGCGGCTGCGCAAGCTCCTCGGGGAGCGGCGGATCACGATCGAGCTCTCCGAGGCGGCGCGCGAGGCGATCGCCGACGCGGGCTACGACCCCGTCTACGGCGCGCGGCCGCTGAAGCGCGCCATCCAGCGGATGATCCAGGACCCGCTCGCGACGAAGCTCCTGCGTGGCGAGTTCAAGCCGGGCGACCACGTCGTCGTGGACGAGGGGAAGGACGGCAACATCGCGTTCGCGAAGGGCGCGCCGGCGCCCGCCGAGAAGGTCGTCGTGCACTGACGCCGCTCAGGGGCGGCGGCTCAGGGGCGATAGTGGCCGAGCGCTCCAAGGCCGTACCCGTTGTACGAGCCGCCCCAGACGGCAAGGTCCGTCCCAGTCCAGCAGGCCGAGGCCCCGTCGCGTCCGAGCGGCGCGCCCGCGAGCGAGCCCGTGGTCCAGGTCTTTCCTGCGGGGTCGTACCGGTACGGCGTCGCGTCGTAGACGGGTCCGGAGGAGCCGTCGGTGTGGCCGCCCCACACGATCATCTCGGTGCCGTTCCAGACCGCGGAGTGGTCCTTGCGCCGCGCCGGCCCCGTCGTGATCGAGCTCCAGATGCCCGACGCGGCAGCGAACGCGGCCCCGTTCGCTCCCAGCATGGCGTCCCCGCCCCAGACGATCATCTCCGTCCCGGTCCACACGGCGGAGTGGCGCGCGCGAGCCGACAGACCGCTCGGCGGCAGCGCGGTCCAGGATCGGCTCGCAACGTCGAACCGGGCGCCGTTCGAATAGGTCGTCGAGCCCCGGTTCGAGCCTCCCCAGACGATCATCTCGGTTCCGGTCGAGACCGCCGTGTGCAGCCGCCGCGCCTCCGGCGTGCTCACGTCCACCGGGAGCGCCTCCCACGTGTCGGTGTCCGGATCGTACATCGCGCCGGTCTGGAGGACCGCGCTCGCGTTCTCGCCTCCCCAGACGATCATCCGCGAGCCGGCCCACACCGCGGTGTGGCCGCTCCGAGCCGACGGAGCGCCGGTCGTCGACATCGCCACCCATTCGTCGAGCGCGGGATCCCATCGGGCGCCGTCCGCGAGGTACGTCGTGGTCCCGGAGACCGAGGCGCGCCCGCCCCAGACGATGAGGTGCGTACCGGTCCAGAGCGCGGTGGCACCCGCGCGCGCGGAGGGGGCACCGAGCGTCGCGAGCGGTGACCAGGCCCCGCTCGACCGGTCGTAGCGAGCACCGGTCGCGAGGGGGCCGCGGCCGGAGGCGTAACCGCTCCACACGACGAGGTCGCCGGCGACGCACGCCCAGGCGGTCTCGTAGCGACCGGTGGGCTCGCCGGGCGCGCCTACCCGCGTCGGCGTCCAGGTGTCCGCCGCCGGAGCGTACCGGGCGCCGGTGTCGAGCGCCCCGTCGCTGCCGCCCCAGACGATCATCTCCGTCCCGGTCCAGATCGCCGAGGGATAGACCCGCGCCAAGGGGGCGGCCGAGACGTCCGTCGCCGTCCACGTGTTCGTACGGGGATCGTAGCGGCCGCCCGAGGCGACGCTGTGGCCCGTGCCGCTCATGCCGTAGCCGCCCCAGACGATCATCTCCTTGCCGGTCCACACCGCGACGTGGCCGAACCGGGCCTCCGGGGCTCCGGTCGTCGGGAGAGGAGCCCACTCGTCTGTTTCGGGATCGTAGCGGGCGCCCGTCTGCAGATAGCTCGCCGCGCCGAGGCCGCCCCACACAATCATTTCCGTGCCGGTCCACACGGCCGCAAAGGAGCTCCGGGCCGAGGGAGCACCCACGGTGCTCACCGGGCGCCACCGGTTCGCCGCAGGATCGAAGCGCGCGCCGGTCGCGAGCCCGCCGGCGCCGGCCTGTCCGCCCCAGACGATCATCTCCTTCCCTGTCCACACCGCGACGTGGTCCACGCGCGCAGCAGGCGCGTCGAGCGCCGGCAGCGGGGTCCACGTGTCGGACACGGGATCGTAGCTCCCGCCCGTCGAGAGGTACGAGACGCCGGCGTACCCGCCCCACACGATCATCCGCGTTCCGGTCCAGACGGCGGTGTGCTGCTCGCGGGCAGACGGCGCGTTCGTGGTGTTCGTCGCCGTCCAGGTGTCCGTGCCCGGCACGTAGCGCTGCCCGGTCTGGGCGTCGCCCGACGTCGTGTACCCTCCCCAGACGATCATCTCCTTCCCGGACCACACGGCGGAGTGCCGCCTCCGCGCCGGGGTGATGGTCGCGGTGGGGACCCAGGAGTCGAAGCGCGGGTCGTAGCGGCCGCCGCTGCTGAACGAGGTCCCGCCGCCGAGGCCACCGCTGCCGGTGTTCTCGCCCCCCCAGACGATCATCTCCGTTCCCGTCCAGACGGCGGTGTGGTGAAGCCGCCCGCCGGGGACGCGCTCGGTCCGCCACGTCGCGGGACCCGCCGCCGTGACAGGGTACTCGTTCGAGGTGAGGCCGCTCGAGGTGAGCGCCTTCAGATCGAAGCTCGACTCCCGCGGCATCCGGCTCTGGATCGTCGTGTTGGTCCAGCCGTCCACCTGCGCGGCGGTCGCGTCGTAGAGGACGCTCCCCGCCGGCGTGACGAAGGCGTCGCCGAGGACGGACTGCGGCGCGCCCGAGGCGACGTAGTAGGGCTCGACGAGCCCGATCCACGGAACGATTTCGTAGCTCGCCGTCGCGGCCGCGAGGGACGGCAGCGTCGCGACGACCGCATGGCTCCCCGGCGCGAAGTCGGTCGGGACCGTCGCCACGAGGTATGACGACGTCCAGGTGGAGACGGTCGCGGGGCGGCCGCCGATGGTCACCGTACCCGCGGACGCGCCGAAGCAGCGGCCCGAGATCTGGAGCGGGCCGCCGGTCGTTCCGCTCGCCGGGAAGAGCGAGGTGATGACCGGTCCCGAGTACGTCACGGTCACCGTGCCGGTGGCGGCGCGCCCGGTCCCGTCGGACACGGTGTACTCGAACGAGTCGCTGCCCGAGCCGCCCGCGTCGGCGGCGTAGACCGCCGCCTTGCCCGAGATCGCGACGGTCCCCTGGGCGCCTTGCGTGACCGACGCCAGCGTGAGCGGATCGCCGTCGGCGTCCGTGTCGTTCGCGAGGACCGCGACGCGCACCGACTCGCCAGGGCAAGCCACCGCCGCGTCCGCGACGGCGACCGGCGAGTGCGGCACCGGGGCGAGCACGACGATCGCGACCGCGGCGTCGCCCGACTGCGCGCCGAGCGGGTCGTTCACGCGGAAGGTGAGGCCGTCAGTCCCCGACCAGCCAGGCGCGGGGGTGTAGGTGACCGAGAGCGGCGCCCAGCCCGAGGTCGCGGTCAGCGTGCCGTGCTGCGGCAGGGTCTGGACGGAGATCCGGAGGGCGGTGACCGCGTCGTCGGGATCGGTCCCGGTGAGGACGAAGCTGACCGCGACCCCCGCGTCCGTGCCGACGGGCGCGATGGACGTCGCGAAGGGCGGGTCGTCCACCGCGGCGACCGCGATCGAGACGGTGGCGGGATCCGACACGCCGCCGTCCGGATCCCTGACACGGTAGGTGAACGAGTCCGGCCCAGCGTAGTTCGTGGCCGGGAGGTACGAGACCGAGAGCGGCGCCGGGCCCGTCGCGGGGCTCACGGTCCCGTGGGCGGGCGGCGCGACGAGCTCGACGGAGAGGTCGGCCGTCGCCGACTCCACGTCCGTTCCGGTCAGCACGATTGCCGCTGCGACGTCCTCCGTCGCGTTCACGTTCCGCGGCGTGGCCGACGGGAGGTCGTTCACGGCATTCACCGTGACGCTCACCGTGACGACCTCCGACGGCTCGCCCCCCGGATCGGTCACCCGGTACGAGAAGGAGTCCACGCCCGAGAAGTCCGGGTCCGGCACGTATGCGGTGGCGAGCGGCGCGGGGTTCGGCGCCAGGGCGACGGAGCCGTGGGCAGGATTCGTGACGATGCTCACCACGAGCAAGTACTCCGCCGACTCCACGTCCGCGCCGGTGAGCGTCACCGCGACCGGCACGTCCTCGTCGGTAACGAGGGGCGCGAGCGGCGCCGCGACGGGCGCGTCGTTCACCGGCGCCACCGAGATCGAGACGGCGACCGGCGTCGAGCGCGCGCCCGCGGTGTCGACGACCCGGAAGGCGAACGAGTCCGCGCCGGAGTAGTTCCCCGCGGGCGTGTAGGTCACGACGAGGGGCGCAGGGCCGGAGGCCGGCGTGAGCGTCCCGAACATCGGGGTGACCGCCAGCTCCACCTGAAGGTCGGCCGCGAGGTCCTCCGCGTCCGTGCCGGTCAGCACGAGGCGTTCGGCGCGGTGACCGTGACGTGCACCGTGGCGGTCGCGGTCGCCCCCTTCCCGTCGCTCACCGTGTACGTGAATGCGTCGTCGCCGGTGTAGCCGGCGGCGGGCAGGTACGTCACCCGGAGGGGGCCGTGCGTCACCGAGCCGTGCGAGGGCTGGGTCGTGCTCGAGACGACCAGCGGATCGCCATCGGGATCGACGTCGTTCGCGAGCACGTTCACGTCGACCGGCTCGCCGCGCGTGGTGCTCGCCTGGTCGTCCGACGCGACGGGGGCGCGGTTACCCTGCGGCGCGTCGCCGCCTCCGCCCGAGCAGGCGGTGACGGCGAGGGTGACACCGAGCAGCGTGGCTCGCGCCGCGGCGCGTTGAAAACCGTGCATGTGGGGGCCCCCCTGGCCGATGACGAAGACGGGGGACCTTCCCCGGTACATTGACTGTATGTCAAGGCGGATCGGGGGGTTCGGCGGGACATCGTCTCCTTGACACCGCCCGCGCGCGGGGACAAGTACGGACACCCGGTGGATTCCGGCCGCGGTCGGCCGACGCCGCTCCACCCCCGAGGTACGCCTGACCCGCACGCGCCGATCGAAGAACGCCCTCCCGGTCACCCTGGGGACGCTCCTCCTGGTGCTCGGCTGCTCGAGCGGCGACGCGTCGCGCCCGCCCGGCGTGGTCCGGCTCGCGATGGCGGAGGAGCCGCCGCAGCTCGACTCGACCCGCGCGACGGATCAGGTGAGCAACCGCATCCTCGGGCACGTCATGGAGGGGCTCACCCGCTACGGGAAGTCCGGCGACATCGTCCCGGGCGTTGCCGAGCGCTGGGAGCTCGGCGAGACCCACGCCACGTTTCACCTCCGCGCCGGCGCGCGCTGGGCGGATGGGAGCCCCGTCATCGCCCGGGACTTCGTGTTCGCCTGGCGGACGGCGGTGGACCCGAAGACGGCGTCCGAGTACGCGTTCATCCTCTACCCCGTGAAGAATGCCGAGGCGATCAGCCAGGGGAAGCTCCCGCCGAGCGCGCTCGGCGCCCGTGCCCGGGACGACCGGACGCTCGAGGTCGACCTCGAGCGCCCGACCGGGATCTTCCTCGGCCTGACGGCGTTCACGACCTATCTCCCGGTGAAGCAGGCGTTCTACGACGCGCGGCCAGGTCGCTACGCCGCGGACGCGAAGGACCTGCTCGCGAACGGCCCGTTCATCCTCGCGGAGTGGGTCCATGGCGCGCGCCTCGTCCTCGAGAAGAACCCGCGCTACTGGGACGCCGCGAACGTCTCGATCCAGCGGATCGAGGTGCCCTACTTCACGCAGGATCCGAGCACCGCCTACAACCTCTTCAAGGACGGCAAGATCGATCTGACCGGCCTCGACCGGGACCTGCTCGGACGCGCGCAGGCGGACCGGTTCCGGA
>WNGB01003966.1_pt1 | contig 22915 bp, 24 predicted proteins | sample 5400681 | NCBI WGS metagenome assembly WNGB01 (sample SAMN13153367, study PRJNA577476) | soil metagenome | isolation source: 115 cm soil or saprolite under grassland replicate 2 | place: USA:California | collected 2016-06-15
TGAGGGCATGCAGTTGATCGTTGGTGAGCAGCTCTGGCGCCGTTGATGTCTGTTTCCATTTGCCAACCGGCGATCCGAACCCCTCTTTATGATAATCGACGCCGTGGCCTTCAAGTTCTTTGCCCTGAGACGCTAGCGCAGTCTTGCCCGTTGTTCGCAGATAAATCGGGGAATTGTTTTCGTCTGTAATGACCTCGGTGAAAATCCCGCTGACTTGGAGACCGGACGAATACTCACAGGTCGCAGTGTTGTTACATTCGATTGCTTTGTTAATGCCTTCGAGTCCACCAACTTTGAACGCCATCTTGCTGGCAAATTCTTCAAGCACATCTTTGAGATGCTGAAAATCCCGGCAGACGAAGAGCTGGGGTTGTTTCGTAGTGATATCGAACGCGTAGTTCTGAGCATCGATGGAGTAGGGGATTTTCTTTACCCCGGGCTCGAGGCATGACACCGATTCGCCGATCGAGGAAAGCAGCCCAGCGCCGTAAATTTTTGGATCCTCGAATTTGCCAATGAGTCCGTATTCGACCGTCCACCAATGCAAACGGGAGAGCAGCGCCATTTCGGAGGGCGCGCCGAGATTTTTCTGGCGATGTTCGACCAGTTTGGTTGCTTCATCGACTTCTTTCGGTTCAGCGTTCGGTCGCTCCTTCAAGATCGACAGGTGCCGGATCGCTTGATACAGCTCGAAATCTTTCTTGGACGACATTGCTTTCGCGCCCACTTCGCCGAAGCGCTGCAAATAATTTGAATATTCGCGATCAACAATGATCGGCGCGTGGCCAGCGGCCTCGTGCACAATGTCAGGCGCAGGCGTGTATTCGATGTGATGGATCTGGCGCATGTCGCAGGCAATCACCAGCACCTTGTAGGCTTGAAATTCCATGAACGCCGCCGGCGGAATGAAACCATCCACTGCCACCGCGCCCCATTCGATCTTTGCCAGGATATCGTTCATCTCTTCAATGCGCGGGATGCGCTCGAAGGAAATGCCCGTGTTGAGGAGGCCCTGGAAATAAACTTTGTGCGCGTATTCCTTCAGAAAAAACATGTTCTGGCGCATGATGAATCGCCAGACGGCGTGATCGACCGATGTGTAATCGTCGTATCGCTGATCGACTGCGAATTGGAGCAAATGTTTCGGACAAGCAGCGACCGCCGCGTTGCTATAGCTGATACCGCCTTGAGATTTCATCGCCAACGTCCGGAAAATATGACTAACCTATGACTCGTTTGCGGAGCGGGCAAGAATGATTCCGGTTTAACGTTTGTCATCCCGAGCGGAGCGAGGGACCTCAAGCAGAATAGTTGATCACACAATCTGACGAGAGCACGCGCACTTCGATCTGTCCTTCGCCGTCTTCGCGGCTCAGGATCTGGACTGGCGTGAACGAATTACGCGCCTAGTGACCCAAATCAGCAAAACAATTGCAATCGCCCAGGGCGCGAGAAACGCGACCGCCACACCAATCATTCGCAGGCTCCACATAATTGCGCCCGCGCTTTGTGCCAGTGTACGACGCAGCGTGGCAAACAAGCCGCTTTCCTCGGTAACGATATTGCCCTGGCTATAAACTTGAATCGAAATGTCCGCCGGTGCATTTGATTCGTCGATCTGCGCGTCCGCGCGGTCCTGACGTTGCACACTCACATTCTGAACCTTGCCTAACGAGTCGAGCGATTGCATGAGTGCCGGGTAATTTTTCATCGGCACGCGCAGCGAAACGCTTGCCACTTCACGGCCATCCGGATCACGGCTGAAAATTGAGCTGCGAACGCGCCCGCCTTGCTTCTCGGCAAGAGTGCGAAGCTCTTTTGCCTTTTCGTCTACCGACGATGTGCGAATGCGCAGACTGGTTTGCTGAAAAGCCTGCTCCTGTTCTTCACGAGAGACGGTGAGGGTGAGCTCCACCTTGTCGCGTTTGGTCCTGGCATTTTCCGACATCCCACTGCCGCCTTGCGCGACGCGTTGGGTCTGCGTTTGGAAGTTTTCCACGCGTCCGAATCCTTTGACACGGCCGATTACAGCATCGCTTTCTTCCGGAGCGATCAGCATGCTCAGCTGCGCTGAAACGCGCCCAGAGTAATCGCGGTTTAGTTGTGCATTTGTGATCTGCACCTTTGGCGAGGCGAGGCCCTTGATCTCGTTGTAAATTTTCTCCACGTCAGGGGTGTAAAGAGAGAGTTGCGCGCGCTCCTTGAGCAGGAAGGCCGCTGGTTCTTCCATATCCTTTTCGGCCAGCGAAATCGTTACCGTGGCGAATTGCACCTGCGAATCCCAATATTTTAGTTCACCCTGCATCTTCTCGATCTCTTCGCGCACGCGGCCCAGTTCCTTCTCTACCTGGAGCAAATCGGACACTTTACCGGTCTTCGTTTTCAACATGTCGATGAGACGCTGCTCCATCACGTGTGCGTTTTTTAGCCGCGCATCGGTATCGAAATACGCCTTGGTCACGTCTTCAGTGCCAAGTGTCTGGTTCTTTAATTCACCAAGGCTCCGAATCTTTTGCAGAAAGCGATCCAGGTTTTCCGGCAGGACCTTCACGACGACCTGGCCCTTCAGCTTCCCATTCGCCTGTTTCTCAGAATCCGTTGTAGCGACGTAACCGTGTTCTTCGTTCGCAAATGCAGTGATCTTCTGGACAGCATTATCAAAACTGACGATCTCCAGTTCGACAGTTGCGTTGCGAATCAGTTTGCGATTGGCGAGTAATGGAGGAGGCTCCTGCACTGGAGCTTGCGCGGTTTCTTCCGCAGTAGTCGGAATATCTGAACTCGTAACGATCGTTTGTTCCACCTCAGCGCGCGCACGTCCTTCGTCCTTCGACTGAGCTGGAGCCGGTGGCGGTGGTTCCTTCAGCGCCAACCCCTGTGGTCGGCCGGCGGCGACTTCGCCTGACTTCGCTAAAGCATCCGATTGAGCTGCTCGCGATGCTGGAACCTGTGACGGTTGCGCGGCAAACTGTTCCCCGACGTAGCGATCCCGTTCGCGCGGCGCAGTTACAGGTTCACCGGTGATCATCCGCCCTATCTGCACGAGTCCAAGAAACACGGCGGCGACCGCTGCGATTTGAGTAGCGCGCAACCGTATTAGATCGACGAGCAGTTTTACAAGTCCGCTTCGTTGAGGGACACGATTGCGAAAGCCCGCCAGCATCCGCTGTTCGAAAGCTGGATCGGGTTTTTCATGCGCGAGAGTTTCTTCCAGAATTTTGTTCATAACTTTGATTTCCTGATGAGTTTTTCGGCACGCAGCGCAATCGACCAAGTGCGCGTGAAGCGCGCTCCGTTCGTTACTAGACAGTTCGCTGTGCAGATCGGCGGCCAGCCATGTGTCGATTTCGTCGTGAATCGTTGCCATACGTTTAGTCCATTGAGGCGAGAGCAGGGCGAAGTTGTTTACGCATGGACGCGAGCGCTCGTCCCAGAATTCCTCGGAGCGCGCCATTAGTTAGACCCAGGGTGTTTTCGATGGTGCGATAATCCATCTCTTCGAAGTAGCGCAATGTGAGCGCGGCACGATGGAGTTCCGGCAACGCGGCGAGCGCGGAATGCAACTGTTGATCTAAAGCGGTCGTGTTCGCCGGCTCCGGTTCGATCGGTTCGATCAGCCGTTCCGACAAAGGAACAGTGCGGCGTTTGCGAAAAACGTCGTGCGCCTTATGTCGCGCGATCGTTGCGAGCCAGGCCGGAAATTTCTCAGGATCGCGCACTCGCCAGCGCGTTTTCCACGCTTTCACGAGCGAGTCCTGCACGACGTCCTCTGCTTCCACGCGACTTTGGAGAATGCCGTAAGCGATGGCGAAAAGTGTGCTGCTTTGCGTACGAATGGTCATCTCAAATGCCTCTCGATCGCCGTGAATGGCCGCCTGATACTGTTCGCGTTCACTGGGATCCATTGGGTCGATCTAAAGCCTAGACGTCCCACGGCGCGATTCCGCGCGAAAATTTTTCAGGGAAAATTCGGTAGGGCGCGCTCGCCGAGCGCGCCGGACGGCCCAGCGGTCCGTCCCTACCTAGAAAATTAAGACAGTATTGCCGACGCTCACGAAGTCTTTCACCCGCGCGGCGTCCCAGTTTGCAAGGCGAATGCAGCCGTGACTGGCGGCGCGGCCGATGGTTTCGGGATTGTTCGTACCGTGGATGCCGATGCCGGGCTTGTTCAAACCCATCCAAAGGACGCCAACAAGGTTATTCGGACCCGGTGGAAGATTGTAAAAGTTTTCGGTGCGCACACCGTAATTGAGCATTCCTTCGTCATAGCGGAACCACGGCCAAACGTTTGCGCCGAGAATCTTCCACGTGCCCACTGGCGCCGGCAGAGTTTTCGATCCAGGCGTAATCGGAAAAACACAGACCAACTGATCATGGTCGAAGACCTCCAGAAGGTGCTCGTGCGTATCGACAAAAACCTTCCGAGAAGCGAACGCCGGATTTTCAGGAACTTTCCCCTCGGTGAATTTCTCAACCTCAAAGGGCAATACATTCGGCACCTTCAAAGTTTCGCCGGGCTGAAGCTGCTCCCAGTTCTTTCCGGGATTAAGTTTCTGAATGAACGACTCAGCGGAATGATAACGCTCGGCGACGAACTCGAGAAAGGACGTATAAGGCAGCCATTTTAATTTCGCCTGCTCCGAACGGCTGCCCGGCACATTGCCGACCAACTTCAGATCTTCATCCCTGATCGTGTAAGTAGTGTAAGTGACCGGCACTTGATCGAGCATCCATTGATCGACCGCGCCAGTCTTCGGCATGGCATGCGCATGCTTGTATGAGATGAGCGCTTTGCGGAAGAATTCGCCCATTCTTCCGTCAATTTTCCCAGGCCCGAAATCGCTGTTGTCCAAGAAAATTTGCAATCGCGTAGCGGTCTCTTCGTCATAATTCGGCAATGCGACGGGATAAACGCGAGGTGGCGGCGTGGTTTTCTCCTGCGGCGGTATGGTGTTCTCTTGCGCCAGCGCGAAGGTTGTGATCGTGGTGATCGCGAAGATACAAAAAACGAACTTCATCGGCGGAAGTTATGCGCGATGAATCCGACGACGCAAACGCGATCTTCTTTTCGTTACGCTGGCGGCACGGCTGCCTTTTTAGGGCAGCGCGTCGGCCTCGTTCTGGCAACCCATCCGTCCCCGCGTCGCCGCAATCAGCACTAACGCCAATGCGCACGCGGCTATGGTGAGGTTTGAGTAGCTGCCGAGCACGGCCGGAGTGGGGAAAAGCCGGATCAGACTCGTAGCATAGAAGGTGTTCCAGGAGGCGTGCACCAGGATAGCCATGAGCACGCTGTCTCTGGTGTTGTTGACCACCCAGATGATAATTAAACGCAGACCCACGAGAGCCAAGGCAAACACAGCGAAATCGAGAACGGTACCCCGCGGAGGAATGTCGCTTATGTCTTCGGACGGGATCAAGAATCCAGGCAAGTGCCAGAGTGCCCAAAGGCTACCAAGCAGTAGGCCTCCGAGCAAAGGACCGTACATTTGCTGCAAGCGCGGCTGTGCGAATCCCGTCCATCCTGGTTCTTCAAACAGCGGTCCGCCGATGATGGCCATGCCGACGAAGGCAATCAGATAGGCCACGGTGATCGGCTGGGCGGAAACGTCGAGCGATTCCAAAGCCCCAGGCCGGATGATAGTTGCAAGCACTATAACCGCCGGCACGCCAATAAGGGCAAACAGGTACCATCGAAGCCCGACGCGCCAGCGTACGATCCGACGCAACAAGCGACTTATGCCCGGCCACCCTTCAATTACGCCCGTCATGATAAATCCCGACAAGATTGGTCCGAGCAAACCAGCGATGGCGAACCAACGCACCACCTGGGGACTCAGACTGAGAACTCCGTAATACATGAGCAAACCCGGCAGAAACATGAGCCAGGAGAAACCAAAAGTGAGGAGGAAGTAGCAGACCAAACCACGGCAAACGGGTAAGCGATTGAGAACGGAGGCAGGCTGCGCGGGTGCGATACTCAACTTTGGAACTCTCCTTCAAGGAAATCAGTCATGTAAATGGAAGGGTGTAACGCTCGAGTGCGATAATGCACTATCCCTTGTGATGCGAGTGCAGATTTTTCTGCAGATAAGCGAAGATCATGGTGCAAATTGCAACCTTGAGGCGATAGGGGTAGCCATACTCGAGTGAAGAAAAGCTATCCGATTCTGTCATTTGAATCGGATAGCTTGCCATTTGGTACGCCAGTTCTAGTTTTGGCGCGGTGAAAAAGATCGAGGCAATCATCAAGCCTTTTAAAACTGAGCCGGTGAAGGAAGCCCTGATGGCGGCAGGCGTAGAAGGGATGTCTCTCAGCGAGGTGAAAGGATTTGGCCGACAGAAGGGACACAGCGAAATTTATCGCGGCACAGAGTACACCGTTGATTTTCTTCCGAAGATAAAATTCGAGATGATTGTTCCAGACGACCGCGCACAGCGGGCTGTCGAGGCGATTTTGGGAGCAGCCAAAACAGGGAAGATCGGCGATGGCAAAATCTTTGTAACCGAGGTCGAAGAGGCGGTGCGCATTCGGACGGGTGAACGGGGAACGGAGGCCCTGTGACCGCGAGCGGCACGAGGCGGTCAAGGGTTAAAAGAGTTAAAAGCTTAAAAAGTTGAAAAGTTACAAACTTAGAAGGTTCCTGGAGAGAACATCCTTTTAACCTTCTAACTTCTTTACTATTCAACGATTCAACTCATGCACGAATATCTGTTGTCAGTCTTTCTCGGAATCGTCGAAGGGCTGACGGAATTTCTTCCCGTAAGCTCAACCGCGCATTTGCGCATCTGCGAAGCATTGCTGCATATCGACCTTCACGACGGCTTCTGGAAAATGTACACGATCGTTATCCAACTCGGCGCCATTCTGGCGTTACCCGTTTATTTTTGGCACCGCATCCTGCAGTTTGTTCGCACGTTTCCAAAAGGCGAACGCGGCGATCGCACGATTTTCACGAATCCGTTAAGTCTAACCTTAATTGCGTTTGTTGTAACCGCAGTCCCAGCGTGGGCACTGACGAAACAAATCGGCAAAAACCTGGAAAATCTTTGGGTCATGGCCCTCGCGCTTCTCGTCGGTGGAATCGTGATGTGGATCGTTGACGCTGTTTTCACGCGGCCGCGCACGATGCATATGGACGAAATGACTTTGCCGCAGGCGGTCTGGATTGGTGCCGCGCAAATTCTTTCTGCCATTTTCCCAGGGACTTCCCGCTCGATGTCCACCATCGCCGCCGGCCAAGTCGCAGGTCTGTCGCGTCCAGCCGCGCTCGAATTTTCGTTTTTCTTATCGATGCCAACAATGGTGGTGGCTACGGGGTTTGATTTTTTGAAGACCGTGATGCCACACCATCACGAGGCGGATATTGCACCACTGACAATGAATTCGCACGCCTGGTTTGTGCTGGCCATTGGATTCATTGTTTCGTTTTTCGTAGCACTGGCCGTGGTCGCCTGGTTTATGAATTGGGTGCGTGCCCGTGGGTTTGTGCCGTTCGCGCTTTACCGGATTGTTCTCGGCATAGCACTATTGACGCTGTTGATGCGTGGCATCATGTAATCAATCATTCATGGCGACCGACGTTATTCTTCCGGATCTGCAAAGTGCTGTTCTTTGTGAGGACGTCCGGTGCGAAATTAACGGCATGCAAACGCTCGTGGGCGTGCTGAGTGTCGTCCCAGCGCCTGCCTTACCGATCAATTATATCCGGCTCTGCATCTGGACGCGCTGGTGCAGCGGAGCGGGAAAATTTCGACAAAAATCCCGCATCGTCGGTGTCGACGAACAACAGGTCATCGCGCAGGCGGAAGTGGAATTTGTTTTGAAGGAGATGGAAGGTCACGCGACCAACGTCCATTATTTTGGCGGAGTACAGTTTCAGCAGTACGGATTACATCACGTTGAGATTTATCTGGAAAACGAATTGCAGCTGCGTTTTCCCCTGCCTGTGATCAAGGTCGCGCGGCCAACTGGATAAGCGACATCTTGTGAATGGGGGATTGCGAACGGGTTGGAGTTGTTTATCACAACGATTTATGCCGAGGGGATTTTTAATGGTGCTGCTCTGCACCTTCATCCTTGTCGGCCACACGCACGCACAGGAGGTGATCGTTGCTCGCGAAACGAAACCGGAAGCTCCCAAACAAGCCGCACCGCCTCCCGATCAAACTCCCTCAGAATCGGCAACCCCCCAGCAAACCAAACCCAAATCACGCAAAAAATCTGCATCTGCAGAGCCCACGCTTGAGCAAATGCGAATGGCGGGAGCGCTTGCCGCCGAGCGGCTGAACAATCCGAGTCCATCACAACCGAGGAGATCTGGCCAATCAGATTCCGAGGCTGCCCCCACGCCAACCCCAGCTGTCCCTGAAACCCCAAGGCCGACAAAGAAGGAAACTCGCTCTGAACAGACAAGCTCAGCGCGTCGGCCAAGTTCACAAACTGCAAAGCCGGACCTGAGTGGCGCCGTGCGGTCAACGTTTATGGAATCCGGAAGATCGGAGCCAAGCACTACTCCTTTGCCAAAAAAGCAAACGCCCGCGCCCTAATCAGAGATTTCGCTCTTACTCTTTCTCTTGCTCATGCTCATGCTCTTTTGAGTACTGGTTCTAAGAGTAAGAGCAAGAGAGAATCTCTCAAAACGCAAAATGTGTTGCGTCCAGCGTTCGCCAACCTATTATTCGTAGGCAGTCCCGACTGTGTCCTGCCGGATGCATCGGGAAAATTTTTTGCCCATTTTCTGATTGCAATGGCCAATACAATTTTAGTTGGAGCGCAGTGGGGCGACGAAGGTAAGGGCAAGATTATTGACGTGCTTACCGCGAAGGCTGACATCGTTGTTCGAAGCCAGGGCGGCAATAACGCGGGGCATACTGTCTTCCATCGTGGCGTTAAATACATTCTGCACCTGATCCCCTCGGGAATTCTGCGACGCGGCAAAGTTTGCGTAATCGGAAACGGGGTTGTTATCGAGCCGATCGCATTGCTTGGTGAGATTGATGGTTTGCGCAAACTAGGGGTCACCATTGGCAGGAATCTGCTGATCAGCGACTGCGCCCACCTGGTCCTCCCTTATCACCGCCTGCTCGATGAGCAGCGCGAACTGCGTCAAGGCCATACCAGAATTGGAACTACCAAACGCGGGATTGGTCCAGCTTATGGCGATAAAGCAGCGCGCACGGGCCTGCGCATGTCCGATCTCATGCAGCCGATCGTGTTTTCGAAAAAGTTGCAGGCCAAGGTGACCGAGAACAACAGAATTCTCCAAGCACTCGGCGCGAAGCCTGTCAGTTTTCGAGAGGTTAATGAAAGCTATCTGGCGGCCGGCGAGAGATTGCGACCATTCGTTGGCAATACTGTCGTGTATCTCCATCGCGCCATGGAGCGGGGCAAAAAGATTCTTTTCGAAGGAGCACAAGGAACATTCCTCGATATCGATCACGGCACGTATCCGTATGTGACTTCCTCAAACACGACCGCCGGGGGCGCGTGCACCGGGACCGGCGTGCCGCCTCATCGGATCGACCGCGTAGTGGGCGTGATGAAGGCGTATACAACTCGCGTAGGCGAGGGGGCTCTGCCGACGGAAGACATGCGATTGACGCAGATGCTTCACAACCTGGGGAGGGAATTCGGCGCCACCACAGGTCGCAAACGCCGCTGCGGTTGGTTCGATGCTGTGGCAACCCGCTATGCCAGAATGATCAATGGCATCGACGAGCTCGCCATCACTAACCTGGACGGGCTGGATCATCTTGATCCGATCCGGGTTTGCGTAGCTTATCGGCTAAACGGAAAGCGCCTTGGAGTTCCGCCCTGCGATGCGAGACAGCTGGCCAACTGTGAGCCAATCTATGCAGAAGTGCGCGGCTGGAATACGCCTACTCATTCTGCTCGAACTTTTTCGCAACTTCCTCCTGCGGCGAGGAAATACGTCAGATACATTTCCCAATTAACCGGAGCAAAATTGTCCATGATTAGCGTCGGACCGGCACGCGGTGAGACAATCATCTTGTAGTCATGCCTCCGAACGTGAAGAGCGTTCCTCGTCACATCGCAATCATCATGGACGGTAACGGCCGATGGGCCAAGGGTCGCGGGCTGCCGCGCATCAAAGGGCACGAAGCTGGTGCCCAGGCTGTGCGCGAATGCGTAGAAGGCTGTGGAGAATTAAAAATCGAATATCTCACACTTTACGCTTTCTCCGCCGAGAACTGGCAGCGTCCCAAGACTGAAGTCCTCGCGCTCATGCGTCTGCTGGAAAGATTCTTGAAAGAGAAGACGCCGGAATTGATTGAGAAAAATGTGCGTCTTCAGGCCATCGGCCGCTTGACTGATTTACCCGCGAGTTCGCAGGAACAACTTCATAGAACCATCGAGCAAACTGCTGGCAATACTGGTTTGACTCTCATTCTCGCTCTGAGTTATGGGGGCCGTCTCGAAATCATCGATGGCATCAAGAGTCTGCTTCGCGCGATCGAATTGGGCCACATCGACAGGGCAATGATCGATGTGGAGATGTTCAGCAAACACCTTTACACACGGTACTATCCCGATCCCGATCTACTCATTCGCACTTCGGGCGAAATGCGTCTGTCGAACTTCCTGCTCTGGCAAACATCCTATACCGAGATGTACATCACGCCCAAACTGTGGCCCGACTTTACAAAAAAAGACCTCGTTGCCGCCGTGGAAGAATTTGGGCGGCGCCAACGTCGTTATGGAGTCGTGGTGTAGCCTCGCTTCCTCGACACTGCGCAATGTAAGAAGCTATTTTTCACGTTGGAGTCCAAGCTTATGAGATTCGAGAATCAAGTTGCAATCGTCACCGGCGCGGGGCGAGGGATTGGCCAAGCTACCGCCCTGCGACTGGCAAATGAGGGAGCGCGGGTCGCGTGCGTGAGTCGCACGGAAGCGAACGCAAAGAACATCGCGAACCAGATCAACGCAATTCGCGCCGACGCGGGAAGGGCCTATACGGTCGATGTTGCGGACCATGCAGCCGTACACAAAATCGGTGCTCAAATCCTCGGTGATTTTGGCAGGGCCGACATTCTGGTTAACAACGCCGGGGTGACCCGTGACGGGCTCGCTATGCGAATGTCGCTTGAGGATTGGGATTCGGTCGTTAACACGAATTTGCGCGGCGCGTTTAGTTTTGCGCAGGCAATCATTCGCACCATGATCAAGCAGCGCAGCGGGCGCATTATCAACATCAGTTCGGTGATCGGTTTGATGGGCAACGCAGGGCAGACAAATTATGCGGCCAGCAAAGCGGGCGTGATCGGTTTTACGAAGGCGCTTGCCCGCGAGCTGGCGAGTCGCAATATCACCGTCAACGCTGTGGCCCCGGGATTTATCACGACAGACATGACTGCCGGACTTTCCGATGAAGTTAAGAATTCCATCCAATCAAAGATTCCGCTTGGCAAAACGGGCACGCCTGAAGACATCGCCAACGCAGTGGCATTTCTCGCGTCTTCCGAAGCCGATTATATCACCGGCCAGGTGTTGTGCGTCGACGGCGGAATTGTGATGTAGGGTAGCGCATGCGTCTCGCGTGCTGGTTTCGGCGTCGCGCCGAAACGAACTTTCCTGATGCATTTGCTCCCTTTACGCGTCTCACAGAGACGCGGTACAGCAGTTAGGTGCGCTGTATGATGGTAACACGCGCATCCGCTAACAGAGCATTGTCGGCTAAAACGCGGCATTCATAAACTGTGTTGGCACCGTCACCGAACAGGCGATTCGCACAAATCTGCAGCGGCGACCTGATGTCATCCAGAAACGCCACATGCAAGCGCGCGTCGCGCAGGGCAGCCAGATAGCCAGACGGTGCGATCTTACCCACTGAGCGGGCCCGCAACCCGCCGTGGACTGCCGCCGCTTGGGCGCCGTATTCGAAAGCGTGGACAGCAGATAAACGTTCGTCGCGGCGTAATGGATTAGCGGAGTCACGGTGCGTGTTAGTAATGCATGTAATCGATCGATCATCCCACTGAGTTACCTCATCCAACAAACACATCGTACCCGAGTGCGGGATTAGCGTTCGTATTTCCGCTTTGTTGATGGACCCTTCCTCAGTCATCGATCAGCCTGGTCCCAAAACGGATAAAAATTAAACCAATTGTAAGGCGCAAGGCGCGCGTAATACTCCAGGCGCTCGGCGTAGCGCTGCATCCACAGTTGGATCTCTTCAGCCCGACGATCGCGATCCAAAGTGATCTCATCGGCAAAATGTTCGAAGTAAATTTCGTAACGGTTCCCGCCGCGGTAGAGACCGAAAAATAAAATAACGGGACGATGCGCCATGGCGGCAAGCACAATTGGGCCGACCGGGAACGCAGCTGACCGACCAAGGAATTGGCATTGAGCTGTCTTATCATTGTTCGACACGCGGTCGCCTAGCGTGCCGACGAAGAATCCCGCATCCAAACTTTCCTTAACTGTCAGCAAAGTATCCACCCGGTCGGGGGCGATTACTGTGCCGGCGATCACAGGGTTCAATGCATCCAGAAATCGGGTGATATTTTGGTTGTGGGTTGCGTCCATTAAAACCTTGAGCGGAAACTTTCGCTGCATCACACCCAGAGCACGCAATACCTCGAAACTGCCCAAGTGTGAGCCCAACAGAATGCAGCCCTTTCCGCTTTCCATTAGGGGGTCCAGAGTTTCTTTGCCATGAAGCTTTACCTCAAAGCGTTGGAACTCACCGCGCAACAGGTAAACGCGATCCAGAATGGTCGCGGCGAAGCAATGAAAATGACGAAACACATGCCACCAGCGGGCTGGGTAGCCGCGCATTTGCTTTAGGTATTCGTACGAAGTTCGGCGGGCCGCGCATGCAGTAATTACATAATAGGTTGTGACCGGATATAACAGCAGCCTTGCCGCCCAACGCCCGATGTGCGTCGCTATCCAGGCGATCAATTGCAGCGAGGCGAGTGTGCCGCGTTCCGGCAAGCCCGTCCAACGCACTGTCTCGGAGGCTTTCGTCTCGAGAACGTTCGAGGTCATTTGCCGGTGCCGACGTTTTGTCCGCAGACTGCGCCAGTGAAAAAGTGTGGGTAGATCTCGCGAATGCGATCGATGTTCGGCGCAACTTCGACGCACTGAAAACCTGCGCGAGTAAACGCGCGCCGCCAATGCTCTGCAGTTAAAAACCCCGGGTTCGGGCGAATCTCTGGATCTGTCCGGACGTTTGTAAAGCTCTCAAGAATCTGAAACATCAGTTCGGGGTAGATTGGTTGATTGAAATAGGGTCGCAGGCACTCGCCGATCACAAGCCAGCCGTCGCTGGCCAGTGCCGAGCGTGCTTCGTTCAAACTAAACAGGAGGTCCTTGGAGATATGCATGACGTTAACGGCGTATATCAGATCGAATTCACCCGGGTTGATGCCTTGAGTGCTCCAAGGCAAATCGAGATCGAGCACACCCCATTCAAGCGGAAGGTCAGGATATTGCCTTGCAAGTTTGCGCTGGCCGCATCGCAGGAAAAACGCGTTCGGCTCTGTGATGAGATAACGTTCGACCCGTGGCAAAAGCCCGCGTTCATCAAATACGCGTAACAAAATTTCGCTGCCGCTGCCGGGGCCTGCGCCGACTTCTAAAATCCGAAGCGCGCGCTGATTGGAAACGCGCTCAGCTGCCAGCGCCGCGCCAACCCAGTTATTCACGGCATAGCTTAAATTGTCATTATGAAAATAATTCAGCCATAGCGGTACGCCTTGCGGACCGAGCAAATTGCGATCACCGCTCTGTTCGCCACTGGCGACAGCAGGATAGAGACTCGCGGCGTGATCCAGTAAGTCCAAAGTCGCCGCGTTCGCAGGATCGACTTGCAGAGCTGCTGCGCGAAGGTTTTCGAGATCCGGCTTCCGCAACGTGTGGCGCAGACGGTAAAGGCGAGTGTTCCCGTCGGTCCGAGCCTCGACGCAATCGATTTCGGCCAGACGTTCCAAGATCCATTGTAAAGGGAACTTGAAAGAGGGCTGAAACGAAAGGAGCCGACACAAGTCGTCGACAGATCGCAATTGGCTGAGGTGATCGACCACGTTTAACCGGTGCGCCAGATCGATAGCCATTTCGACGCTGTAACGCTCCAACAGTTCGATGCTTTGATACAGTTGTTCACTAAACACCGGTGGTGGATAGTCCTTCAGGTATTCAGCCAGGCGCGGATCGCTCGGCTGTACCTCAAGCCTTTGCGCGTCAGAGAGTGGCGCGTTCACGAAGTCACCTTTGTCCCGCAATAAACTTCAAGTTGGCCTTCAACTATTACGTGGCCTTCAATGCGACAGGAAAAATTGACTCTACTCGCGTCATCATTGCTGGTGGAAAGGCAGATGGTAAATGGTTGCCCAGGCTTTAGTGGCTGCAAAAACTTGACCGTCCTGATCGCCGTAAGCTGACAGTCTTTCTGCCAATCACGCAACGCTGCGAGAACTTCATCGAGGATCAATACGCCTGGTACGAGAGGCGCGTCCGGAAAATGTCCGGGCAGGCTGGGATGATCGGCCGTAATCGCGCGGCGTCCTTCAAAGATCATGTCAGCGAAGTTTTCCTCATGCCAGCAGCTCCAGCAACTCGACCCGCTCTCGCAAAGTCGTTGACCTAACTCCGAACCAGTTTTTCCGCTCGCTCGCCAGAGGCATGCTTCCTGCGCGCAGCCAGACCAAACCGGTCGCAATAGGTCGCAAATCGAGCGGCGCTCTCCGCTTCTTGCACGCCAAACTGTGAGAGATTGTATCGATGAAGCCTATGTCGTTCCTCCGGTTGGCTAGCCAACGCTCGGCGCATCCGTTCCTCTACTTTCTGGGACAACGACCAACCGAAGTACATATAGATACGTCGCACCACCGCGAGAGGATCGCGACGAATCTCGACATAGTCGACGTCGCAAATGCGATGCTGCGCTAATCGAGCTCGTTCTTGCAAGAATTTATCCAGTGTTTTCGACCAGTAATCGATTGCCTCGCGGCAAACCGTGAGTGGATCGACTGCGTCGCTAAACACACGGCGGAGGATCGTTATCAAACTGGATACCGAAGCCATTGCATCGAGCGGCGCTCGATGGGTTTGGACAAAAAGCGCGTCAGGGTAAACAGCCAGCAGACTTGGCAAGGCAAACATGTGCGTGGGGGCCTTGAGCACCCAGCGCCGTGCGTTTCGCCGGACCTGCAGATGTTGAAGAAATCGGCGGTGATATTCGTATGCCGGTCGCAAATCCTGGCGAAAGAACCAGGCCCGATACGAAGGGACATAATACATCGCATCGAACTGGTCACTCATGAACGTCGGCGCCATGAGACTGACGCATTCTTGCGGAAGCTCTGCACCAACGGGGTGCACCTGGCGAAACGTGGGCGCCAGCCAGTTGAAGCAATTACAACTGCTGATTGCCCGTTGAATTCGCCGCTTCTCATTATCGCAAGTAGGTGGGGATGGCGTCATGACTTCCCACGTGAGGGGGACTCGGTGATCGGGATCCAACGCGAGCAAGGTGTGCAACACGGTGGTACCGCTGCGGGGCAAACCGACGATGAAGAGCGGTTCACGAATTTCCTGTCGCACGATGCTTGGATGCGCCTTGCGATCTCGTTGTATGAACAAACGTGAACACAGTATGCGGATGAGATCTGCTCGAAGAACAATCCTTCCGATCAAGTTTAGCTGCGCCTCGCGCTGGCAGGAGTCGACCAACCGGGAGATGCCCTCGAAAAAGTCGCCTCCTCCAAAATCATCGAGACCGCAACGGCGTTTTGCCGTCTCGATTACATCAACGGCACGAAGAGGTGTGCGCGGAATTGGGCTTTTATCGAGCAAGACGCCACAGCCATTGAGAAGCCGCACAGGCAAAGTCGGGCGAGTCTGATCGAGAGTCGTGGCGGAAGAATTCATTCAATGAAAGGATTGGCCGCTGTTCTGCCAGATTCGGCAACCGTTGGCTACTAAGACTTTAGGGCAATATGAGCATCGTGAAGAGACACAAACAACATTCCGCAAGGTTGCACTCTTATCATAATCATTCCATTTTGCTTCTGATGAGCACGGAGAAGGCAACATTTGGCGCAGGCTGTTTTTGGGGCGTCGAAGAGACTTTCCGCAATTTGAAGGGAGTCTTGTCTTCAGCAGCCGGTTATGCCGGCGGGACGAAGGAGAATCCGATCTACGAAGATGTTTGCACTGACAAGACAGGCCACGCCGAAGTCGTGGAAGTGGAATTCGATCCATCGCAAACTACATACGACGAACTTTTGGACGTTTTTTGGTCGAACCACAACCCCACGACATTGAACAGGCAGGGTCCGGATGTTGGAACACAGTATCGCTCAGTAATTTTTTATCATTCGCCCGAGCAAAAGTCGGCGGCGGAAACGTCCAGGAAAAAGATTGATATGAGCGGGCGTTTTCGCGGGCCAGTGGTAACGCAAATTGAACCCGCGCCGAAGTTCTGGCGCGCGGAAGAATATCATCAGCGTTATCTGCAAAAGCGCGGGAAGTCACATTGCGCGATCTGATTTTAAGCGCGAATGGCTCGCCACGTAATTCGAACCAAGAATTTCGCTGTCGACGCTGCCAACTTCATTCTCGAAGAGGCGCACAAGGCCTTTGGAGAACGCAGCGAATTCCGAATCGCGCTTTCAGGTGGCAACACGCCCGTGCCGATTTACACCCGGCTTGCCGTAATCGGGCATGATCTGCCGTGGGAGTTGGCCCGGATTACATTCGGAGACGAGCGTTGCGTCCCCCCGGATGATCGAGAAAGCAACTTCAGAATGGCCCGGGAAACCCTTTTCGCGCCTGCCGCCGTTCCTGAAAAATCAATCCTGCGTATGCGCGGTGAAATCGATCCACAGGTCGCGGCGCGCGAATACCAGGATCAACTCGACCTTATGGCCACGCAGCGAGGTGAACCGATTTATCGGCATGATCTGATTCTTCTCGGCCTCGGAGACGATGGACACACTGCGTCGCTTTTTCCCGGAACTGTCGCGTTGGATGAAACGGTAAGGCAAGTCGTTGCAAACTTTGTTCCAAAGTTAGACGCCTGGAGATTGACATTCACATTCCCGCTCATCAATCACGCCCGGCATGTATGTTTCCTGGTCGGCGCGGCGAAAAACGCCGATTTGATTGAGCGCGTCCTCGAAGGCGATCCGCAATTTCCAGCTTCGAGAGTCAATCCATCCGCTGGGGAGGTGACATGGATAATTGCGGAATCGTAATTTGAGGATCGAGATTCGTGAATCGATTCACGCTTTAACGAGGTCAGTACTCTTCGCCCTCGTCTTCTTTCGGTGGCGCTACGCGATCGTCCACTGCGTAAGCATGAAGCATTACCGCGATGAGGTAGAAGAAAAACAGACCGAGGCCCCAGCCCGCAGAAGCGAATGCCGCCAACAACACGAAGATCCCGACTGGGATCGCACCAAACATCCACAGAAAGCCCGCGAGCTTGTGTCCCTTGTAAATATGTCCCAAGCCGGGAATGATACTAAAGATAACTGCGATGGCGTCGCTCGCTTTGCCTTCCGCTGTTTCAGTTGCGCTGCGTTTCCAATCACATCGGTCACAGCGTTCGGCTTCTTTCGGCAGGGAATGCCCGCAGTATGGACAGGGCATTTTATCTCCAGTGCTCGGCTCAGAACGAGCCGTTGGCGCATCCGTGTACTCCACACTCATTTCAATTATTGAAGGCAGGCACACGGAATTCGTCAAGCAAACTTGCAGTTGGCCGCGATACAACGCTTCGGTAGAATCGGCTGCAAAGGATTGAAAGGCGCGCTTCTTCTTTTCTTCGGATTCTCCGCCCAAGTCTTAGGCGCGGGGCTGAATTCTTATACTGACCTGATTGCAAAGGACGCTGGCGCAATGCGACGCAACGAAGTGCGCGTGACGTACCTCGGCACGAATGGTTACCAATTTGAGTTCGACGGGCACGCTCTACTGGTCGATCCCTATTTTTCGCGTGTCGATCTTTTGAGTATTGGGCTCGGCTCGCGCATTCGGCCGGACATGTCCCGGGTTGCGGAGGGAATGCGACATCTCGCACCCAATGCGGACGCGATCCTGATTACTCATGGGCATTTCGATCATCTGCTCGATGTTCCGGTTGTCATGTCGAGGACGCACGCGCGTCTCATTGCTTCGGCCTCAGCTGTCGACCTCGCGAAACGAGCAGGCGCTTCATCCGGCGATGTAGTAACCGCCGGAGATGTGCGGCAGGTTGGGCCTTGGAAAATCCGAGTGTTGCCTGCTACGCATGATCGTCTTTTCGGCAAGGTGCCTTTCGATCAACGCGAAATGCACAGTTCTGACCCGCCGCAGCATCCGGGCGATTGGGCCTGTGGAGAACCGCTGGCGTTTCTCATCGACGTTGGTGGACAGCGCATCTACATCGATTCTGGTGGAACACCTGCGCAATTGCCGCCGCATGAGCGCGTCGACCTAGCAATTCTGGGTATGGCACTACCAGATTCACGGGCGCGACTGCCTGGCGCGCTCCAACGTTTGGAGCCACGCTATGTTTTGCCCAGCCACCAGGACAATTTCTTTCGGCCGTTGGACGCTGGATTTCAATTTGGGCCGTTTACGGATTTCTCGCGCGTACGCCGCGACTGCGAACAAGCAAATCATGGCCGCCTAATTCTGCTCGATTATTTTCAGCCATGGACATTGCCGAAAAAATGACTCGGACGCGCGAACGCTACGGTCTCCTGCTTACCGCGCTCGCACCGGTAGTTCCGCAGATCCTAGGGAGCGCGTTCAACATCTGGTACAACACGACTGTTATTGAGCCGTTACTCGTTTCGCCCGCCTTGAAGCAGCGTTTTTTCGAGACAGTCGTCGTTTACAACCTTGTGATCTATCCGTGCGGCGTTTTTCTGTGGCTCAGACGAATCTTCTCGTTTCGTAGACTGTTCCATCGCCTTTGCGCGGGATCAGTGATCGATCCTGCGTTACTCGTAACAGCGCGCCGCCGACTGATTCATCTGCCATGGTTTGCTGCAGCGATTTGCGGTGTTGCCTGGTTTTTGTGCATTCCTGTTTTTATTGGCGCTCTCGTACAGGTTCAAAATCCACTTGATCCGCGCCTGCTCATGCATTTGCCGATTTCATTTTGCATTTCCGGGTTCATCGCAGTCACGCATTCGTTTTTTTTGGTCGAACTGGCCAGTCACTGGGGATTATTTCCAGTCTTCTTTAGAGGCGAGCGCGCCGACCTGATCCCGGGCGTCTTCACGCTCTCGTTACGTGGCCGCGGAATCGTGTGGGCTGTGTCCGCGTCGATCTGTCCGATCGCTTCCCTTTTATTGCTTATGTTTGCGCCGCGGTCATCTGCAACTAATACGGAGTGGTTTGCAGTTTTTGTAGGTGTAATCGGCATCACATTCGGAATTTTCACCGCGCTCATGATGAGCTGGCTGGTTGCCAAACCGATCGATCAACTTCGTGCCGCAGCGGATGCGGTCTCACGTGGTAAATTCGATGTCGATCTCGGGGTAGCGCGGGCGGATGAATTTGGGCGGTTACTGGGCGAATTCGACAACATGGTTCGCGAACTCAGAGACAAGGAGAAATTACGTCAGACATTCGGATTGCACGTGGGCAAACGCGCAGCGGAACAAATTCTTGCGCACGACCCCGGATTGAGCGGCGTCGAGGAAGAAATCACGGTCATGTTTGTGGACATGCGTTCCTGGACTGCACGAACGAGCGTATCTGCACCGAGCGACGTAGTCGAAGTGATGAACGATTTTTTCCGGGTAACTGTCCGTGTCGTCGAGGAAAAACATCGTGGCATGGTAAACAAATATTTGGGCGACGGATTCATGGCGATTTTCGGCGTGGGCGACTCTGGCTCCAATCACGCCAGCGATGCAGTTGCTGCCGGCCGAGAAATTCTGTCCGCGGTAAAACAGCTGAATGACGATCTTGCGGCAAACGGTCGCGCACCGATCCAAATCGGAATTGGAATTCATTCGGGACCGGCGATCGTGGGCAGCATCGGCTCGCCCCAAAGACTTGAGTTCACTGCCATTGGGAACACTGTGAATATCGCTTCACGCATGCAGGGGCTGACGAAGACGACTGGAAGACCGCTGCTGGTGACGGCGGCGGTGCGACATCGTTCCGGTGATTCGTTCAGCTTCGAGGAATTGCCGCCACAGGAAGTGCGCGGGATCGATGAACGATTGTCGATCTTCGCCGTGCAATACGAAACGCAGTCATGACGTCGCTCTCTGAGATCGTTAACTATACAAATGATTTTCTGCGCATTCGCGAAATAGGCGATTGGGACAACGCACTCAATGGTCTACAGATCGAAAACTCGGGAGGTGTGACCAAGATCGGAGCGAGCGTTGACGCTTCGACACGAGTCTTGGAAGCAGCAGCAAAACAGAACGTCGATCTCGTGATCGTGCATCACGGTTTGTTTTGGCCAGGTCTGAAACCGGTGACCGGCGTGTTGCGTCGGCAACTGAAACTCGCCTTTGAAAACAACATCGCGCTTTACAGCGCACATCTGCCGCTCGATTTGCATCCCCAGGTTGGCAACAACGCACAGCTGGCTGCAGCACTCGGACTTAAATCAAATCAGCCGTTTTTCGAAGAAAAAGGTCAATTGATCGGCGTGAAGGCGTGCGTTTCGTTGCTGGGCGATGAACTCGATCGCAAATTGCAAAAAGCACTGAGTGGTCCCGTACAGGCCTTCATGTTCGGTCCGAAGAAAACTGGAACAATCGGGATCATTACCGGCGGCGCCGGCTCGGAAATCTACAAGGTTGCGCAGGAGGGAATCGACACGTTTATCACGGGGGAAGCGCCGCATTGGGCGGCAGTGGCGGCCGACGAGCTTGGGATGAATCTCCTGCTCGGCGGACATTACGCCACCGAAGTTTTCGGCGTAAAAGCGCTGGCGGCGCATTTGTCCAAACGGTTCAAAGTTCCATGGGCCTTCATCGATTGCCCAACGGGAATGTGACGGATGACGAAACAATGTCGAAGCGCGTTCGACGTTTTTGTACCGTCTTAGCTGTTCTCGCGATCATTCCGTCTTCGACCCTGGCCTCGGTCAAAGGTCGGCCGACACAGCTAAGTGGATACAAGGTTGTTCGAGTTCACTACAGCCCTTTAAACAAAATGATAATGTCTGTCCGCATCAATGGGCAGCGCGCAAATTTGCTTGTGGATACCGGCTCCAACCAAATCATCCTGGACGCCGCCGCGGCTGCTTCGTTCGGCATAAAGCCGTCGCAAGGCAGCCTGGGATACATCCGGTTCACTCAAGTCAACGGTCAGGAACTCCCCGTGGGTTTTGCGCAAAATCTCACAGCTGGCAGCATGAGTTTTGGGAGCCTTCTTGTGGCTCTGCGCAATTCAAACCATCCAGGTGCCAGAGACGGTCACGTCGATGGGGTTCTGGGTCTGGATCTTTTCACCCGGCACAAAGCCGTAATCAATTGCCGGACAAAACTTATTTTCCTTAAGATCGATCAAACACGGCAAATGAACCTCAGTTCCGTTGCGGCGGCAGAAAAATTCACGAGAGTTCCTCTGCGACGGGAAAGAAATGGCGCCTTAACTGTGCCGTGTTCGATCCGCGGGCGACCCGCTCGTCTGCTCGTTGATACGGGATCATTTATTACGATTTTCCACGAAGCTTTCCTTAAGTCGGTCGGCATTCCGGTGGAAGCAACACACGTCTCTGCGCATTTTACACGTGGCGCGGCACGGAAGGTTAGCGCAGGACAAATCAACGACCTTAAGATTGGCGACTTCAAAACGCCGTCGGCGAAATTTGGCGTCACAGTATTGCCCAACTTCACATTGGCGCAGGGCGGCACCGGAGTCAGCGGGATCCTGGGGATGGATACACTGTACAACTGGAATGGTATTATCGACCTCGACAGCATGAATCTGTTTTTGAAATAGCCAATGCAGCGAACCCCCGCGCTGCGGCCTGCCTCTGTTAGTGAAGTTTTTGCTTTCGTAAATCGTCGGACGCTGTTCTTTGTTCGCCGATGACTGCGGCCGAAGATCGGCGAGGAAGCACCCGCGCGGCGGGGATCGTGGGCATGGCGATTCTGTCGAGTCGCGTCCTCGGATTAATCCGCGAGACGGTGTTTGCCGGCCTTTTCGGTGCGGGCAGAAATCTCGATGCGTTCCTGATGGCGTTTCGATTGCCGAATCTGCTGCGCGATTTGTTTGCTGAAGGCGCGCTCTCGACGGCATTTATCACGACGTTTTCGAAGAAAATCGCGGTGGAAGGCGATGACTCGGCGTGGCGACTCGCGAACAAAGTTGCCACGCTGACGGCGGTTTTCATGAGCACAGTCACGCTGCTCGGCATCATTTTCGCGCCGCAACTTGTGGAGCTCTTAACATGGGGAAGCTGGTCGCCGGACAAGACCGAACTGACCATTTCGCTCACGCGCATCATGTGGCCTTTCATGTTGCTCGTGTCGCTTGCCGCGTTGGTAATGGGCATCCTCAATGCGAAGCACGTCTTCGGCCCACCCGCCATGGCGTCGAGCTATTTTAACCTTGGTTCAATCATCGGCGGCGTCGCAATCGGATGGTGGCTTGATCCAAATTTCGGTGCACGGTCGCTGGTAGGATTGGCAATCGGGACGCTGATCGGTGGCGCCTGGCAATTAGCAGGACAATTTCCGTCTCTTTGGCGCGTTGGCTACAAATATCACGCCGATTTTCAATGGCGTGACGAAGGCGTGCGTACTGTGCTCACGCTAATGGGACCTGCGGTGATTGCTGCAAGCGCCGTGCAGGTGAACGTGCTCATCAACAGCGGATTTGCGGCGAGCCTTGGCAATGGTCCCGTCAGTTGGTTGAACATTGCGTTTCGTCTGATGCAGTTGCCGCTGGGGATTTTCGGCGTGGCGATTGGAA
>WNGB01006868.1_pt1 | contig 22887 bp, 21 predicted proteins | sample 5400681 | NCBI WGS metagenome assembly WNGB01 (sample SAMN13153367, study PRJNA577476) | soil metagenome | isolation source: 115 cm soil or saprolite under grassland replicate 2 | place: USA:California | collected 2016-06-15
TCACGCAGGGTCTGGCCGCGGTGCCGCCGATCCCGGCCGACGTGCGCGCGCGCGTGCGCGACCGGCTCAAGGCCGAGGGGATCGCGTCGCTCTACGCGGAGCTGCGGCGCCACGATCCCGAGGGCGCGCAGCGCCTGATGCCGAACGACCGCTCCCGCATCACCCGCGCACTCGAGGTCGTGCTGGCTACCCGGCGCTCGCTCGCCGACTGGCACCGCGAGGGCATGCCGCCCGCGCTCGATGCGTCCCGCGCGGTCAAGATCTTCCTCGCCGCCGACCGCGCGAAACTCTACCGCCACATCGACGAGCGCTTCGACATGATGCTCGGCGCCGGCGCGCTCGATGAGGTGAGGGCGCTTGCCGCGCGCAGGCTCGATCCGAGCCTGCCGGCCATGAAGGCGCACGGCGTGCCGTGGCTGATCCGGCATCTCGCCGGCGAGATCACGCTAGAACAGGCCGCCGAAGGCGGCAAGCGCGACACGCGGCGCTACACCAAGCGCCAGGGCACCTGGTTTCGCCATCAGCTCCCGGATTTTTCCTGGGTCGCTCCGGCGGAGGCGGAGGATGTGATACGAGCCGCGATGTCCGATGGTTGTCGTCCCCGCGAAGGCGGGGACCCATAATCCCAGGACCATCGATATGACACGGCGTACGGGTCCCCGCCTTCGCGGGGACGACAGGAGAAAGCGGTGGTCTGATCTAGTCGTACACCGTGTCAATGTAATGCTCGGAATCGACAACCGCCTCGATCACGGTCGGGCCCTTGGCCGCAAGCGCGCTTCTCACCGCCGCCTCCAGTGCATCGGCACTGCGCACGCCGACCGCCGGCACGCCGAAATAATGCGCGGGCGGCTCGCGGTACTCCTCCTCCTGTAGCTCGGTGCCGTAGAGCGGGAACTGGCGGCGAATCTGCTTGACCTTGATCAGCGCGAGCCAACGGTCGTCGAGCACCACGATCGGCAGCGTGATGCCCAGCCGCTTGGCGGTCGCGACCTCGCCGCAAGTCATCTGAAAGCAGCCGTCGCCGATCAGGCACACGACCGGATGGTCGGGCCGCGCGAGCTTGGCGGCGATCGCGCCCGGCAGGCCGAAACCCATCGAGGACCAGCCGTTGGTGATGAGAAAGCTCTTCGGCGCGTGCGCCTGCCATTGGCTCGCGATCTGATGGGTGTGAGCGCCCACGTCGAATGAGAGCAGTCCCTCGCGCGGCAGCGCGCGTCGCACCGCGTCGATCGCGGCATGCGCGGTGCAGCTTGGCGCAGCCGGCCGCAGCGACGCTTGAAACGTCTGCCGATGCTCGGCAAGTGCCGGCGCGGTCCACGCGTTCGAGCCGGCCGGACGTGCCGCGAGCCGCGCCAGCGAGGCGTCGAGATCGCCGGTCGCCTGATGCACGAGCTTGACCGATGGCGCGATGTCGACCGGCTCGATGTCGATCTGCAGCAGCGGCACGTCGCCGATCCACGCTTCGTATTCGACCTCCACCGTGTCGTAGCCGAGCCCCACGATCAGGTCGGCCGAACGCAGAAGGCGGCGCTGCACCTGCCGGCGCGCGCGCTCGATGCAGCCGAGCGAGAGCGGATGATCTTCGTCGATCATGCCCTTGGCCATCGTGGTGGTGACGAAGGGCAGACGGTAGCGCTCGACCACCGTCTGCAACAGGGCAGGGTCGCTCATGCGCATCGCCGACGACCCTATCACTGCGATCGGCCGCTGCGCCGCCGCGATCAGTTCGCCGGCACGCGCGATCGCTGCATCCGCGGCGGGCGCGATCCTTCCGCGCTTCGCCAGCGCCGGCACCGGCTCGTTGGTCGGCGCCACCGCCACGTCCTCCGGCAGGTCGAGATGCACCGGCCCCATCGGCTCGCTCAGCGCCAACGCGATCGCCTGCGTCAGCGTCTCGGCGATCTTTCCCTTCTCCAGCCGCAGCGTGGCCTTGGTGATCGGCTTGAACAGCGCGTGGTGGTCGATCCACATCTGGATGCGGCGGCCGAGCTGATCGGTGTTGAGGTTGCAGGTGATCGCGATCATCGGCGAGCGGTCGAGGAAGGCCGAGCCGACCCCCGTTGCGAGATTGGTCGCGCCCGGCCCGAGCGTGCCGATGCACAGCCCCGGGGCGCCGGTTAGCCGCCCGGTCACGTCGGCGGCAAAGCCGGCCGAGCCCTCGTGCGCGGTCAGCACGAAGTCGACCCCGCCCCGGCGCATCGCGTCCATCAGCGGCAGCACGTTCCCGCTCGGGATGCCGAAGCCGCGGTCGATCCCGGCCGCTTTGAGGGTGGCGACGATCAGATCGGCATTGTTCATGGAGATTTCCGTTGCGGAGTTCGCAGGCCCTTTTTCAGCAGGTTGGCGAGCTTTTCAAGAATACTTGAATCGTGGGCTGGGGGAGGCGGGATTCCCTTGGTGACTCGCGCGTGGACCAAGGTGTAACACGACCGGCGAAGCGGCGGTTCGGTGTCCCACCCTCGAAATCCTGAACTGTTTGTGCGATAGATATGGCCTGCGGCGGAGCGGGCAGGCGCGCCAAAATATAGATTAGAGGGTGGACCTTGGCCAGCAATGCTGAACTCCGCTACCTGATCGACACTTATCTCGACTGGACCAAACGCCAACAGGTCCCGATTGTTGAAGGCATCGCCGTTGATCTCAACACGGTCGAGACCGCGCCCTGGTCGTGGCTTGGCGGCGAATGCCGGGCGGCCTTCGTCCAGTTGCGCGGCCGCGGCGATTTCATCGGCCTCCACCTGATCGAAATCCCGCCGGGCGGCAAGACCGACTGGCTGCGCCACCTTTACGACGAGGTGTTCTATGTGCTGTCCGGCCACGGCAGCACGGTCATCGAGGCCGGCAAGGATCAGAAGCACAGCTTCGAATGGGGCCCGCGCGCGGTGTTCTCGCCGCCGCTCAATGCGCCTTACCGGATGTTCAACGTCTCGGGCACCGAACCGGTCCGGCTGGCATCGGCGAACGACATGCCGTTCCTGCTCAATATCTTCCGCAACGAGAATTTCCTGTTCGACAATCCGTTCCAGTTTCCGGAGCGCTTGGGCCGTGCCGGCTACTTCGCGGGCGAAGGAGATTTTCTGCCGATCAAGCCCGGCAAGCACATGTGGGAGACCAATTTCATTCCCGACCTCGCCGCGCTCTCGCTGCCGGAATGGGAGGCGCGCGGCGCCGGCAGCCGCAACGTCAAGCTCATCCTCTCCGACAGTTCGCTGCACGCCCACACGTCGGAGATGCCGGTCGGTTCCTATAAGAAGGGCCACCGCCACGCCGCCGGCGCGCACGTCTTCGCCGTCACGGGCTCGGGCTATACGTTGATGTGGTACGACGGCGACACCGAGTTCGAGCGCCACGAATGGCGCCACGGCTTCGTCTTCGCGCCGCCGGATGGAATGCTCCACCAGCATTTCAATACCAGCTCGCGGCCCGCGCGCTATTTCGCGGTCTCGCTCGGCAGCCATCGCTATCCGGTGCTGGCGCAGAAGGTGAAGCTCAAGCAGGCGCCCGACGCCGACGTGCGCGATGGCGGGCTGCAGATCGACTACAAGGACCAGGACCCGCGCATCCATGCCATCTGGCGGCGCGAAATGGCGGCAGCCGGCGTCGCCTCCCAGATGGGCAAGTATTTCGCCGAGGATCGGGAAACGACGGAGACGGTATCGTGACCGACGCCGAGGCGAAATTCCTGCTCGATCCCTATCTCGACTGGACCAGGAAGGAAGGCCCGCCGATCCACGAGGACTTCGGCGTCGATCTCCTCACCGCGGAGACAGGACCGTGGCCCCGGCTCGGCGATGGCTGCAAGGCCGCCTTTGTGCATCTCAAGGGCCGCGGCGATTGGACCACCGTGTTCCTCCTGGAAGTGCCGGCGGGCGGAAAATCCGCGCCGCAGCGGCATCTCTTCGACGAGCTGTTCTACGTGATCTCGGGCAGCGGCAGCGTGGTGGTCGAGCTGCCGGATGGCGGCAAGCACTCGTTCGAGTGGGGCCCGCGCAGCATGTTCTCGCCGCCGCTCAATGCACGCTACCAGATCTTCAACTCGTCGGGGCTCGAGCCGGTGCGGCTCGCTAGCGCGAACGACATGCGCATCCTGATGAACATGTTTCACAACGAGGCGTTTCTGTTCGACAACCCATTCGGCTTCCCCGAGCGCGCGGGGCTGTCCAGCTACTACGCCGGCGAGGGCGAGATGACCTCGATCCGACCCGGCCGCAATCTGTGGGAGACGAATTTCGTGCCCGACCTCGGCGCCTTCGAGTTGAAGCCCTGGGAAGCGCGCGGGGCCGGCTCATCCAACATCCAGTTCCTCCTGAGCGAGGGCTCGATGGGCGCGCATGCCTCCGAAATGCCGGTCGGCTGCTACAAGAAGGGCCACCGCCATGGTCCCGGCCTGCACATCTTCTGCATCCACGGCTCGGGCTATACGCTGTTGTGGTACGAGGGCGACCGTGACTTCCAGCGCATCGACTGGCGGCACGGCATGCTCTACGCGCCGCCGGAGAACATGTTTCACCAGCATTTCAACACCAGCCCGCAGCCGGCGCGCTATCTGGCGGTCGGCTTCGGCACCAAGCGCTATCCGATCGTGCTCGAGCGCCGCGTCGGCTCGGAAGGCCGGCGCACCGACGTCAGCGTGAAGGAGGGTGGATCGCAGATCGAATATCAGGACCAGGATCCGCGCATCCACGCGCTCTGGCTCCAAGAGCTGCGCAAGACCGGCGTCACGTCGCAGATGGGCAAGTACTTCGACGAGACGCAGGCGGAGCCAGCGGTGGGCTGAGCGGCGCGGGCGGTAGAGAGGACGCGGCAATTGAGCCAACGCGATCGCATCCTGGTCGATAGCATGCTGAAGCGCGGTGCATCGGCGATCCTTGCCGTCATGCTTTCGGCAATCGGCGTCCTGGCGGCGAGCGATCCTGCCGCTGCACAGGACCCCGGCACATTTTTTTCCGGCCGCTCGGTGAAGATTCTCGTCGGCACCGGCGCCGGCCGCGGCTATGACGCCTATGCGCGGCTGGTGGCGCGCCACCTCGGCCGGCACATGCCCGGGCAGCCGGCCCTTGTGGTTGAAAGCATGCCCGGTGCGTCCGGTATCCGGGCGCTGAACTATCTCTATGCCGCCGCACCGAACGACGGAACCGTGATCGCGACCTTCAACAGCGCGATCCCGTTCTATCAGGCGGTCGGTCAGCAAGGCATCCGGTTCAGATCGGAAGAGCTGTCCTGGATCGGCAGCGTGTCGCAGGGCGCATCGGTGGTCGCCGTCTGGCATGCGGCCGGCGTGCGGACGATCGATGACGCCCGGCGCATCGAAGTCATCATCGGCGCGACCGGCGCCGCGGGAACGAAGGCGGCCTACCCGGCGCTGATGAACAATACGCTCGGCACCCGGTTCAAGATCGTGACCGGCTACGAAGGCGGCAATGCCGTCACCTTGGCGATTGAGCGCGGCGAGGTGCAGGGCGACGGCAGCAGCCGCTGGTCGAGCTGGAAGGCCACCCGGCCCGGTCAGGGAGCGCAAAATTGCTGCGCTGGTCCAGGTCGGGCTGAAGAAGGCCGCCGAACTTCCGGATGTCGCATTGCTCACGGATTACGCGCAAAGCGATGAACAGCGGCAAATGTTCGAGTTCGTCGCCGCACCGAACGACCTCGGGCAGCCCTTTGCCGCCCCGCCCCGGATCCCGGCTGATCGGCTGGCGGCGTTTCGCCGCGCATTCGATGCAATGGTCCGCGATCCCGCGTTCCGAGCTGAGGCGGAGGCCGCCAAGCTCGAGCTCGATCACCTCGCCGGCGAGGAGGCGGAAAGGATCGTTCGTCTCATTGTCGGAACGTCGGCGACGATCGTGAAGAAGGTGCAGGCCGCCACTGCGGTCAAATCGCCGGATGCCCGTGCTGAGCCGCCCGATCAATGACGCGACCCGCAGCAGGGGGTCGTCAGGGGGATTTTTCCGCCTGCGGGAGCCATTTGGAGGCCGTTTTCGCCCCTTATCATGTGTTTTGCGCTTGACCCGCCGTGCCGCAATGCTTATAAGGGCGCGCAAGGAAATGGCGAATGTACCCTGAAATGCGCAATATTATTACTCAGTTACTGGTCCTCGTAGGGACGCGCACCGCCGGGGGTGGCTAGGCCATCCTGGATGTGGCGGTGCGTAATAGGGCCCTCGCGGGCCTTTTTGATTCCGAGCGCTGGACGAGCAGGTGGAGCGGACAATGGCTAAGAAAGCGACCAGTGCGGACACCGCGGACCGGGAAATGACCGGCGCCGACATGGTGATCGAGGCGCTCGCCGACCAGGGCGTCGAGCACATCTTCGGCTATCCGGGCGGCGCGGTGCTGCCGATCTACGACGCGCTGTTTCAGCAGTCGAACCGGCTCCAGCTCTGCGACTCGATCCCGATCGTATGCATCACCGGGCAGGTGCCGACGCATCTGATCGGCAACGACGCCTTCCAGGAATGCGACACCGTCGGCATCACGCGGCCCTGCACCAAGTACAACTACCTGGTGAAGAACATCGCCGACCTGCCGCGCGTGTTGCACGAGGCGTTCCACATCGCCAAGAGCGGGCGCCCCGGGCCGGTCGTCGTCGACATCCCCAAGGACATCCAGTTCGCCAAGGGCATCTATTCCAAACCCAAGGAGATCGCCCACAAGGGCTACCGGCCGAGACTCAAGGGCGACGCCGACAGGATCAAGGAAGCGCTCGAGCTGATGGCGCACGCCAAGCGCCCGGTGTTCTACACCGGCGGCGGCATCATCAATGCCGGCCCCAAGGCGAGCGAGCTGCTGCGCGAGCTGGTCAAGCTGACCGGCTTCCCGATCACCTCGACCCTGATGGGGCTCGGCGCCTTCCAGGCCTCCGAGCCGCAATGGCTCGGCATGCTCGGCATGCACGGCACCTGGGAGGCCAACTGGGCGATGCACGATTGCGATGTGATGATCTGCATCGGCGCGCGCTTCGACGACCGCATCACCGGCCGGCTCGACGCGTTCTCGCCGGGCTCGAAGAAGATCCATGTCGACGTCGATCCGTCCTCGATCAACAAGAACGTCAAGGTCGACGTGCCGATCATCGGCGACTGCGCGCACGTGCTCGAGGACATGGTGCGGGGCTGGCGCGCGGGCTCGATGGCGGCCGACAAGAAGGCGCTCGCCGACTGGTGGAAGCAGATCGAGAAATGGCGCGCGCGCAAGTCGCTCGCCTACCGGGGCTCGAAAGATATCATCAAGCCGCAATACGCGATCGAGCGCCTGTACGAGTTGACCAAGGGCCGTGACGTCTACATCACGACTGAAGTCGGCCAGCACCAGATGTGGGCCGCGCAGTTCTTCAAGTTCGAGGAGCCGAACCGCTGGATGACGTCGGGCGGCCTCGGCACCATGGGTTACGGCCTGCCGGCGTCGGTCGGCGTGCAGCTCGCGCATCCCAATTCGCTGGTGATCGACATCGCCGGCGAGGCGTCGGTGCTGATGACCATGCAGGAGATGTCCACGGCGGCGCAGTACCGGCTGCCGATCAAGATCTTCATCCTCAACAACAAGTACATGGGCATGGTGCGGCAGTGGCAGGAGCTGTTGCACGGCGGCCGCTATGCCGAGAGCTACATGGACGCGCTGCCCGACTTCGTGAAGCTCGCCGAGGCCTATCACGCGGTCGGCATCCGCTGCGAGAAGCCGGGCGAGCTCGACGCCGCCATCAAAGAGATGATCAACGTGAAGAAGCCGGTGATCTTCGATTGCGTCGTTGATCCCAACGAGAATTGCTTCCCGATGATCCCGTCCGGCCGCGCCCACAACGAAATGCTCCTGGGCGACGCCGCCGTGAGCATCGAGGACGCCGTCACCGAGGAAGGCAAGGTGATGGTGTAAGCATGTTCAGGTGGCTCCCGGACTTTGGCCAGCCCGCCGCGCTGCAGTTCGATCTTGCGGCAGCCGCGGTCGCGCTCGTCGCGCTGCTGTTTTCCGTGGTCTCGTTCTATCGGCAATGGCGGCTCGGGATCGAAACGCTGCGCCTGCAGGCCGAGAACGACCTGCTCGGCTGGCTCAACAAGGTGATTGAGACGCTCGTTTCGGTTGAATTCCTGATCCGCAGTGCAAACCGAAACGCGCTGGTGCAATTCACGTCCAGCCGGGATAGCCATCTCGAAGCGATCTCGGTCGCCATCGACAAGGGCCGCATGTATTTTCCAAAGTTTCCATTGGACAAGATTGGGCCTGATGCGCCGTCGGCCGATGCGCCGCACGACCTGCTTGATGATCTCGTCGAGATCTACGACCTGGTCCTGAAGCTCGATCCGCAGAAGCCAGCGCTGCTCGACGCCGCCAAGCACAGCCTATTGCTCAAGAAAAGGGCGTTCCTTTCGCACGTCCGCGAAAAGATCGATCTGTCCCGCCGCAACCAGTTCCTCAAGAGATCAAAAGGCACGCCGTGAGCACGACCCATTATCCTGCCGCCAGCGCGGCCCAGACCATCGAGGCCCACACGCTCGCGGTCATCGTCGACAACGAGCCGGGCGTGCTGGCGCGCGTCATCGGCCTGTTCTCCGGCCGCGGCTACAATATCGATTCGCTCACCGTCTCGGAGACCGAGCACGAGAAGCATCTCTCGCGCATCACCATCGTCACCCGCGGCACCCCGATGGTGATCGAGCAGATCAAGAACCAGCTTGAGCGCCTGGTGCCGATCCACCGCGTGGTCGACATGACGCTGGCGGGCCCGGCGATCCAGCGCGAGCTCGCCATGGTCAAGGTGCGCGGCAGGGGCGATGACCGGGTTGAGGCCTTGCGCCTCGCCGACGCCTTTCGCGCCCGCGTCATCGACGCCGGCACCGAGAGCTTCGTATTCGAGATCACCGGCGCCTCCGACAAGATCGAAAGCTTCATCGCGCTGATGATCCCGATCGGCCTGGTCGAGGTCTCGCGCACCGGCATCGTCGCCATCCAGCGCGGCCCGGACGGGATGTGACGTGCGTTTGACATCCGTACGGTGTTGCCGTACATTGCACCTTGCGGATCAGAAGCTTTCGGCACAAGGGCCTCAAGCGTCTCTATGAGACCGGCTCTCGACGAGGCGTTCGGGCCGATGTCGCAGCCAAATTGGAGGACATCCTGCACGCTATTGAACAGGCGCGGCATGTCGAGCAGATCGGGCTCTTTCCCGGATGGCGGCTGCATCCGCTGAAGGGCGACCGCGCCGGCCAGTGGAGCGTATGGGTGACTGGAAATTATCGGCTGACGTTTCGCATAGATGGCGAGGATGTGCGAGACATCGATCTTGAGGACTATCACGGGAAGTAATCATGCCTATGAAGAACCCACCCCATGTCGGCCGTATCGTCTGGAATGGAATTCTTGAGCCGCTCGGCCTTTCGATCACGAGGGCTGCGGGAATTCTTGGAGTTCGTCGCGCGACATTGTCCGATCTGGTCAACGGCAAGGCGGCCTTGACTGCGGAGATGGCTGTGCGCATCCACAAGGCGTTTGGTCCTGATGTCGATCACTTGCTGCGGATGCAGGTGGCCTATGACGTCGCCCAGGTGCGAAAGCGTGCGAAGGCCATCAAGGTGAAGCGTTACGTCGCCAAGGCGGCGTGAACAGGTGTGGGTCGTCATGGTCGGAGTTTCTTGCAGGTAAGTCGTTGCCATCACGTTCGGTCCGGGGAGAACAAGGTGAATGACGGCGAACGTGCGGAACTGGTCAAATTGGAAAGACTGGGAAGAGTTCTAATGGGGGTTGATCGCCAAGTCGCGAGAAGACTTTTCACAAATACTTCTATTGCAGATCTCAAGAGAGGGACCGGCTATGCACCTTAGCTTGAGAAGAGTCTTGTGATGGCATTTTTCGTACTTGGGCCAGTCGCGCTCCTGGCAAGCCTGATTGCCAGTTTCTTTGCCTTCGGGTGGTGGGGCATTGTGGCAGCAGCGATCTCCGTATTCCTGTATGTTGCGTTTTATGGTTTGTCCTCCCGCGGTAATGCTGGCCCCTATGCGATCAGCATTTTGCTGTGTCTCGCCCTCGGAGTTCACGTTTTCGATGTGTTTTCAGTGCCCGCCATTGCACGGTTCGCCGTTCTTCTCGTATTCGCCTTGTGGTGTGCGAGAATGTTGTATGTAGGCTCGACAATATTCTACCGCGCAATGGCACTAAGAGGTGCGAAGATATTCGATTTTTTGTCAGATGGCATTGAGCTTCGGCGGGCCGACTAGCGCGACTCTTCAATCCGCCGCGAAACAGCGTTGAGGGCCGCACTTTTTGACTACTTGTCCTCAGGACGCATTGAACTTAGAAGGCGGCACGGAAATCAGTAGACCAAGAGCTCTTCGAGTAGGGGATGACAACATGCGTGTTTATTACGATCGCGACGCCGACCTGAACCTGATCAAGGGCAAGAAGGTCGTCGTCATCGGCTATGGCAGCCAGGGCCATGCCCATGCGCTCAACCTCCGGGATTCCGGGGTCAAAGACGTCGCCGTCGCCCTGCGCAAGGGCTCCCAGGGCGTGGCCAAGGCCGAGGGCGAGAAGCTCAAGGTCATGGAGGTGGCCGAGGCCGCCAAGTGGGCCGACGTGATGATGATGCTCACGCCCGACGAGCTGCAGGGCGACATCTACAACAATCACCTGCACCCCAACATGAAGAAGGGTGCGGCGCTGATGTTCGCGCACGGGCTCAACATCCACTTCAACCTGATCGAGCCGCGCGCCGACCTCGATGTGATGATGATCGCCCCCAAGGGCCCGGGCCACACCGTGCGCGCCGAGTACCAGCGTGGCGCCGGCGTGCCGGTGCTGATGGCGGTGCACCGCGACGTCTCCGGCAACGCCCACGATCTCACGCTCTCTTACGGCGCGGCGATCGGCGGCGGCCGTGCCGGCATCATCGAGACCACGTTCCGCGAGGAGTGCGAGACCGATCTGTTCGGTGAGCAATCGGTGCTGTGCGGCGGCCTGGTCGAGCTGATGAAGGCCGGCTACGAGACCCTGGTCGAGGCTGGATACGCGCCCGAGATGGCCTACTTCGAGTGCGTGCACGAGGTGAAGCTGATCGTCGACCTGATCTATGAGGGCGGCATCGCCACCATGGACTACTCGGTGTCGAACACCGCCGAATACGGCCAATACGTGTCGGGCCCGCGCGTGGTGACGCCGGAGACCAAGGCCGAGATGAAGCGGATTTTGGCCGACATCCAGTCGGGACAATTCGTGAAGGACTGGATGCTGGAGAACCGCGTCAACCAGACCTCGTTCAAGGCGATGCGCGCGAAGAACGCGGCCCACCCGATCGAGGAGGTCGGCGCCAAGCTGCGCGCCATGATGCCGTGGATCAAGCAGCGCGCGCTGGTGGATCGCAGCCGGAACTGACCTGCGTTCCGCTGGCCTTCGCCTCGCCCGCAGGCCATGATCGGGGCCGGGGGGAACCATGGCCACAGGGAACGGCGGCGTGACCGGCGCAGCGCGCGACGCTCCCGCCATCGCGCTCCGTGATCTCACCGTCGCCTTCCGCCTCGGCCTCGGCGCGACCTACACCGCGGTCAAGCGCGCCTCGCTCAGCGTCGCCGCCGGCGAATTCGTGTCGATCGTCGGGCCGACCGGCTGTGGGAAATCAACGCTGCTCAATGTCGCCGCCGGCCTCCTTGCGCCGACCGCCGGCAGGGTGTCGATCCTGGGCGCGCCGCTCGCCGGCCTCAACCGCAATGCCGGCTATCTGTTCCAGTCCGACGCCCTGTTCCCCTGGAAGACCGCGCTCGAGAATGTCGCCATCGGCGTCGAAGTCGCCGGCATGCCGAAGGAAGAGGCGCGCAGCCGCGCCGAGGCGTGGCTCGCCCGCGTCGGGCTCGCCGGCTTCGGCGGACGCTATCCGCACATGCTCTCCGGCGGCCAGCGCAAGCGCGTCGGGCTCGCGCAGGTGCTGATCCGCGACCCGCGCATCCTGCTGATGGACGAGCCGTTCGGCCCGCTCGACGCGCAGACCCGCCAGATCATGGGCAACCTGCTGCTCGACCTCTGGAGCGCCGACCGCAAGGCGGTGCTGTTCGTCACCCACGAACTCGAGGAGGCGATCGCGCTGTCGGACCGCGTCGTGATCATGTCGGCCGGGCCGGCCGCCCGCATCATCGGCGACTGGACCGTCTCGCTGCCGCGGCCGCGCGACATCGCCGAGGTGCGGCTTGAGCCTGCGTTCCATGCCCTGCATCGTGACATCTGGATGACGCTCAAGGACGAGGTGCTCAAAACTTATGCGCAGGTCGGGGAAGGTAGAACCCCGCCTTGATCTGCCCCCTGCGGCCGCTACACTCCCGGCGACGGCAACAACGCCGTACGGAGGAAACGTCATGAAGCGAGTGATAGGAAAAGCTTTTCTGGCCGCTGGCGGGATGGTGCTGGCGTCTTGGTGCGCCAGCGAAACTGCGTTCGCGCAGGCCAAGGTCTTTGAAATCTCCTCGACCACCTTCAAGGACGGCGGCATGCTGCCGGTGAAAGCCGCCAACAGCAAGGCCAACGCCCCGAACAACGCGAACTGCGTGGGCGAGAACGTGTCGCCGCAGCTGTCGTGGGCCAACACGCCGGCCGGCACCAAGAGCTTCGCGCTGCTGATGGTCGATCCGGAAGGGCGGGGCGGCGCCGGCGTGAACCACTGGGTCGCCTACGGCATTCCCGCCGATGTGACCGGCTTCGCGGAAGGCGAGGTCAGCAAGGCGTCCGACAAGTATGTCGGCGGCAAGAGCACGCAGGGCGTGGGCTTCTACTCCGGCCCCTGCACCCCGCCGAACGTGCAGCCGCACCACTACACCTTCGTGCTGATCGCCACCGATCTGGAGCCGAAGGACCTGCCGCCCGGCCTGACCAAGGACGAAGTCACGGCCAAGATCGTGCCGCAGGGCGCGGCCTCGCGCGCCAAGGGATCGGCCGGCATCGTCGGCCTGTTCGTGAAGCCGAACTGACGACATCGTGCTCCGCAACCGCGGGGCATCCATGACGCGGATGGAGGAGCTTGATCGTGTCCCGCATCAAGCTCCTCTTTCTTCAGCTGCTGGTGGCCGTGATCGCAATCGCGCTCTGGCATCTGCTCACGGCGGTGCCGATCTTCGGCAGCACGATCCTGCCGACGTTCTTCTTCGCGACGCCGGAAAACGTCGCGCGGCGCATCTGGCGCTGGTTCTATGAAGGCACGATCTGGCGCCACCTCTGGATCACGCTGATCGAGTCCGTGCTCGCCTTCGTCATCGGCTCGATCGCCGGCGTGCTGGTCGGCTTCTGGTTCGGCCGCCAGCCGATGATCGCCGCCGTGTTCGATCCCTACGTGAAGATGATCAACGCGCTGCCGCGCATCGTGCTGGCGCCGATTTTTGCGCTCTGGCTCGGGCTCGGCATCGCCTCGAAGGTCGCGCTCGGTGTCACGCTCGTGTTCTTCGTGGTGTTCTTCAACGTCTACCAGGGCGTCAAGGAAGTAAGCCCGACGGTGCTGGCCAATGCCCGCATGCTCGGCATGAACGAGCGCCAGCTGATGCGCCACGTCTATTGGCCTTCGGCGCTGTCCTGGATGTTTTCCTCGCTGCACACGTCGGTCGGCTTCGCCGTGGTCGGCGCGGTGGTCGGCGAATATCTCGGCTCGGCCGCCGGGCTCGGCTATCTGATCCTGCAGGCCGAGGGCTCGCTCGATGTCACCGGCGTCTTTGCCGGCATCGTCGTGCTGGCCGCCTTCGTCATCCTCATCGACTGGGCGGTGACGCTGGTCGAACGCCGGCTCCTGGCTTGGCGCCCGGTCGCGGTCGAGACGCCGGCGTGATAAAACGGGATTGAAAGGCCGCTCACGATCGGGCCGCGAACAACCGCCGGGAGGAGGACATGAACCGAACAAGCTTGTGGCTCACCACGCTGGCCTTCGCGCTCGCGCTCGCCGGCACCGCGCAGGCGCAGGCGCCCGAGAAGAAGCAGATGACCCTCGGCGTCGGCGGTAAGTCCGCGCTCTACTATCTGCCGCTGACGATCGCCGAGCGGCTCGGCTACTTCAAGGAGCAGGGGCTCGACGTCATCATCAACGATTTCCGCGGCGGCGCGCAGTCGCTGCAGGCGCTCGCCGGCGGCTCGGTCGACGTCGTCACCGGCGCCTACGAGCACACGATTCGCATGCAGGCCAAAGGGCAAGATGTGCGCGCGGTGATCGAGCTCGGGCGCTTCCCCGGCATCGTGCTCGGTCTGCGTAAGGACCGCGCCGCCACCTACAAGTCTCCGGCCGATCTCAAGGGCATGAAGATCGGCGTCTCGGCGCCCGGCTCCTCCACCAACATGTTCGTGATGTATCTGCTGGCCAAAGCCGGCCTCAAGCCCACCGATGCCTCCTACATCGGCGTCGGCATCGGGCCCTCGGTCATCGCCGCCATCACCAGGGGCGAGATCGATGCGGTCTCCAACCTCGATCCGATGATGACCAAGCTCGACCTCGACGGCCAGATCAGGATCGTTGCCGACAGCCGCACGGAGGAGGGCACCCGCGCGATCTTCGGCGGCTCGAACCCGGCGGCCGTGCTCTACGTCAAGCAGGATTTCTCCGCCCGCAATCCCAACACCGTGCAGGCGCTGGTCAACGCCTTCTACAAGACCCTCAAATGGCTGGAGCAGGCGACGCCCGAGCAGATCACGGCGACCGTGCCCGACGAATACTGGCTCGGCGACAAGGCGCTCTACACCGCCGCGGTCAAGGCCAGCAAGCCGATCTATTCGCTGACCGGCCTCATCCCCGCCGCCGGCATGCAGTCGGCAAACGACATGCTGGTGGCGTTCGACGATGAGCTCAAGAACGCCAAGTTCGACCTCGCCAGGACCTTCGACGATCGCTTCGTCAAGAAGGCGGCCGGGATGTGAGGCAGCGGCTACAACGCCAAATCCCAGTGCTCGCTGACGACATTCTTGCCGAAGCTGCGCCGCGGCTCGCTTGATGCCAGCCGGAAGCCCGCGCGCTCGTAGACGTGGCGCGCCGCGGTGAGCACGCTATGTGTCCAGAGCGTGATGCTGCGATAGCGACGCTCGCGGGCGAATTGAATGCACTCATCGGTCAGCCGCGTGCCCAGGCCGCGCCCGCGCGCGATCGGATCGACCAAGAGAAGGCGCAGGCGGGCGACCGTATCGGACTCCTTGACCAGAAACACGCATCCGACATTCTGACCGTCCATGTCGGCAATCCAGCAGCAGTCGTATTTCGGGTCGTACTTGCTGACGAAGTCCGCAATGATCTGCGCGCACAGGCCCTCGAAGTTCTCCGCCCAGCCATACTCCCGGAAATAGAGTTCGCCGTGGCGGGCGACCACCCAGCCGAGATCGCCCGGCCGCGGCTCGCGCAGGATAATGTCGCTCGCCGCGCGCCGCTCTGGCGCGAACATGGTCTCGATCGCGCGCATCGCCGAGATAAGATCGTCCTGTTCCGGCGCGGTCAGCCGCCCGAGCACGGCGCTGACCTGCTGCACGGTCCGCGTTTCGAGCGGATCGAAGGTCTTGCGTCCGCGCGCCGTCATCGACAGGAAGCTTTGCCGGCCGTCGTCTGGTGAAACATCCTTGCGGATCAGTCCGCTCTTGTGGAACCGGCGCAGAATGCGGCTGAGGTAGCCGGCATCGAGGCCGAGATCGCGGGCGATGTCGGTCGCCGTGGCGCGGTCGCGTTGCTTGATTTCATACAGCACGCGCGCTTCGGTCAGCGAGAACGGGCTGTCGAGCCAGCCGTCCTGCAGCACGCCGAGACTCTGGGTGTAGAAGCGGTTGAAGCGGCGCACCGCCGCGATGCGCTGCTCGTCATGAGGGGCCAGAGCTGCCATGCGGGCAGCATCGGTCAATTACTTGACTGAGTCAAGTATCTGGCGAGCGCGTGACGGCGCACGCGTTGGCCATCGTCGGAACGGTTCAAACGAAGTTATTGGACGGCAGGACCAGAGCCCGCCCGCCGCTCTTCACAGCGACTGGCCCAACGAGTCACCTGATCGTTCGCCGAGGGCATCGTTCCATCCCTCACCAGCGTACTGCCGTCGGCCGTGCGCGATGACCAGACGCGTATCTTCTCGTTGTCCTTCACCATGACGATGTCAAGCACGACCGTGGCATCGCTTGCAAGCACCTGGCGCAGCGACAGTTTGTCGGCGCCGACCCGTTCGGCATTCACGACATGATAAACCATGCCGTCGTAGTCCGGCCCGAAGTCATTCATGACCCAAATCACGCCCGACGACGTGACTGCATAGAGTGCATGTTCGTTTGCAGGACTGGGAGGCCGGCTGCATTCAATCGCCCACTTCCCGAGCAATCCAAAGTCCTGGACGGTCGCGGACTGCGCATGGGCGCAGGCGGTCGCCAGCAGGACATGAATGAAGCAGACGAGAATTCTTCGCATGGCACCCTCATCGCCAGCGTGGGGACAATTGCTGATGATGTCAACGTGCGACCTTGCATTCAAAGACGACAGGTCTTGAATGCGCTTTTGCAGCGACGACAGCAGTGAACGACGCGAGTCATCGAGTCCTATAGTCAGGTGGGGTATCCTATCGCTCCTCGTTGTAACATCCGATCGAATTTATCGTCTTGCTTGGCGGATTTCTTTGACACCCCTTTGGTCGGACGCAACGCTGGTACGGTGGTTCGCATTACGCTTGCATCAACCGGTAAAAAGCGCAAGCATTTGACTAGTTCTGATATATTTGTGTTCGCCCAAATCAACTACAGGCGGAAGCGATGGTCCATCGGCGTCGCCTTTCATTCCTCCCCCTTCTAAAGGATCGAACCTGCCGCTTGACGTCCGTTGCATTGCTGGCATCCGCCATGTGGCTTTGCGGTGCGATTTCTGCGGCGCCCCAGTCGGCGCCGCAGAAGGAAGAAGAAGAGGAGTATGGGGAGTTTGCGGCTCGCCCAGAGGAGCTCGCCACCGTTGCGGTCAACGATATCGTCAAGTCGCTGCGCCTCAACCGGACAGCGATGGAGCTTGGCCGGACCGTCTACGACAATAGCTGCGCTTCCTGCCACGGCGCCGACCTCAAGGGCGTTCCCGAGCAGCACACCCCCGACATGACGGACGCCGAATGGCGGTTTTCCGGCGACGACTTGGCATCCGGTGGTTTGACCAAATTCCCCTCCGATGTCGAATGGACAGTGCGTTACGGCGTCCGCTCCGGCAATCCAAACGCCCGTGGGACCGAAGTAGGCATGCTGGCCTACGATCCCAAGTATCGGACCGAGCAAGATACCAAGGATTTTGGCGACGCAGAATTTCTGACGTCGACTGAAATCGATGACGTAGTTGAATACGTCCTCCAGCTCAGCGGCCAGCAGGCAAACCGGGCGAAGGCGTCCCGAGGCAAAGTCCTCTTCCACGACAATGCAAAGGGCAACTGCTTCGATTGCCATGGCAACGATGCGCGGGGCATTGACACGTTCGGATCGACGAATCTCACCAAGAGGAATCTCTATCTCTACGGCTCCGCTCGCGAGTCCATCCGCGAGTCGATCGTTAAGGGGCGGCACGGGACCATGCCGGCATTCGGGGGGGTGCTCAAGCCAGAGGAAATCAAGGCGGTATCAGTTTTCGTCTTCTCACATGCCGCAACGCCGCCGGTGCGCCGTGTACAGGGCCGCAGAAATGAGCCGCAAGATCGAAATTCAGCGCGGCAAACGAATCGCTAGCAACAACGCGCACGTGGAGGCGTTTTGTATGTCGCACCAGGCGTCCTGCGTCCTCGAGTCCCCGTTGGCTGTTCCCAACATGAAATCTCCAATCGGACTTGCGTTCGCCTTGATCCTGTCGGCGACCTCGCTCAACGCAGAGCCCGCGCCTGAGGAAAAGTGCAACGACGCCAATTCCACCGCCGAGATCGTGGAATGTCTCGCGACCCAGACCGCGATCTGGGGCCGGCGGCTCAGCACCGCCTACCAGAAGCGCATGAATTCGCTTGCGGCCCGCCGGCGCGACTGGCTGCGCAACGCGCAGCGGCTGTGGATTCAATTCCGGGACGCCAACTGCGCGTATTTCGCTTCGGGGGAGGGCAGCATCGCCCGCATCGAGGCGAGCCAGTGCCTGCTCCGGCTCACGGCTGCCCGGGCGCAGGAACTTGAGGCCGACGGCTGATCAGCGCTACGGCCGTATTTTGCGGCTCCACAGGCTAGTGCCCCGGACGCTAGCCTCCGTTACCGGCGCCTGCTGACATGAATAGGCGTTAAGAGATCGCGCGCGCAGGCTGATTAGGCCGTCCGAATTGACAATATTTCTTGCAAACGGCGCCGGTCACCTTGTGTGACCTTGCAATGACACAATTAATACACTTCAATGATAGTGGTCCGTGTGCCGGGCGTAGAGAAGGGTTCATTGCCGGGCACGGGCGCATCGCCATGCCGCCCTCCCTTTCATTTCTGACCAGCCGCTGGGCCGCCACCAATGTGGTGGTCCGGCGCGACCCTTTGCGCGTCAGTCTGATCGCCGTCTTTCACGTCGCCGCCTTGTACATCATGGCGACCACCGAATACGCGCCGGAGCAGAAGGCGGCGTTCGTGCTGACCTGGGGCGCGCTCAACTTCTTCTGGCTGGCACTGCTGCGGCGCCCGGGCGTGTCGGCGGCGATCTCGCTTACCATGATCGTGCTGCTGGTCGAACTGTCGCAGCTCAAGTGGAAAGTGCTCTGGATCACGGTCAACTTCGTTGACCTCATGGTCATCGATCCGGACACGATCTCGTTCCTGTTCACGATCTTCCCGGGCCTGACCGCGATCGCCCCGGCCGCGGCCGCGGCCGCGGTCCCGATCCTGGTGCTGCTCTGGCGGCTCGATCCGTTCCGGGTGCGCCGCCTGATCGCCCTGGCCGGCGTGGCCGGCTGCCTGGCCGGCCTGGTCGGCGTATCGCACGCCGTTCCGATGGGCGAGTACGAGGGCTTCTACGGCTACAACTACGTCTCCCATTTCGCGCGCTCCGGCGTCGACGCGATCTCGGCGCTGATCTCGCAGGGCTACATGGAGTCGGATGCGATCGTGAGCGATCGCCTGAAGGCCGCGGACCAGACCTGCCAGCCGACGCACAAGCCGCCGCACATCATCCTGGTGCACGACGAGTCGGCCTTCGACATCCGGCGGGCGCCGGGCATCCGTGTCCCGTCCGGCTACGGCGATCACTTCCGCTCGTTCGACGGCAAGCGTCGCCGGTTCGTGGTCGAGGGCGCCGGCGGCCCGAGCTGGTATACCGAATACAACGTGCTCGCCGGCCTGTCGGCGCGCTCGTTCGGCCGCTTCTCCTATTTCGTCACCCGCATCGCCGTCGGCCGCGTCCAACGCGGCCTCCCGCACGCGCTGCGCCGCTGCGGCTACCAGACCTTCTCACTGTATCCGTCGCTCGGCGCTTTCATGAGCGCCGGCAGCTTCCAGAAGACGACTGGCGTGCAGAACTTCTACGACTCGAAGGCGATGGGCACGCGGAACCTCGAGCCCGACCGATTCTACTACGACACTGCGGCCAAGATCTTCGAGCGCGAACGCGGCAAGGGTCCGGCGTTCGTCTTCGTCTATCTCGCTGCCAACCATTTCCCCTGGGACTACCGCTGGCGCCCGGAGCTGATGCCGCAATGGAAAGACCCCGGCAATCAGCCGTCGGTGGTCGACGAATATCTGCGGCGTCAGACCATGGGCATGCAGGACTACGCCGACTTCGTCTCCCGTCTCAAACGCGACTTCCCGACCGAATCGTTCCTGATCGTCCGTTACGGCGACCACCAGCCCGATTTCGCCTCGCTGCTGCTGGAGCCGGGAATCGATGACGCGACCATCGCCAAGCGGATCGCCACCTATGACCCGCGCTACTTCACGACCTACTACGCGATCGACGCGATCAATTTCAAACCGATCGACACCAGCTCCGCGCTCGAGACCCTCGAGGGCCCATATCTCCCGCTGATCGTGCAGGAGAGCGCAGGACTCCCGCTCGATCCCTCATTCGCGGAACAGAAGAGCATCCTGCAACGTTGCAACGGCCTGTTCTTCGCCTGCAACGGCGGCGCCGAGGCCCGCCGGTTCAACCGGCTGCTGATCGACGCCGGTCTGATCAAGCGGCTCTAGGCCCATCGTATGCCGCCCCTGCTGACATCCCTGGCAACCCGCTTGACGCTGCAGGACGCGTTCACGCAGCGCGGCATCGCGCGCATTGCGCCGGTTGCGGCGTTCCACCTGGCGGCGTTCGCGATCATGCTCTGGAGCGAGCTCGGCCTTTTCGACATGGCCGTATTCGCCCTGAGCTGGGGCCTGGTCAATTGCTTCTGGCTCGTGCTGCTGCGCCGGCCGGCGCTCTCGGCGGCGCTGTCGCTCGTGATCTTCGTCGTCCTCATCGCGGTGTCGCGCTTCAAGTTCGACGTGCTGTGGATGACGCTGAGCTTCATCGACGTGATGATCATCGACACCGACACGTTCGCCTTCCTGGTCATGATGTTCCCGAAGGTGCGCGCGGCGGCGATCGCCGCGATGGTGCTGTTCATCCCGGTCGCCGTGATCCTGTGGCGGCTCGATCCGTTCCGCATCCGCCGCTGGCGCGCGGCGCTCGCCGGCGCCGCCTGCCTCGTCGGCATCACCGGGCTATCGGTCGCCTATCCGGTCTCGCCGGGCGCTGCTTTCGGCGACGAGAACTACGTCTCCCATTTCGCCCGCACCGGCGTCGAGGCGGTGGCGGCCTATGTCGAGCAGGGCTTCCTCGAATCCGATGTGACGGTGGTCGATCGGCTGCGCACCGAAGCGACCTGCCAGCCCGCCGGCAAGCGTCCCCACATCATCCTGGTGCACGACGAGTCGAGCTTCGACCTGCGCCAAGTGAACGGCGCCAGGGTCCCGCCCGGCTACGGGCCCCACTTCCGCTCGTTCGACGGCAAGGCGCGCAAGTTCCTGGTCGAGGGCGCCGGCGGCCCGAGCTGGTTCACCGAATACAACGTGCTCTCCGGCCTGTCGTCGCGCTCGTACGGCCGTTTCCAGTTCTTCGTGACGCGCATCGCCGCGGGCCGGGTTGCGCGCGGCCTGCCGAACTCGCTCAAGCGCTGCGGCTACCAGACCCACGCGCTCTATCCGGCCTACGGCGGCTTCCTCGGCGCCGGCTCCTACTACAAGGGCGTGGGCGTCGAGAACTTCGTCGACGGCAAGACGCTCGGCGGCAGGGTGTTCGAGCCCGACCGCTTCTACTTCGACGCCGCCACCCGCCTGATCGAGCGCGAGCGTGAGCGCGGCCCGATGTTCCTCTACGTCTACCTCACCGCCAACCACTTCACCTGGGATTATTCGTTCCACCCGGAGCTCACCCCCGAGGGCTGGCGCGATCCAGGCAACGCGATACCCGAAGTCAACGAGTTCCTGCGCCGGCAGGCGATGAGCGAACGCGATTACGCCGACTTCCTCGCCCGCCTCAAGCGCGACTTCCCGGGCGAGGAGTTCCTGATCGTGCGCTACGGCGATCACCAGCCCGACTTCGCCAAGCTGATCATCGACCCAGTGGCCGACGTGATGGAGGTTGGTCGCCGGCTGATGAGCTTCGACCCCCGCTACTTCATGACCTATTACGCGGTCGACGCGGTCAACTTCCGTCCCGCCGCGCTCGGCTCGGCGCTCGACTTGCTCGACGCGCCTTATCTGCCGCTGATCATCCAGGAGGCTGCCGGGCTGCCGCTCGATCCTTCCTTTGCCGAGCAGAAGAAGATCCTCGCCCGCTGCGGCGGCCTGTTCTACGGCTGCGCCAACGGCGCCGAGGCGCGCCGCTTCAATCGGATGCTGATCGACGCTGGGCTGATCAAGGGCCTTTGACTTGAAGCCCCGCCGCGTGGTCCTTTGCCGGCATGAGATCTCCCACCAGCGAGTTCGCCATCGTGCCAGTCGAGCGGCTCGACGTGGCCTTTTCGTCGCAGCGCTGGCCCTTCGCCGACGAGCGCAGGAGCGAGATCGACGCATATTGGGCCGAGCTGCAGCGGCAGAATCCCGGGCTCTGGAATGGCCGCGTGCTGATGCTGGGCGACTTTGCGATCGCCGATGGCACCTTCCGTGGCGCCTGTTTCGAGGTCGACTACGCGAGCTTCCTGTCGTGGCAGGACTGGGGTTTCCCCGACCCGGGCGTGCGCGACTGCTTCGCCATGGGCTGCATCCAGTCGTCCGACGGCGCCTTCCTGCTCGGCGTGATGGGCGCCCACACCTTCAACGCCGGGCAGATCTATTTCCCGTGCGGAACGCTCGACTTGAACGACATTGCGGCGGACCAGGTCGATTTCGAATACAGCATCCGGCGTGAAGTCGCGGAGGAGACCGGCCTCGACGTCGGCGAGTTCGCAGCCGAGCCCGGCTGGAACACGGTGCTCGGCGGCAGCCTGGTCGCGCACATGAAGCTTCTGCGCGCGCGCCAGACCGCGGCCGAGCTGCGGGCGCGCATCCTCGACCACCTGGCGAGCGAGGCGGTGCCGGAGCTCTCCGATATCCGCGTCGTCCGCAGCGAAGCCGACTTCGATCCGATGATGCCGACCTTCGTCACCGTCTTCCTGCGCCACATCTGGAGCCGCGTCCTATGACCGCCCAACGACTGGTCCGACCGTGCCGCATCGACGATCCCGCGCGCTTCCGGCTCGCATCCTTCGATCCCAACGACACCGCCGGCCTCGATCGCGACAGGGACGACGTCAAGGCAATGCTGGCCGCAGACATCGAGAAGCTGTCGGACTTGCAGAAACGCCTCTACGCGCAGAATCGCTGGGCGATCCTGGTCGTGCTGCAGGGCATGGACACGTCCGGCAAGGACGGCATCGTCACCCATGTCATGGGCGGCGTGAACCCGCAGGGCTGCGAGGTCCACCCGTTCAAGGCGCCGAGCGATCAGGAGCTCGAGCACTCCTTCCTTTGGCGCGCCGTGCTCAAGCTGCC
>WNGB01007516.1_pt1 | contig 22884 bp, 24 predicted proteins | sample 5400681 | NCBI WGS metagenome assembly WNGB01 (sample SAMN13153367, study PRJNA577476) | soil metagenome | isolation source: 115 cm soil or saprolite under grassland replicate 2 | place: USA:California | collected 2016-06-15
TAACAGAAGAAGGTGTCCAAAGGCTCAAAGAAATGGCTTCCAAATTTGGCCTTTCCCTTGAGCAACTTGTGCGTCTAGGTGTGGAAGATATGCTGGCCCGACCCGATGAGCAGTTCGAAAAATCCATGCAACATGTTTTAAAGAAAAACGCAGAACTATATAAACGGTTGGCCGCCTAATGCGTTATCTGAGCGTCTCGGAAATATTGCAAATGTACCGCTTGGTGATGGAAACATCGGGCGGTACATTTGGTATTCTGAGCCTCGATGCACTGGAATCTGCACTTGTACAACCTTATGCGACTTTTGGAGGAAATGAACTCTATCCAACAATCGTTGAAAAAGCTGCAGCGCTGGGTTATTCGCTTGTTATGAATCACCCGTTTTTGGATGGAAATAAGCGAATTGGACACGCAGCAATGGAAACCTTTCTGCACATGAATGGATTTGAAATTGACGCGTCAACAGATGAACAGGAAAATGTCATTTTGAATCTCGCGGCAGGAAAATTGTCGCGCAATGAGTTTATTTCCTGGGTAAGTGAAAATATAAAACCGATTCGATGAAGAGAAGACAAACAGCGAGGCTGTGACGGAAATCTAACTCCCTAACATACCAAATGCACTAGAAATTATTGTCATAATCACAAGCGTAAGTATCGTTCCGGCTAGCCCGCCCAATCCCCAACCAAACATGACCCATCTTGTCTGTCCGCGTGTGATGCCCGGTTCAAGTCTGCGGATGTGCCTGACTGCCAGCCAGCCTGCAAATACATGAAAGACCACTGCAGTCTGCTTCTGAGCTTTGTACACGGAGTGCGCCAGCAGCGATCATGACGGATGTGATCACTCCAGAGACGATCATCCCAAGCGGGCCGCTGATCGCCCAGATTCTTATTGTTGGGGACATATGCTTCCATGAAATGCTCGGGGCGTTGGGACGCAATGCCAGCATAGTGAATATACCTGCCAGCAGGCCGCCCAAAAAACCACCGATCCCGCCGCTGATGATAATAATGAGGAAAGCGAAGATATCGTCACTGCCCATTTGACCCCTGATGACTTGCAGAATGGACAAGAAAAGAGTGACGATTAACCAAAAGACTGCCCAGCCGAAACTCCACGCGAAAGCCCAGCCGGGGATTTTACGGAAGACGGCGCCCCAGTCCGTTTTAACCTGTCCGCGCAGGAACGGACGTTCTCCATCAGCACGGGCAACACCGCTGGAAACAAGCGCATCCACCAGGACCTGGAAATTGTCCGTGTAACTGCCGCGTTGCAAGTCAATGAATTGGGTTTCACGGACGAACTCGTCCAGATCTCCCTCCAATTTGACGGGTCGATACAAAACAGGGATGACTTTTTTCCCTGCTTCGAGCGCAAGTTTCAGTTCCATCTGTACGTATTGCGAGGCCGCCGCGTCCGGTGAAAGCACCAGCACGATCACCTGCGCCTCGCGTATGCCGTTGATGATCTGGTCACGCCAGCGGTCTCCAGGCTGAATATCAGATTGATCGAACCAGACTCCTCCATCTACGTGCCGGTTCAAATCCTCTGCCATCCTGCGGACGAATTCCTGATCTTTGCGTGAGTAGCTGATAAATACGCTTTCGGCCATTGGGTCACTCCTCGCTCTAAATTTGCTATTATTCGCTACAAATCATAGCATAGGTTGATACGCCTTAATCCAAATAACAGCATGTCAAAACGAAAATTCACTGGCTTATTACTTATCCTTCTTCTTGTCTGCTCCACAAGTGTATATTTCATCAACACAGGCTTTCGGCATGTTCTTCCACAAAGCATGGCGAGATACGCAGGGCAAAACTGGCATGAAGGACAATACGCCAAAGCGATTCGATGGTATGCCAATGCCAATATCAGTGCATATAACGCCGGATTGCGTTGGACTGCTGCGAGATATTACATTGAGAAGATGAAAGATTTCCTTAACGATGGGGAACTAAACAAAGCATTAGAGACTTGTTCACAGGCAGTAAAAATTTTAGACGCGCACGATGATGAAGGTGCTGTAAGTTACAATTGCACAGTGATCGAAGAGAAAATAAAAAGGCAAAAATGAGAAAAACCACTGGATGGTTTTCAAGGAATCCGACGGTGAAATTGATCTTGATCTACACTGTTGTCGCAGGTGTAGTCGCAGGAATTACCGCACCGATTCCTGGGACATCATTGATTCTAACTGGGCTGGAAGTCTATATGATCGTCCACCTCGCCAAAGTGAATAACTACAATATAAGCTTAAAGGAAATCGGCTATACTGCCGTTGCGATATATGGCCTTTCCACAATTCTGCAAGATGCCGCTCTCGAACTGTTGACCTTTGTCCCTGTGATCGGCTGGGTTGCAGAGGTGATCATAGCTGTATTATTCGTCTTCTTTTTGGGGAGCTTGGCAAATTTGTATTTCAGCAAAAGATCATAGCTTGCTCAAACCACTGTTCCTTGCAAGCCATCCATTTGGGATAGTGGCGAGGACGCCGCGTAATATGAATTCTCACATTCTTTTAATTGTAGAGGTTAAAACTGCGCGTCTATATCGAACATTGAAACATACTTCACAATCTGGCGCAATTGAGGGGATGTTCTCAGCCTAAAAATATGATAGTTGTCACATTCTTATTATCATGGAATCTGCTACAGTAAATCCGTCGCTAAAAGCCAAAGGAGAAAAAATGAAAAAAGTTTTGGTTAGTACCATTCTTGTTTTGGTTCTATCCCTGGCGCTCACAGCCTGCGGAGGACGGAATAGAGTCACACTAAATGTCTCTGCAACAGATTCTGGCTATGATTCAAAGGTGTATACTGTACCGGCGGGGGCAAACGTCACATTGAATATGACCAATAACGGAGCTGTTGCGCACGAATTCGCCATCCTGAAATCCGGTCAGCATGTTACTCCGCCTTTCGGTGAAAAAGATGAAGACAAAATACTCTGGGAACTGGATGGCGTTGATCCCAATACAACCAAATCCGATACCTTCACCGCACCAACCCAACCCGGAGAATATGATGTAATCTGTGGCATCCCCGGTCATATTGAGCAGGGCATGACCGCCACGCTCGTTGTGAAATAACTAAGCAGCTATATTATATATAAATCCCGCTCCTTTCAGAGCGGGACAAACACACAAAGCGCTGGTGGCTTTACAGAGTTCTATGATCTAGACGTTGGTTAAGGCCAGCAATATACTTCCCTGGCTTGTTGTGACTATTTGTTTTTGATATACATATGGCGTAAGATTTCTCCTTATCTATCGAGCTGAAGATCATTTAAAGATATTTCATCCTCGGATGGTTCCAGGTGGGTAATGACTGTTGCTTTGCCGAGCGCCTTGCGAATATCGCCTTCAAACTCTTCAGCCATATGATGAGCGTCATGGACAGTCCACGCCCCAGGGACAAGCATGTGCACTGAGACAAATCTCCTCGCGGCAGCCTGCCGTGTCTGTAAGGCATGGAAATCTACCCCGCGCAGGCGATATTGCGCCATTACACCTTCGATGATTTGCTGTTCGTGGTTCGGAAGCGAGGCGTCCATCAGTCCTGAGATCGAGCGGCGTAACAATTGGATACTAGTCCAAATGATATTGAGCGCCACCCCAATCGCCACAAGTGGGTCGAGTGGAAGCCATTTTGTGAACGCGACCACCGCAATCCCGCCAATCACGCCCGCCGAGGTCCACACGTCGGTCATCAAGTGCTGGCCATCGGCTTCCAGCGTGATGGAGCTCTCTCTCTTGCCTACGGACGTTAAGATGCGCGCTACCACCAGGTTAATCAGCGACGCGCTGGTGGATATTGCCAATCCCAACCCCAGATCTTCCAACGGCCGAGGATGGAAGAACCGTCCGATAGCTGCCCAGATGATTCCGCCCGCCGCTACAAGGATGAGAAGACCTTCTACAGTGCTAGCAAAGTACTCGGCTTTGCTGTGCCCGTAAGTATGACTCTTGTCAGGCGGCCACGCCGCGATCGTTAGCATGGCGAGCGCCATGCTAGCTCCTAACAAATTGACGATGGACTCAGCCGCATCCGAAAGCAAGCCTACCGACCCGGTCAATAGGTAGGCGATAGTTTTTAGAATGATCGTGGTAATAGCCGCGGCAATGGATAGCCAGGCATAACGAGTAAGTGAAACCGCTTGTTTTCCGTTCTGTGTCTGTATAGGAGACATGGTGTCCTCATTTCTGAAAATTGAGGCCGCCTGTTGTAATTCAGTTGAACCGCAAAGGGGATTAAGTCGCGGCTACGACTTTGAGATTCTGGCGTCGATATCTCCTATGATACACATGGATGTGCAATTTGAAAATAGGTTAACCCATCCCCACGCCACGCGCCATCATAGGAGCTGCAAGCAAGATGATTATGATACCTGCCAATTCCAGCCACATGATGAGACGCGTTCGTTTGTATTCTTCATCTCCTATCAGCGGGGCGATGTTTTGACTTAATGTTTTGTTCCATCGAACATACCGGATCGTGGGGTCAATGGATAATAAAGCGACGATTACGAATGCCGACATTTTCACCCAGAAAAAGGGACTGTGAATGTAAAAATTCACGCCTTTTTCAAAGATAAAAACACGCAACAGACCAACCACCAGCAGCAAACCTGCAGAAATACCGTAGGCCATATCCATGCGCTGGATTCGGCGCGCCTCTTCTATGGTCATGCCTTTGCGAAAGGCGACGAATTCATAGACCACAGCGGCGGTCAATGTAAATGCAAACAAGTGATGCAGAAATGCCACGAAACCAGTTACCATTATTTATCTCCTCGTTTCTAATGTTTCTCCAAATGACTCTTATACCATGCCGCAGTTGCTTTCATTGCATCTTTGTATGGCGTGGCGATGTTGCCGAATGCCTTTTCAAACTTCGCGTGACTCATGATGAAAGGCTTTTCGAATTCATAGTACATCTCGACGCTCTCGCCTGCGTCCGGGATGAACAAGCCCGCCAGGGAAAGCATTCCCTTTCCGATGCTACTGACCTTGACTGGGAGACCAATCTCATTGAAGAAAAGTGTGACAAGCTGGCGCTGGGTCAGCGTTTCGGGGCTGGGCACGTGCCATGCCTGACCGTCAGCCTGCTCCCGTTCCCCAAGCATCGCCATCGCCTTGCCAAAGTCGTCAATGTAGGTGTGCGTATGAGGCATATCTGGATTGCCCACCAGCATAGCAGCCTTACCTTTCAAAGCCGGGATAAAGACGCGCTCCCCCATTGAGGATGTTAGCGCGGCCGGTCCAAAATAATCCGCAGCGCGGACAGCCACCGCGCGTAGTTTCCCGGCGCGATGTGTCTCCATCACCGCTTGAGCCATCGCCGCGCGAGTTTTTCCTTTACGCGTGTGCGCCTTGAATGGCAGGTCTTCGTGAATGGGCCCGTCCACTTCTCCGTACATGTAAAGATTTTCCGCAACTACAATCTTTCCCTTGATGCTTGCGACGGCATCTAAAATACTCGCCTGCAATGGTGGGAATTTCTCAGGCCACTTATGGTATTCAGGCTGGGCAGTCTGATAGACAACGCTTGCACCTTCTACAGCCTTGCGCGCAAAGTCAAGGTTGTACAAGTCACCGCCAAGCATTTGAACAGATTCCGGAGTATCCGAGGGCCTCTTACCTGAGCGATTGACCATACGTACAGATTTGCCTTGTTTTACCAATGCTCGCGCTGTTGCCTGCCCGACTGCACCCGATCCCAAAACAACGTGAAGTTCAGACATGGGTTTCTACCTTGCACTTTCCATGATCTCATAAGGTCGCTTTTTCAGGAATTTTTCCACACCATATTGTTTGGCTCGCTGTTTCCAACCATAACCGCCAGCCAACTGGTACATCCAGTTGGGAATAGGAGGCTTAGCAATTAGTTCATTTGCTAACTGTGGGATGACCTTCCCGGCAGCCAAAGCCTCTGCGGCCATTTCCAATGATTTCTTTATTGGAGCTACACGCCCATCCAGCTCATCCAAGGGCGTTCCATGGACAAGTCCCTCACCACCACCAAGGGCCAGTGATCCTAGCCAGGTTAGGTTGGTCTGACGTGCAAATTGTTCGCAGATGGCAAGCGCAGTATCATTGTGACTAGCTTCAGGGAAACCACAATTGGCAATCGCGGCAAATCTTTGCCGGAGGGGTTTGCCTGCACGGTGTACAGCGATCTTCTCGAGCGCGGCGATGATAGGAGCTGGCAGGCTATCCACGTAAAGGGGAAAGGCAAGCACAACTAGGTCGGCAGAGTCTAAGTTTTCCAGTGCGATGCGCGTCCGCTCGGCAGAACTGAAATCGGTATAAATCTGGATTGTCTCAGTTTCGATGCCGTGTGCAGACAGCCGCTCCATCAGATAACCGCCTAGAGATGCGGAGGTGCTCTTCTTTGTGCGCGGGCTGCCGACTAACAAAACCGCGCGGCGAACGGGAGTAGTCACAGTGGAGGTGAAGTTCATTTTCGGCAGAGCAGATGCAGGGGAGAACGAACCGTATTGTATTGTATCCAGACATTGTTCGACCTGTTCGTTCAAGTCGTTTTCGCGTACCTCACCGATCACCAATCTGCAAGCGTAGTTTGGAGCATACATGTTGATCGCGTTGCGCTTTACCAAATGGCGAAAGATCGCTTCAGCCTGGGCATCGGGAGAGTCCATCCAACCAATTACCAACAGGTTTGGATATTTCTTATAACGTTTTTGGTGATGAATTTCGCCGTTGATATTAGCAAAAAAGGGCAGGATATTCTGGATCTGATGATCCACCATACGTTTGAGCGCTGATGAATAGCCACCGAACGTTACCGGCGTGAGGTAAACCAAGAGATCACTTTGTACCACCTTAGCTGCTATGACACGGTTATCATCATTAATGATACACATGCCAGGGTTACGCGTCCAGCAGAAAAAGTCGCCTGCACAATTTCCAATTTTCTGCTCGCGCAGCAGGATGTTTTCCGCATACCAGCCGCGTGCCTGTGATCTTCCGGTTAAGGTATCTGTGATTTGTTTTGCCATGAAATCGTGTGGATGAGAACCGTCAAGAATGAGCACATTCATACTTACTCCTTGAAAATCAGAATTCCGATTTAATTATCTATGCGGATCACTGTAATTTGTTTCCGCTATAAGCTCGCTAGCTGTAGTTGCATTAAGTCTCATTCGGGCAGTTTCACGGCGACCCACTGCCTGCATATGTTCCATTGCCGCGCCGAGACCAAATTTCGGCATGTTGCCATAAAACACTTCGAATTTATTCGGTTCGACTAGATATGTTTCATGCCAGATACCTACAATCCCATTTGAGCCCACGGCCTGATTGAACTTTTTCCATGCTGCTAGATGTGGCTCTGAAGGATGACGCGCAAATTGTTCCAGTTCTTCGAAAGAACGCCAATATTGAATAGTGACTGGGCCAGTAAAATTCCAATAGAACTCCCCGTGCAAGAATCCTTTTTCAGGATGCGTAAATAAGGTTGTTAACATCGGCGTCATTGCATTTGCCACTGGAATCCACTGATCGAAGCGCCACCATTTGTTGATGCGCATTCCAATGAGAAAGACTACAAAGGGTTGGTCTGCTTTTGCTGTATAACGACCGCTAAAGATTTTGCTCATGCTCTTACTCCTTGATAAATTGCTTAGCCACCGAGGTCAACTCAAATAAGTACAGTGCATCACCTTTTTCACCAAAGAGAGGCAGGTTGCCTTGAATCTCGAGTGAAACGATGCCATGTACGTGTGCCCAGATAATCATCGCAACAAATAGGGAAAGAGGATGCACTTCGCCGACATGTATCCTCCACATATCGAAATGGACTTTGTATTCGTCTTTGACCGTGGGAGACGAATCGACATTTAATTTTCCTGCCGCACGAAAACCTTCCACCACGCTGAAGAGCGCACTGATGGAACGCGCAGAAGACGGAAATACGTTTTCCACAGGAGCTTCATAACCTGGGATCGGTGTGCCAAAAATGAGCTGGTACCGCTGTGGATAAGTGTGCGCCCAATTGCGATATGCCAATCCGATTGCTTTCATTCGCCCAACCAGATCGTCTGCCGGAACTGAATCACGCGCTTCGAGCTGCCAATCGCCAAAGGACTTATACGCGTCGATGATGAGAGCTGTGACGAGCGCATCACGGTCAGGAAAATAGTTGTAGATGGCAGGCGCGGTGATTTTCAACTCACGTGCAATTGCTCGCAACGAAAGGGCAGGAGCGCCGAACTCAGCAATTTGCGACCATGCTGTTTCCTTAATAGCTTCCGGCAAATTCGGGATTTGTTTCCTCTTGATCGGTCGGACCATGTAGACTCCTTAATAAATAAACAATGTAAATATACAGCGTATATTTATTTCTGTCAAGGGATTAAAAAAGACGGCGCGATGCACTGTCTTAGAAAAATTCGTCCTGAGCGGACGCTGAGGGCCTGTCGAAGCGGCAGTCGAAGGACAGCCTTATAAATGCGCTTCGACTACGGAGCAAGGGAAGACCGCACCTCCGCTCAGCGCGAATAGCACTTTATAGCTTTAGCTTAATATTTATTCTATTTCCCTCAATCGTTGTGCCATGAGGAAGATGGCTGTTGCAAACAATAAAGCGACCAAAATCCAATACCAAAAGTGGAAAAGTAAAATAATCGCGCTAATCATCGCCAGCAAAGTCGTAATGCCCCCAACCGTCTGAACGAATGCCCCACGCAAAATCGATTCGACCGCCACCAACAGCATCGTGAGTACGACTACTCCCGCGAGTAGGTAGTTTGGGCCAAGAATCATCAGAAACGCAATGCCAAACAAAAGCAGACTCTGGCTGATAGCCGCCCAAGTCTGTGCGGCGTTATGAAAACGCATGCGTGTCGCTTTGAAAGGTAATGCCATATGGCGGATATGTGCATGGGGATCATCCTGAAGTCTCTGCTTCAGCCGATCAAGTCGTTCGCTAAGGCCTTGCAGCAAAGCTGTATTCTCTAAATGTTCGCGACGCAAGGCTCGGACTTCTGCCTTTAGCAGATCCTTTTGTTTTTCCAGCGAAATATATTGCTTGGCAAGGTGCGGGTTGTCTTCCATGCCTTTCAGGCGCATGCCAAGCGATTGCAATTGCGCTGTTTTTTCCGGTATCAGCGTTTCAAGTGTTTTCTGCCGGGCAGTGATCTCAGCACCATTTTTCTCGAGCAGAATTAGAGCTTCTGGCGGCGGCGGAACATTATCCAAACCGGCAAAGCCAAGCGGATCATACCAGGTACCGCGGGGTGAACCATCCCGGTTATACATGGGACCTGCCGGTGCATTCTCACCCGAGATTGGATCGCGTGCGAATAAGCCCCATAACCCGCGATATTGACTCACCCAGGGGATGGATTCGTTGATCATAATGGGAGTCCAGCTCTCGGTCCCGCCTGGACCGATAGACAGTCCATCGCCACGCGCATAGTCTACAAACGGGATACGGAATGGATCTACCGGCTGCTGTCCAAGTGTTTCTGTCCAAAACTTATTCCACGCATTCCAGGCGCGTCGAACCCAACTGGGCAGATCGAGATTGACTTCAGCCATATATTCGCCAAGCTTGAAATAAGATGCATGTGACCCGACACCAACGTAGACCACAGGATGGCCATTTACGAATTCCAATTCCTCATTATCGTCCCAGCGACGGCGCAGGTCATCGCCATGGAAATCATGCGAGGCATAGGCTAGCCATTCCGGGATAAGTTGTCCATTCTCTTCATAAAGATACACGGAGACCACTTCCCAATCTGACTCATGATCGTTGACGCCATTGAAGCCGGAGCGCCAACTGTTGTAGCAATAAAAGAACCAGTATTGCAAAACGACCCAGCCACCATGACGAATGACACGCCCATAGTAAGTGTAAGAATCCTCACGGCGGCGTATCCGAAAATAAGCTAATTCAGCAGCGGCGGCATTTGCTGCAGGGACACGCCCTCGCAGGAGGAACGATGCTGAAAAGAGTGCATCCACGATCCGCGGTAGCAACCCACCTCGGGCGAGACGTCCCAACCCGGGATGAAAATTATTTTTGAGTTTAAGTCGAAGGCGAGCTTGATTGGCAAGAGCCACAGCGGCTTCGGAAAGGCTCAACGGTTCTATAAAGCGTAAGTAGTGGACCGTGCCGAAAGGAGCACGACGTGATTTGATTAACTCTTCAATGTTGAGTTCACCCTGACGAACGATCAACGTATCACGCCCATTTGGTGAATGTGCCCATAGACTGGATTCTTTCACATAGGTTTCCACATCCATGGGATAGAAATGTTCGCCCTGGGTAAAACGTAAGACTGGCTCGAAACGAAACAGCAGCTCAAAGTCCAGCGTGCTTGCGGGAACCATAGGACGTTCAGGAACTGTCGGGATTTCAATCAAGGCGTTCACCAGGATCAGTCCTTATTCCAAAAATGCGCTGTACGTTTGCCTGATTCAAAGCGAAGGCGACAATGGTATCAGAAGCCATAATGATGTAATTGGCCTCGCCATAGAAATAATCGAGGAGTGTGATGATAAGGGAGATGCCTGTCCAGACCATGAGCACCACCCAACTCCACTTTTTCATGCTCAAGAAACCAATCAATACGACGATACCGCTAAGAGAAAGCAGTGCATAGGTGAGGCTTGTCAGCAGGGCAATTCCAAGCGGTGTGAACCAGAATCCTGAAAACATAGGCTCGGTGATGCCCTTCTCAACTACTCCAGTCACAATCAAAGGCTCAAAGACCTGATTTAGCCGGACAAAAAACATGATCAGGATCGTCCATGCGACGATGGTCACAGCCACTGGACGTTTGCGTAGTTGTCTTGGTCTTTTATCCACGAGGAACTCCAAGTGAAGGTCGTTACGATTTATTATAACTCGGTGAGAGCTTGAATTATCACATCCAAGCCAACGGATCGAACTGCAACGATTGTTCAATTGAATACAATCCTCATTCATGCTACACTTTTTTAAACTTATTTGATTCTTGAACGAAAACAATATTCGATCAGATGCTTAATGGAGTAGAAACGATGCAAAAGACAATTCGTTCAACTTTAACTCTGACAAGCGTATTTGTACTTTTAGCTTTGATCACCGGTACGGCAAGCGCAGCACCGCCATCAAAAGCAAAATGGACAGTAATGGTTTATATCTCGGGGGATAATGATCTTGAGCCTTACGTTGTAAGTGACATTGAAACAGAGCTTGCTTTCACGGGGTCAACTAATGATGTGCAAGTCGTCGCGCTGGCAGACCGCGGCCCGGGCTACGACACGAGTTATAACGATTGGCAAACTACCGAATTCTTCCACGTCACACGGAATATGACAGCCGATCTTGCAAATGCCGACGCAGATTGGGATGCACACCACGAAGATGAACTCGATATGGGCAGTCCGCAGACTCTGATTGATTTCGTCACCTGGACAAAAGCCCATTATCCCGCGGACCACTATGCGTTAATCTTTTGGGGGCATGGTTGGAACTGGCATCCCGGCTATCTGATGAAGGATGATACCACCGCTATTACTCAGCCTGACGACTTTACACTTGATTATGAAGAGGAAAAAGCGGCCATTCTCTCACTTGGTTTTATTGACGTGGTTGGATACGATGGCTGTAACATGGCTTCCATTGAGATCTTCAATCTCTGGCATGGACATGCCACGGCTGTAACAGGTTCTCAGGAATTTGTCTGGAATGAAGGTATTCAATATGATCTGGTGCTGAAAGACTTGGTTGCCCACCCGAATTGGAATGCCAATCAGTTAGCAATTGCTATAAGTCAGAGTGCAAGTGCGGATAGAACTTGGTCTGCTGTTGCAGTTGATTCTCGTTTTGATGCACTGATTACTGCAGTCAATAATTGGTCGGTTGCACTAAACAATAATCTCTCTATGTATCGCTCCAAATATGATCGTGCTTTTAATGCAACACAATCCTTTTGGAAAGCCCCCATGGATAAAGACCTCTATGACATGGCAGACGAAATCAAACGTCTTGTCATTGACCGAAATATCCAGGCAAAGAGTCAGGCGGTAATGGACGCGGTTAATACTGTCATATTGGATGAGCATCATACAAACGCCTATTCAGGCGCGCATGGCATCACAATCTATCATATTTCAAAAGCCAGCCAGAAAGATTCAAATTACACATATTATCAAACGCTCGATTTCTCCTTGCAGACTGGCTGGAATGAATTTCTGGATGCATACGCAAATTAAGAACTGAAAGGATAGAGAAAAGTCGTGCGAGCAAAAACGGTCGCAGCCACTCTGTAAATAGGAACAAAAAAGAGGAAGCTAGTACGTGCTTCCTCTTTTCCATTTATGATTAAGATCAAGTTTACTTTGTCGCATACGAAAACCGTATTCAGCCAAGACCCATTTTGGAAATTCGAATCTTACAGTTTTAAGCGGGTCTACCACCTGGCAAAATTTGAGCTGCCCTACCAAGCTCATGAGCATCCCAGCATCGTTGAGTGGAATTTTTACGAAATCAGTTAGGAACTGTGCCATGCGGTGTATCGCGCCGTTAGCTGCTTCATCGGTGGTAGGAGCCGAATAGATGGTTGCTACCAGATCGGGTGCTTCCACAAATGGAGTGGGTAGACCCTTCAAATCTACAACCTGGGCTTTGAAGCGCAGTTCTCCTGAGATTTCTGCTCCACAAACAACAATTTCACCGTCACCCATCGCAGCATGAAAATCGCCAGCACCAAACAGCGCACCTTCCACTCCGACCGTAAAATAAGCGCTGTTTCCTTCACACATCAATGTGCAATCAAGGTTGCCACCGTGGGGTCCGGGAGTACCATTCGGCACCGAGCCAGATTCCGGGGCTACGCCAATGACGCCGATCATCGGTTTTTTAGGGATACGAATCTTATCTTTGAATACAATTTCGTCACCTTCCAGTTTGAAGATCGCTGTTTCCATCTGGGTGATTATGTCTCCCAAGGCTCCCTCGCCAGGGATGGTAACCATACTGGATTGCTGACCAACTTTTACCTCTAACAAGTCCACACGTAGAATATCTCCTGGCTTTGCTCCTTCAATATAGACAGGTCCTGTCGCTGGATTCACGTGGTTCCAATCCAATTTATCAACGAGGTCATGAGGAGTCTGGATCTGTCCCTCGAAACAATCGTGCGTTTCGAGCACAACATCTTCACCTTGTCCTACGCGCAGCGCTGGATTCAGTTTAGGTTCAAATGCAAAAAACAATTGGTCGCGAGTCACTTTTGTGGTCATTTTATTCTCCTTATTTTCAACTCTCGATATTTATAAAGTTTATGCGGGCATACCTGTCAGCCCAGCCTCTGCATTTAACTTTTGCCACATGGCCCGGTATGCCAAGTCTTGGAATGTTAAGTCTCCGCAGGCGCGCAAGCGACCAATCCAGGCCTCAGTAGCTTGCATAGACTTGTGGAAGCAATATTCCATGAAATCGCGTTTTTCCTCAAGCGTGCCCTTCTTCACTGATTCAGATTCGGTTACAAACTCCTTTTCCAACACATCGAAATCCTTTCTGATTTCTGGCACAAAATTGTCAAAATCAGCCATGGCGCGTCGGTGCAGTAATTCGTGCTTCCACCAGAGAGAACGCGGATCGAAGTGTTCGGTGGGAGTAGGACCAATATCTGGCAAATCTATGCCCATAAAGACAGGTTTAAAGATTGAAATACAATTCCCAGACGTACCAGTGACCCAGATCAATACGCCATGCACTCCAACATCAGTAACCATCACGCCATCCGCCTGCCACCAGCGATTTTCCTGCGGCCCCGCATGGATGCAAATATTTCGATGAGCCTCAGCAGTTGCAGGATGATATCCATCACCGTGATGGCGCATGATTTCGAACATGGTGGGAGCGGTAATTTGTCCTTTCGCTTTTTTAAGACTCTCATAGGTAATACTTTGCCGGTCCGGTGATCCAAGCGTAGGCGGGATCTCTTCCAGGGCAAATGATTTTGCCCAATCCGTTTTCTCGGCATCAGACATCACCGAGCAGGTCGTCCAATTGGTAGTGACTCCGAGCATATTAGAAATTGAGTCGAAGTCTTCTACTTTCTTCACTGCCCATTTGCGTCCTGCAGTTTCCATGATATAGGCTTCACTTGTATCAGACATTATATAACTGCTGTCAAAGTGGGAATTTCCTTTGAGTTCGGCGCTACCTCCCTGACCATATTTTTCCAACAAGGCAGTCATAATTTCAATGGCTTCCTGGCAGTTCCGAGCTCGTTCCAATCCCAGACGCATCAGATCAGGCCCAATAAGTCCATCTTTCTCTTCGGCCATTTCCGTGGTGAATACGGCTTCCTCCCCCATAGCAAGACCGTACTCGTTTATCCCTATCTCGCATCCATAGGTCCAAAAGGCTTTGGTCAGGAAAATTTCATAGGTTTCTTGAGCTTGCGGGATAACCAGATGCGTAACACGTACAGCTTCTCCTTTGACATGCTTCTTACGGGGAATGCGCACAATCGCATTTGCTTCATTCACTTCGCAGTCCGCACTTTTGGCAAACAAAACATTTTTGTCACGAGTTGATGAAGGTAAAGCTACGAAAGTATCGCACATTTTGAATTCCTTTTTAGTTCAGGCTTTTCCTGAACTCGGTAATGCTTCTTTCTCTTAAACCTTTGGCAGTTTTTGCGGCCAGCGCAATTCACGGCTACCCATGATGCCTGTCGGCCGGTAGACCAAAATAACGATCAAGACAATCGCCAGGACCACCTCGGTGAAACCGAAGAAACCCTGTGGGAAGACTTGGAGGATGTTGACGTAGTTCTCAATGGCGCGCAGGATTTCACGAGCGGCGGTCACGACGAGCGTGCCAACGACGGCCCCGGAGACGCTATATGGCCCGCCGATCACCAGCATGGCGAGGACGACAAACGTCTCGGTCAGGTAGAAGGAGTAGGGAGAGAAGGAAGTGATGAAGTGCGCCCAAAGAGCACCGCCGACCCCTGCGATAAAGGCGCTGCCAATGAAGGCGAGCCAGCGCATCATGACCATGTTGATGCCGATCGAGGCGGCGGCGTAGGCATCATCCCGAGTGGCGCGCAGGCGCAGGCCGATACGCGACTCTTTGAAAAGGTAGACTGCGAAGATCGTGATCACACAAAAGGTAACGCTGGTCCACAGGGTGGTGTAATTATCCACACCAAACAGAGTACGCGGGCCGTTGGTAACCCGGTCCCAATGTACCAGCACAACATTGATGATGACCAGCAGGGCGAAAGTGGTGATGACGGCGGCGGCATCCGAGAGGCGCATGAGAGGATAGCCGACGACGGCAGCGATGAAGGCCGCAACCAGCGCTCCGATCAGCAAGGACGGCAAGAAGGGCATGTGGAGGGGGATCAGGAAGGGATAAAGATTGGGATTGCTCAACTCTTTGGCGGTGGGCGTCATGGAGAACAACACGGAGGTGTAGGCCCCAATGCCCATGAAACCGATATGGGCGAAGGACAGAATGCCGGAATTGCCCATATAGAGCTGCAAGCCCAGGACCATAATGAGGCTAACGAACATGACCGTAATGATGCGTGTCAGGAGAGAGATGTCCACCAGCGCAGTGAGGACAGCCAGGAGCAAGACTACCGCCACTAAAATAAAGGGAGTATTGAGTGGTTTGAGACGATCGACCAGGTTCATCCCACACGCTCCACAGATGTCTTGCTACGGATCAGGCCCTGGGGCCGGAAGAGCAGGATAATGATGACAAAGGCAAACATGAAGGCCTCACGAAACTCAACCAGATCCGGCGGCAGGAGAACACCCAACAGACTGATAATGATGGCGTAAACAAAACCGCCCACCACGGCGCCGGTCAGGCTGCGCATACCGCCAATCACCGTGGCGACGAAAGCCACCAGCAAGGGTGGCGCGCCGATGGTAGGGGTTACGGAGGCGGAGCGCCCGATCCAAAAGATGGAGACAATTCCGGCCATTATGCCGCTGATAGCAAAAGCAGCAGAGATGACCGTGTTAGCTGGCACGCCCAACATGCGGGTCATGGTGAAGTTATCAGCGGCTGCGCGCAATGCGATTCCCAGCACCGTGCGCCGCAGCAGCAGAGTGAGCAGGGTCAACGCAACAACGCTGGTAACGATGGTGAGGATATTTCGCCAGGGCACGCTGGTCCCAGCAATCATCACGCTGGTCTGGAAAATCTGCGGCAGGGTGACAGCCCGGGCACGCGGAGAGATGATCAACAAGGCGCCATTCTGCAGTAAGGTGCTGACGGCGAAAGCGACCGCTAGTACCGCGACTACCAGCCAGGGCAAGGGGGTGAAACCGGCGAGCAGGAACATGGTGTAACCGCCGATCATGATCAGTTCGCCGTAAGCAAAATTGACCAGTCGCAATATACCGTATATGATGACCAATCCCAGGGCCAACATGGCATACAGGCTGCCCAGGCTGAGTGTGTTGATGATGAACTCCAGATTAATCAAAGCAGTGCTCCTATTTGTTGGACTGGCCTCGGACGCCCATATACATGCCTTCGATATCGGCGTGGGTTCGCAACTGCTCCGGTGTGCCTTGGTTTTCGATCAGGCCTGTATTCATGAGATACGCGCGGTCTACGATTTGCAAGGAACGCTCCACATTTTGCTCGACCAGCAGGATGGTCACACCGCGTTGATGCAGGCGGGCGATCAGCTCAAAGATCTGGTCAACCAGTGCAGGGGCCAATCCCAAGGAGGGCTCGTCCAACATGAGCAGTCGCGGGCTGGACATGAGGGCGCGGGCGATAGCGAGCTGCTGCTGCTCGCCGCCGGAGAGCGTGCCGCCGGGCTGCTGCATGCGCTCTTTGAGCACGGGGAAGAGCTCAAAGACTTCACCTAGATTCCGACTGTATTCGGTTTTTTCGCTGCGGGTGAAAGCGCCCAGACGCAAGTTCTCCTCCACGGTCAGACTGGGGAAGATGTCGCGCCCTTCGGGCACCAGGGAGATACCTAGGCGGGCGATCTGCTCGGGAGACCTCCCGACAATGGAACTTCCCTCGAAAAGGATGTTCCCTTGCCAGGGTCGTAACACACCGGCGATAGCTGCCAGCGTGGTGGATTTCCCAGCGCCATTGACGCCTAGTAAGGCGACCAGCTCGCCCTGGCTGACGGATATAGAGACGCCGCGCAAAGCCGTGATGGCTCCGTAACGGGCATGGATGTTATTCAGCTCCAGCATACTTAGCCTCCCGCGGCAGCTTTGCCCAGATAAGCCTGGAGCACAGCCGGGATCTTGCGTATTTCCTCAGGGGTGCCCTCGCCAATGGTTTTACCGAAATTCAGAACATGCAGGCGATGGCACAGGCGCATGATCAGACGCATGTCGTGATCGACGATCAGCATGCCTAGTTTCTTATGTGAGGGGATGGCAACCAGTACCTGGAGCAGCTCTTCGCTCTCGTCTTCGTTCAAGCCGGCGGCCGGCTCATCGAGGAAAAGGAAACTGGGCTGAGTAGCCAGGGCGCGGGCTACTTCCACGCGGCGCTCCAGACCGTAGGGCAGCACCCCAGCGCGCATCTCCGCCCAGCGGGAGATGCCGATCTCCTCTAATATCCCAACTGCCCGCTTTCGAGCTTCCCTCCGGGACAGGCCCATACTGACGGCAGCCACTTCCACATTTTCCAATACATTAAGCTCTTTAAAGAGGCGGATCGTCTGGAAAGTGCGCGCCAGCCCGGCGTGTGCGATCTGGTAGGGTTTCTTGTTGGTGATCTCCAAGCCATCTACAAAGACCTGCCCGCTGGTAGCTGGCAACAGGCCAGTGACAACGTTGATCAGGGTTGTTTTACCGGAGCCATTTGGCCCAATCAGGCCGAGGATCTCGCCGCGCGAGAGGCTAAAACTGACACCGTCCAAGGCGCGCAAACCAACAAAATGTTTACATAACCCCTGGATTGTGAGAGCATTGTGATTGGAAGTTGTTGTAGAAATGTCGGACATCGGTGCAAATTGCTCGGGGATTCTGTGGAGGTGCACAGTCCTCCACAGAATCCCCAGGTGAGTTCAAAACCTCAGTTGTTGGTTTTTTCGTCCCCCTAAGACCAGATCATGGCGCAGGCTGGCTCTTGGGCAGAAGCCAGCCGAGGAATTCCGGCTTACCAGCGGTCAGCTTGACCATAGCAGCTTGCTTGTGCGTCTCGTGACCCTTATCAGCCGGTTCCCAGTCCAGGTTGCCGGTGAGCAGATCCCATGTGTTGTCTTCCATGGCCTTGGCCATAGCCGCGCCATCGCTAGAGCCGGCTTTCTCCATGGCGCCGGCAAGTATATGAACCACGTCCCAACCGGTAGCAGCCCACATGGCCTCCGGCGGTCCGCCGAATTTGGCTTCATAGACTTTTAGGAACTCCGCCATCTGCGGGGATGTGTCGGGTGCGACCCAGGTATGGGTGGCAAAGACGATGTCATTGCCGTACTCCGGGCCCAGCGCCTTGAACAAGCCTGGGTCATCATAGGAGTCGCCACCGAGGATGGGTTGCGTGATGCCGGCTTCGCGCATGGTGCGGATGATCAGGCCCAAGTCCGGCATGTAGGATGAGATATAGTAGAAATCAGGCTGCTCAGGCAAGGCTTTCATGCGGGCCAGCTGGGCGGAGAAATCGGCCGCGCCCTGAGTGTATTTTTCCTGGTACACAATTGTGCCACCTCGGTCTTCCCAGGCCTTGGTGAAGTACTCTCCCAGGTCCTTGGTATATTGTATGAAATCATCCGTGACGACATAGGCAGTCTTCCAGCCTTGCTCGCGAGCATATTGAGCTGCGGCAGCCCCCATTGTGGTATTCCACATAGACATGGTGAACTGCTTGTCACCCAGAGCCTTGGAGCCATAGAACGGTGACGAAGCAGCCGGAGAGATACCTACCAAGCCGGCTTTTTGGGCTTCGCGGCTGGCTGGACCGCCGAAATCAAAGTCGCTGGGAGCAATGATTGCCTTGGCACCCTGGTCGATGAGTTGAACCGCCACATTGCCAGTGGTAACCGGGTCACTTTTACAGTCAAGATTAATGAGCTCTAGCTGTTTCCCAAGAACCCCGCCTTTCTTGTTGATATCATCCACGGCGACTTGGGCGCCTTTCAAGGCGGGTTCATCCAGAGGCGCCTGAATGCCCGTCAGGCAGAGGGCAGCACCGATCTTGATTTTATCTCCCCCAGCCGCAGGCTGCGCGCCACAAGCAGTCAGCATGAGACTTAGAACGAGAATGCTGACTAAAAACTGAAACAGACTTCTCTTCATGATCGTCCTCCTCCAAGGTAAAGAATTTGGCGATGTAGTGTCTGTTGACACTACAGAATACACAACCGAGTGTTGCATTCTAAATGACTGATCACGAATCCAAGGCTAGTTTGCTTTGAAACCAACTTATCTTAGCCTGCTCGTCACAAAGCCGGGTTGAAATATTAGTTGTTGGAAATGTACGAACACAAAAGGCAATTATTGTCTCAATAATGTATGAAATTAAGTGGAGTGTTTTACATTATAAACGTCCGATATATATCATGCAAGAAGTTGTTCTTTTATTTTCCTATATAACCTATACTGCAGGCTCAAATATCTAGAATAAATTAACAAAGGGCATGATACTCTTATTACAAAGAAAAGGCGGCTGCGCGCCGCTCAACTATGTACCTATCCAACTACCAAACTATCAAACTAAATGACCGCTAGTTTCTTCCCCACCTTCTCAAATGCCTCCAATCCCTGGCCCAAATCATCTCTGTCATGTGAAGCAGAGATCATCACACGGATTCTTGCCTTGCCCTTTGCCACAGTTGGGAAGCCAATTGCCATCGCGAAAACTCCATTTTCAAATAGCTCGCGGCTGAATTGTTGTGCAAGTGGAGCTTCACCAAGCATGACGGGCGTGATAGGAGTCTCACTCACACCAGTATCAAAGCCGAGTTTCTTCATTTCACCCTTGAAGTATTTGGCGTTGTCCCAAAGTTTATCCACCAACTCAGTGGACTCTTCCAACAAATCTACCGCCGCCAAACACGCGGCCGCGTCAGGTGCGGTCACTGCCGATGAGAACAGGAACGGCCGTCCGCGCTGGCGCAACCACTCGACGATGACCTTATCGCCCGCGACCATTCCGCCAACAACACCGAAAGCCTTCGACATGGTGCCGACTTCTATATCAACTTTGCCATGCAGACCGAAGTGATCTACGATGCCGCGTCCGCCTTTGCCAAGTACGCCTTCCCCATGAGCATCGTCAACCATGAAGAGGATGTCAAATTTCTTGGCAACTTCATATAGCGCGGGCAAGGGCGCGATGTCACCGTCCATGCTGAAAACGCCATCAGTGACGATCAATGCACGACGGTAAGTCCCTGCCGCTTGCTTGATAGCCTCTTCAAGATCGTTCCCAGATTCGCGGTGAACCCCGATTGGAACGTAATCACATCTTCGGCGCCTTTGAACTTCGCCAGCCGCTTTTCCAGGTCAATATGCAAATCTGTTGTGCCTGCAATAGAACGGACCGCGGCCGGGCCGACGCCATACTTCTTCGTGGCATCCTTCGCGGCTTCGACAATCTTCGGGTGATTCGCCAATCCGAGATAATTGTTCGAGCAGAAGTTGAGCACATCTTTTCCGTCTACAACCAGCCGCGCGCCTTGCGCCGAGCCAATCGTGCGGATGCGGTTGTACAGACCTTGTTCCTTCAGGCCATCAATTTCTTGTGTGAGCCAATCGAGTTTTGACATTGAAACTCCATTATGGAATGATCCTTGCGAAGGCGTGTCCTGCCTGCGCCAGTGCCGCAGGCACAGGTGAGGCGGAGCCGAAGGATCTCAACCTTCGCAAGGATAATAGTTTATCTCATTATAGCGAACTGCCTAAATTTCACAAAAATAGAGCGATTGTCACCGATAAGTGGTGACAATCGCTCTATTTTTGTCCCGCACCTTGTTCTGCCCGCAGTTGAACTGCGGGCGAATCAGGGCTGGCTTGAGCAACATCCATCAGCAACCCCAACTCGGTCAGCGCTTCCATCACTTTTTGGATGGCTCCGCTTTTGATGACTACCGTGGTTGGACCGAGGATCTCGCCCAAATATTTCGCCGCTTTCGATTTACGCATCTCTTCCAGGACCTCGGGCCTGCTAACCCTTAAAACGACTTGGGGTTCCACCCGGGCTTCGGTTCCATTAACTTCCCAGCGTTTGAGTGCTTTGATAAAGACAGGAGGGATGCCTGCATCAGCGTGTTTGGCAAGCAGGGCAAGCAAATGCTCGACTTTCAATCCCTGTTCTTTGGCTTTGCTGAGCGATCGCGGCGTGACGTGATAGCGATATTCATCTGCCTTTTCTTCATCCCATTCACAAAATCTTGAAAGCTGATAGCGAACTACGCGTGGAGTGAGGCGCGGGACAGTTATTTTTCCATTTGAGGCAATATGCAGTTTGCCATTTTCAATATTGGGGAAACGTGAATCATTATTTGTGACTCGTGCTCCGTTTCCCAAGTCACGATTATCGACTCCCGCTATTCGGAATGCTGTCGGCAGACTGCTACCTTCCGCGACGGACAAATCCACCTGCCCCAGCCAGTGCAAAACCTTTGCAATGAAATAGCGAATCAATGCTCCGTCCACTTCATCCCAATACGCGAAGCCGCGCAGATATTGGCCATCCGATTCGCGCTTGATGAACCACGAATCATAGTCACCGGCAGGACGCTGGAAATCAGGATATTTATCTTTGACAGATCGGATGAATGCGTTCAGGCTCCACCATTTGCCATCGGGAATCGATTCAAGCAGGTTGAGCAAAAACTCACGCGTCACCTGTGGCTGATTCTGCCATTCTCCTTCAAAGACCAGTCTGGGCAACTGGCGCAGTTCATTGAACCTGTCACTTTCTAACCAGGCGACAGTGAGGAATTGCAGGGCTTTACCGCGCGGCGACTCAAGGAATTTTTTGATACGCTCTGGCTGAGGCACTCCTTTTTTATTGATCAGCCCAGCTGTCGCCAGGAGTTCTTGAACCATATTGAAAGGAATATTGGTTTCAGGCGGCGTCATTCCAAGCCGCAACGCAGCAAGCAATGTGGTGGCATCATCGAGAATATGGTCGGTGGCAAGAATATCTTGTCCGCGCTCGCCGGGTGAAGCTGGTCTGCCCAATGGTTCAGAATTCACTACAGAGACTTTCTTTAGTTCTTCTCCGTGCTCTCCGCTGGCACCGCCCGCCACCGTTCGTGCCGAGATCACAACGGTGTGAGACGGCAGGGCAGGCGTGTGTTCTCCGTGGTTAAGAATTAACTCCAACAAATCATCAGGGATGTAAGCGAATTCCTGAGCACCATTAGGGGTATCGAAGAACGCTCGTGCAAGCAAACCACGATAAAACAGGGCCTCTGCGGAAGAAGCTGGCTTTAGGTGCGGCCTCTCCCGGTCACGTTTTCCGGCACCCATCTCGCGAATGTTGCCAAACTGGCGAGTGAATTCCGCCCACGGGATACGCCCATCTTTTGAAATGAGCGCGTCGAGCGCGGCGTTAATGCTCGGGCTGAGAGTCTCTAAAATTTCGCGAACTAGTTCAGGGTCGAGAAGAGAAGCGGCGAGTTCCTCCCGGGCCGACTCGACATCGGTGGAGTCGAGTTCACATCCCCACAGGCCTGCGACGATGCGCAGATGTCCAATATCTTGTTTGAGGAGGGAGTCGATTAAGTCAGGCATGGGTTAGTATACAAGTAGACAGGTAAACAAGTATTTATTTTACCTGTATACGTGTTTACCTGCGTACCTGTCTACTTGTTCTACCCGCACACCACCTTTAACGCGTCTGGCAAAATCTCAAATATGACCTTGTGAAGATTGCTTCCAAAACTTGTGAAGATTTCACCAT
>WNGB01003975.1_pt1 | contig 22881 bp, 19 predicted proteins | sample 5400681 | NCBI WGS metagenome assembly WNGB01 (sample SAMN13153367, study PRJNA577476) | soil metagenome | isolation source: 115 cm soil or saprolite under grassland replicate 2 | place: USA:California | collected 2016-06-15
GGCGTCACCGTCGCGATGTCGGCGGAGAGCAGCGCGCCGCGGCCGCCCGCACCCTGTGCGACGTGCAGCATGGTGCCGCCGGGAAAGTGCCCGCCGCCGCGGATGAGCGTGACGCCGGGCAGGAGCGGCAGCGTGTCGCCCTCCCAGAATTTGATCGCCGGATCGGGCCGCATCACCCACTGGCGGTCGGCGGCATGGAGATGCACCGGACAATCGAAGGCGCGGCTCCAGTCCACCATCGTGGCGTAGAAATGCGGATGCGAGATCGCGATCCCCTTGAGGCCGCCGAGTCCCTTGATCATCGCGATGGTGGCATCGTCGAGCAGCGAGATGCAGTCCCACAGCACGTTGCCGGCGGGTGTGCTCACCAGGATCGCGCGCTGGCCGATCGCGAACGTCGGGACGGTGCCGACGCCGAGCAGCCCCGGCTCATGCTGACGAAAACTGTTGGCGTTGCGCGCCGCAAGCCGCTCGGGCGTGATCCAGCTCTGTCCCGACGGCGGCACGTATTGCCGTTCCTCCTCGCAGATCGTGCACTGCGCCGGCGGCGCGCCGGACGGCGTGAACTGCGTGCCGCAGGTGGTGCAGATGAAGGCAGGCACCCTCACACCGTCTTGAGATGCGCATCGCGCCGCTTGTAGAGCTCGTCGTCGGCGTAGCCCATGGTCTCCGGCTTGCCGCGGCCGAGCATCACCTGGAAGTAGACCGGCTCGAGCGAGTCGTTCTGATAGCCGTGGATCACGCCGGCCGGGCACGAGATGCACTCCCAGGGCCCGAGGCGGGTGGTCACGCGCTTGCCGGCCTCGTCCTCGACGAACACGTCGAGATAGCCCTGCAGCACGAAGAAGCATTCCTCGACCTCGTGCGTGTGCGCGGCATTGCCCTGGCCCGGCGGCACGAACATGATCGAGAGCGTGAAATTCTTGGCCGGGATCACGGTCGGATCGCCGTGCTTGCCGGAGCCCCCGGCGCCGATGAAGCGGTGCTGCGCGCGCCGGTAGCCTTCGATCTTGGCGTCCTCGAACGCGGCCCAGTCCGGCGTCTTCTCGCGGAAGCGCCCGACATACTTGCGCATGATCTCCTCGACCGGCATACCTTCGAGTTCCGGCGGGCGCGGATGCCGTGCAACGCTCATGGGGGTGCTCCTGTAGGGCCGAAATCGACGTCGGAACTCTATTCACCGCGCGAACGCCGCGTCAACGCGCAGCCCGGCCGCCGCGCGCTCATAAATGCCGCCGATCTGCCAGAAACATTGCATTTGTCCAAAGATTGCACGCACAACGGGAACTCAAAGCCCCGGTGTGCGGTTATCAGGCGTCAGCAACTGTACATAAGATTTGCTGGGCAGGTTGTCGCAGGAGGCAGCCATGAACGATGCATTCCATCAGCTATTGCAATTGATCCTGCAGGGCCTGAACTGGGTCATGCGCACGCTCGAGAAGATCTGGGTCTGGTCATGGGCTCAGATCACGTCCGTGTTCAACATGTCGTGGGAGAACATGCCGGCGTGGAAGATCGTCATCGGCGTGATCTTCATGGTGGCACTCTGCGTGATCCTGGTGATGATGGTGATCCGCGGCCTGGACGCGTTCCGGCGCATTGCCCGCGCGTTCTGGTCCATGGCGGTCATCGTGTTCGGGATCGTCATCTTCGTGGCGCTCGCCGGGGTATTCTCGCGCGGCTTCCAGTGGGTGGTGGCGAGCGTGCCCGATAAATTCTGGGAGAAGTTCATTAGCGGGTGACTACCGGCTCTGCACCCCGAGCAGCACGCGCGCCCGCTCCACCACCGGCGCGGGCGTACGCAGCACGTCGTCGACGAGCTTCGCGATGGTGTCGGGCTCCATCGGCTGAATTTCCAGGTTGCCACGCTTCACCTCGGCCAGGAATTGCGGATCGGCGAGCGTGGCCTTGAGCCCGGCGGCAAGCGCGGCGACGCGATCGGCCGGCGTGCCAGGCGGCGCCAGCATCGGGCGGCCGTAGGCCCAGGGCCCGAAGATCAGGCGGAATAGCGCCCGATCGTCCTCCTTCGTCGCCAGGTCATAGGCATTCGGAACGTCCGGCAGGTCGGGGTGCTTGGCGAGCGCCATCTGCACCGGCACGAAGAAGCGTCCGGACTTGTAGTCGTCCCACATCAACTTGATGGCGGAGACCTGCAGCCCGCAATGGCCGTCGACCTCGCCGCGCTCGGCTGCGAGCTTCACCTCGGTCAGGCCCGGATAGCTGGTCACCACCTTGAACTTGATGCCGGCGAGCGGCCCCAGCACCCTGGCGTCGACAGTCGAGCCCGAGGCCGGGCCAGTCGAGCCCACCACCACTTCGCGGCGCTTGAGATCGGCGAGCGTCTTGAGGTCCTTGGCCCAGAAGCCGCAGGTCGAGATCTCGGAATTGAGGCTGCCGAGCCATCGGAAGGCGCGCGAGTCGAACTTGCTGTTCACCGGGTCGAGCATCGGCTCGATGGTGGTGACCGGGTTGATGATCCCGATCACCGAGCCGTCCTTGGGGGCGACCGAGGCCAGATAGGCGGTCGCCTTGAGCGAGCCGGCGCCCGGCATATGCTGGACCACGATGGTGGGATTGCCCGCGATGTGCCGCCCGAGATGGCGACTGACGGTGCGCAGATAGAGCTCGAAGGTCGAGCCGGGCGTATAGCCCACGACCGCCTGCACGGTGCGGCCCCGATAATATGCTGCGACCGCGTCCTGCTGCGCGCCCGCGTCGGTGGCAAGCGCGAGCGGCGTCGCCAGCGCCAGCAGGCCGGTCACGCCGAAACCGACACCTCTGATCGACATCGTCGCCTCCTCAAAGCTCCAGCAAGCGCAACGATGCGCGATTGCAGTGCGGCAGACAAGCCGGGAGCCGCGTTTGCCGACTATCCGTCGCCACACTCCCGTGGCACCATGGGCAAGGCCTGAAGGAGACGCACGGAGGCATGAATGCGTGCGCAGACGTCGCTGATCTCGATCTTTGCGGGGGCCGCGGCCATCGCGGTGGCGCTGGCCGGCTGGAGCGGCGGGCTCGCGGCGCCCATGTTGCGCCTCGCCGACCGCGGCCCGAATGCCGTCCCGGTCGACACCGAGCTGGTGATCGCGGTCGACGTCTCGAACTCGATGGACCCGGAAGAGCAGGAGCTGCAGCGCGAGGGCTACATCACCGGCCTGACCTCGCGCGAGTTCATGTCGGCGCTGCGCGGCGGCGCCATCGGCAAAGTGGCGGTGACCTATTTCGAATGGGCCGGCCTCTACGACCAGAAGATCGTGGTGCCGTGGCGGATGATCGACGGGCCGGAGTCGGCTGACGCCTTCGTCAACGAGATCGCACGCGCTCCCTACCGGCGCGCGCCCCGTACTTCGATCTACGGCGCGCTGCAGTTCGCCAAGCCGCTGTTCGACGCCTCGGGCTTCAATGGCCTGCGCCGCGTCATCGACGTGTCGGGCGACGGCTCCAACAACATGGGCCCGCCGGTGACGCTGATGCGCGACGAGGTGCTCGCCACCGGCATCGTCATCAACGGCCTGCCGATCATGCTCAAGCGGCCATACGGCTACGGCATGTATGCGACGCAGATGGAGAACCTCGACGTCTATTACGAGGACTGCGTGATCGGCGGGCCGGGCTCGTTCGTGATCGCGATCAAGGACCGCGAGCAGTTCAAGGAGGCGACCCGCACCAAGCTGGTGCAGGAGATCGCCGGCCTGACACCGCGCGTCGTGCCGGCGCAGGGGCGGCCGTCGCGGGTGTATTGCTCGTAGCATCGGGGCACTGACCATCACCCGTCATCCTGAGGTGCGCGAGCGCAGCGAGGGCCTCGAAGGATGCGGCCCGGATGTGGCTGCGCACCGGGGCCGTCGCCCTTCGAGGCTCGCTTCACTCGCGCCTCAGGGTGACGGTCATGGTTTAGTGCTCGCATCGCTTGCGCTTTCGGCACTTCATCACGCACTCTCTGCATGAGGTCTGAATTGTTCGCTCGAACAGACCTGTGCATGTACGAGCGCCTGCGTGGGAACGACAGCTAAGAGATTTGTGAAATAGACAACGCGATGCTGGCCCCTGTTGCTTTGCTTGGGCGCGGGGGTTCGCCCGTCTTGCGCTCTTTTCGCTTCCCCTCAAATGAGGGGAATGGCGCGCCGAGAAGCGCTCCCGATTGCTCGGGGGGTGCCGGACTGGTTGCCGGCGCCGGACTGGTTACCGGCTGGTGACGCACATCGCCGCCAATGTGCGCCGCGCCTCTCGGCGCGCCACGGCGGCATCCGGGCAATTTGCCTTTAACGGGTCCCGGCCCGACGGGCGTCAATAGTGCGCCTCATTCGGTTTTGCTCCGGGAGCCGCCCGGGACGCGATTGCGTATCACGCCCGCAGGAGCCGCATCCCGCCCCACCCAAACGACGCCCGCGTGGACGCCCCTCGTGGACGGGACGATCGGATATAAAGCCCGACCAACGCAATGTCCTTCGGGTTCAGGGGCACCGGGACGATTTCCTGCCGGCATGGCAGCGCTTATAGTTGGGACGGGAATGACAGGAGGGGCACGTGCTTGCACAGAACTTCAAGACCGCAAAGGAGCTCGGGCTCGCAGACGCGGAGGTCGAAGCCCTGATCACGGTGCTGGGAATGCTGGAACGCGGCGACATTGCGCGGGCGGAATTCCACATGGGCCATTTCCGGCACGAGTGCCGAACACCGGCGTGCATTTGCGGATGGGCCCATCACATATCCGGCGGCCAAGCGTTCCCCGAGCTGACCGCCCACCTCGGCCCGATCCTCCTCTATCGCAGATTCAGCAAATCGATCGTCGAGCTCTTTCGGCTGACCGCAGCCCGCGGCAGCGGCGGCGACATCACCCCCGCGCAAGCCGCCATCGCGCTCCGCAACTACCTCACGCACGGCGAGCCGCGCTGGGCCGAGGCGGTGGTGGCGTGACGCGCGGTAGGACTGGTTGACCGCCGCCGTCTGGAACGGGCTTTTGCCCCGTGAAGCCCACTTTGGGCAAGAGCTGAAAGGCTCAGGCTGAACACATCGCGTCAGCTTCACCCTCAATAGCTGTCGCGACTAGGCCGCTTCTCCATTTCCGCTTCGGGTCCAGGAAGAAACCCATGCACTGCAACAAAACGGCGGCGTGGCCCCTTCCTCCTGCTCGCGAAGCTGATGTAGCCTTGCAAAGAGAGCTGCCAGCGGGACGTGCCGAAAACCCGATCATTGCAAAGGGCAGCGATCAAGCCGTCGGCGGGCATCGCATCCTGAAGGCTGCGTGATTTTTCGGCGGTAACGACATTCGCATGCCGCGTCGCGCGTCCCTTTCGAACGTTCTAAATGGAGACAGTGATGAATGATTGTCTCAATGATCGTCGCTTGGTCGGTGCGATCGCAATCATGGTCGCGCTGCTGATAGGTTCTGCGGGCGCTCAGGCATTCGACGAAACGAGATATCCCTATCTAAAAGGACAGTGGGACCGCATCGGTCCACCTAATTGGACCCCTGCCGGCAAGCCGCCATTCACGCCCGAATACCAGGCGGTCTACGAGGCGAACCGGGCCGACATGGCCAATGGCGGCGCTGGCGGCGTGCCCTCGCAGTACTGCTTTCCCCAGGGCATGCCGATGATGATGAATATTTACGATCCGATGGAATTCGTCGTCACGTCTGACGCTACCTATGTCCTGGTCAGCCATGTCAACGACTCCTATCGTCGAATTTATACCGACGGACGCGGCTGGCCGGGCGAGGACGAGTACGTGCTGACCTATGCGGGCTATTCGCTGGGCAAATGGGTCGATGAAGACGGTGACGGACGCTACGACGTTCTTGAAGTCGAGACCCGCCATCTCCTGAACCCGCGAGTCTACGATGCAAGCGGGCTGCCTTTTCACAAGGACAGCAAAACCGTCATCAAGGAGCGGATTTTCCTCGACAAGGCCGACAAGGACATCCTCTACAACGAGATCACCGTCTTCGACAACGCGTTGACGCGGCCTTGGTCGATCACCAAGAAGGCCAAACGCGTCCCGAAAGAGCGTCCGCTCTGGCGCACGGCGGTTTGCGCTGAGAACAATACGCGGGTCAAGATCGAGGAAGAAAACTATTTCTTAAGCGCGGACGGCAAGCTGATGCCGACCCGCAAGGACCAGCCGCCGCCGGATTTACGATACTTCAATCAGCTTCGGAAGTGACGGCGATGCCCCGCCTGGGAGGATCGTCAACAAGCTCAACAAAGAGATCAATACGGGCCTTGCCGATCCCAAGATCAAGTCGCGTGTTACGGACCTCGGTACCGCGCCGGTGCCGATGAACCCCGCCGAGTTCGGCAGGCTCAGACGATCCACCACTTGAGGCGGCGAAAGGATGGAAAAATGCCGGAGCAGCGCCCTTGCATTTGAGCCGCGATTCTCCGGGTGATTCCCGAAGTGTCGCGAATTCTTGCGCTTTTCCGCATTCTGGAAAGAAAGGGTGACGGCGCGGATGGCTGCCGTCACCGTGGCACCGCCGAACAGCTGCAGAGGCCGGATTGTGCTTCGCTCCATCCGGGCTACAACGCGATCTTCCCCTCCGCCACGGCGACATAATACTCCCAGGCCCGCAGCGGCTCGTGCACGCGGTCGTCGCCGTGGCGGCGCGCGGCGTCTTCCGGCGAATAGAACCGCGGCGTGAAGCCGGCGCCTTGGGCGAGAAGCTGCACCTGCGCGGTCTCCTCCAGGAACAGCGCCTGCACGCAGGCATGCGGCACCGACTCCCCGACCGCGAGCATCCCGTTCGACTGCAGGATGACGGCGCCGGCATCGCCGAGCGCGTCGGCGATGCCTTCCGCCCGATCCGCGTCCGCCACCAGATAGGGCCTGCCGAACACCGGCACGACGTGACCGAGGTTGGCGCCGAAGCCATGCGCGACCCGCAGCGGCTCGCCCGAGCACGCATAGGCGGCGACGTGGCGCGGATGCCCGCGCGCCATTGCCTTGATGTCGGGCCGGCGGCGGTAGACGGCCAGATGCATCGCGACTTCGAGCGGCGGGGAGCCCTCGCCGGCGAACTGCTTGCCGTCGGGATCGAGCTCGACCAGCTCGGCCTCGCTCACCAGGCCGAGCGCGCGCCGCGGCGTGATCAGGATGCGTTCCGCATCCGGCACGCGGGCGCTGACGTGGCCGAAGCCCTCGGCGATGCGGAAATGCGTGAGCACGCGGCAGGCGGTGAGCACCTCGGCGCGCAGCTCGGCAGACGACGCAAACGGCATGTGAACTTTCTCCAAGTGATCCTCGGCGCTTTGCGCCGATCGAGCCGCGCGCGCCGTTACCCTCGCCCCGCGCAAAAGCGCGTACACGCGCGTCTTCGACGCGCTATGGGGGAGAGGGTGGCGAAGTCGAGCGCAGCGAGACTGAGCCGGGTGAGGGGCCATCCGCGGCACCTGAGCGCGACCTTTGCCCCTCACCCGCCTCGCGCCTTCGGCGCTCGGCACCCTCTCCCCGCTGACGCGGGGCGAGGGTAAGTGCCCGCGGCCCGGCCTCATGTCCAGGTGTGACTTTGCCCGCGGCTCGATGAGACTCGATCGGCGTTTATCAATCGGATCGGTGTCTCGTGCCGGACGAGCAGGCACAACGGACGCGAACTGCAAAACCCCCCTACTCGTCCTGGCCGATCGCCTTGCGCACGCGCGCGATCAGGTCGGGCGAGGCAGAGACGATCTTGTCGACCAGCGCGTGGGTCTCCCGCGCGTTGCGCGGGTTGATGTCGAGCTTGCGCTTCCTGGCGTCGTCGCGGAACGCCTGGTCCTGCATGAGATCGTCGAACGCCTTGCGCAGCGCCGCCACCCGATCCGCCGGCACGCCCGGGCCGACCGCCATCGCGCGCGCAAACGGCGTGCCGAAGGTGATGAACTCCGCCACGTCCTTCTTGCCCGCTGGCGCGATCTCGATCAGCGTCGGCACCTGCTTGAGGTCGGGCAGCCGGTCGATCGTGTACTGCACCGGGATGCTGACCTTGTGCTCGCGCAGCCATTCCGGCTTGGTGCCGACGAGGTTTTCCCACGACACGGTCCAGCCGGAAATCTCGCCGCGCTCCATCGCGAGGTTGAGATGGTTGCCGCTCGGATAGCCGGTGATCACCTTGTACTTGGCGCCGAGCGCATCCTTGGTGAGCATGGCCCACTGGTAGCTCAAATGGGTCTTGTTGAAGGAGCCGATGACGAGGTCCTGGGTCCTGAGGTCGTCCAGCGTCTTCGCGCCCGACGTGTGCCAGAGCGCCATCATCTGGGCGATCGAATCGTAGGCGCCGAGCCAGTGGAACTTGCGCGACTCGAACCGCACGCTGGCGCCCGGCTCGAGCTTCTCGACCAGCGGCAGTGCGTGCGAGAGGAGCAGCTTGCTGCCGTCCTGCGCAGCGGCGCCGTAGATGTGGTTGCCGGCGTTGACGCCGCCGGCGCCCGGCATGTGCTCGACGATGATGAGCGGATTGCCCGGGATGTGGTGCCCCAAGTGCTCCGCAATGGTGCGGCCATAGAGGTCGTAGCTGCCGCCCGGCCCGGTCCCCATCAGCAGCACGATCGTCTTGCCCTTGTAGAAATCGGCGACGCTCTGCGCCGCAGCGGGCGCCGCGAACGCCGTTGTGCCGGCGAGCGCGACGGCGAAACCAAGAGATGCGCGATCGAGTGATGTAAGACATACGCGATGGAACATGGGCGGTGTCTCCCTGACGTGCGATTCTTTTTTCTTCTCAGGGTCACACAGCCGTCCGCGGGGTTCAAGCGGCGGGCGCTGCGGCAAGCGGATGCAGTGGCGTAGGGTGGGCAAAGGTGCGGGGCACGCGTGCAAACCTCGCCATACGTACCGCTGCAGCACCGTGCCCACGCGTTCTTCTTGCACAAGGATCGGCGGCGCGTGGGCACGGCGCTGTGTTTTGCGGGTGGCGAGCTGCGTATCCTTGATCGCGCCTTTGCCCACCCTACCCCGTTCGTCCCCGGGAAGGCGCAGGTTTGCAACGCTCACTTCTGCGGCTGATTGAAATAGCGCGGGTCGGGCGGCTGCTGCCCTTTCCTGGTCGGCATCAGATAGCCGTCGGAGCTGAGCATGTAGGCTTCGTTGCCGATGCGCACGAAAGCATTGTCCTCGGTGCAGGCTTCCGAGACCCAGGATGGGCGGGCGTCCTTGGGATCGCGGCGGGCCTTCTTGATCGAGGTCCAGGGCCGCGTCAGCGCGTTGTCGTAGACCGTGACCTCGTCATAGATGGTGTTGGGATCCTTCTTGTCGAGATAGATGCGCTCCTTGACGATGGTCTTGTTGTCCTCGTGGAACGGAATGCCGGTGCTGTCATAGGTGCGCGGGCCCTTGAGGTGACGCGTCTCCACTTCGAGCACGTCGTAGCGGCCATCGCCGTCCTCGTCGATCCAGCGGCCGATGGAATAGCCCGCAAAGGTCGGCTCGGGGTTTTCGGGCCACTCGCGCCCGTCGGTATAGATCCGGCGGTAGGAATCGTTGATGTGGCTGATCAGGATGTAGGTGACGGCGGGCGTCACGATGACTTCCATCGGATCGTAGATGTTCATCATCATCGGCATGCCCTGCGGCAGGCAGTACCACGACGGCACGTTGCCCATGCCGCCGGCGGCCATGTCGGCCTGGTTGGCTTCGAACACCTTCTGATACTCGGGCGTCAGCGGCGGCTTGGCGCCGCTGCCCGGGAGAATCCATCGCGGCGCGCCGACGCGGTGCCACTGGCCTTTCAGGTCGGGATACTTCGATTCATCGAAGGCGTAGGCGGCGGTGCCGCTCAGCGCCGCCGCCAGCGCAACAGCGCAGATCAAGCTTCGGTACAGCATCGGTCCTCCTCACGGTCGTGTCTAGCGGGGCACTAGGCCCAACCCAGGCGCTCGACGATCGCCTTGCCCATGATCCAGTCCTTGTCGTCATCCGACAGGAAGCCGAGCTCCTCGGTGAAATGGGTCACGCGCTGCTTGTAGGTCGCCTTGGCGTAGGAATTGGTCACGTCGGTACCCCAGTAACAGCGATGCGGCCCGTAGGCATCGAACAGCCGGCGGATCGTCGGGGTCATGTCGCGGAACGGATAAGGCTCGGACGAGAACAGCGGCGCCGCGGAGAGCTTCACCGATACGTTCGGATATTTGGCGAGCGCGACCGACTGGTCGATCGCCTCCGGCATCTTCTTTTGCTGCAGAGCCGCCGAGGACACGCCCATATGGTCGATGATAAGCACGAGCTGCGGGTGCCGCTCGGCGATGCGGCCGAACAGGTGGGTCTGGCCGGAGGTGAGGAACATCACCGGGATGCCGGCCTTTTCGGCCGCCGGCCAGAACCAGTCGGCGGTGCCGTCGGTCAGCCAGGCGGCCTGCTCGCCCGCGATGTTGAGCCGGATGCCGAGCACGCCCGGCTGCTGCTTCCAGGTCGGAAAGCGCTGCGCGGTTTTCGGATCGTTGAGATTGATGCGGCCCATGATGCCGAAGCGTCCCGGGTAGCGCTTCACCGCCTCCTGGGCGTAGTCGAGCCGGTCGCCCTCGAGCGTCGGCGGCACGATCACGACACGGTCGACGCCGGCCTCGTCGATCAGCGGCACCACGCGCTCGATGGTGAACGGCTCGGGCAGCTGCGGCCGCGTACCCGGCACCCACGGGCGCTCCGGGGTGTTGGCCGGCCACATGTGGATCTGGGAATCCACGATGAGCCGCTTGCGCGGAGTCTGCGCCGGCGCGACGTTTTGCGTCGCCAGCGCGACGCCGGTGCCCAGCGTTCCAACCAGAAATCGGCGACGTGACAACATCGTAATGTCCTCCCTCATCGGCTTGCCCTTGCCGGGCCTTCGGGCCGTCTTGATTGCGGCGCTCAAAAACGCCGGGGCCTGATCGGGCCTTATCCTAGCCTTCCTCGTCCTGGGGCGCGATTCCCCCTCCTGCTTGTTCCCTTTGGGGTGCCGTGCCGGCGCAACCGTGACCGGATGTGATGGCCATCACATCGGGCGCGCCGCCGCCATGACATGGTCCCGGCGTACGACGGCCGCCGGGGGGCCGTCCAATCCGCGCGAGGAGCTTACAATGACCCTGGCGTACGACCGCAACGCAGGTTACCCGTTGGAGGCTGACGCAGTCCCCGGTGAGGGCGGGACTGAGGATGCGCCGAGAACGGCGGGCAGGAGTTACGGCATGGCACACGATGTGTTCATCAGCTATTCGCATGTCGATAAGGCGATCGCCGACGCCACCTGCGCGACGCTCGAACGGGCCGGCATCCGCTGCTGGATCGCCCCGCGCGACATCACGCCCGGCGACGAATATGGCGCCGCCATCGTCAGGGCCATCGACCAGTGCCGCGCGATCGTTCTGATCTTCTCGGCGAGCGCCAACAACTCGCGGCAGATCCGGCGTGAGGTCGAGCGCGCCATCAACGTCGGCGCTCCGCTCATCCCGGTGCGCATTGAGAACGTCGCGCCGACCGAATCGCTCGCCTACTTTATGAATGCGGTTCACTGGCTCGATGCGCTGACGCCGCCGATCGAGGCGCATCTGCAAAAGCTCGCCGACTCGGTCAAGGCGCTGCTGCAGCTCGCGTCGGCCGAGCCGAAACCGGTGCCGCCGGGCCGGCGCGACGAGCCGCCCCAGGCATCGGGCGCGGCAGCGGGGGCTGTGTCCCCCGCCGCGGACGAGAAGCCGGCCAAGCGCGGGATGTTCGCGGAGCTGATGAACTTCTCCTACCAGCGCACCGGCTTGCAGGCGTTGGGCTGGTACCTGATCTACTTTCTCATCGGAATCGTTATCGGCTTCGTGTCCGGCCGCATGGTCGACTTCGTCGTCACCGATCCGGAGCAGGCCTTCAAGATCGGCATCGTGGTCGGCCAGTTTTCGGCGATTCCGTACCATATCCTGATCGGCACCCTGCTGGTCTGGAACCGGCAGAAGAACGGCTTGAACATCATGCTGCTGCTGGGCGGTATCGTGCTCTCGATCATTCTGGGCGCGCTCGGCGGGATGATCCCGTTCGCCGTGCTGACCACCCGGCCGGTGGTCCCCCCGATGCCGTACGCGCCGTACCTGCAGCGATGAAGGAGAGATTGCCGCGTCTGCTGCTTCCACTCGAGCTGAATCTTTCGCTCGACACCTAGACTCCCCTACCCTTCAGCGCGGCGCCGATCTCGTCGAGGATCGCCGGATCGTCGATGGTGGCCGGCATGGTCCAGGGCTCGCCGTCGGCGATCTTCTTGATGGTGCCGCGCAGGATCTTGCCCGAGCGGGTCTTGGGCAGCCGCGCCACCGTGATCGTGAGCTTGAACGAGGCCACCGGGCCGATCTTTTCACGCACCAGGAGGCAACACTCCTGCTCGATCTCGGCCGGCGGGCGGTTGACGCCGGCCTTGAGCACCACGAAGCCCGCCGGCACCTCGCCCTTGAGCGCGTCCTTGATGCCGACCACCGCGCATTCGGCGACGTCCTGGTGCGCGGCGAGCACCTCCTCCATGCCGCCGGTGGAAAGCCGATGGCCGGCGACGTTGATGATGTCGTCGGTGCGGCTCATCACATAGAGATAGCCGTCCTCGTCCTTGAAGCCGGCGTCGGCGGTCTTGTAGTAGCCGGGAAATTCTTCGAGGTAGCTTTCGCGGAAGCGCTCGTCGGCCTGCCACAGCGTCGGCAGGCATGACGGCGGCAGCGGCAGCTTGACCACGATCGAGCCCATCTGCCGGGGCGCGACCTCTTTGCACTGCTCGTCGACCACGCGCACGTCGTAGCCCGGCATCGCCACCGTCGGCGAGCCGTGCTTGATCGGCAGCAGCCCCAGGCCGAGCGGATTGCCGGCGATCGCCCAGCCGGTCTCGGTCTGCCACCAGTGATCGATCACCGGCTTCCCGAGCAGCCGCTCCGCCCACATCACGGTGTCCGGATCGGCGCGCTCGCCGGCGAGAAACAGCGCGCGGAAATGCGACAGGTCGTATTGGCCGATGAACTTGCCCTGCGGGTCCTCCTTCTTGATGGCGCGGAACGCGGTCGGCGCGGTGAACAGCGTCGCGCATTTGTGCTCGCTGATGACGCGCCAGAACGCGCCGGCGTCGGGCGTGCCGACCGGCTTGCCCTCGTAGAGCACGGTGGTGCAGCCGTGAACCAGCGGCGCATAGACGATGTAGCTGTGGCCGACCACCCAGCCCACGTCGGACGCGGCCCAGTACACTTCGCCCGGGTTGGCGCCGTAGAGATTCTGCATCGACCATTTGAGCGCGACCAGGTGCCCGCCGTTGTCGCGCACCACGCCTTTGGGCAGGCCGGTGGTGCCCGACGTATAGAGGATGTAAAGCGGATCGGTGGCCTTGAGCGGAACGCAGTCCGAGGTCTTGGCGTAGTTCACCGCCTCGTCCCACTGCGTCTTCCAGTCATGGTCGCGGCCGGGAACGAGCGTGGCCGCAAGCTGCGGCCGCTGCAGGATCATGCAGGCGGCGGGCTTGTGCTGCGAGAGCGCGATCGCCTCGTCGAGCAGCGGCTTGTAGGCGACGATGCGGCCGGGCTCGAGCCCGCAGCTCGCCGACAGGATCAGCTTCGGCTTGGCGTCGTCGATGCGGGCCGCGAGCTCGCGCGCCGCGAAGCCGCCGAACACCACCGAATGCACGGCGCCGATGCGCGCGCAAGCGAGCATGGCGAACACGGTTTCCGGCACCATCGGCATATAGATGACCACGCGGTCGCCCTGCTCGACGCCGAAGTCGCGCAGGATGGCGCCGAGGAGCTGCACCTCGGTCCACAGCCGGTCATAGGCGATGACGCGCTTGGTGCCGGCGAGCGGGGAATCGTAGACCAGCGCCGGCTGCGCGGCGCGCCCGCGCATGACATGGCGGTCGACCGCATTCCAGCAGGTGTTGACGACGCCGTCGGTGAACCAGCGGCCGTAGACGCCGGCGTTGGGGTCAAACACCGTCTTCGGCGCCTCGTACCAGTCGACCTCGCGCGCGGCCTCGGCCCAGAAGGCGGTCGGGTCGCGCTGCCAGCGCGCATAGACCTCGTGATAGCGGCTCGTGCGGGCGTCCATGATACGTTCCTTGGCGTTCCCCCGGGCATTCACTCGCGTTTGAGCCTCATTGTGGGACAGAAGCCGGGGTTTGGAAACTCTCCGAACCTCTCATGTCCTCAATGAAAAAATGGCGGGCGGAAAAACGTCAAAAGCCGGCCGCAGACCAGGACGGCGACCCACATCGACAGGGATGTTCCGGCGATGATCTTGATTCGCAGCGGCACGTCGGCATGGGGGCCGAGCGCTTTGACGTCGCGGAAAGCGCTGGTCCCGTAGAAGGCCAGGATGTTGGCCCCGGCCACCGCCATGAACAATGCCTTGAAATAGAACGCGTTGTTGTAGGCGTACTGCTCGGGAAAGCCGGAGAAGAACACGATCCCGGTCAGAACGTTCACAGCGTAGCCGGCGATGCCCCACGGGATCAGCCGATGAATCGCGCCCGGCGCAATGCCCTTGGCCAGCCCGAGCGCGCGCAGGTCGAACAAGCCGACCGTCCCGAGCAGCAGCGACAGCCCGATGTAATGCAGCGTCTCGCACAGCGGCCAAACCCAGGGATGGCGCAGGACGAACACGTGCAGATCAGTGCTGCGGACCCACACCTCCCACGGTTCCATGACACGATCTCCCCGGCTCAGGTAATTGCACGGATGCCCAGCATTTCCCATCGGTAGGTGTAGGCGAGCAGGCGCCCGGCCGTGATCGTTGCGACCCAGGACAGCAGCGAGACCGCGGCGAGAACCCTGACTTTGGTCGCGAGCGGGCGTTGGTCGACGCTCGCATCGTCAAAAACCTCGCGCTCGATCCGGCGCAGAATCACCACGGCAACCGCGATCAGGACGAGCTTCAGGTAGAAGACCGGGTTGGTCAGCGCCTTGGTCGGATAGGCGATCAGCAGCAGGATTCCGCTCACCGCATTCACCGCCAGGGCGAGCCACAGCACGAGAAAGAATTTCCGCATCGGCGCGAGCTGCATGCGCGGTGCAAAGCCCAGGATGCGCAGGTCGATGGCCATGCTTCCGCCGGCCAGGAAACCCATGCCGATGGTGTGAAGCGTGATGATGGCCGGGTACGCGAAGATCGAGGGGGTCTCGCGAATCCAGGTGCTCAGCGCGCTGTCTTCGATCCAGGCGAAGAATGGGTCCATGTCGCTCGTTCCCGCCGTCGGCGCCGCCGGATCACCGCTTCTCCGGCGCCGGCCAGGTCAGCTGCGCCAGCGAGCACTCGTCCTGGATCGCCAGCAGCCGGTCGAGCCCGTCCTCGCCCAGCACCAGCGGATTGGTCGCCGCCGTCTTCATCTGCTCGATCTTGTCGTCGATCAGATTCACGTAGGCATGGGTGTTCATCATGCCCACCGCCTTCCGTTTCTTGCCCGCATCCCAGAGCTTGTGCAGCGAATTATGCTGCGCGACCGTGTCGTGATAGGACGTACCGCCCCACATGATGAGATTGCGGGTCACGCCCTTGTCCTTCACCGGGAAGACCGAGGAGGCGACGCCTGGCGTATGGCCCGGCGTCTTGACGATGTGGATGGTCGCATCGCCGATGACGAGGTCCTGCCCGTCAGTGAGCACGCGATCGCGCGGCGGCGGCGGATCGAAGCCCCGCATCGGCGAATTCGCCATCAGGCTCCAGTCTTCCTCGGTCGCTGCGATCGGCATGCGATACTTGTCCTGCAGGTATTTGGCGCCGCCGTAGTGATCGCCGTGGCCATGGGTCAGGATGATGTATTTGATGTCGGCGGGATCGAGGCCGAGCTTGTCCATGCCGGCCTCGATCAGGTTCCTGGCATCGCCGGCGTTGTTCATCGTGTCCCACATGACCAGGCCGGCGCTGGTCTTGAGGATGAGCGAAACCACGTAGGAGTTGCCGACCATGTAGAAGTTGTCGAACAGCTGCACCGGCGCGCGGGGCGTCACGGCTCCGGGCGCGCGCGCGCCCTCCATCATGCGCTTGTGGACCGGCGGGGCCTTGCACAATGCGCCAGTCTCGATCCACTTGATGAGGTAGGGGTCTTCACCGGCAATCTGCCGCGCCTTGGCGAAATGAGCGGTCGCCCCGGGCGGATCCGCGGCGGCGGGGGTCTGCGGCGCCTGCGCATAGGCGGTGCTCGAGACAAATGTGGTGAGCAGAGCAAGCTGCACCAGTCGAACGATCGCCATGACGCCCCTCCCCTGGATACGGCAGCACGTTCTCGCGTATCGGCGCCGTTTCGACATGAACTTGGGCGGCTGCCAAATCGTTGTCAACGTGACCACGATGCGCGCCAAACCGTTCTTCCCGGGAACGATGCATTGACCCCCAAAGGCGACTTGTTCGCTGCGGCTGATTGGTCTCGTAGGTGACACACGGGCGGAAGTGCGGCGAAATCTGGAACTGAAGGGAATCGCCCCCTCTCATTTAGTGACGGGTTAACCCTGCACCGTAAGCGGATATTCGGCTCCATCCGATATTCTGCTAACCATCGGCGGCCGTCTCCGATTGGGGTTCTCGCCAGATGCCCGACAAGGGTCGCACCATGCTTGGCCAATCCATGAGCGCAGCGTTGCCGCCTGGAATGGCGGTGTTCGCCCAAACCATTTCTCTACGACGGCTCTGGTGGGCCGCAATATTGCTTCTCGGTATCTCCACCGGCGCCGTCGGATGGACGATTTGGCAGCTCAGAACCGACGCAATCAGTGCAGCCATCGCGGAGTCGGGTAACATCGCGACGGTTCTCGCCGGCCAATTGTCGCGCTCCATAAAAGCGATCGACGCCGTCCTTGTCGACGTCAGACGCTCGACGAAAGGACCGGCAATCGACACGCCGCCTGGCTTTCAAGCTGCGTTTGACCGCCGCGAATTTCAAGACATGCTGACCGAGTACCGGACCCGCCTGCCGCAGACGTTCAATATCGCCATAGCGAATAAAGACGGACAACTTGCAGTTTCGACAGCCGCCTGGCCGACTCCGAATATCAATGTCGCGGATCGCGACTATTTCAAGGAAGCGCGTGACCGAACTGATGACCAGTTGATCACGTCAGTTCCAATTGAAAACAGGATCGACGGAAATCAGACCATCGTCTTTTCCCGACGCCTGGAGAGTTCGAACGGAAACTTCATCGGGGTGATATTCGCCGGCGTGAGCACCCATCATTTCGAGGATATTTACGGATCCGTCCAATCGGTACAGAATCTTCTATTTACGTTGTTGAAATCGGACGCAACGATCCTGGTGCGCCATCCGCAGGGCAAAGGCTTCGCGGGGAAGAAACTTTCCGCTGAGGCGAATCGGCTCGACGCGTGGTCAAAAGCGGTCGGCGGTTTTCGCGTTCTCGCACAAACCGATGGCAATGTCCGGTACGTGTCGGTCCGAGCCATGCCGGAATATCCACTGTACGTAAATATCTCCGTGACCGAAAGCGCGGCCTTGGCAGGCTGGCGCAAACGAGCAGCCACAATCGGAACTGGAAGCGCGGTCTTACTGATTTGCTCGATCTACTTTCTCGTCGCTGCCACGAGGCAGGTTCGTCGCTTGACTACATCTGAAGCGTCGTTGGTGCAGAAGTCACGCCAGCTTGATACTGCCCTTAACAACATGTCACAGGGCCTATGCATGTTCGATGGTCGCCTGCGGCTTGTGGTTTGCAACACGCAGTATGCCGAAATGTACGGCCTTACTCCTGAGCAGACGAAGCCTGGAACGCCGCTCTGCGCCATCCTTGAGGCACGCGCAGCGGCAGATAACGTCCCAGAGGACGTGCAAGGCTTCGTCGCCCGCTCTCTGCAGCGAGTTGCGCAAGCCGACTCCCGTATCATCGATACATTACGTGACGGGCGCATTGTTTCCGTAACACATCAGTCGATGAATGATGGAGGGTGGGTCGAGATCCATCAAGACATCACGTCGCAAAAACGCGCCGAAGCAAAGCTCGCACATATGGCTCAGTACGATCTCTTGACCGGCCTTGCCAATCGGGCGCTGTTCATGGCGAGGGCGAACGAGGCACTCGCGCGAATGCGCGATCATGGGGAGGAATTCTCGGTCTTGATGCTCGATCTTGATCGCTTCAAGACCGTGAACGACTCGCTCGGTCATTCGGTCGGCGATTCTCTTTTGAAATTGGTCGCTCGACGTTTGCAGGATATGACGCCCGACTCCGATAGCGTCGCAAGATTTGGCGGGGACGAATTTGCCATATTGTATCAGAAGGACGGCGCGATTGATCTGGCCAACCGGATTCTCGCGACCATCGCAGAACCATATGACCTCGACAGCCGGACGGTTACGATTGGTACAAGCATCGGCATTACGTCGGCGCCGCAGGACGGGACCGATGCAGATACGCTGATCAAGAATGCCGATCTTGCCCTCTACAAGGCCAAATCCGGAGGCGGGGACAGATACCGATTGTTTGAAGCTTCGATGGAAGTCGAGGCGCGCGAGCGTCAAGAGCTTGAAGACGACCTGCGCCAGGGCATTGCCCGTGACGAATTCGAGCTTCACTACCAAACCATCTTCGACGTGGGAAGGCAGGAGTGTTGCGCCGTCGAAGCGTTGGTCCGCTGGCGCCATCCGAAGCGCGGCCTGATTGCTCCAAACCACTTTATCGCTCTGGCGGAGGAGAGCGGCTTGATCGTGCCGCTGGGGGAGTGGATCCTGCGGAGGGCCTGCGCTGACGCCGTGAAATGGCCACCGCATTTCAAAGTGGCGGTCAATCTTTCTCCAGCGCAATTCGAACAAAGTGCGCTATTGGCCACCCTGAAGACTGCGCTTGCCGATTCCGGGTTACCGGCGAAGCGGCTCAAGCTTGAAATCACCGAGACCGTTCTTCTTCAAGGCAGTGAGAAGATTCTTTCCCTTTTGCACGAGATCAGGAACCTCGGTGTGTCCATCGTTCTCGATGATTTCGGGATCGGATATTCCTCCATGAAATATTTGCAGATGTTTCCAATCGACGAGATCAAGATCGACAAATCCTTCATTCAGAGTATGACGAACCACACTGATTGTGCCGCAATCGTGTGCGCAATTGCCGGCCTCGGACGAAGCCTTGATATCGAAACGACGGCGGAAGGCGTCGAGACGATGGAGCAATTGATGTTCCTGCGCACGGCCGGTTGCCAATTGGCCCAAGGATATTTGTTCAGCCGGCCCGTCCCGGCATCCGAGCTCAATTTCGAATGCCCGGAAGCATTCCGACCTGGCGCAAAGGTGGCCTGATGTTCAAGGGTAGTCCGACAGGTACAATATCCGTAAGCTGATCGTTCTTGACCGGGAACGCAGCGCTTTGACACTCTGCGTCATTCGACAACAGGACATCACGAGCAGGACGGGAGGAACGTCATGTCGGGCGAGGGTCTACTTGTCATATTGGTGGTCGGGCTCATTGCCGGCTGGCTTGCCGGCCTGCTCGTGAGAGGCTTCGGATTTGGCCTGATCGGGAACATCGGCATCGGCGTGATTGGCGCCCTGATCGGAAGTTGGCTGCTGCCCAAATTGGGTATCCACCTTGGCTCGGGCCTTGCGGCTTCGATCGTCGTCGCCACCATCGGCGCCGTGCTGCTTCTGATCGTCCTGGGCCTCATCGCCAGGCGAGGACGGTGGCGGCGGTGGTGAGTGCATGCCGCGCTGCTGATCGGCGCGGCGGTTGGCAACGTGTGACACCCGTCATTGATACGACGGATCGCGATGGACCTCCTTGCCGCCAACATAGGTCGCGAGCGCCTTCATCTGCGGAATGCTCCGCTCCGCCACGCCGAGAATGTCGTCGGAGAGCACCGCGAAGTCGGCGAGCTTGCCGCGCTCGATCGAGCCCTTGATGTCGGCTTCGCCGGTGAGCCTGGCGTAGTTGATCGTGATCATGCGCAGCAGATCGACCCGCGACGCCACCCGCTCGTTCTCGCCATAGATGCCGTCGGTGATCGTGTCGCGGGTGAGGAAGTGATAGAACGCCCAGAACGGATTGACCGGCACCACCGGCGAGTCGGTGCCGCCGACCACCAGAAAGCCGTTGTCGAGATAGGTCTTCACCGGCGTGATCTGGCTCGCCCGCTCGGCGCCGAGATATTTCTTCAGCGACGGCGCCGCGAGGTAGAGGTGGTTCTGCACCGAGAGCGCGACATCGAGCTGCTTGAGCCGCGCCACCTGGTCGGGGCGTGACACGAACAGGTGCTCGACCGCCCAGCGCCGCCCGGCGATCGAGCGCTCGGCGTTCGCCGCCTCGTAGCCGCCGAGCACCACGTCGATCGCGGCATCGCCGACCGCGTGCGTGGTCACGCGCCAGCCGTTCTGGTTGAGCATCTTGGCGATCGCCGTGAAGGCCGCCGCCGGGACGGTGTTGATGCCGTAGTAGGTGCCGCCGCGGCCCATGGCGCCGACGAACGGTTGCGTCATGAAGCCACCTTCGAAGCCGCCGTCGACGCCGAGCTTCACGCCGCCGAGGCGGACCCATTCGTCGCCTTCGTCCTGCTTGAGCGGGGAGCGCGCCAGGATCTCGCGCACGGCCTCGGGGTCGGTCACGCGGAAGCCGGCGCGGGCGGCCGGAAGGTAGATGTTGAAACGCAGCGTGAGCAGCTCGCGCTTGCGCGCCTCGAGCACCAGGTCGAGGGTGTGGAAGAACTCGCCAAGGCGGAAACCGCCCGGCACGCGCACGCTGGTGATGCCATAGGCGTTGAGCGTGCGCTGGGTGGCCAGCACGTTGTCGAGCGTCGGCGCCCGCGCCGACGGCAGCCGCACGAGACTCCGGGCATTGTCGACCAGTTCACCGTTGAGCTCGCCGTCGGCGTCCCTGCCGATCTCGCCGCCGCGCGGCGACGCCGTGGTCTTGGTGATGTTCCAGTGCGCGAGCGCCGCCGAGTTGAGCACATATTCGTGGCCGCCGCGCACCAGCACGACCGGATTGACGGGCGCGAACTGATCGAGCTCGCGCGCCGTCGGCAGCCGCTGCTCCTTGAGCTGCGCCTCGTGCCAATCGCTGTTGCTGACGATGACAGTACCGGGCTGCGCGTCCTTGGCGGCGCGGCCGATGACCGCGAACAGCTCGTCGAGCGAGCGCGCGGCGGAGAGGTCGACGCCGGGCCCGCCGCCGACGCCGTGCAGATGGCCGTCGGACAGGCCCGGCGTTACGAAGCGGCCGTTGAGGTCGATCACTTTGGTGGCGGGGCCGACGTGGGCGCGCATCGCGGCCGAGGTGCCGACCGCGAGGAAGCGCCCGTCCTTGACCGCGAAGCCCTCCGCCAGCGCGGAGCTGTTATCGGCGGTGAACACCTTGCCGTTGAGGACCACGAGGTCGGCGGTCTGGGCGGATGCGGCGGCGGAGAACGCGAGGTGGAGCGCGACGATGGTGCAGGCCAGGGCGAAGCGGCGGGACGCAGGGAACGGCGGCATGAGGGCCTCACTCGAATGAAACGCGCTCAATCCGCCTTGTAGCCCGCGGCCTTGATGAGCCGCGCCCAGCGCTCGCTCTGCTTTTTGATGTCGGCGGCGAACTCCGGCCCGGTCTGGCCCGAGATGTCGAGGCCCTGGGCGTCGAGCTTGGCCCGCACGTCCGGATCGGTGTGCGCGGCCTTCGCAGCCGCGAGCAGTTTCTCGACAACGTCAGCAGGGGTGCCGGCACGCAGGATGAGGCCGAACCAGACGCGGGCGGTGAACTCGGGGTAGCCGAGCTCGGCGAAGGTCGGCACGTCCGGCATGTGGCGCGAGCGCGGATCGTCGGTGACGGCGATGGCGCGCAGCTTGCCCTCGCGCACGAACGGCAGCGTCGTCTGCACCTGGGCGAAGCCGAACAGCACGTGCCCGGCCAGGAGGTCGGTGGTCTGGAAGCCGGAGCCGCGCGACGGCACGTGCACGAGATCGAGCCCGAAGCGCTCGTTCATCTGGAAGCCGAGGAAGTGCGCGGGCGTGCCGGCCAGATAGGACGAGTAGCTGAGCTTGCCGGGGTTCTGCCTGATCCAGGCGATGAGCTCGGCAAGGGTCTTGGCCGGGACGGTGGGATTGGCGACCAGCACCAGCGGCGCGGTGACGCCGCGGATCAGCGGGAAGAAGTCGCCGAGCGACCATCTCACGTCGCGCTGGGCGTGGGGGAGAATCTCCAGCATCGCCTGGGTCGAGAGCAGCAGCAGATTGCCGTCGGCCGGCTGATCGACCAGGTACTGGTGGCCGACGAGGCCGCTGCCGCCCGGCTTGTGCTCGACGATGATCGTCCGCGCGAGCGTGCGCGCCATGTGCTCGGCGACGAGGCGGCCATAGGGATCGGTGGCGCCGCCGGGCGCGAGCGGGATGATCAGGCGCGCCGGGCGGCCTGGGGCGAGTTGGGCGAGCGCGGCGGTGGCGCTGAAGCTCGCGGCGCAGGCCGCCGTCGTTGCAAGGAATGCACGTCGATTCATGGCTGGCCCGCGGACGTCATGGCCGGGATTTGAGCCCCAGACCGGCGGGAATATTTGCGCTTTCCGGCCCTGACCGGCAAGGACGGCGGCTGGCGCCGCCGTTGCGCCTTTGAGGATGGCGGCGGATCGGTCCGCGTGATCAGGCGAGTTTTCCCCGTGAATTAGTTTCGGGCGTCGCGCCGCGGCAACACTGCCGGGAGAATGGATGCATTTACAACGCCCTAGCCTGCGTCAGGCCGCCGCACGCAGGGCCACGCCATGCGGCCGTCTGCTTGACTCCGAGCCTCGCCAAAACAAACGTGAGGAGGCCGGTACTACTTGGCAATTCCGGGTTGGGGCTTGTCGCTGTTGCACCAGTGGGGGGGGAATCGATGAAGAACGTTCTTCTTGCTGGATTGGGCGTGCTGGCGCTTGGCGCGGGGATGCCCGCGATGGCGGCGGATATGCCGGTCAAGGCGCCGCCGCTCGTCGAGGTGTGGGGTTGGACGGGCTGGTACGGCGGCGTGAACGGCGGTTACAGCTGGGGCCGTTGGAAAA
>WNGB01006695.1_pt1 | contig 22879 bp, 22 predicted proteins | sample 5400681 | NCBI WGS metagenome assembly WNGB01 (sample SAMN13153367, study PRJNA577476) | soil metagenome | isolation source: 115 cm soil or saprolite under grassland replicate 2 | place: USA:California | collected 2016-06-15
AACGCCGCCCAGACGGTGGACGGCCGCCGCACCCGCGCGGCGCCGCGAGGGCCGGGCCTGGCCAGCGTCCCGGTGCCGTCGGTCACGACCACCGACTGTTCCATCGCGCGCGGCCGGAGACAGCCAGGCGCGCCGGGCGGGACCCGGCGCACCTGCGCTGTCGTCCTGACGCGGCTGGTGGCGGCGTTTGCGGGTGCCTCTGGTGGGTATTTGCAGTCCCGGCGGCGTTGCGGGTGCCTGTGGTGAGTCAGGCAGCCGTCCAGGACGGGTGCGCAGAGGCTGGCACGTCGTGGCGTTCGTCGCGTGTACGGGCCGCGGGCGGTCTCATGGGACGCCGGCACCCGCCGCGGCCGGAGGGTGCGCCACCGGTGGACCGGAGGGTGCGCCGCCAGTGGAGCTGACCAGGTTCGTCGAGGCCATCTGGGCGGATGCCGTGTAGTGGTCGCGGTTGGTCTGGGGTCGGTGGGTTGGTGCGGTTCCTGGGTTGGGTGACGAGGCGGCGACGAGGGTGGGGAGGCCGGCCGGGTCGGGTCCCGGCGTCGGGTTCCAGCTCGGCCTGTTCGGTGGTCGGGGTTTGGTGGGGGTCGGTGTCGCGTTCCAGCTCGGGGGACCCGCCTGGGTTGGGTGAGTGGGGTGGTCTCGGGTTTCGTCGGTGGCGTTGCCCTGTGGTAGTGGGTGACCGCGGCGGGGGTGGTCGTGGCGGTGCCGGGTCGGGTGCGGCGGCTGAGGTCCGGCCGAAAGTGCGGGAGGGGAACTCGGTGGAGAGCGCCCCGCTTTGGGCGCTTTCCGGCGAACGCCCGGAAACAGCCGTACCAGGGTGACCGGCCACAGGCGTCCGATGTACACAACCACCCCGTTCGCGGTCGCGTTGAAAATCACCCGCAACACCGCCTTCGTCCGGCTGCACCTGGCCGTGACCGTCACGACCCGGCTGCCGCAGACACTGGCCGCGCTGGAACGCGGCGAGATCGACCTGCGCCGGGTCCAGGCCCTCGCCGAGATCGCCGACCCCCTTCCCCGGACACCGCCCGCGCGGTGGAGGCCGCGTTCCTACCCAACGCCGCCCGCAGAACACCACCGAGTTGCGACGCGCGGCGCGGCGGGCGGTGGCCCGGCTCGACCCGAACCGAGCCCAGGCCCGGCACACCGCCCGCACGCAGGACCGGCGGGTCGAACTCTTCCCCATGGACGATGTCAAGGGCGCTTCGTAGACCACTGTCGGGATCGTGAATCCCGCCGCGAGCAGTCGCTCGGGTCAACCCCCTCACACCGACCGCTGGGTCGGGGCACCCCGAGACCGGTTCGGCTCTCGGCGACGGCGAGGACCCGGGGTGCTGCGCTTCCCCCTGGCCGGCGGCCGGTCCTCAGCCGGCCAGCGTCTGGCCGCGGTGCGCTGCTGGCCGAGCAGGAGTCTCGCCTGTAGTCCCGCACTGCAACGCCTCGCCTGGTTGATGCCGCTTGTGGTGGCTGACGAACCCTCCGGGCGGCCGGTGCCGGCTCGCCGAGCGCCTGATCCTGATCAGAGCAGCAGGCCGGGCGCGGAACGGCCCGGCGGTGAGTACATTTGGGGAGGTAAGTCGGGCAGACGACACGCAGTCGTGCCCCGGCCGTTGAGCCACGAACCGAGTTGACGATCGGCTAGGGTAACCCCCAGGGCCGCGTCAAGATCACCGACTGTCATGGTCGTAACTTCAGGTAATCGGTCTAGATATCCCGGTTCGGCCACTTCTGTACGAATCCCTGTACCACCATCGCTGCGTGCCGCCCGGAGGCCAACTACCTACCGCGCTTTATTTCGTATGTCCGGGAGGATGCCGCCCACGTCGATCGTATTCAGAGCGTCTTGGAAGCGGCGGGCGTCGCCGTATGGAGAGATACCGCAAACCTCTGGCCGGGAGAGGACTGGAAGCTCAAAATACGGCAGGCTATAACCTCCGATAGCCTCGCTTTCATCGCCTGTTTCTCTGAGAACAGTGCAGCGCGTGAGAAATCATATCAAAACGAAGAACTATTGTTAGCTGTTGATCAGTTTCGGCTACGCCCTCCAGACAAGCCATGGTTGATTCCTGTTCGTCTCAGCGATTGCCAGATCCCGCAGTACGATTTAGGTGCGGGTCGAACCCTCGATTCACTACAGAGACTAGACCTGTTCGATGATCGATGGGAGAGGGGTGTGCCTAAACTTGTCGCAGGAGTGCTTCGCATCTTGGGTGAGGCGGACATCGGGGCCGGTGGGACAATTGAGATCCTCGAAGGTTTGTCAGACGAAGACCGAGAGGCGGCCCTTCCCGACGCCATAAAGGGAATGCTACTAGACCCGCAGCGTCAAATCGCCTTGGATGACCTGGTAACGTCAGAAGCCAACTCAGCGCGACACTTACTTCTCGATGAAGGTAGATTCCCCACAGGGTTCGATCAGATGAACGAGACGATTCCTGCTGTTCGCTACATTGTGTCCCAATGCGACAGATATTGGGACGCGGTTCGCCCACTCGCCGTAACTCTAGCTACAGGGTGCGCTTGGGGGCGAGACGAGCATGTGGGGATATGGGCTCGCGCGATGCGGTCCATCACCGGTACGGCGACGCGCGATAGTTCGGGCCTCCAAGCGCTAATCGATCTCCGCCGTTACCCAGTTCTTCCGGTCCTATATGCTGGCGGTCTTGCAAGTGTCGATAGAGGAAACTACGCGTCTCTCCGCGCCATCACTATAGATGCACAAGTTCGCCATCGAGGTAAGGTAATCCCAGCAATCGGGATTGCCAATGTGTGGGGGGCATTCGGCACCTATCCACTTCCTGCTCATGTGCTCGCCTTCGTCTCTGGCGGAGCGGAGGTGACCGATGAAATGATAACCGAGCTGGCGACGGGACGAAAGGGAAAGCGGTACACGCCAGTCTCTGACCATCTACATCAGCGGTTGCGAGATCTGTTCCGAGCCACCATCCCTGACGATGAAGACTACGGAGAGGATTTCGACCGGCTAGAGGTTCTGCTAGCAGCGATCCTCATAGATGTCCGGGGGGAGACTAACGATCCCCAAATCCGTATAGACCTACCATGGTATGGCTCGTACACTTGGCGTTACCGATACTCCGACGATCCGCTGGAGAAACAAATCCAGGCAGAGTTGCTCAGTCAGAAAGAACATTGGCCGCCGCTCAAGGCCGGATTGTTCGGCGGTTCCAGGACCAGAGCTTCTCAAGCATTTGAAATACTCGTGCAGGAGGCTGCCGAGGCGAGACAGCGGCATTGGTGATGTCGTGTGAGGCTAAAGGCCCGGTCCGCGTGGTGAGAGATAATGGCAGTGTACACCGCGGTATGACCCGCCGAGATCCGTGCATGGAGACCCGCCCGTCGGCGGAGCCCACCACGCGGGACTGCCCTATTCGAGATAAGGTCCTGCGGTTTCGTCCAGGGCGTGAACGATGCGCTTGCGAATCGCGGGGTGGATCGGTAGGTCGCGCAACTCGGTCTGGTCTACCCAGCGAGTGAGTTGGCCGCCGGTCGGATGGCCGCGCAGGCAGACGTTGATCGGTTGCCGTACCTCCTTTGTCTTCTTGCCTTTGCGGTAGGCGATCAGGTGACCGGGGTCGCTGAAAACGCCGACAAGACTGGTGATCTCGACGTCGATACCTGTCTCTTCCCGACACTCGCGCACCGCGCACTGCGCGATAGTCTCGCCGTACTTCAGCCCGCCGGTGGGGATGGTCCACAGGCCGTTGTCGGCGCGGCGCAGCACCAGCAGCCGGCCGGTCGCGTCGAGGACGGCCACGCTGGCCGAGGGTTTGCGGCTGGTCGGCGCCGGCGCGTCCGGGTCGTGGTAGTAGTCCACCCGAGCCGTCGTCGACTTGTGATGCTTCCGCTTGCTGGTCACGTGACGAGACCATCCGGGATGTGCTCGACTGTGGCATCGGACGAGTCGTCGCCGCCTGTATTGGTCGCGGGCCGGGCGGATGCCCACACGCGTTCGAAGGACTCGAGGTAGGTATTGAAAAACTGCCCGTCCAGCCGCCGAATCCGCAGCGTCGGGGTGTAAGCAGCCAAGATGCCGTAGGCGTGCACGTTCACCAGCAGCTCATCGTCGAACCGGTAGATGGAGTTGTACAACGGCGTGTCGTGAAGCCGAACCTCGGCCACATCGGCCAGCGGCCGGTAGTGGGTCAGCACGGCCAAGACCCGGCCCGCTACCCCACCGCCGATATGGTGCTCGGCATCCCGGCCGACCAGTTGCCGACCACCTGGATCACCGAGCAGCAGGCGTACCCGTACACCGGCCTCCGCTTTGGCCCGTACCAGCGGAAGCCAGTCCGGATGCTCCTCCGTGAGGAACAACCCGGCGAAAGCCAGCAGGTCCACGCTCCGGACGGCCTGCCGCAGCAACTCGACCCACAGCTCCCGCGGCACGTCCGAGCGCCGCGGCCATGCTGCGACCAGCTCCGCGCCGGCCAGGGCAGCCCGATCGGTCAGCTCCGGCCACAGGTACGACTCATCCTCGCCGAGCAGCGCCGCAACCCGGTAGCGAGTCTGTGGATAGGGCGCCACCGCGCCCGCCAACCACCGCTTGACTGACTTCTGGCTTACCTCCGCCTGCTCGGCCAGCGACTCGACGCTGTGCCCAGCACGCATCATCGCCCGTCGCAGCCGCTCGTTCACCACCCGACCCATGCTGACACACCAAGACACCACCCGCCACGAGCCCGACCTATAGATGTCCCCCGATGTCCACCTATGGCGGCGCGGTGTCCACCCGCCCGCACCGATGCTCTCACCTGCGTCACCCAACGTGACATCAAAAGCCACGGAAGGTCGGAGTCTCTCGTGATCATTGCTATTCCCACTCAGTGGCGGGACGGTTTCCGCTGGCTCACCCCACCGGCCAAGCGGCGCCGGGCTGACCTGTCCGGGCTGACGCTCGGGGAGCTAGTCGAGCGGCACGAGACGCAACCGGTTGCCGCCTACCTGGGCGGTGACTACTCCTACGGCCGCCCCAGGGACTTGTCATGACCACGCTGTCCGACGTTGTGTTCTGGGCCGCTGTCGCGGGATCGCCGGTGGTTTTCGGCGTCACGCTGAGCGGTGCGGCGTTGCGCTGGCGGCACCGGTGCTACGAGTGCCGCCACCCGATGCTCGGCGACGAGGTCCGGCAGGCGCGGCACCGGGCCGCCCTCGTTGAACCGAGCAGCATCGAACATGCGCAGCCCATCGACTTCACGGGCGGGTGGCGATGATCCCTCCACCCCGCAGCTCACGCCACGACTCCCCGGCCGGCCATGACCCGGACGCGGGGCCATCTCTGGCCGGCCGGGTGACCGCAAACGGCACGGGCCGCCTAGCCGGCGAAGGGCGGCGGCGGCGATCCGTTCATGGCGAAGGACGCGCCCCACGATGAGTCCCGACACTCACCACGTGGGCCAGGGCACGGCCGCCGGGTCAGGCGCGGCGGCCGTGCCACCCGACGCTCCGGCGGGTTTCGCCGAGCCTGCCGGGCACATCCCGGGCGCGGCCGTCCCGGAAGGGGAAGACGGGACGGCCGCGCCCGACCTGCCGGCCAAGGTGGTCGCCCTGATCCAGCGCGAGGCGCACATGTTCGACGCGGTGGGCTCGCTCATCCCCCGGCCGCCCGCCGACGTGCAGAGCCGGCTCCTGTTCTTTCATAAGACCACCGTCACCATTGACCAAATCAATGGGGTGTTGAGGAATGGGAAGACGTAGGCTTGCAGGCGTGGTCATTGTCGCCCCGGAGGTAGCCGCGCGAATTGCCGCCCGGCGTGCGGCCGGCGAGAGCGTCGCGGATATCGGAAGATCTCTCCATATGACGCCGGGCGAGGTACGGACGGCGCTGAGGTTGGAAGTAAGCCGATTTCCACACGGGCCGAACTTGCCGCACTGAAGGTTGCGGGTACGGGAGGCGGCCCCCGGCCGGCCCCGCCTCCCCAGAGGCACTCGACCCACGTCGCTCGGGTCGGGCGCCACTTCCGTCCCGCGGAGCGGTGTCGCTGCGTCCCTGGCCCTGGCCGCCGAGCGCGCCGGCGGGCACCACTATCCGAAGCGGCCGGTGATGTAGTCCTCGGTGCGTTTGTCGGTGGGGTTGCTGAAGATGCGGACGGTGTCGTCGATCTCGACGAGTTGGCCGGGTTCGCCGACGCCGGGGAGGTTGAAGGAAGAATGCGGTGCGGTCGGAGACGCGGGAGGCCTGTTGCATGTTATGGGTGACGATGACGATGGTGTAGTGCTCCTTGAGTTGGCCGATCAGGTCCTCGATGGCCAGGGTGGAGATCGGGTCGAGCGCGGAGCAGGGTTCGTCCATGAGGAGCACCTGTGGCTCGACCGCGATGGCGCGGGCGATGCACAGGCGCTGCTGCTGGCCGCCGGACAGACTGGCGCCCGGTTTGGTCAGCCGGTTTCTGACTTCTTCCCACAGGTTCGCGGCGCGCAGGGACCGTTCGACCACAGTGTCGAATTCGTCCTTACGGCCCCTGCCGTGTTGGAGCCGGAGGCCGGCGGTGACGTTGTCGTAGATCGACATGGTGGGGAACGGGTTGGGGCGCTGGAAGACCATGCCCACGGTGTGCCGGATGCTGACCGGATCGACTGTTGGGGCGTAGATGTCGTCCTGGTCGAGCAGCACCTTGCCTTCGACGGTGGCGCCGGGAATGACCTCGTGCATGCGGTTGAGGGTCCGCAGGACGGTGGACTTCCCGCAGCCGGAGGGGCCGATGAACGCGGTTACGCTGAGCGGTTCGACGGTCAGGTTGACGTCGGCGACGGCCTTGAAGCTGCCGTAATAGGCGTTGAGCCCGGAGACGTGGATGCGTTTGGCCATGGGGCGGCGTCTTCCTGGGTGGCGGGGGTCGGAGGGGTCAGGCGTCGAAGATGTAGCCGACGCCGCGGACGGTGCGGATGTATTGGCTGCCGTTGTCGTCGGTTCCGAGTTTCCGGCGGAGCCGGAGGATGTGCACGGTAACGGTCTGACCGGCCGTGTCGTGGCCGGCCCCCCAGACCTTGGTGATCAGCGCGTCTCGTCGGCAGAGCCGGCCGGCGTTGAGCATGAGACGGTGCAACAGCTCGAACTCCTTCAGCGGCAGCGCCGGCAGCGGCCGGCCGTGAACGGTGACCCGCATGGCCCGTGGGTCGAGTTCGACACCGCGGACGGTGAGCGTTTCGGCCAACCGCGGATCGTCGTAGACGGGGCCGAGGTCCTCTGGGTCCGCGACAGCGCCGTTCGGGCCCGCCGCGGCTGTCGCGTCCCCTGGTCGTGCTCCGGCCGGTCCGTCGAGACGGCCGGGCGGCGCGCTGGCGGCGTTCCGGTCGGCGGGTTGCCCTGCCGCGGCGCTCATGAGGACTTCCGGGTGATCGGGTTGCGCCGGGCGACGAGCCGGGCGATAACGGTGAAGATGAGGACCAGCGCGACCAGTGTCAGCGCACCGGCCCAGGCGCGGTTGATGGCGGCTTTGAACCCGGTGATGGCGTTGCCGAAGATCTGGAGCGAGAGGGTGCTCATGCGGTGCGAGGGGTTGGTTTCGATGAATAGGTCGTTACCGAGTGCGGTCAGCAGCAGCGGCGCGGTCTCACCCATTGCCCGGGCAATGGCGAGCATGACGCCGGTGATGATTCCGGAGGATGCGGTGGGCAGCACGATCGACCAGATGGTCCGGGCCTGGGTGACGCCGAGTGCGAGGCTGGCCTCCTTCAGCTCGTGCGGGACCAGCCGCAGCATCTCGGCGGTAGCCCGGATCACCAGCGGCAGCATGATCAGGCCAAGTGCAATGCCTCCGGCATAGCCGGAGAAACCGAAGTTGACCACGACAATGGCGTAGACAAAGGCGCCGGTCACGATCGTCGGGATGCCAACCAGGACGTCGGTGAGGAAGCTCGCTTGCCGCGCCATCCTGCCGCCGTACTCGGTGATGTACACCGCGGCGGCGATCCCGATCGGCACCGAGATCACGGTGGCGATGCCGACCACGATCAGGCTGCCGATGATCCCGTTGAGGAACCCGCCGCCGAACCGCGACGGGTTACCCGGCGGGGTCTGGGTGAGGAACTGGGGGCCCAGGTACTTCAGGCCCTGCGCGGCCACGTACCCGAGCACCCACACCAGCACCGCGACAACCACCGCCATCACCACGGCGAGGACGACCGTCATGGCCCGGTCCTTGCGGCGCCGACGGCGGATCGAGCCTGCGCCGAACTGACGCGGAGCCGGCGGTTGGCGGTGCGCGGGCCGCACCGTGTCGGCGGTCATCAGGCGATGCTCCGGTCGATGCGGCCGACGACGGTCTTGCCGACGACGTTGACCACCAGCGCGATGACCAGCAGCCACAGCGCCACCACGAACAGCGATTCGAGGTGGAACGGTTGGTTCGCCTCGGTGAACTCGTTCGCGATCACGCTGGGCATGGTGGCGCCCTGGCCGAAGATGCTCTTGGTGATCGACAGGACGTTGTTGCCGATCACCATCGTCACCGCGATGGTCTCGCCGATCGCCCGGCCCAGGCCGAGGATGGCGGCACCGAGGATGCCGATGCGCGAGCGGGGAAGTACCGCCATCCGCAGCATCTCCCACCGGGTGGCGCCAAGCGCCAACGCGGCCTCCTTCTCGCTGGTGGGCGCGACCGCGAACACCTCCCGGCAGATCGCCGTGATGATCGGCGTCACCATGATCGCCAGGATCACCCCGGCGGTGAAGTAGGACACCCCGAAGAACGGCCCGGCGAACACCCCGCCGATCCCGGGGATCTTGCCAAGGGTGTCGGTCAGGAACTTCACCACCGGCTTCAGCGCCGGGACCAACGCGAAGATCCCCCAGAAGCCGTAGACGACGCTGGGGATCGCGGCGAGCAGGTCCACCAGGTAACTCAGCGGGGTCCGCGCCCGGCGCGGCGCGACGTCGGTGATGTACAGCGCCAACGCCACCGAGATCGGCACCGCGATCAGCATCCCGATCACGGAGGTGAGCAGCGTGCCGTAGATGAACTGCACGATCCCGTACGGGTTCGGGTTCGCCGCCGCCGCCTCGGCCTCCGACGGCGCCCACCGCTGGCTGGTCAACGCACTGAACAACCCGTAGTGCCGCAGCGACGGCCAGGACTGCACGACCAGGAACACGGCGGTCGCCACCAGCACCGCGATCAGCAGCAGCGCCGCACCGGCGGTCGTCGCGCGGAAGACACGGTCACCGACCCGACGGGAACGGGCCGGGCGCGGCGGCGGGGCGGTGTCCGAACTCGGTCGCGCCACGGACGAGGTGGTCACTGTCTACCCCTTGGTCGGACGGAAAACGGAGCGGCGGGAGAGGTTACCCCAGTGCGGCAACCTCTCCCGGGCGAACGCTCGGTCAGCTCTTGACCAACGGCTGACCGCCGACGGTGACCTTCTTCAGTTGGCCGTAGGCCAACCCCTGCAGATCCTTACCCAGCGGCGTGTAGTTGATCGACGTGGCCTCGTCCTGACCCGAGGACAGCACCCAGCCGAAGAAGGAGACCAGCGCGGCCGCGGTCGCCTTGTCGGTCTGGTTCTGGTAGATCAGCGCGTACGTGGTGCCGGTGATCGGGTACGCGTCCGGGCCGGGCTCGTCCGTCAGGCTGGTCCGCAGGTCCGCCGGGAACTGCACCCCGACGGTCGCCGCCGCCACCGTGTCGACACACGGCTGGATGAACTTGCCGGCCTTGTTCTTCACCAGGCCGTAGGTCAGATCCTGCGCCAGCGCGTAGGACAGCTCCACGTACCCGAGCGCACCCTCGGTCTGGCCGACCTGCCCGGACACGCCCTCATTGCCCTTGCCGCCGATCCCGGTCGGCCAGGCGACCTCCTTGCCCTTGCTCCTGTCCGCACCACCCAGCTTGGTCACCCAACTCGGGCTGGCCTTGGTCAGGTAGTCGGTGAACACCGCCGTCGTGCCCGACCCGTCGGAGCGGTGCACCACCGCGATCGGCTGATCGGGCAGAGTCGTGCCCTGGTTGATCTCCGCCAGCGCCGGGTCGTTCCACTTGGTGATCTCACCAGCGAAGATCTTGCCGAGCACCTCACCGGTGAACTTCAGCCCGCTGCTGACACCTTTCACGTGATAGGTCGGCACCACAGCGCCGAGCACCAGCGGCACATGCAGGATCGGGCCGCCCTTGGCGTCCGCCAGCTCCGGGTCCTTCATCGGCGTGTCCGACGCGCCGAAGTCGACCGTCTGCGCGCTGATCTGCTTGACACCGCCACCAGACCCGATCGACTGGTACGCCACCTTGATGCCCTGGCTGGCGTAGTCCTTCGTCCACACCGACATCATCGGCGCCACGAACGTCGCGCCGGCGCCGGACAGGTCGGTCTTCGCCCCGTCGATCTTGTTGATCGTGTTCTGGTAGCCCGGCTTCCCGCCGGTGCCCTTGCCGCAGATCTGGTCTGTACCGATGGGCGCCTGCGTCTGACCCTGGCCCGTCGGGTCGTTCCCACTGCCAGTGCTTCCACAGGCAGTCGCACCAACCACCACGGCAACCGTGGCAACCGCTGCCCGGCTCAGCGTTCGTAAGCTCAGCGTTCCTAAGCGCAGCGTTCGTAAGCTCATCGTTCCTCCGCCAGCCGCGACGACCCATGCCGCCGCGTTCGGCGCCGACGCTAGGGAGATGGCATGGCCGACCCCCATCGCGAACATGAACCCAAAATGAACGCCGACAACCCGGTCGGGTGAGCAGGACCGATCACCACCAAACCTGAGCCAAACGGCCCCGCTACCGGCCCTGTCCGTCCGCCAACCGGCCCTCGCCGTCCTCACGGAACGCGAACAGGCCCGGTCGGGCGGAATCCCCGACCGGGCCGATGATCTTGTTAGCGGACCGGTGAACCGATCCTGAGCGGGTCGCCGGTGGGCACCGCCCCAGGTAAGGCGGCGCCCGCGACCGCGACCGTTACTGCGGCCAGCCACCCTGCTGGGGCGGCTGCTGCTGCGGCCAGCCACCCTGCTGCGGCGGCTGCTGCGGCGGCCAGCCACCCTGCTGCGGCGGCTGCTGCTCCTCCTCCTCCTCCTGCCGCTGCTGGCCCCACCCGGGCTGCTGCGGCTCGGGCTGCTGCGGCCACCCGCCCTGCTGCGGCGGCTGGTCGGGCTGGCCCCAGCCGGGCTGCGCCGGCTGACCGCCGCTGGGGGGTCCGGTCTGCGGCGCGGCCGGCTGCCCGCCGGACGGCCAGCCCGCGGTCTGCGGCGCGGCCGGCTGCCCGCCGGACGGCCAGCCCGCTGGCTGCTGCGGCTGACCCCACTGCTGCGGCGGCGGCTGACTCCACTGCTGCTGCTGTGGCTGACCCCACTGCTGCGGCTGCTGCGGGTACCCGCCCTGCTGCTGCGACTGCAGGTTGGCCAGGCCGCCCCTGAGCGTGTTCAGGCCGCCGGAGCTCATCAGCGCCATGATCACGCCCGCGTTGAGCGCGACCACCAGCGCCAGCCCGGCCCAGAACGCCCAACCCGGGCTCGCCCCGTCCGGCTGGGAGATGAACGTGATCAGGAAGAAGATGTCGGCGAGCACCAGCAGGCCGGCCGCGATGAGCTCGACCGGGAAGCGCGCCGGCACGACATGTAGAGCCCGGAGCACGAAGACGACGGCGATCACCAGGGCCACGATGATCGCGAACGTGGTGACGCCGCGGTCCCAGGCGCTCGCTTTCGCCGAACCGACCAGCTGGCGGCAGGTGTCACCGAAGTCGCTGCTGCCGCACAGCTTGTCGACGTCCGGACCCCACCACTTGAAGAAGCTGACGACGAACAGCAGGACGGCGCTGGCGACGGCGATCGCGCCGCCCGGCATCACCGACTGCAGATCGAACTTCAGGCCGCCGCTGGGCTGCGGGGCACCGTAGCCGGGTTGCTGACCGTAGCCGGGGGGCTGGCCCCAACCACCCTGCTGCTGCGGGTAACCGCCCTGCGGGGCGCCGTACCCGCCCTGCTGCTGCGGGTAGCCCCCCTGCGGGTTGTAGCCGGCGGGTGGGTTGTAACCACCCATCTGATCCGACATGAGACCTTCCCTCGTCACGTCATTGGTGCGGCTCACAGCCTGCCCGCTGCGTCCGTGCGTCACAACCTTCCACGCCGCACGCGGTGCCCCGTGCGGTCCGGCGCGCCGCGGAGCCGTTGCCGAGCCTTGCATGCGCGTGGAACGGACATTACCGGACTTCCGCGGTGCGGCTGCCGAACCCCTCCCCTCGGGTTACCGCAATGGTCACCCCTGGTGCGGCAGCCGTCCACCGGCCGGCGTCCGCAAAGACGGCTCCGGGGCGTCCACTGTGGACACCCCGGAGCGGTCGTACGCCGTTGTCAGACGGTGGGCGGCGGCGTGGAGCCGGGCGCCCGCCGGAGCTGGCTGAAGTCGCCACCGGCGGCCCGGAACGCTAGGAACGAGGCGACGGTGGCCGCGATCGCGCAGATCAGCCCGATGAACAACCCGAAGGTGACGCCCGCGTAGCCCGGCACCGTCAGCCACCGCAGCAGGATCAGCAGCGTGGCCAGGGCCCCGGCGCCGAGCGTCGCGGCCGCCGGCGGCACCGGCAGGTTGATCTGCGTACCCATGGTGCCGGCGAACACAAGGGCGCCGGCGGCGACGAGCAGCAGCACGGAGAACCAGGCAAGGAATCCGGCACTCCAGGCCGACCAGTTCACCGAGAACGGGCCTGCGGACCAGTGGAACCACGGCAGGAAGCTGTCGATGAACGCCAGCCCACCTGCGCCGATGACCACCCAGTCGAGGGTGGTCACCTTCTTGGGATCGAATCCCGCCATTCCGATACGCCTCCTGATAAGCCCGCGGGCATCGCTCGTGGGCAACGTACTGTGCCTAACGCTCGGAGCGGACACCACAAGCCCGATACGCGACCAAGGGGCAGACAGGTTCGCCCAGATGTGCAGCAACAGGATGACGCAAGATCACCGCCACCCGCCAGACGCAACTCTGCCACACCGCCAGATCACGGCCAGTAACCGGCCGCGGGAACTACCCGGACGGGCGGCCGCGGCCGTCGTACCCGGACCGTCAGCCCGCGGTCATGATCTCCCGGATGAGCTCGGCGGTCTCGCTGGGTGTCTTGCCGACCCGGACGCCGACCGCCTCCAGCGCCTCCTTCTTCGCCTGCGCGGTGCCGGAGGAGCCGGACACGATCGCGCCTGCGTGGCCCATTGTCCTGCCCTCCGGCGCGGTGAACCCGGCCACGTAGCCGACCACCGGCTTGGTCACGTGCTCGGCGATGAACTGCGCGGCCCGCTCCTCCGCGTCCCCGCCGATCTCACCGATCATCACCACCGCGTCGGTGTCCGGGTCGGCCTGGAAGGCGGCCAGCGCGTCGATGTGGGTGGTGCCGATCACCGGGTCACCGCCGATGCCGACGCAGGACGAGAAGCCGATGTCACGCAGCTCGTACATCATCTGGTACGTCAGCGTGCCGGACTTGCTCACCAGCCCGATCCGGCCGGGCTTGCTGATGTCGGCCGGGATGATGCCGGCGTTCGACCTGCCGGGGCTGATCAGGCCGGGGCAGTTCGGCCCGACGATGCGGGTGCCTCTGCCCTGGGCGTACGCCCAGAACGTGGTGGTGTCGTGCACCGGGATGCCCTCGGTGATCACCACGCACAGGCCGATGCGGGCGTCGATGGCCTCGGTCACGGCGCTCTTGGCGAACCTCGGCGGCACGAACACCACCGTCACGTCGGCACCGGTCTCGGCCATCGCCTCGGCCACCGAGTTGAACACCGGCAGCACGCTGGCGGGGCCCTCCGCCCCGCCGGCCACGGCGGGGCCCTCGAACTCGACCTTCTGGCCGCCCTTGCCGGGGGTCACGCCGCCGACCACCTTGGTGCCGGCGCGCAGCATCCGCTGGGTGTGCCTGCTGCCCTCGGAGCCGGTCATACCCTGGACGATGACCCTGCTGTTCTCCGTCAGCCAGATCGCCATGTCACGCTCCCTGCGCGGCGAGCCCGGCGGCCCGGTCGGCCGCACCGTCCATCGTGTCCACCTGCTCCAGGTGGGGCAGCGCCGCGTCGGTGAGGATCCGCCGCGCGAGTTCGGCGTTGTTGCCGTCCAGGCGGACCACCAGCGGGTGGGTCACCTGCTCGCCACGGGAGGTCAGCAGGTCGAACGCCCGCACAATGCCGCCGGCGACCTCGTCGCAGGCGGTGATCCCGCCGAACACGTTCACGAACACGCTCTTCACCGACGGGTCGGACAGGATGATCTCCAGCCCGTTGGCCATCACCTCGGCGGAGGCCCCGCCGCCGATGTCGAGGAAGTTGGCCGGCTTGACCCCGCCGTGCCGCTCACCCGCGTACGCCACCACGTCCAGGGTGGACATCACCAGGCCGGCCCCGTTGCCGATGATGCCGACCTCGCCGTCCAGCTTCACGTAGTTGAGGTTCTTCTCGCTGGCGCGCTGCTCCAGCGGGTCGGTAGCGTACCGGTCCTCAAACTGCGCGTGCTCCGGGTGCCGGAAGTCGGCGTTTCCGTCCAGCGTGACCTTGCCGTCCAGCGCGACAATTCTGCCGTCCGGGGTCTTCACCAGCGGGTTGACCTCGACCAGGGTGGCGTCCTCGGCGACGAACACCTGCCACAGCGCGACCACCACGTCGGCCGCCCGGTCCAGGATCTCCGCCGGAAACCCGCCCTGCACCAGGATCTCGCGCGCGGCGGCCGCGTCAATCCCGGTCAGCGCGTCCACCGGCACCCGGGCCAGCGCCTCCGGCTTCTCCGCCGCGACCTGCTCGATCTCCATGCCGCCCTCGCGGGAGGCCATCGCCAGGAACGTGCGGTTGGCCCGGTCGAGCAGAAACGAGAAGTAGTACTCCTCGGCGATGTCGCTGGCCTCGGTCACCAGCACCTTGTGCACGGTGTGGCCCTTGATGTCCATGCCGAGGATCGCGGCGGCCTTCTCGGCGGCCTCGTCCGGCGTCTCCGCCAGCTTGACCCCACCGGCCTTGCCCCGGCCGCCGGTCTTCACCTGGGCCTTGACAACCACGGTCCCTGCGCCACCGGTCTCACGCAGCCGCTCGGCGGCCGCCCGGGCCTCCTCCGGCGTCTCGGCGACGCTGCCGGGCAGTACCGGCACCCCGTGCTTGGCGAACAGATCCTTCGCCTGGTACTCGAACAGATCCACGTCGTTTCCGTCTCGTTTCCGCTCGGTTGTCTGCCCGGCACCCTAGTCCCGCCGCCGTAGCGCGAACGGCTGGGTGCGCCTGAGGTCACCCGGGCCGGGCGCCGACGTGGCCGGGCCGGCGTGGACCGCGAACGCGACGGGCCTGGAACCCAGGACAGCGAGGAGCCGCCCCTCAGGTATCATCCGGGCCGGGGCAGACCCGAAAGTCGGTCATCCGCCTACAGAACCGACATTCTCCCTTACCCAGTCAACGATGGACTGGGTGGTCGCGCCCGGTGTGAACACCTTTGTCACGCCGAGTTTCTCCAGCTCCGGGAGGTCCGCGTCCGGGATGATGCCGCCGCCGAACACCACCACGTCGCCGGCGTCGCGCTCGTTGAGCAGCTCGACGACGCGGCGGAACAGGGTCATGTGCGCGCCGGACAGCACCGAAAGGCCGATCGCGTCGGCGTCCTCCTGCAGGCTGGTCTCAACGATCTGTTCCGGCGTCTGGTGCAGGCCGGTGTAGATGACCTCCATGCCGGCGTCGCGCAGCGCGCGGGCGACGACCTTGGCGCCACGGTCGTGCCCGTCCAGGCCAGGCTTGGCCACGACGATCCGGATTCTGTCGCTCACGGCGGGAGTCTACCGCCGTGCCGCGGCTCAGGCCTGCCCGCGGGCCGGCCGCCACGTGATCTGCCACGCAGCGACCGCGAGCGCCGCGAACACCACCGCGGCGGCGATCTGGAACGCCGTACCGGTGTCGGCGTCAAGCGCGGTCGAGCGGATGACCAGCAGCAGGTTGCCCAGCGCAGCGGTGCCGAACATCGCGGCCAGCCCGGCGAACATCCCGACCACCGCCAGGCGCGGCCGGACGGTGGCCGCGCCGACCGCCACCGCGATGACCGCGGCGGCCAGCACCCAACCGCCCAGCAGGTCCAGCCCGGACCGATCGAACAGCGCCGGGACGGTGATCGTCAGGCCACCCGGCCGGGGGAACGCCGGCGGGAACGCCAACCCGGCGAACCCGACGAGGGCGGCGGCGAACCCGAGGCCGGCGAACGTGGGGCGCAGCGGGTCGAACGAACCGTCGTCGTCCATGTCGGTACGCCGCCAGGCCAGCAGGGCGAGCACCAGCACCACCGTGAGCGCCGCCAGCGCCACCACCTGCAGCACCAGCCCGGGACCGGGCGCGTACCGGAAGCTGCGCACCAGACCCTCGGGCAGCGGCAGGTCGATGCTGCTGTGGCCGCGGGTGTCCAGCAGCGCCACGGTGCGCAGGAGCTGTCCCAGCCCGTACCCGCCGGTGGCGATCAGCGCGGCCAGCCCGAGCCGGGGGAGCCGGCCGAGCAGGCACAGCACGCCTGCCACACCGACCACCGCGGCGGCTGGCAGCGGGACCAGGAAGTCCCACAGGTTGTGCGCGCCGCCCACGCCGCGACCGGCGTCGCGCACCAGTGGGAACGCCGGCTGGACCAGCAGCAGGGCGGCGGCCGCCACCGCGACGGCTCCGGCCAGCCGGGTCAGCGGGGAGATGGCGCCGACCACCAGGGCCGGCGTCGGAGCGGTCGTCGGGGCCTTCGGCCTGCCCGCGGCGGCATTCGTCGAGGCCTTCGCCGAGGGCTTGGCCGACGCCTTGGCCGGGGGCTTGGCCGGCGGCTTGGCTGAGGGCTTGGTCAGGGGCCTGGCCGGCGGCTTGGCCGACGGCTTGGCCGAAACGTCAGCCGAAGAGTCGGCCGAGGGCTTGGCCGACGCATTCGCCGAGGGCTTGGCCGAGGGCTCGGCCGAAACGTCAGCCGAAGAGTCGGGCTTGGCCGCCGCATTGGCCGAGGGCTTGGCCGAAACGTCAGCCGAAGAGTCGGCCGAGGGCTTGGCCGACGGCTCGTCCGCGGTCCCGGCGGGCGCCCTGGTGCCGCCGGGCCGGGCCGCGCTCGGCCGTACGGTTGACCTGGTCGTGGTGGGCCGCGTCCTGGCGCCGGGCTTCTTCTTGGGCGGGCTCATGCCGCCGAACCCTAACAATCGCCGACGCCGGTGCTTGCACAGCGGCACCCTGCTTCGTTAACGTGCCTGCCCGGTGCCCATTGGGGCAGCCTTCGCCCTCCCCCCGACGAAGGAGCACGACGTTCCGTGGCGCGACACCGCACACCCGGCGGACGGCACCGCGCCCTCTCTCCTCCGTCCAGCAAGGTCGCCTGGCTGACCGCCTCGGTCGCCGGTGCCGCCGTCGCGGCTCTCGGCTCAGGGCTACCCACGGTGTCCTCCCCCGAAACCTCCCCCGATCTGGCCGCGCTGCAGAACGTGTCCGCGGCGCCGGCCGAGGCCCCGATGCACGGGCAGTCGGCGATCAGCGCGGCCGTGGCGCACGACCGGGCCACCATGATCATGGCGGCGTCCAGGTCCAAACGGGAGGCACTGCGGCCACGGTGGGTACGGCCCGGAACCGGCTACCTGAGCTCCTGCTTCTGCTCGCGGTGGGGCACGTTCCACTACGGCATCGACCTGGCGGCGCCGTACGGCTCGCCGATCTACGCGGCCGGCGACGGCATCGTGATCAAGGTCGGCCGCGCCAGCGGGTTCGGCAACTGGGTGGTCATCCAGCACGCGAACGGCGACGTGACCATCTACGGCCACGAGTACAAGTACCTGGTGCACGAGGGCGAGCGGGTGCAGGCCGGGCAGCTCATCGCGCTGGTCGGCTCCGAGGGCGCGTCCACCGGGCCGCACCTGCACTTCGAGGTGCGGATCGGCGGGCTGGATGGTATCCGGGTGGACCCCGTCCCGTGGCTGGCGGAGCGCGGCGTCACGATCTGACCGTCTCAGCTCGCCGGTCGGTGACCGCCGGGTGTGCCGTGTCGTGTCCGATGACAACGATATGGGCGATTTCACGGCCGGACCGGACGGGCGCGATGTGCCGTCCCGCGGCCGTCGGGCAACATGGAGAGCCGTGAACGCCGCCGAACCCACCGCGCTGGCCGAGCCGCGGCCCGCGTTGCCGGCGCGGCTGCGGGAGAGCTGGATCGTCCGGCGCTGGCTGCTCACCCGGGCGCTGACCGTGTTCCTCCTGGTGCCGCAGGTCTTCGAGGTGCTGGGCGACGTGCGGTACTACTTCCACGGCGTGGACCGGCTGTTCGGGGCCGGCACCCTGGGCGACACGCTGCCGGAGTACCCGGCACCGTCGCTGGTCGTCTTCGGGCTGCCCAGGGCGCTGGTCGGCGACCACATGTGGATCTACGTGCCGGCATTCATGGCGCTGGTCCTGACCGTCGACGCGGCGTTCACCCGGTGGCTGTGGCGGGCGGCCGGGCGGCGGCCGGCCACCGGCCTGACCCTGTGGCTGTGGCTGCTGCCCGCGCTCGGGCCGCTCACGCTGTGCCGGCTGGACCTGGTGGCCGCCGCGCTGGCCGGCGGTGCGCTGCTGGCGATGGCGCGGCGTCCCGCGCTGGCCGGGGTGCTGGCCGGCGCGGGTGCCGCGGTGAAGCTGTGGCCGGCCGCGCTGGTGCCGTCGCTGTGGCTGCATCCCGCACCGGGCCGGCGCGGCGGCAGGTGGCGGATGCTGGCCGCGTTCGGCGTGACCGGCCTGGTGACCTGCGCCGCGGTGGTGGCGCTGGCCGGGACCGACCGGCTCGCCTCGCCCCTGACCTGGCAGTCCGACCGCAGCCTGCAGTTGGAGTCCTACGCCGCGCTGCCGCTGCTGGTGGCCGGCGTGTTCAGTCCGGGCACCTGGCACGTGGACTACACCCGGTTCCTCGCGTTCGAGATCGTCGGACCGGGGGTGCCGGTGCTGCTCACCGCGGCCTCGGTGGCAATGTTGCTGGCCGCCGCCGTACTGGCCGTGCTGTGGCTGCGCGCCGCCCGGCGGCGGGACGTCTCGCCGGCCGCCGTGGGCTGGCTGGCCACCGCCACGGTGGCCCTGGTGGTGGTCACCGACAAGACGCTGAGCCCGCAGTACCTGCTGTGGATCGGCGCGCTGCTGGCGGCCATGGGGGTCGGTGGCGGGGCCGAGTCGGGCACCGCGGACGAGGCGCTGCCGCGGGCGACCCGGCTGATGCTGGCCACCGCGCTGCTGACGCAGTTGTTCTACCCGACGATGTACGGGCTGCTCATCGACATCAACCCGGTCGCGGTGGCGGTGATCGTCGCCCGGGACGTGGTGCTGGGCATGCTCACCTGGCTGGCGCTGAGCCGCTTCTGGGCGCTCACCAGCGCGGGGCGCTCCGGGTGATCGCCGACACGACGGCGCCGGCCCCGGCGGGTACGGCGCGGCGGTGGACGCCGGGGCTGCGGCTGTGGGCGCAGTGGGCCGCCACCCGGGCACTGACGCTGCTGGTCCTCATCCCGGAGCACAAGGTGCTGGGGGACGTCCGCTACTACTTCGGCCAGGTCGACGGGCTGTTCCATGGCGGTACGCTCGGCGGCACCCTGCCGGAGTACCCGGTGCCGGCGGTGGGCTTCCTGATGCTGCCGCGGCTGGTCTCCGGGCACTGGGTGCTGGCGTACCTGGCCGCGTTCGTGGCGCTGATGCTGGCGGTGGACGCCGGCCTGTCCTGGGCCCTGTTCCGGGCCGCGGCCTGGCGGCACCGGCCGGCTCACGGCGGCCGCGGTCCCGGCCGAGGCGTCACGCTGTGGCTGTGGGTGCTGCCGCTGCTCGGGCCGATGATCCTGTGCCGGTTCGACCTGGTTCCGGCCGCGCTGGCGGGAGGCGCGCTGCTGCTGGTCGCCCGCCGGCCGGCGCTGGCCGGGGTGCTCCTCGGGGTGGGCGCCGCGGTGAAGCTGTGGCCGGCCGCCCTGCTGCCGTCGCTGTGCCTGCACCCCACCCCGGGCCGGCGGGGCGGCAGGTGGCGGCTGCTGGCCGCGTTCGGCGCGGTGGCCGCCGTCACGGTGCCCGTGGTCGCCGCGCTGGCGGGCACCACCCGGCTGGCCTCGCCGCTGCACTGGCAGGGCGAGCGCGGGCTGCAGGTCGAGGCGTACGCCGCGCTGCCGCTGCTCGTCGCGGACCTGTTCCGGCCGGACCGCTGGCACGTCGAGTACACCCGCTACTACGCGTTCCAGGTGGTCGGCCCGGGCACCGGCGCGGCGATGACCGCGGCCACGGTGGCCAGTGGGCTGGCGGTGCTGCTGCTCGCGGTGCTCTGGCTGCGGGCGGCCCGGCTGCGCGGCTCGGTGCCGCCCGCCGCCGTCGGGCTGCTCGGTGCGCTGACGGTGTGCCTGGTGGCGGTCACCGACAAGACGCTCAGCCCGCAGTACCTGATATGGGTGGCCGCCCTGCTCGCCGTGGTCGGCGTGCTTCATCCCGACGCGCTGCCCCGCGGGATCAACGCGGTGCTCCTGGCCACCTGCGCGCTCACCCAGGTGATCTTCCCGCTGAACTACGACCCGCTGGTGGCCGGCGAGCCGTACGCCGTCGTGCTGCTGGTCGTCCGCGACGCCGGCCTGCTCGCGGTGGCGTGGCTGGCCGGCCGGCAGGTCTGGGCGCTGACCCGTGGTCCCCGGCCGTGAGCGCCGTCGTGCGCCCCGTCGTGAGCGCCGTCGTACGCCCCGTCGTGAGCGCGGTCGTGAGCCCCGTCGTGAGCCCCGTCGTGAGCCCCGTCGTGAGCCCGTCGTGAGCCCCGTCGTGAGCGCGTCGTGAGCGCGGTCGTGAGGCGGCCCGGCCCGGCCGATGTCGCGCTGCTCGCAGCGGTGTTGGTCGCCGGCTCGGTGCAGCGGCACGCGGTCTACACCTGGTACGGCCTGCTGATCCTGATCGCCGGCGTCGGGTTGCTGTTCGGGGCGGTGCTGCGCGGGGCGGCCGGGTCCCGGCCGGCGCCGTGGTCGGTGGCGGTCGCGGTGCTCGCCACCGCGTGGTTCCAGCTCATCAAGCCGCCGTGGATGAACGTCGAGGGCACCGTGCTGCTGGCCGTGGGCGCCTGGACCGCCGGCCTGGCCACCCTCGGGGTGCTCGCCGTCCTGGCCGCGCCGGCCCGCTGGCGGTGGCCGGCCGGGCTGGGGGTGCTGGCCGCCACCGCGGTGTCGTACCTGCTCGTGGTGCGCGGCAGCGTGCGGGCGCTGATCGACGTGTGGGTCATCCTGCAGGGCGCCTCGCTGGGCGCCGCGCACGGGCAGAACCCGTACCGGATGACCTTCGACGGGGTGCCGCCCGGGCAGGTGAACGACTGCTTCAACTACCTGCCGGTCACCTTCCTGGCGCCGGTGCCGTCCCGGCTGCTCCTCGGCGACGTGCGCTACGCGGGGGCGGCCGTGCTGCTGGCCGGAGTGGTCGCGCTGGCCTGGCGCGCCCGCGGGGCGGCGCCGTCCCGACCGACCCCCCCGCGGGTCGCGCCGTCGCTGCCGGCCCCGTCCCGGGAGGCCCCGTCCCGGGAAGCGCCGTCGCGGGAAGCCCCGTCGCGGGAAGCGCCGTCGCGGGAAGCCCCGTCGCGGGAAGCCCCGTCGCGGGAAGCCCCGTCCCGGGAAGCCCCGTCCCGGGAAGCCCCGTCCCGGGAAGCCCCGTCCCGGGAAGCGCCGTCCCGGGAAGCGCCGTCCCGGGAAGCGCTGTCACGAGGAGCGCTGTCACGAGGAGCGCTGTCACGGGTCGCGCTGCCGCTGGCGCTGCTGGTCGGGCTGCTGCCCGGGTCGCTGTACGAGGTGCAGCAGGCGTGGAACGAGGCGATCCTGGTCGGCGCGCTGGCCGGCGCGGCGCTGCTGGCGGACCGCGGCCGGCCGTGGTGGGCGGTGGCCTGCGTCGCGGTGGCGTTGGCCACCAAGCAGCACGTGGTGCTGCTGCTGCCGCTGCTGGCGTTCTGGCCGGCCTTCGGGGTACGGCGCGCGGTGGTGGCCGCGGCCGGCGGCGGGGCGCTGTGCCTGCCGTGGTACCTGTGGGACCCGCCCCGGTTCACCCACTGCACGGTGGACTTCTTCCTCGACCTGCCGGCCCGCGCCGACTCGCTGTCGGTGTGGCACCTGCTGCCGCACGGGGTGGGCACGCCGCTGCTGCTGGTGGCCGCGGTCGCCAGTTACGCGGTCGCGCTGCGGTCGCTGCCCCGCGACGGCGCCGGGCTACTGCTCGGCTGGGGGCTGATCCTGGCCGCCTGGGACCTGGTCAACAAGCAGAGCTTTCTGAACCAGTGGCTGCTCGTGGCCCAGCTCACGCTGGCCGCCCTGGCTCTGTCCGCCGCCGCCTCTCCACCCCGCCAGGCCGCCCTCCCGAAACTCGGCAGACTGACCACCAGCCCTCGACAGATTGACCACGAACCCTTCGGCAGATTGCCCACCAACCCCTCGGCAGACTGACCATCCGCTGCTAGTCGAGGGGCACAACCGGATGTCGATCTCTACCCGCGGCACGCGAACTCGCTGGTAGCTGACGCGCTGGCGACACCCGGGTAGTTGTGGTCAACGGTGCCCGGCAGACCGGCAAGAGCACGCTCGCCCGCCTTGTCCTTGGCAGTGCGCCGCGGGGAACAGCCTATCGGTCGTCGTCGGTGAACGCTCTATACGTCCGGGAGTTCATCAAGGAGCGGCGTCGTGGTCCTTCGGCGTCAACCTAGCATCAACCTGGTTTACAGCTGGCCGATGTGCGGCTCCCCGTTGACCGGGTGGTCTGCCTGGCGCCCGACCCGCCGGGCTGCCGGCATCCTTCCAGGGCTTGAGGCACCGATCTGGGTGCCGTGGCCGCAAGGGCGCCTCTACCATCTGAGCGCGGCGATGCTGTGGCCGGGAGGGGCGCGGTGTGGACGGCAATGGGCGATCATCGGCAGGCAGCCGACGTTTCTTGATCACGATGGCGGTGGACCGGTATCCGAACCTGGACGGA
>WNGB01005841.1_pt1 | contig 22878 bp, 13 predicted proteins | sample 5400681 | NCBI WGS metagenome assembly WNGB01 (sample SAMN13153367, study PRJNA577476) | soil metagenome | isolation source: 115 cm soil or saprolite under grassland replicate 2 | place: USA:California | collected 2016-06-15
CCGCCGATGGCGCCGCGGGCGCCTGGCTGGGCTGCAACGAGGGCGCCAGCGCATTGCCCATCACCGCGCCCAGATTGATGCCCACACCCAGGCCGACTCCCGCGCCCGCCAGCCCGCCGCCGCCGGATTTCGCGGCGTCCTCCAGCGCCTCGGCGGCTTTGAAGCGCGTGTAGCCATCCAGCCCGCCCATCGCCGCTACGCCGCCGGCCTGGTCGAGCCGCTTCTCCAGCTCCTCGGGCATGGTGATCGTGCTGATATAGAAGCGCGTCAGCTCCAGTCCCAGGCCGGCGAAATCCTTCTTCAGCGCATCGTGAGCGGCCTCCGACAGCTCATCGTACTCGGTCGCCAGGTCGATCACCGACAGCTTACGTTCGCGCATCCACTCGGCGATCACATCGGCCACGCGCGCGATAATCGAATTGCGCAGCTGCTCTTCGACATCCTGAATTGTGAAGCGCCCACGCGTGCCGACCACGGCGGTCAGCAGCTTGCGCGGCTCGGCCACCTGCACGATGTAGGTGCCGAAGGCGCGCAGCCGAACCATGCCAAACTGCGAATCGCGCATCGGGATCGGCTGCGGCGTGCCCCACTTCAGGTCGGTGTGCTGCTGCAAGCTGACATAATAGACATCGGCGCGGAACGGGCTCTTGTTGCCGAACGGCAGCTTGATCAGCTCGACCAGCAGCGGAATATTGGCGGTGGTCAGCGTATGCCGGCCAGGGATCAGCATATCGAGGAAGCGGCCATCGCGCGCGAAGAAGGCCAGCTGGCCCTCGCGCACAATGCACTGCGAGCCGAGGCGCAGCTCGCCGGAGCCCTCGGGTGGGACGCGGGCGGCCAGGATGTTGCCGGTTGGGTCGAGATATTCGACCAAGTCGAGCAGAGCCATGTTTCCTCCTCAGTGCGATCGTCGTAATGCTTGTTTGCCGTCTGTTTAGTTACCGCTCATAGATACGCAGTAGGAACGCCTAGGTTTCAGACCTTCCTATTCTATATCATAACGCTGCCTGGAACCATAGCGATTCTGGATCGATCGGGTAGCCAATGCGCTTTCAGCGGGGGGGATGGGGGAGGGGGGATGGGGGATGGGGATTGGGAGATTCTTTCGTCGGTCGTCGATGGTCGGTCGTCGGTCGTCGTTGGTCGGTCTTTGGTGGTCGATGGTCGGTGGTCGGTCGTCGGTCGTCGGTCGTCGGTCGCCTGCCCTGAGCGGTGTCGAAGGGTCGGTCGTCCGTCTTTCGTCTTTCGTCCACAGGTGCCGCAACCCGCGTGGCCGATCGAGCGTCCTATCGCGCAGAGCAAACCCTGTCGAAAGGCCAAGCGAATGAGGCCTATTGCCATCGCGACCGATCACGATCTGCTGTGCACACGCTGCGATACCCGCAACAACGGCGATGCGCTGTACTGTGTTGGCTGCGGCGCGCCCATCCAAACGCCGGCCAGCGCCGCTGCGCCACCCCAAGCGCTTGACGCGCGCTATGCCCATTGCGCCAGCTGCGGCAATGCCAACCCCGCGCGCGCGGCTTACTGTGTGACCTGCGGCGCTAGGCTGGCGGGCGGATCAGCCGCCGGCGCCAGGCCGGATGTGGCGGGCGCCAGCGCCATGTTCGTACAGCAGATCTACATCGCCGCGCCGCCCACGCCCGAGGAGCTGCCGATCGGCATTCGCGCGCTGTGGTTCCTGTTTGTGGGGCTGTGGGCCGGCCAGATCTGGCTGCTGGTGGCCTGGCTGCTCAACCTGACGCTGATCGGGCTGCCGCTGGGGATGTGGATGCTGAACCAGTTGCCGCGGATCATGACGCTGAGCCAGCAGCGCCGCGGCTTGCACCTCCCCTCCGGGCGCAGCAGTGTGCCGTTTGTGGCGCGCGCGATCTACTTTGTGCTGGTAGGCTGGTGGCTCAGCCTGCTGTGGGTCGAGCTGGCCTGGCTAGCCTCGGCGCTGATCATTGGCCTGCCGTTGGGCTTCCTGATGTTCGAGCGCGCCGGCACGGTGGCGACCCTGGCCGACAGCTAATGGAGGCTCACGCAAAGGCGCAAAGAGCGCTCTTTGCGTCTTTGCGTCTTTGCGTGACATACATTTATTGTCTTAGTTTGACGTCGTAGTTGAGCCGCTTCAAGGCGTATTCAAGCCCATTCTGAAGCGTTGCGCGCGTGGTGATCCGGCTGAAGTCCACGCCCAGGCCTACGAGCGTCTGAGCTATCTCAGGGCTAATCCCCACCAGGATGCTCTGGCAGCCTAGCAGCTGTGTGGCCTGGACTGCGCGAATCAGATAGCTGGCGACGGATGTATCGACCACCGGGACGCCGGTGATGTCGATGATCACAATCTGCGCGCTGGTGCGACCGACCGATTCGAGCAGGTTCTCCATCACCTGCGCGGCGCGCCGGCTCTCGATCGCGCCGACCAACGGCAGCAGTAGGATATCCTCCCATACCTGAATCACAGGCACCGCCAGCTCGTCGAGCATGGCGTTTTGCGCCTGGATGATCTCGATCTGCGACGTGATCTCGGCTTCGAGTGCAGTGACGCGCTCCTGCCTGCGCCGGATATCGGTGATATCGGTGATGATCCCACAGCTGCCGATCGCCGTGCCTTGATCGTTCTTAAGCGGGAGCTTGCGGGTCCAGATCACGCGAACAGTGCCATCCGGCTGCGTGAGCAGCTCCTCGTTCTGGATTGGCAGCCCAGTCGCAACGACTCGATCGTCGCCCTCCCAAAAGACCTTGACCTGCTCGGCTGGAAAGTAATCGGGGTCGCTATGGCCGATAATGTCGGCATACGGCCGGCCCATCAGCTGACAGAAAGCAGGGTTGAATACGATCCACCGATGCTGCAAATCTTTGACAAATATCGGATCGGGAACTGTATCGATCACGCGCTGTAGAAGCTCGAACGACTTCCAATCCGACGGGTTGATCAATGAGATTGTGTCATTCATTGACGTTGCCTCTTGTGCAGTTGTTCGCATTACGCGACGATCAATGTTCCCTCGCCGGCGGCCTGACCCAGCAGCGCGCGCGCCAGCAGGCCGGGCAGCGGGCCGATCAGCTGCACGGACAGCCCCGGCCTTGCCTCGACCAGCCGCCAGATCAGCTCAACCTTGGCCCGCATACCGCCGGTCACATCCACGCCGTGCGAGCCGCCGGCGCCGCGCAGCACTGCGGCGATATTGGCGGCGTCGATCTGTGGTATGCGCTCGGCGCGCGGGTCGGCCCGTGGGTCGGCAGTACACACGCCCGTTTCACCAACCAGGATGATCCGCGCCGGGCTCAGCGCCGGCGTATGCACCAGCCGTTCCAGTAACTGTTCGGTTGATATAATCGAACTTCCCTGCGTTTCGTCAAACGATACATCGCCGTGAACCACCGGAACAAGATCGTGATCGAGCGCGCGTGCGATCGCGGCAGTATGCCATTCCGCCAGCGCGCCCTGACGGCTGAGCAGCGAGGCTGAGGGCTGGAGCGCGAGCGCCGGGATACCGGCGGCCAGCAGCTCATCCACCACGATGCGGTTGAGGCGTAGGGCGGCGGCGGCCGTCAGCGCGAAGCCCATCCAATCGCCGCCGGGCACGATGCCAGTGTGGATGCCATAGCGTTGGGCGTAGGTGTGGCCAAATGAGCCACTGCCATGGCCGATAATCAGGCGCAGGTCGCGGTCGCGATCGCGCGCGGCACGAACCTCGGCGGCCAGCTGACGGATCGTCGGTAGATCCGGCGCTTCCTTGCTGGTCTTGTCGGTAATCACCGAGCCGCCGAATTTGATGAAGGTCAGCATGAAGATGTCAGTGGTCAGTGGTCAGTTGGCGCGACGAACAACTGACAACAGGCAACTGACAACTGACAGCTAGTGAGCCAGCGCCAAGATCACCAGCACCAGCCCGCCCCAGAGCGCGCCGGCGACGATGAAAGGGATATCCTTAAGCACCAGATCGGCCGGGCTGCCGCCCTCGCCATGCTTGTACATCAGGTACAGATAGCGGAAGATCAAATATATCACAATCGGCACGGTCACCAGCATGATTGGGAACGGCTTACGCGGCAGCGTTTCGGCGGTGGTGGTGAACAGCGTGTACGCGATGATCGTGGCCGCCGTGATGATCGAGATCATCTGGTCGAGCATTGGGAGCGAGTACTCATCCAGAATGCGACGATGCTCGCCCGCGCCCGCTTCGAGCAGCAGCAGCTCGGCGCGGCGCTTAGCCAGCCCCAGGAACAGCGCCAGCAGTCCCATGCACATCAGCAGCCAGTAGGTGATGTTGATATCTAACACCAGCGCGCCAGCGACCGCCCGCAGCACAAAGCCGGCCGCGATCGTAAAGATATCGATGATCACGATGTTCTTCAAAAAGTACGAGTAGGCCACGCCCTGGATGAGCACATAGCTCAGCAGCACAATCCCAAAATCCAGGCGGTAGAGCAGCGGTTGCCTCGCCGATGAATCGATATAATCGATTACAAAGCTCAGTGGCAGCGCGATCAGCAGCAGACCGGTGGCGGCGAGCCTGGCGACGCCTGGGCTAAGCCGGCCGGATGCCAGCGGGCGGTGGCGCTTCTTGGGGTGGGCGCGATCCTTCTCGATATCGACCAGATCGTTGATCAGGTAGATCGCGCTCGCGGCCATGCAGAACAGGATGAACGCCACAACGACGATCAGGACTTTGTCGCGCTCCTGCCAGAGCGGCGTCCCGGTAATCGAATTGCGCGCGAAGGCGATCGCGGCAAAAACGAAGACGTTTTTGATCCACTCCTTCGGGCGCATGGTGCGTAGCAGCTCACGCATCATAGCCGCGCCGCGTGTTCGCGCCGGATCTATTTCCAATGAGCGGGCCATTCCTGTTTGCTTCTCCGTGCTGTTAGGGATCTTCGATTTTTCATTAGCCAGTGGTGGGGGTCTGGAGGGGCTGAAGGCCCCTCCAGACCTCCCCAGTGGAATAGTTATGTGTTCTGCATTCTACCTGAGGCACGGGGCTGCGTCAATTACGAGTGCTGAGGACTGAGTGCTCTGTCTTCTGTTCCCTGTTGCCTGTCGCCTATCGCCTCTTCCCTGGTCGTTTGACATCGACGGCGACTATGCTACACTCAGCGCCGACAGTTGGCAAAATAATCGTGGAGATATCTATAATGCGCAACCTGCTCGTCACCGGTGGGGCCGGCTTCATCGGCAGCAACTTCGTCCATTATATGCTCGAAAAGTACGATTACCGAATCGTCGTCTTCGATCAGCTGACCTACGCAGGCCGGCTGGAGAACCTGGAGCGCGCCAAGGGTAACCCGCGCTATGCGTTTGTCCATGGCGACATTCGCGATCTGGCGGCGGTGCGCGCGGCGCTGGCTGATCATGCGATCGATACGATCGTCAACTTCGCCGCATTTACGCATGTTGACCGCTCTATTATGGAGCCTGAACTGGCCGTGACGAACAATATCAACGGCACGTTGGTGTTGCTGGAGGCGGCGCGTGAGCTAAAGCTTGAACGTTTCCACCAGATAAGTAGCGTCACCGGTGATACGCCGCTGCTTATTCGCGATGAAACGACGGGAGAGATCGCGCTTCGGCCGATCGAAACGCTCGATGGCCTCGATCTTGGCAACTATAGTGTGCTATCACTCGATCAGAACAATCAGGTGCGCTTTTCACGGATGCGCCATTTCGTCAAACATCCAGTTGATGACGTATACAAAATAAACTTCAATGGCGGTGGAGCGATTCGCGCCACGAGTGAACACTCTGTGTTTGTATTCGACGGCGCGAACATCCTCGCAAAACCGTCGGCGGATCTGCGGCCCGGTGACTTACTCGTAACCTTTCTTGGCTCGGTGGCTGAGCATGAGCGCGCGCCGCATCGTTTCGACTTCCGGGTGTTGTTGCGGGACTACACGACAGAGTGGATGCCGGGCAGCCTGGAAAGCCGCCAGGCGATTCTGGAAATCGCGCAGGAGCCGACCCGTGCCCGCGAACTGTTTAGCATGGCGCCCTCCAAGGTGACAGGGTACCGGGCGGCGAATGAACTGATCGCCGAAGGTTTCCTTGAGAAGCAGAATGGCTGCTACCAGATCACGCAGCAAGGCATCGCGGACGCTGCTTTGGGGCTGGTAGCGACACGCTGGAACATGGTCAAACGCCAGTTGCACCTGCCTTACGACGAACTCGTGGTCACGCCGCGGTTGATGCAGGTGTTCGGCCTGTATCTGGCCGAGGGCCATGCCGCGAATACCGAGCTGGAGCTACAACAAGGGGCGCGTAACATTACATTCACTATTGGTCTTGGCGAAACCGATGAGCTTGAGTTGCTTCGGTCTTGCGCAAGCCATGTTTTCGGCATCCATGCCTATGTCAAACAGCGCGAGTCCACCTATCAGGTCACGTTCAGTTCATTATGGGTCCATCGGCTATTTAGTATGTTTGGCGCCACAGCAGAGACCAAACGGCTGCCATCCTGGATCTGGACTCAGCCACACGAGTTGATCGTGGCATTTTTTAAAGGCTATGAAGGCGACGCCCGTATCCGGTCAGACGGTGCCCGGGTCTATACATCGATCAGTCGTTCACTGATCGAACAGCTGGTGTGGCTTGGGCGGCTCAACGATATCAATACTCGTATGAGTCAGCGCACGGTTCAACAGGTTGCCGGCGTGGTTCCACCTGGCTGTACAGTAACGCGTCGGCGTACGTTCTATGATCTCGCGCGCTCATCGGAACATCATCGCGCGGATGAGGCCGGTGCCTGGCGGACGCCGATGGCACGCTGTCTTCCCGCACAACCTGTTCAGGCGGTTCTGCAACGAGGAGAGCTGGCGCGACGACTTCGCGGCATGAAGCTTGTTGGCAAAAGTTCTTTGCTCAAGGAGCTGGCTGAGCGCGATGACTCGCCGGATTGGCTGCGGCAGCTGGCAAGTTCAGCGGTTGGTGTCGCAGAAGTCCGCTCGGTCGAGCGCATCACGGGCAGCTTCATGGTCTACGATGTTTCGGTGCCAGGTACTGAGCGCTTCTTTGGTGGCAATGTGCCCTGCCTGCTGCATAATACCGATGAAGTCTACGGCGCGATCCCGGCCCCGCAGCGCTCGAAGGAGGGCGATAGCCTGGAGCCGCGCAGCCCGTACTCGGCTAGCAAAGCCGGCGCCGAGCACCTGGTTTATGCCTACGCCATTACCTATGGCATGCATACAACCACCACGCGCGGCTCGAACAATATCGGCCCGTACCACTTCCCCGAGAAGGCAGTGCCGCTGTTCACCACCAACGCGATCGACGATCAGCCGCTGCCGATCTATGGCGACGGCATGCAGATGCGCGATTACCAGTACGTCGGCGATCACTGCGAGGGCATCGACACTGTGCTGCACAAAGGCGCGCTCGGCGAGGTCTACAACGTGGGCACTGGCGTGGAGACGCACAATATTGATATGGCGCGCAAGATTCTGGGCCTGCTGGGCAAGCCGGAGAGCCTGCTCGAATATGTGCCCGATCGCGCCGGCCACGATCGGCGCTACGCGCTCGACACCAGCAAGCTCCAGGCGCTGGGCTGGCGCAGCCGCCACTCGTTCGACCAGGCGCTGGAGCTGACGGTGCGCTGGTTTGTTGAGAACGAGGCATGGTGGCGGCCGATCAAAAGCGGCGAGTACCTGGAGTATTACCGCAAGCAGTACGTTGAGCGCGGGTGACAAGATGACAAGGTGACAAGGTGACAAGATGACGTTGATCAATGTCATCTTGTCACCTTGTCATCTTGTCATCCTGTCAATGCATATGGATACTTCCCCAACCATCCGCCTGGTCATCGCGCCCGAGCACGACGGGCAGCCGCTGCGTGAGCTGGTGATCGAGGCGCTGGCGGGTGAGCTGGATGGCGAGCTGCTGACGGCGCGCGGCGGCCTGTGGGTCGATGGTAAGCGCGTGCGCGATATGGATGCGCCCGCGCGGGCCGGCGCCAAGGTGGCCATCCACCGCCCGCTGGCGGGAGTCTATCCCGATATTTATGCATGCGCCGATCAGATTATTTACGAAGATGAAGATCTACTGGCGCTGAACAAGCCGGCCGGCGTGTATGTCGACTCGACGCCGTGGGATGCCGAGGGCAACTACCACGCCGCGCTGGTGCGCTTCATCGCCGCGCGTGATGGTGTGGCGCCCACGCTACACCTGGCACACCGGCTCGACCGCGACACCACCGGCGTGCTGCTGGTCACCAAGAACCGGCGGGTAAATCCGGCGATCCAGGCGGCCTTCATCCGTCACACGATCCACAAGCAGTACCTGGCGCTCTGCGCAGGCGCGCCGGCCGAAGAGAACTTTGTGATCACCACCGGCCATGGCCGCGGCGCCCACGGTCTATTTCGAGTCTACCCGGTCGATGAGATTGACCGCGTGTTGATCAATGGCGCGCGTGTCAAAGCAATGCGTACGCGTTTCCAGGTGGTGCGGCGCACCGAAGACGCAACGCTGCTGCATGCGTTCCCCGAGACCGGCCGCACACACCAGATCCGGCTGCACCTGGCGCACCTGGGCCACCCGCTGATTGGCGATGCGCGCTACGGCGGGCCGGCGCAGTGGCGCGGCGAGCCGGCGCTGTACCATCTGCTGCATGCCGAGCGGCTGACGCTGCCGCACCCGCGCACACACTATCCGCTGGAGCTTATCGCCCTGGCGCCCAAGTGGGCCGATAGCGCAGGACGCTGATTATGGATTTTCGTGGTCGGCATGGCGTGCTGGTCGAATGTGGCTCTCATCTGTCTACTGTACCGTTCCGGCGCCGCCCCAGCAACCGGCACATTACGACAGATCGGCGTTTACACTTGGTGCGCTCACACTCTTGCGGGGCGCTTCGTCCCCGCACCCCCGACCAGGGGAACCCACGCCGGTTCCCCTGGTACCCTCCGGCACAGAATCCAGTACCGAGAAGAACGTGATCTGATCATGCCTCCGTTGGCATACGGTCGCTGGTTGTGCTGCCGTCCTCCGTTTTTCGTCTTTCGTCTTTTGTCTTTCGTCTTCGGCGTACTTACCCCCTCGTCACCCCCAACTGCGCCAGCCGCTGCGGCTGATCGGCCAGTGCAATGCGCGCGACCGCAGCGACCAGATCCTGCGCCGCGATAAGCTGTTCATGCGTACGCTTGCGCGCCGACAGATCAAGCGTCTGCGCCGCGCCGCGGTCGTCACGCAGTGCGATCCGTTATAGGGAGCGCCTGCTGGTTCACGTTTTGTGCCGCGATCGCTAGCGTGTCGCAACATTCGAGCTTGCTTCCGCACCCGCACTGTGCAGCGCGGCCGGGCGCACGATGGCGGGCATGGCGGGCGATGATCGGCATGGTGGGCGGATATGTAAATCCGCCCCTACGCAATGCCGAATCATTGCCACACGATGCCAACGATGATCGTGGCGCGGGCTATGCAATGCTACGCGATGATTGCGGTGCGGTACGATGATCACAATATGAGCGGTGTGAAGCGCGTAATCCGAAAGCGAGCGCTATCGTTGTAACGACATGCCTTGGTGCCGGCGTGTAGGGGCGAATTTACATATTCACCCGCCATGTCATCAATGCCCGCAACACCGGCGGTGATTGCATGGCGGGCGATGGGATACGTGGATATCGATGGGGGCGATGGGTATCGATGGGGCGAAGATGGGATACGTGGATATCGATGGGGGCGATGGGTATCGATGAGGGGCGCGCTGAACATAACGCACCGAGCGGGATGCCAGGCACCAGGATCCGGGCCGAATCGGGCCGCGTGCCCGCGCGTGGGGCCGCCTGGCGCGGTCGTATCGGCTGGAATCAGGCGTGCGGCTGGTCCGATGCGGGCGAATCATCGCGCACGGCACAGCCGATCATGGCCCGGTCCCGTCGCGATCACGAGCAGGTCGCCCAACTACGTCGGTTGTCGGCCCTGGTTGGGCGCGTGTGTCGGCGACCGCTGCCAGCCCCACCCACCTTCCGATCGGTCGGTCGCCCGCGCGCTTACGCCGCCAGGGTAACGGATTCAGCCGCCTCCCGCGCCTCCGGCGCGGCGCTGCGCAGGCGCGCCAGCGCGCGCAGGTTGATCAGCACGTAGGTCAGCGTGTTGCGATTGACCATCGCGCGTCCGCGGCGCAGCTTGGGATGCAGCATGTCCAGCGCCTCGGCCTGCGAGTTGATCCGCTCGACCATGGTGCGTGTGGCGTACAACGTTTTGTACTCCTCGCTCTCGCGGTCGAGCGGGTGGCGCAGACGCGAGCCGACTGAAGCGGCAATCGTGGTGGTGCAGCCACCTTTGTCCCAATGCGCATCGCCACTCGGGCAGCACTCGGCCGGCGCACTCGGATAGAGCAGCGGGCAGCGATACTTCTGAGGGTGTGCTCGAGAAGGTCGCAGCGGTGCTGGTAGTTGAACTGCAAGGTCATCGGCAGAGCGGCGGCACACAGCGGCGTGCCATCCGCGGCAAAGGTGCGGTTGGCGCCTTTCTTGCCCGGATTGAACGGCACCGCCGCCATTCCGCCGGCTTGATGGAAGTAGTCGTAGACGTAGTGGGCGTCATAGGCACAATCCCAGGCGCCAAAGCGCGGTTTGCGGCCCAGGCGCGCTTCGACCATCGCCATCAGCGGGTGGAAGTGGCTGATGTCGCTCTCATTGAACGGACGGGTGCGTTCGGCGAGCACGAACTCAGTGCCGTCGCTCAGGCGGCTGGCGACCACACCAGAGGCGTAGCCCCACAGGATGTCGTCGCCGACGTGGAGCGTCGCAGCGGGCTTGGCGTCAGTGGTCGGGGTCACTGGCTCGCCATCACCATCGGCATCGGCAGGCGCGTGATTGCGGCGATGCTTGACGCCGCGTTTGCAGTCTTTGTCGCCGTTGGGCTGTTTGGTCTGGTCAAGCCGGCCTTCTTTGATGAACTGCTTGGGGTTGTTCTCCTTGACCCAGGCGAGTATGGCCTGGGTGTCGCCGGCAATCGTGTCGCCAAAGGTGGCCTGCTGCTCAGGCGGGAGTGTCGCTTTGAGCAAGTGAATGCTGGCACTGAGCAAGAACTGTAGCGCATCGTTGGGCAAGTCGCGCAGCACTGTGCTGAAGTGGCGGCGTTTGGGAACCGTGGCAGCAACATCAAAGCCGTGTGGGGCAGCTGGGTCAGGCACACGCTCGAAGCCGAGGTAGTAGACCAGCGCGGGATGATTGATTAGGAAGCGGCGCAACTCGCTCATGTAGCGCTTGTCCTCGTGCAGCTTGATCAGGTAGGCGGCGACAAAGGGCGCCCGCTTCTCGGGCTTTGGGCCGGGCCAAGGCCGGTCGGTGGATCGCTCGGGGAACTGCTGCCAAGGCAGCTGGCCCAGCAGCGTGCGATACTGGGCCACTAGCGGGTCTTGCTCAACCAAGGCGGGCAGCGGCGCATCAGGATGCGCAAGCGAACAGAGGATGTCGGGAGGCGGCGGCGGCGGCGGGCAGGCACGCTGGCGCCACTTGAGGCTGGCGCGCAGGCACTTGAAGGGTGCCACAAGATCGAGTAGCATGGTCGTGTCTCCCACAAGTGGTGGGTGGGGAGTTGGCGCTTTCATCCTACCACCGGTGGCAAGACACAGCGACGCCGGACACCATCCGGCGTCGCTGCAAGCAAGCAAGGCGACGCCACTTCGGCAAGGCTGGGGGCGCAAGCGACGCCGATTGAGGAACTGGCGGCGCTTGGTGGGGCACAGGCGACGGCGATTGTGGAAGTGGCGTCGTCGTTCGACGCCGATCTTATGTTTAGCGCGCCCCTCGCCGAGAGCACTGAAACTTAAGCTCGGCTGCGCTTTTATCCACTGCGCGGCAGAAAAGCCAAACCCGCTAGTACAGCGTCTCCAGATTCAGCACATTCAACAGCGGCTCGCCGGCCAGGAAGCGCCGCAGGTTCTGGCAGAACAGGTCGGTCAGCCGCTCGTTCTCATGGTCGCTGGTGCTCCCGGAGTGCGGGCTGACCAGCACATTCGGCATGTCCCAGAGCGGGCTGTCCTGCGGCAGCGGCTCCTCGGCGAACACATCCAGCGCCGCGCCGGCCGGCATCAGCGCCAGCTCGGCCGCGCCGATCATATGCTCGGTCTCGTCGGTGTGCGGCGCGATCAGCACCAGGTACTCGGCGCGCCGCAGCACCTCGCGCAGTCCGTTGCGCGCATACAGCTCGTGCAGGTGCAGCGCGGCCGGGTCGATGCCCGCGACGTTGCGCTTGACGCCTAGCACGGTCATGCCCATGAATTGCGCCATCCGCGCCACCTCCGCGCCGATCTTGCCGGCGCCGACGATGCCCAGCGTGCGCCCGCCCAGCTCGCTGCCGGCGTAGCGCTCCCAATACTTGCGGCGCTGGTTGGCGACGATTCGGTTGAGCCCTTTGGCGAACACCAGCATGGACATCAGGCAGAAATCGGCCAGCGGGCGGGCGTGGACGCCGCTGCCGGTGGTGAAGATCGCATTCGGCAGCCGCCGATCGTAGCCCGCGCGGCGGATGAACTGGCCGATCCCAGCGCTGCTGGATTGGAGCCAGCGTAGGTTGGGCGCCAGATCGGGCAGATCCTCGCGGTGGGTGGGGTCGAAGTCGAACAGGATATCGGCCTGGCCGAGCAGCTCGCGCCAGCGCGCCTCCTGCGCGGGCGTGCGCGCGATCAGATTGTAGTGATCGGCGTGGTAGCGCGGCGGCGCCAGCAGATCCGGCTCGTACACCACACGCAGGCGCGGGCTGACCGCGCGGATGCGCGCGACGTACTCGGGCTCGAGGTAGCTGGCGATCATAATGGTGTAGGTTGGTTGGTCAGTCATGCATATTCCTCATTACGAGATGTAGGTAATGAATAGACCGATCTGGCTGTTTGCCAAACGCATCACATTCTACTCTAGAATCCAGATCGCCAAACCTGTGAATCGGCGACCACATTTCGCCATCGATCGCCGCTCGGTGTGTTAAAATTCGGCGATGGGGAGATGCGCGACAATCGAGATCGACCTGATGTGTGACGGGTGGCGGGGCAGCGATGGGTGGCGACACTCGTCAACCGTCACCCGTTGTTTGCCTGTATAGCCGAGCGAGCACGACCATGCGAAACACCGGCCTGCGCTTCCTGCTGCCGTATATGCGCCCCTACAGAGGCGCGCTGCTGCTGGGCACGCTCTACGCGATCATCGGCGCGAGCGCCAGCGCGTTCAGCCCGACCCTGCTGGGCTGGGCGATCGACGAGCTGAATGGCGGGGTGCGCCTGCAAGTGCTGGCGGTCTATGCCCTGGGCATCCTGGGGCTGTCGTGTACACTGGCGGTGTTCCGCTACCTGCTGCGCATGCTCACCGGCGCGATCGCCGCCGGCGTGAGCTACCAGATGAGCCAGGACATGTATGCGCGGCTGCTGACCTTCGACCAGGCTGCGCTGACGCAGTACGGAACCGGCGACCTACTCTCGCGTGGCACCAGCGATTTCATCTATATCTGGCGCTTCTACAGCGCCGGCTTCCAGATGTCGATGCACGCGCTGTTCCTGCTGCTGATCGGCAGCGGGCTGATGGCGCTGACCAGCCCATTGCTGGCGACTGTGGTGGTGGTGATGCTGGCGATCAGCGTGCTGGCGCAGGTGCGGCTGAGCCGAGTGCTGGAGCGTTCGTTCGATAAAGTCCAGCAGGAACTGGCGCATCTGGCGGCCTTTGCCCAGGAATACCTGAGCGCCGCCCGTATGATCGCCGCCTATGCCCAGGAGCAGCAGGCCGTCACCGCCTTCAGCCGCGCCAACGACCACTATGCCCGCCGCAATCTCGATTTCGTGCTGCGATCGAGCGCGATCTCACCGCTGCCCGCCCTGGTGGTGCGCCTGGCCGCCACGCTGATCCTGGCGATCGGCGGAATGCTGATCATCCAGGGCCGGCTGACGCTCGGCCAGTACGTCCAGTTCATTATCTACCTGAACCTGCTGAGCACCGCCGCACAACAGCTCAGCCAGGCGTACGAGCGGCTTCAGCAGGGCAGTGCGGCGGCCGGCCGGATCGGCGAGGTGCTGCTGCGCCGGCCCGATATCGCCGACGCGCCCGACGCGATCGCGCTGCCGCTGGCCGGCGATCTGCGCTTCGAGGGCGTGGGCGTGCGCGTGCAGGGCCGCTGGGTGCTGCGCGATATCGATCTGGCGGCGCCGGCCGGCACTACGCTCGGGATTGTGGGGGCCACCGGCGCGGGCAAGAGCACGCTGCTCAGCCTGATCGGCCGCGTGCGCGACCCCGACGCCGGCCGGGTTACGCTCGACGGGCACGACCTGCGCACGCTCAAGCTGGCCTCGCTGCGCAGCGCGGTTGCCTACGTGCCGCAGGAGACGCTGCTGTTTGGCATGTCGCTGCGCGCGAACATCACGCTGGGGCTATCCGGCGTGCCGGATACACGCATCCAGGCGGCGGCGCACGCGGCCCGGCTGACCAACGACCTGGCGCAGCTGCCGCAGGGCCTAGATACGCCGGTGGGCGAGCGCGGCGCGACGCTTTCGGGCGGGCAGAAGCAGCGCACGGCGATCGCCCGCGCGCTGGTGCGCGACCCGCGCATGCTGCTGCTCGACGATTCGCTGGCGAGCGTGGACACCCAAACCGCCGCCGAGATCATCGGCGAGCTAAGCGCGACGCGCGGCAGCCGCACGTGTTTGATCGTCAGCCAGCGCCTGGCGGCCGTGCGCGATGCCGACCAGATCGTAGTGCTCGACGAGGGATGCGTGATCGAGCGCGGCACGCACATCAGCCTGCTGCGCCAGGGCGGGCGCTACGCGGCCATGTACCGGCGCGAGCTGCAACAGGCGGAGGAACGCGTGTGACCGGGTGACAAGATGACCGGGTGACAAGATGACTGGCCATAGAGAATCGTCATCTTGTCACCCGGTCATCTTGTCATCTTGTCAGGCATAGAGAGGCACTCGATGGCTGAGAAAGAATCTAGACAAAATCAGGACGGTGCTCTGGCATGGCTGGTGGTCACCACGCTGGCGCCGCACTGGCGCGCGCTGCTGGTGGCCGTGCTGATGCTGCTGGCCACCGCCGCGCTGAATGTGGCGCCGCCCTACCTGGTGCAACAGGCGATCGACGGGCCGATCGCGCGGCGCAATGTCTCCGAGCTCTGGCCGCTGGCCGGCCTGTACGGCGGCGTGGCGCTGCTGATGTTCGCGCTCCAGTATGCTCAGACCTACTTCTTGCAGATCGCCGGCCAGCGCGCGCTGGCCGATGTGCGCGCGCGGCTGTTCAGCAATATGCTGCATCAGGGCCAGGAGTTCTTTGGCCGCATGCCGGTGGGCGATCTGGTCACGCGCCTGACGGGCGACATCGACGCGCTGAACGCGCTGCTGTCGAGCAGCGCGGTGCTGATCCTCTCCGACACCGTCACGCTGATCGTGATCGTGATCACCATGCTGGCGCTGAACTGGCGGCTGGCGCTGCTGGCGCTGGCGGTGCTGCCGATCCTGGCGCTGGTCACGCGCTACTTTCGGCGGCGCATCCGCGGCTCTTCCACCAGCGAACGCACCGCGCTGGCGCGCACCAGCAGCTTTCTAAGCGAGCAGCTCAACGGCATGTTGTTGGTGCAGCTATTTGGCCGCCAGCAGGAGAGCGCGCGCGAGTTCGACCAGCTCAACGCCACCTATCGCCAGACATTGATCGCGCTGCGCCGGCACAGCGCGCTATTTCTGGCAGTGCAGGAAGTTTTAGCGGCGCTGGGCGTGGCCGCGCTGCTGTATGGCGGCGGCCGGGGCGTGCTGGCCGGCTGGGCCACGCTGGGCATGCTGGTGGCATTTGTGCAGTACACCGATCGGGCTTTCCAGCCGGTGCTGCGGCTTTCCGAGCAGTACAACGCGGTGCAGATCGCGCTGGGGGCGGCCGAGCGCGTTCAGCGGATGCTGCTGGCCGAGCCGAGCATCCGCGAGCCGGATGTGCCGGCCAGGCTGCCACACGTGCGCGGCGCGATCGAGCTGCGCGAGGTCGCTTTCTCTTACCTGCCCGAGGAGCCGGTGCTGCGTGGGATCTCGCTCACCATCCCCGCCGGCCAGACGGTGGCGGTTGTCGGCGCAACCGGGGCCGGCAAATCCAGCCTGGTCGGGCTGCTGGCGCGCTTCTACGATCCGCAGGGCGGCCAGGTGCTGCTCGATGGGGTCGATATCCGCCAGCTGCGATTAGCCGATCTGCGCCGGGCGGTGGCGGTGGTGCCGCAAGATCCGGTCTGCCTGGCCGGGTCGATCGCCCATAACATCCGGCTGTATCGCAGCGACGTGACCGACGATGATCTGCGCCATGCCGCCGAGCAGGCCAATGCCGCGCGCTTCATCGAGCTGCTGCCGGGCGGCTACGACTACGAGCTGCTGCCGGGCGGCTCGAATATATCGGTGGGGCAGCGCCAGCTGCTGGCGCTGGCGCGCGCGCTGGCGCTCAGCCCCGAGGGCGTGCTGGTGCTCGACGAGGCCACCAGCAGCATCGACACCGCCACCGAGGCGCTGATCCAGGAGGCGCTGGAGCGGATTCTGCGCACGCGCACCAGCGTGGTGATCGCCCATCGCCTCAGCACCATCCGCAACGCCGACCGGATCATCGTGATGCATCGCGGCGCGATCGTGGAGGATGGCAACCATGCGACGCTGCTGGCGCGCCAGGGCTACTACGCGCGGCTGCATCACCACCAGCGCGAGAGCAAGCGGGCGGCGTAGGGCACCTTCGGCGCGGGGGTTGGTAGTTGGTGGTTGGGGGTTGGGGTGCTTGACAAGTTGACAAGATGAGGAGCAACATCTTGTCATCTTGTCGGTGGGATGTTTTATCTTGCGATGCCTTCACTCGTGCAGCGTCAAGCCCTTCACCACCGCATCGACCGCCTTACGATCGGCGTGCAGGGCCAGCCCGGCCAGGCGTAGATCCGCGCTCGCGACCGCGCGCACCGCCGCGCGGTTGGCCTCGTCGTGGTTGGTTGCGAACAGGTCGTCGGTGAAGATCGCGAGTTCCAGGCCGCGCGAGCGCGCGCGCTCATAGGCTCGGCGCAGCTCTTCAGGAGTGGCGCGAAATATCAGCACCGGCTGGCGAAACATTGGCAGGTACAGCTGCTCGGAGGCATCCTGGTACGGTTCGCCAATAATGCCATCCACGGTTGAGGCAATCCCGCTGCATAGAAACGCGGTCATATTCAACCGTTGCCAGATCGGCACATCCGCGCGTAGCACAACCGCTATTTTGGTTTCAAAGCGCAATTTGCTCCTCTTCATTGTTTGTAGGGAGGTGGCGTCGTTCCATAGTTTTCTTCGCGTTCCTTACAATTGCGTCGTGGCGTGAATGCGGGCGGGCGCGGTCGCCCGCTCAGGGCAATGGCTCAGCGCATGATCGTGATCGGCACCCGCGCCACGTCGTCGGCCTGGCGCGTCGCACCGCTATGCATTGGGAGTCGTTCGAGCGAGGGCCAGCGGTACATTCCGAACACCAGCGTGTACTCGCCTGGCGGTAGATCGGCCGGCAGCGCCACTTGGCGCGAGTCGATCACGGTGTCGCCGGCCTGCCACTGGCTGGTTGGGCGGCCGCCACGCGCCGGTGGGCCATCGGCCTGGGCGACGATCGCGCCGGTGCGGTCGAGCAGCTGCACCAGCACACTGCGCTCGTCGCCCGGTGCGGCCTGCGCTTGCCACCACAGCGTGAGCAGCAGGTTGTCGTCGGGGCGAGCGCTGGTCTTGTCGATCGCGTAGCCCTGGAGTTGTATATCGTCGCCCACGCGCAAGTCGAGCGGGTGCGGCGGGCGATCGGTGATCGTCACCAGGAATGGCAGCGACGCAGTCTGGATCTCGGAGATCGATCGATCGTCGCCGACGTGAAAGGTGAATAGGTCGCCCGAGCCGGCCAGGGCGGCTGCGCCGGCGCTGACCTGCAGGCGTGCGCTGTAATCGCCGGCTTGCAGCCCGGCGAACTGCGCGCCAAACGGCAGCGGTGTGCCATCGTTCGCGCTGGCATGCGCCTCGCCGCGCGCGAGATCCAGATTGAGCGTGGTGGTTTGGATTCCCGCGCCGGCCCCCAGCTCGACGCCATACCAGCCGTAGTGAAGCGCGCGCCCGCGATCCCAGATATCTAGCGCCAGCGTCAGCGGGCCGCCATCGGGCAGCACTGTTTCGAGCGTCGTCGTCACGCTCTGGCCGTCGGCCGTGGCATTCGCGCTTGCCACCAGCGCGGATCGCAGCGGCGTGACGGTGTCGGTGGCCGATGCATCGGTCTCGGCCAGCGTCACTGATCGCAGCAGGATCGGTGCGGCGCTGCTGTTGCGAATGGTGCGCGCCGGCCCGGTTGGCAGCGCGGCGATCCGCACACGCGCGCCGCCGGCCGGGATCGTGAAGGTGGTGCCATCCACGACTGGCCATCGGGCGTGGACTCATCGCCCAGCGCCAGATGCTGGTCGCCGACGGCCAGCGTGAGCGATTGGCCAGGCGCGAGAATGTACTCGGGGCGCAGCTGCGCCAGCACGCCGGGCGGGCGCTGATACAGCGCGTACGAGCCGCCGCGCCAGATCGGAGCGCCATATCCGTACAGAGTCGGGTCTTCGCCGATCGGCAGGAGCGCGTACTCGCCGATCGCATCGAGGATGCTCGTGCCGGCGGTGGTGTAGCCGGTCTTGACACGCCCCCAGACGATGGTATGGTCGAGCGCATAGGCCGCCAGCCCGCTGGTCACGCCCTCGGTGCGCCCATCGTCGGCCAGCGTGACCGTGCTGCCGGCTGGGATGCGCGCGCGTAGACCGAGCAGCGCCGGAAAATCGGCCGGGTACAGCCCTGGCGCGTCCCAGTGCCGGCTAACGATCCGCGCCTGGCTGGCGACGATCGGGATCGCCAGCAGCAGCGGGCCAAGCGCCGCTAACAGCCGCGCGCGCCCAGGGATACGCGCTGCGAGCGCTTGCCAGCCCGCTGCAGCCAGCCCCATGAATACAAAACCGGCGTAGGCCGCGCCCTTCAGGTAGGCGTAGGGGTACTGCTGCCACCAGCGCAGCCAGGCCAGGTACGCCAGCGCGCCCAGCAGCATGCCCCACCAACGTAGACGGAACGAGGACCAAGGACGAAGGACGAAGGACGAAGGCCGCTCGAATCCTTCTTCGTCGTTCGTCATTGATCGTTGGTCGTTGGTCGCGGGTAGCAGCAGCGCCGCCAGCGCCAGCAGGCCGAACGCCGCCATACCGGCCAGCGCCCAGATTGAGATCGGCGACGGCTCGGCCTGACCGTGCAGGTAGGGCGTCAGACCCAGGATGTCGGTGGCCGGGATGTAGAAAAATACGCCCAGTGTCGTCAGCTGCTCGTTGTAACGGTAGGCGAAGCCGTGCCAATAATCGAGGATCGCCGGCGCGGAAACGATGGCAGTCAGTGTTGCCAGCACCACGGTCGCGCGCAGCAGGCGCGGAATGGCTGAGATGGCCCGCACGACCGGCAAGGAGGCCCTCACCCCCGAGCCCTCTCCCGTTGCGCCGAGAGAGGGGAGACCACTGCTCCTAGACCTACGCAACACGGAGGCGCGGCGGCGCATCAAATCTCCCGTTGCGCCGAGAGAGGGGAGACCACTGCTCCCCCTCGCCTGCCGCAGCGGGAGAGGGGGTTGGGGGGTGAGGGCCTGCTCGATCAGGATCGCCGCAGCCAGCCCGGCCGCCAACGGCGCCCACAGCGTCAGCGCCGGGTAGTAGGCCACTGGCAGCGCCGCCAGGGTGATCGCAGCGAGGAGCGCCACACCCAGACGAGACCAACGACCAACGACCAAAGACCAAGAATTGCTTACCGCGTCGTTGGTCGTTGGTCCTTCGTCCTTCGTCAACCCGGCCAGCTGCTCGACCACCGCGACGCCGATCAGCAGCCCCAGCGGAATCAGCGGCCAGGCGGCCATCTGCTTCTCGAAGTTGAAGTAGCTGATCCACAACAGCAGCGCGCCGGCGCTGGCGAGCGCCGCGCCAAGCAGCGCCGGCCCGCGCCGCAGCCCGAGCGTCGCGCGCAGCAGCACATACACCGCCAACACGCCCAGCGCGCGCAGCCAGGCCAGCAGCGGCGTGAAGGTCAGAATCGCCTCGACCTGTGTCAGGATATCCAGGCTGCCCTGCCAGACAGCGAACCCCACCGTCTTGCCGATCCGCGGCGGGTCGCGCACCAGGTCGCGCAGCGGGTTCGGCGCGGCGTTGGCGATAGCCGCGATCGGGCCGCGCTCGAGGTAGCGCGCGGTCGGCAGCGCGGTCTCGATATCCCAGCCGCCGCCGATCACCGCCGGGTGGCCGTAGTGTAACAGCGGCGCGATGCCCACCAGCAGCGTGGCGAATACGATCAGCAGTATCGGCAGGTGCTCGCGCGCCGCGCCGATCCGCGGCGGGCCGGTGCGGCGCCAGGCCAGCACATTTAGCGCGCTGGTCGCCAGCAGCAGCACCAGCAGCGCCGGCGCCAGCCCGCTGACCGCCCACACGAACCAGTAGCCAACCACTATCGCCAACGTATAGCCGAGCAGCGGCGTCAGTAGCGCGCGATACGGTTGGAGCGCATCGGGCAGCGCCAGCCGCGCAATGCCCCAGCCGCACCAGCAGGCCAGCGCGGTCGCGGCGCCGAGAATCAGCAGCAGCTGAAGGTAGAAAGTCAGCATTGAAGGAATCTTCACCGAGCTTGTATGCGCGGCCCATACGCGCGACGGCGGCAAGTATACCATACCGCCGTTCGGGTTCAGTATTATAGCGCAACGTTGACATAACTTGCAGACATAGCACCCTGGGCCCAGAGGGCGCCCCGGCCCGCAGGCCGTATCGAAGGGTGCGACCCACCCCGCCGCACCCTTCGATACGGGCTTGCGCTCCGCTGCGGCGTTGCTTCAGCCCGGGGCGCCCTCTAGGCCCAGGATGTTTGGAATCACAACGTTGCGCTGTAATGCTAGTGGGCAGCTCGGCAGCGAGGAAGCGACCTGCAAACGTATTCTCAAGGTGGCTGCGTGGTGCGCGCGGCGCGCGTTCGCTACCGGCATCATTCGGGGGATTCTATAGAGCAGACTGCTGTGTGATCGTAGCTGTGGCCGCGCGCTCGACCCATTCCGGCAAATCCACATAGAATGTGGTTCCCTGCCCAACCTGGCTGGTGAACCAGATCCGCCCGTTGCACCGCTCGACAATCGCTTTGGTAATGCTTAACCCTAACCCCGTGCCGCCTTTGTGGCGCGTGTCGGATGAGTCGGCCTGCGCAAATTTCTGAAAGATGCGCTTATGGAATTCCTCGGGTATGCCGAGTCCGCGGTCGGCGACCGCGATCTGAGCGTGGCCGACAAGCCGCCGCACCGTTACCGTCACCGTACCATTCGGGAGTGAGAATTTGGCGGCATTCGAGACGAGATTGGTCAGCACTTGCACCAGCCGATCGCGATCGGCATTCACGTAGATATCAGGCGCGGCGGCTTTAAGGATGAAGGTGACCCCAAACTGGGCGCCGTATGCGCGATTATCCGCGATCGCCTGCTCAATCACGGGCAGCAGCGCGATCGGCTGGAGGTCGAACAGCATGCGCCCGGCCTCAATCTTTTCGATATCCAGGATGTCATTAATCAGGCGCACCAGTCGCTCACTATTGTTATGCGCGATCGTAATCATCGCCTGCGCGGATGGTGAGATCGCCCCTGCAACGCCATTCGCTATCAGCCCTAACGCGCCACGGATCGAGGTCAGCGGCGTACGCAGCTCGTGGCTCACGACCGACACGAACTCACTTTTCATGCGCTCGACTTTCTTGCGCTCGGTGATATCACGAACAATCGTCAGAATCTCGTGATCGCCGCTGACGACGATCCGCGCTTCGTGATCGATAACTCCACCAGTATCTGTCACCTGATATTCAAGGATCGCGATCTCACCAGTGGGTAGCTGCTCGCGCGCGTATCTACGAATCGCCTGGGCGAGCATTGGGGGCAAGACTTCGTCCACGTTTCGGCCAACGATGTCGTCGTTCTGGTGCGGCATCTTATACGCTTTGGATGGTTTGAAGCTCAAAATGATGCCATCCCGATGCACCCGGAGCATCAAATCAGGAATCGCATCGATCAGCGCCAGCTGGTGGGTCTCACTTTTGCGCAATGCCATTTCGGCTTGTTGCGATGTCGCGGCCAGAATACGTTCGCGGTTGTAGGATTGCCGGATAGTTTCCTGCTGCTCCTTCAACGAGCTCAGGAGCGACTCACGTTCCCAGGCGGCGCCGATCAACGTCGCTAAGGAATTCAGCGTGTCGTAGGAATCGGAGAAGCGCAAGTAGGCGATCGGCCCCACCAGTGTCAGGATACCGATATCCTCGCTGGGCGTGGTGATCGGGCGCATGATCACAATCGTTGGCTCAGGCTCGTGCGGATCATGCACCAGCAGTTCGTTCGGCGGAAAGTGCGGCGCGGCATACCGGCTGCCAATCACAGGCAGGACGCTACAATCGCCATCCTGCGCGTATGTTCCGGTCACTGTCAGCGCGGCTGGATCGCCAGCGCTGTCGTCGTGCCAGAGACTAAAACAGCCCCACCGCATTGGCATTTGCTCGAGCCAGGCGAGATCCTGGATGGTTCCCATCGTCTCACCAAGTAGGGTCGTGCTAATCGCATACGATCCTTCGAGCGCCTGATTAAGTGTGCGCAGCTGTGTGGTTTCGAACGCGATGCGCGCACGCAGCATATCCCTACGCATCTGATCGAGCGCGGCGTCAATCCGCATCCGCGCCGTGGCTGTATCCGCGGTTGTCACCAGCTGCGCTGTGGCGGTCTGCTCGATGATCCTCGTCAGGTCGTGCAGCACATCCACATCGGTGGTTAACTCGAGCACCTCTTGCCACGCATGATGCATCTCGGCCAACGTGGGGGCGGCGCTCTGATCGAGCGCCGCATCGAGCGCCTGTATGAGGTATGTGACCCCCGGCCAGATCTGGGATGGTGGGGTTGCTGGGTCAA
>WNGB01004228.1_pt1 | contig 22874 bp, 22 predicted proteins | sample 5400681 | NCBI WGS metagenome assembly WNGB01 (sample SAMN13153367, study PRJNA577476) | soil metagenome | isolation source: 115 cm soil or saprolite under grassland replicate 2 | place: USA:California | collected 2016-06-15
AGCTCCCCGGCGAGTCGACCACCGCCTTCGGCAACCGCACCGGCACCTCCCAGAACCCGGCCAACCAGGGTATCCCGACCAACCAGGGCCTCATCCCGCCGGCTGGTGGCGGCTAGGGCGCACAGCCGGGTCAGGGGAGCGAGCTGCGCGTCCTGCTCGTCCACAACCCGGCGGCCGGAGGTGGCCGGCCGCCGCGGCTGCTGCCCGCTGTCCTGGAGCGGCTCCGCGCGGCGGGCGTCGAAGTCCAGGCGTACCAGACAATCTCCCTTGACGACGCCCGCCAGGCCGCGCGCGAGGTGGCGCCTGCCCGCACCGCCGTGGTGGCGATGGGCGGAGACGGCACGGTCGGCGCCTGCGCCGCGGGCCTCGGTGAGGCCGGCCCGGACTGCCGCGCCGCGCTCGGGCTGATCCCCGCCGGCGGCGGCAACGACATCGCCCGGGTCCTCGGCCTGCCGTTCAGTGACCCGCTCGCCGCGGCCACCCTGCTGCCGACGCTCGTCCCGCGCCGCGTCGACCTGGTGCGGGCCGGGGAGCGGCTGTTCCTGAACTCGGCCGGCGCCGGCTTCGACTCGGAGGCGAGCCGCTTCGCCAACCAGCGCCTTGCCAAGGCGCCGCCGCGGCTGCGCTACATCGGCGCCATGCTCGCCGAGCTGGCGCTGTGGCGGCCCGCCTGCTTCCGGATCGCCCTGGACGGGCGCCAGCTCGAGGCCCGCGGCTGGCTGGTGGCCATCGGCAACGGCCAGAGCTACGGCGGCGGCATGCGGATCGCCCCGGACGCGCGCCTGGACGACGGCCTGCTCGACGTGGTCGTGATCGATCGGGGAGCTGTCCAGGCTCGACTTCCTGGCCACCTTCCCCAAGATCTACTCCGGCCGCCACATCGGCCACCCGGGCATCAGCGTCTCGCGGGCGGCCCGGGTCGAGCTGGACGCCGACCGGCCGCTGGCGGTCCACCTCGAGGGCGAGCTCAGCGGCACGCTGCCGGTGACGTTCGAGGTCGTTCCGGGCGCGATCCGCGTCCTCGCCGCCGACAACGCCCGCGGCTTCACGCCGGCGTGAGGCCCCGCGCCCGACTCTGTCAGGAGATGCCCTCCGCAAGGGTGTTCCAGAACATCAGCTCGTAGGCCTGGATGAGGCGGGCGTGGCGGCGCGCGCCCTCCGGCGGCGTGCCCGCATCGACGCTCGCCTCCGCCACCGCGAGCGCCTGCTGCTCGATCTCCGGGACCGGGGTGGCGAAGAAGTCGAAGAAGGCGCAGGCCTCGTCGTCGAACCCGTACTGGCTGCGCAGCGCGGCGGCCACCGCGCCGCAGTAGGAGCCCCAGGCGGCGAAGTTCGCGATCAGCGCCAGCGCCACGTCGCCCTGCGAGCCGTTGAGCGAGAGCCAGGCCACGTACGCGGCGTACGCCTGGCAGCCGGGCCGCGGCTCGTGGGCCCGCAGGTCGCCCTCGTCCATGTCGAGCGCGCTCGCGAAGGCCTCCAGCTTCGCCAGCGCGAGGGTCTCGCCCAGGGCGAGACCGGTGAAGAACTCGACAGCCGGCGGCTCCGGGAACCTCGCGGCCAGCAGCAGGAAGCTGCGCCGGTCGCTGCGGATGATGTGGTACTCCTCGCCCGCCAGTGCGGCCAGGCGCTCCCTCGGGAGCCGTCCGGAGGCCACCAGCGGGACCAGCCGGTTCTCTCCCTCCGCCGGGGCGAGCTCCCGGCGGATCCTCTCCAGCAGATCGAGCGACGTGCTCGGCACGCTCATGCGCGAAGCCTCCCTGGGATCAGCCGGTCGTCCCTGGCGCCGAGACCGGCTCGGTGGGGGCATCGGGCTCCCGGCCCCGCAGGTGCTGCGAGAAGCCGAGCAGCGCCTTGGCGTTCGATGCCCGTGCGACCAGCGCGGCCAGCACAACGTACAGCACGCCGGCCAGCAGCCACGCCTCGACGGGGACCAGCCCCAGGTTGGGAGCGGAGGTCTGGCCGGGGAACAGCGGCAGCCCCCAGGCGCCGAACGCCACCGCGACGAGCACCGAGACGATCGCAGGCCAGTTGCCAACGCCCGCGGCGCGCCACTCGGGGATCGGCTCGACCGGGCGGCGGACGCGGAGCAGGCGCGGCAGCAGGAAGACGTTCATCCCCCTTGGTCGGTGAAATTCTCCCCCCGCACCTTGCGCTGTCAAGGCGGCTAGTCACTGCGTGGTCGCATGGAGCACACTTCACCCGAGGGTTGCCACCAGAGCGAGCAGGACACGAAAATACGACCTTCCGAGGACATTTCCCAAGGGACCGCGATCGCCGTGCCGGACGCCATGACCCTGGACGCCCACCATGGCCTGCCACAACATCGCCGGCAGCCAGGTGTGCCGTGGCCCCGGTACGTTCTGATCGGGGTCGCCGCCACGCTTGCCTACCTGGTGATCCCGTCCGGCGGCCCGTTCTGGGTCGAGGTGGCGAGGGTGGTGCTGTACGGGGGCGTCAGCGCCTCCGCCGCGGTGGCGCTGCTGGTCGGCATCCGCCGTCACCGGCCCGACAACGTCATCCCGTGGTACCTGCTCGCCGCCGGCCAGTTCGTCTACCTGGCGGCGGGCCTCACCTTCTACACCCTCCAGGATCTGCTCCATTCCGAGGCCTTCCCGTCGCTCGCCGACGTCTTCTACCTCAGCCACTACCCGTTCGTGGTCATCGGCGTGCTGTTGCTGGCGCGCAGCCGGACCTCCAGCAGCGACCCGGGCAGCCTGGTCGACGCGTCGATCATCGCCATCGGCATGGGCGTGCTGTCGCTGGTGTTCCTGATCGAGCCGGCCGTCGCGGCATCCGAGCAGCCGGTCCTGGTGCGCGTGGTGTCGACCCTGTACCCGATCATGGACATGCTGGTCCTGGCCGTCGCCGTGCGTCTGGTGGTGGGCGCCGGCCCGCGCCGGCCGGCCTTCTATCTGTTCACCGCCAGCCTGGCGACGCTGCTGGTCACCGACACCGTCTACATCTATCTGCAGCTCCATGGGCGCTACGACGCCGACAGCCTGACCGGGACCCTGCTGGACGCGGGCTGGCTCAGCTTCTACCTACTGCTCGGCACGGCCGCTCTGCACCCCTCGATGCGGACGCTGGCCCAGCGGGACCACCGCTCACGGTCGCGGCTGAGCCCCGGCCGCCTCGCCTTCCTGGCCGGCGCCGCGCTGCTCGCGCCGGCGGCCATCATCGTCCAGGATCTCCGCGGCATGCGGGGCGACATGGCCGTCGTGGCCGCGGCCTGCGCCGTGCTGTTCCTCCTCGTCATCTATCGCATGTCCGGCCTGGTCCGCGAGGTCGAGACCAGCGCGGCCAAGGCCCGCGAGCGCGGCGCCGCGCTGCAGGCGGCGCTCGGCGACCTCGAGTCGGCCGAGGCCGAGCGCAAGCACCTGCTCAACAAGACCGTGTGGCGGGCGGAGGAGGAGCGCATCCGCATCGCGGCCGAGCTGCACGACGGCCCGATCCAGCGGCTCACCGCCGTCGGCTACCAGCTCGAGGAGGCCACCCTGACGCTCGGGAGCGGCGAAGGGCGGCACACCCAGGAGCTGCTGACAGTCGCCCAGGGTGGCCTCTACGCCGAGATCAGCGAGCTGCGCGGGCTGATGGCCACGCTGCGGCCGCCGGTGCTCGACGAGCGCGGCCTCGGACTGGCGCTGGCCGACATGGTCGACTCCTTCCAGCGCCGCACGAACATCGGCTGCACGCTCGAGTCGGATCGCAACACCAAGCTCGAGCCCGAGATCGAGACCGTGCTGTACCGCGTGGCCCAGGAGGCGCTGGCCAACGTGGCCAAGCATGCCAAGGCCAACCACGTGTGGGTCTTCCTGCGCGCCGGCGACGACCGGGCCGACATGCAGATCCGCGACGACGGGATCGGCTTCGACCCGGTCAGGGTCGCCGGGCTGGTCGAAAGCGGCCACTTCGGCCTCGCCGGCATGCGCGAGCGGGTCGAGATGGCCGGCGGCACCTATGGCCTGGTGTCGGCGCCGGGCAGCGGGACGCTCATCCGCGTGCTCCTCCGGCGCCGGAGGCTGATGCCATGACGGTCGGCCAGGAGACGCTGCTCGAGCCGGTCCGGGTGGTCATCGTCGACGACGTGGCCGACGTCAGGGACGGCCTCGCCCGGCTGCTCGAGCGGCTCGGGATCGCGGTCGTCGGGGTCGCCGCGGACGGGTTGGAGGCGATCCAGGTGGTCGCGGTGATGCGGCCCCAGGTGGTCATCATGGACCTTCGCATGCCGCGGATGGATGGGATCGCGGCGACCCGGGAGATCCTCGCCCGCCACCCCGGCATGGCCGTGCTGATGCTGTCGGCCTACGGCGACGAGTCGCTGACAATCGACGCGCTCATGGCGGGCGCCCACGGATACCTGCTCAAGGGCGTCCCGGCGCGCGAGCTCGTCACCGCGATCGTCCGCGCCGCCGCCAGTCGCGTCCGGCCGCCGGCGAGATGACGGGCCACGGCGGCGCGTGCCGCTACCATCGACCGGGTGTACAGACCGATGGACAGGGGATCAGACTCAGAGGTGGTCTTCGCTCGAAAGGAGCCTGCGCATGCTCGTGATGACGCCGCGTCGTCCGGTCAAGATCCGCACCGAGCCGAAGCCGAAGGAGGAGGCACGTCCGCGGGCCGCCCGCTCACTGGACGAACGGCTTGCCGAGCCGATCTCCGTCTGGTGGGCGCTGGGGGTCGCGGCGACGCTGGTCGGCGCGAACTTCGCGGCCCAGGCGCTCGAGCCGGCCGCCGCCAACCCCGACCTTCCCCAGCCCTGGTTCGTCGTCCTGCCGAGCACCGTCGCCGCCTTCGGCATCCTCGCGGCGCTCGCCGGGCTGCTGGCCCGCCGCCGCTGGGGCATGGGCGCGTCGCTGCTGGCCGCCGGCATCGGTCTGGTGATGGTCGTCGCCTGCCCGGTCTCCGGCCACCACCACTTCGGCATGTGGTGGATCGGTGAGCTGGCCTGCCTGGGCGCCTGGGCGGGTGTCAGCGTGGCCGGTCTGCGTGCGACGCGGGCGGGCCGAGCGTAGGGCTCCGTTCGCACAGGGCCGGCATGCTGTTCCCCACCTCGCTCGTCGGCGGCTATCCGCAGCCGGACTGGCTCATCGACCGCGCCAGGCTCGCCGGGCCGATGTGGTTCAATCTGTCGCCATGAACGAGAAGCGTGAGAAGCAACTCGCCTACTCCGAGCGGCAGGCGCTGATGCTCGACGAGAGCAGCCGGCGGGCCAAGGCAGGCAAGATCGCCAGCGTCCTCGAGCACTTCCTTGGCCGCAGCTCCCTGAGCGGGCTGACACTGCTCGACATCGGCTGCTCCGGCGGGATCGTCGCCAACGAGCTGCACAAGCGGGGCGCGAGCGTGATCGGGGTGGACATCGACATCCCCGGGCTGACCAGGGCACGGGCCCGCTACGGCGACACCGTCAGCTTCCTGTGCACCGACGGCGAGCGGCTGCCCGTCGCCAGCGGCAGCGTCGACGTCGTGGTGCTCAACCACATCTACGAGCACGTCGTCGACCCGTGGACGCTGGCCGCGGAGGTCGCCCGCGTGCTCGCGCCGCACGGGGCCGCCTACCTCGGGCTCGGCAACCGGCTCGGGGTGATCGAGCCGCACTACCGGCTGCCGTTCCTGTCGTGGCTGCCGCGACCGCTGGCGCACCGCTACGTGCGCGCCTCCGGCCGCGCAGACAGCTACTACGAGCGCTTTCTCACCCGGCCGAGCCTGCGGCGCCTGTTCGGGGCGCTCGACGTCTGGGACTACACCCTGCCCGTGCTCGCGGAGCCCAAGCGCTTCGGCGCCAGCGACGCGGTGCCCGGCCCGGTGAGCCGCCTGCCCGCCGCGGCGCTGCGGGCGATGGTCCCGCTGGTCCCCATCTACATCTGGATCGGGACGCGCGGCGGCCTCGAGCCGCTCGGCTCGCCGGTCGCGATCCCTCCCGTGCACCTGCCCCGCCCGTCGGGGTGACGGGCGGCCGCGGTCACGCGCCGCCGCGGCGGCGGAGCTTGCGGCCCAGCCAGGCGACCGGGTCGTAGCTTGCGTCCACCACCCGCTCCTTGAGCGGGATGATGGCGTTGTCGGTGATGTGGATGTCCTCGGGGCACACCTCGGTGCAGCACTTGGTGATGTTGCACATGCCCACGCCCGCCTGGCCCTTGAGCAGCTCGCGCCGGTCGTTGGTGTCCAGCGGGTGCATCTCCAGCTCCGCGTAGCGGATGAACATGCGCGGGCCCGCGAAGTGCTGCTTGTTCTCCTCGTGGTCGCGGATCACGTGGCAGACGTCCTGGCACAGGAAGCACTCGATGCACTTATGGAACTCCTGCACCCGGTCGATGTCGCGCTGCTGCATCCGGTAGGTGCCGTCGGGCTCCTTCGGCCCGGGCCGGAACCCCGGCACGCGCTTGGCCATCTCGTAATTGAAGGAGACGTCGGTGACCAGGTCGCGGACGATCGGGAACGTCTTGATCGGCGTGACCGTGATGGGCTCCGCGGGGTCGAACAGGTTCAGCCGCGTCATGCACAGCAGCCGCGGCTTGCCGTTCACCTCCGCGCTGCAGGAGCCGCAGCGGCCGGCCTTGCAGTTCCAGCGCACGGCCAGATCGCCAGCCTGGGTGGCCTGCACGTGGTGGATGGCGTCCAGGACCACCTCGCCCTCCTCGACCCCCACGCGGTAGTCCTTGAGCCCACCGCCGTCAGCGTCGCCGCGCCACAGTCGAAGGGTCAGCTCATAGGTCATGTCAGCTCGTCTCCTCGAACAGTTGCCTCAGGTCGTCCGGCATCTCCGGCAGCGGCTCGCGCCGCAGCCGCAGCTCGCCGTCTGTGTGGCGCAGGACCACGTTGACCCTGCCCAGCTCCGGGTCGGGCTTGGGGTAGTCGTCGCGGGTGTGGCCGCCACGGCTCTCCTTGCGGTCAAGCGCCGCCATGGCCACGCACTCCGACACGGTCAGCAGCGCGTCGAGGTCCAGCGCCAGGTGCCAGCCGGGGTTGTACTGCCGGTTGCCCTCGACGCGCACCCGCTGGGCCCGCTCCCTGAGCACCGCGAGCTTCTCGAGCGCGGCCTTCAGCTCGCCCTCGGTGCGGATGATGCCGACCAGGTCCTGCATGGTCGCCTGCAGCTCCTGGTGCACCGCGTAGGGGTTCTCGCCCCGCTCGCGCGCGAAGGGCGCCAGCGCCGCGGCCGCGGCCGCCTCGACCTCGGCCTCGTCGAGCGCCGGCATCCCCTCCAGCCCGAGGGCGTGCTCCGCCGCGTACAGCCCTGCCCTGCGGCCGAACACCAGCAGGTCGCTGAGCGAGTTGCCGCCCAGGCGGTTGGCGCCGTGCATGCCGCCGGCGACCTCGCCCGCCGCGTACAGGCCGGGCACCGAGGCGGCCTGGGTGTCCGCGTCGACGCGAACGCCGCCCATCACGTAGTGGCAGGTGGGGCCGACCTCCATCGGCTCTCTGGTGATGTCGACGTCGGCCAGCTCCTTGAACTGGTGGTACATGCCGGGCAGGCGGCGGGTGATGTAGTCGGCGCCGCGGCGCGAGGCGATGTCCAGGAAGACGCCGCCGTGGGGGCTGCCCCGGCCCTCCTTGACCTCGGTGTTGATGGCGCGGGCGACCTCGTCGCGCGGCAGCAGGTCGGGGGTGCGGCGGTTGTTCCGGCGGTCCTCGTACCAGCGGTCCGCCTCGTCCTCGGTCTCGGCCGTCTCGGACCGGAACATGTCCGGGATGTAGTCGAACATGAAGCGCCTGCCGTCGGCGTTGCGCAGCACGCCGCCGTCGCCGCGCACGCCCTCGGTCACCAGGATGCCGCGCACGGAGGGCGGCCACACCATGCCGGTGGGGTGGAACTGCACGAACTCCATGTCGATCAGGTCCGCCCCGGCCCACAGCGCCAGCGCGTGCCCGTCGCCGGTGTACTCCCACGAGTTGGAGGTCACCGTCCAGGCCTTGCCGATGCCGCCGGTGGCAAGGATCACCGCCTTGGCGCGGAACGCCACGAAGCGGCCGGTCTCGCGCCAGTAGGCGAGGGCGCCGGCCACGCGCCCGCCGTCGCCGAGCACGCGCATCACCGTGCACTCCATGAACACGTCGATGCTGGCGCCGACCGCCTGGTGCTGCAGCGTGCGGATCATCTCCAGGCCGGTGCGGTCGCCCACGTGCGCCAGGCGCGCGTAGCGGTGGCCGCCGAAGTCGCGCTGCAGGATGCGCCCGTCCGGGGTGCGGTCGAACAGCGCGCCCCACTCCTCGAGCTCGAGCACCCGCTCAGGGGCCTCCTGCGCGTGGAGCTGGGCCATGCGCCAGTTGTTGAGCATCTTGCCGCCGCGCATGGTGTCCCGGAAATGGACGCGCCAGTTGTCCTCGGGGTAGACGTTGGCCAGCGCGGCCGCGATGCCGCCCTCCGCCATGACGGTGTGCGCCTTGCCCAGCAGGGACTTGCAGATGATGGCGGTCCTTGCGCCCTTCGCCGCGGCCTCGACGGCGGCTCGCAGGCCGGCTCCACCGGCGCCGACGACGACGACGTCGTACTCGTGGGTCTCGTAGTCAGCCATCTAGAAAAACCTCGGATCATGGACTGTGCCCGTGGCGACCAGGCGGACGTAGACATCGGTCAAGGCGACGAACACCAGGCTCACCCAGGCGTAGAGCGCGTGGCGGGCGTTCAGGGCCGAGACCTGACGCCACAGCCAGAAGCGCGCCGGCGCGCGGGAGAACTTGTCGACGTGACCGCCGCACAGGTGCCGGCAGGAGTGGCACGACAGCGTGTACAGGCCCAGCAGGACGGCGTTGACCAGCAGTACCAGCGAGCCGAGCCCCAAGCCCCAGCCGTCGCCGAAGTGGAAGCCCTGGACGGCGTCCCACAGCAGGATGATCGGGAACGGCAGGGCCAGGTAGAAGAAATAGCGGTGGATGTTCTGCAGGATCAGCGGGAAGCGCGTCTCGCCGCTGTAGCGCGGCCTGGCGTCGCGCACCGCGCACGCCGGCGGCGCCCACCAGAACGCGCGGTAGTACGCCTTGCGGTAGTAGTAGCAGGTCAGGCGGAATCCCAGCGGGAAGGGCAGCACCAGCAGCGCCGGGGACAGCGGCCACCAGGTCCCGAAGATGGCCGCCGTGGCATGGTCGCCGCACTTGGCCGCCAGGCACGGTGAGTAGAACGGCGAGATGTAGGGGTCGACGAAGTAGTCGCGGTCGACGAACGCGACCCAGATGCCGTACACCACGAAGCCCAGCAGCACCAAGGCCGTGACCAGGGGCTCGAGCCACCAGGTATCCCTTCGCAGGGTGGCGGCACGCGGATGGCCGCGCTGGTCGGTGAGCGTCCCGGACGCCATGGGCTATCCCTCCGGTGCATGCGGTGGGCCGGTGACCTGGGTCACCGGCAGCTTGTAGGTGCGCTGGATGCGGCTGGGCAGGTCCGTCGCCAGCCAGCGGGACCGCCGCTCCGGCAACGTCGAGAGGATGACCTCGTCGAACTCCTGCCGGTGCAGCACCACGCCGATCGCCTCCAGCGGGTCGGCGACGCCGACCTCACCGGCCGCGTCGGCGCCCAGGTCGCGCAGGCGGGCGAGCGCCTCGCGCAGGTGCGCTCTGGCGAGCGCGCGGCCGAGGTCCTCGCCGGGCTGGTCGGCGTGGATCTCCTCGACCTCGTCCTCGAGCTGCGCCCGGGCATGCAGCCGGGCGTCGTCGCCGGGCTGCGGGGCGCTGGCGGCCCTGACGCTGTGGGGAACGCTGGCCGGGTCGAGCTGGTCGGCCGGGGTGGCCGGCACGAGGATGTGGAAATGACAGTCCCCCGCGCCCATGCGCTCGCGCACACGGGCGAGGAGCTGGTCACCGCCAAGGGTCTGGTTCGCCACGACGAGGCAACGACGCACGAGCACCACCTCCGGACGCACGATACCTGGAGCATAGTTCCGCTCGCCGCCGAGCGTGAACCGGCCGCGGGCCAGGCGCCGGCGGCCGCCCAGTCCGGCGTGCCCGGGAACCTGGTTAGAATCTGCGCCATGATGATCAAGTCCCTCGCCAAACAGGCGGACGCCGCGCTCCTGTGGACCCGGGTGGGCTCGCGCGTCCGCTGGGGGCGGCCGCCCCCGCCGCCATCCTCCGCGCCGCCTGAGAACGCGGTCCTGCAGGACCGCGCGGAGTGGGAGGCCGCGGTCCGCCAGCTGCGCCAGCTGCGCCTGCCCGTGCACCGCGACCTGCCCAAGAACTGGGACACGCTGGCCGCGCTGAGCGCGATCCTCGCCCGCACCGAGCGGTCGGGGAGCGTCCTCGACGCCGGCGCCGCACTGTACTCGACGATGCTGCCCGTGCTGTGGCGCTACGGGTACCAGCGGCTGACCGGCGTCAACCTCGAGTTCCGCAGGCCGGCGCGGCGCGGGCCGGCCCGCTTCCTGCCAGGCGACCTGACCGCCACCGGCTTCGAGAGCGAGGCCTTCGACGCGATCACCTGCCTGTCGGTGGTCGAGCACGGCGTCGACCTCACCGCCTACCTCAAGGAGGCTTCGCGGCTTCTGCGCCCTGGTGGCATCCTGTACACCTCGACCGACTTCAGCTGCGAGCCGATCGACACCCGGGGCATGACCGCCTACGGACAGCCCGTCCACATCTTCACCCCCGAGGAGATCACCGCCGTGCTCGACACCGCGTCCGGCCTGGGTCTGCGGCCGACAGGCGACATCGACCTGCGCTGCTCGGAGTCCCCCGTCACGTGGAAGCGGCTCGGCCTTCGCTACACCTTCGTGGGCTTTACCCTGCGGAAGCAGGCGGCCTGAGCGGTGAGGATCGTCTACGTCGGTCCGCTGCCACCGCTTCCGGGCGGCATCTCGCAGCATGGCGCCCAGCTCGTCCGCGCCCACGCCGCCGAAGGGCACGAGGTGCGGGTCATCTCCTGGCGCGCCCAGTACCCGCGGATGCTCTACAAGGGCCGGCAGGTCGACCCGACGGCCATGCCGTTCCCCGGCGCGCAGTGGCTGCTGGCCTGGTACGACCCGCTGTCGTGGCGCCGCGCCGGCCGCGCCGCCCGCGGCGCCGACCTGCTGGTGTTCCCGTGGGTCACACCGGTCCAGGCGCCCGCCTACCGGGCGCTGCTCGGCGCGGCCCGGCCCACGCCGGCCGTGGCGATCGTCCACAACCCCATCCCGCACGAGCAGCGGCCGTTCGACCGGGTCCTCACGCGCGCGGTGCTGCGCCGGCTGCGCGGCGCGGTGGTCCACGCCGAGGCGAGCGCCGCCGCGCTCGCTGAGATCGCCCCCGGCCTCCAGGTGGCCACCGTCCCGCACCCGCCCAACCTCGAGGTCGCCGCGACCGAGCTGCCGCCGGCGCCTCCGCACCGGCTGCTGTTCTTCGGCTTCGTCCGGCCCTACAAGGGCCTCGACGTCGCCTTCGAGGCGCTGGCCAAGCTGGTCGCCAAGGGGCTCGACGTCGAGCTGGTGGTCGCCGGCGAGTTCTGGGGGCCGGTGGAGCCCTGGCGGGAGCAGCTCGCCACGCTGGGCCTCAGCGCGCGCGTGCGCCTGCGGCCGGGCTACGTCCCGGACAGCGAGGTCGGCGACCTGCTGGCGGCCTCGCACCTGGTCGTGGCGCCCTACCGTCACGCCACCCAGTCGGGCATCGTGCCCATCGCCGGCGGTGCCGGCCGCGCCGTGGTCGCCACCGCCGTCGGCGGCCTGACCGAGCAGGTCGCCGACGGCGTCAACGGCGTGCTGGCGCCGCCAGGGGACCCGGACGCTCTGGCCGCGGCGATCGAGCGCGCACTTGGCGCCCTGCCCGAGCTGACCGCCGGCGCCCGGCGCATGACCGTGAGCTGGCAGGACGTCGCCAACCTGGTTATCAAGCTCGGCGCCTAGGCTCGTTGGTGGCCGGGCACCCGCGGCGGCCGCGCTCGTGGCAGCATTGACGCTGGACATGAGCGACGAGCTGAGAGCCCTGGAGAGCGGCGCGGCCGCCGCCGGCGCCGCCGATCCGGAGGCGCTGGTGGCGGAGTTCGCGCGCACCTACCCCTTCGAGCTGGACGAGTTCCAGTGGCGGGGCTGCCTGGCGCTGGCCGCCGGCCGCGGCGCGCTGGTGGCCGCGCCGACCGGGGCGGGCAAGACCGTGGTGGGGGAGTTCGCCGTGTGGCTGGCGCTGCGCGCGGGCGGCAAGGCCTTCTACACCACGCCCCTGAAGGCGCTCTCCAACCAGAAGTTCGGCGATTTCGTCGCGCGCCACCACGCCGGGGGAGTCGGCCTGCTCACCGGCGACAACTCCATCAACGGCGAGGCGCCGGTGGTGGTCATGACCACCGAGGTGCTGCGCAACATGCTCTACGAGTCCAGCCCGACCCTCGCGGGCCTGCGCTGCGTGGTGATGGACGAGGTCCACTACCTGCAGGACCGGGTGCGCGGCGCGGTCTGGGAGGAGGTGCTGATCAACCTCCCCGTGGACGTCAAGGTCGCCGCCCTTTCCGCCACCGTCTCCAACGCCGAGGAGTTCGGCGAGTGGCTGGAGGCGACCCGCGGCGCGACCGAGGTGGTGATCGAGGAGCGCCGGCCGGTGCCGCTCGACAACTACTACCTCATCGGCCGCGAGCTGCACCCGATGTTCGCCTCGGCCAACGGCGAGCTGGTGCCCAACCCCAGTCTCGTGCGCCGCGGCGAGCGCGAATGGCGCGGCGGCCGCGACGGCAAGGGCCGCCCCGGCCACGGCCGCCCCGGCCCGCAGGCGGTCCGCCGCGACTGGGTGCCCAGCCGGGTCGAGGTCGTCGAGCTGCTGGAGGAGCAGGGCCTGCTGCCGGCGATCTACTTCATCTTCTCGCGCGCCGGCTGCGACCAGGCGCTCGCGCAGTGCCGCGCGGCCGGCGTGAACCTCACCACCCGCGACGAGAAGGACGCCATCGCCGACTTCTTCGACCTGCGGGTGGCGCAGCTCGACGCCGCCGATCTGGACGCGCTGGGATACAACGAGCTGTCGGAGTCGCTGCAGCGCGGCGTGGCCAGCCATCACGCCGGCATGCTGCCGCTGTTCAAGGAGGCGGTCGAGGAGTTGTTCGCCCAGGGGCTGGTCAAGGTGGTCTTCGCCACCGAGACGCTGTCGCTGGGCATCAACATGCCGGCCCGCACGGTGGCGATCGAGAAGCTCTCCAAGTGGGACGGCGAGCGCCACGAGGTGCTGACTCCCGGCGAGTACACGCAGCTCACCGGTCGCGCCGGGCGGCGCGGCATCGACACCCGCGGGGCGGCGGTGGTGCTGCACCAGCCGTTCATCCCCTTCGAGCGCGTCACCGCACTGGCCTCCACCCGGGCTTACCCGCTGCTGTCGTCCTTCCGGCCCTCCTACAACATGGCGGTCAACCTGGTCGCCAACTACGAGCGGGCCGACGCCGAGCGGCTGCTCGCCTCCTCGTTCGCGCAGTTCCTCATCGACCGCACCGTGCACGGGGCCGAGCAGACGATGGCGCGCAACACCTCCTTCCTGGAGGGCTACCTGCGCTCGGCCGACTGCGACCGCGGCGACGTGCGCCAATACTGGGAGCTGCGGCGGCAGATCCGCGGCCGCGAGAGCGCCCTGGCCGAAAGCGACCGCCGCAGCCGCGACGAAGAGGCATCGGCCCTCATGCGGGGACTGACCCCTGGCACGGTCGTCCACCTGCCCGGGAAAGCGGGAAGGGGGCGCCGCCGCGGGCTCGCGGCAGTGCTCGGCTACGCCGGCGGCCGCGGCGGCCTCACCGGCGTGCTGGTGCTCACCGAAGACCGGCGCGTGCGCCGCGTCTCCGCGCGCGACCTGGGCGATCCCCCGGTGACGGTCGGCCGCATCGTGCTGCCGCGGCCGTTCAGCCCCAAGAGCCCGCGCTTCAAGGCGCGCGTGGCCGAGGCGCTGGCGGAGCTGGACGTGGCGCCGCCCAGCAGGCCGCGCGGGCGCCGCGCCAGCGCGGCCGGCGACACGGAGCTGGCGGAGCTGCGCGCGCGGCTGCGCCGGCATCCCGTCCACGGCTGCCCGGAGCTGCACGAGCACGAGCGCTGGATGCAGCGCTGGGAGCAGCTCAAGCGCGAGACGGACCGGCTCGCCGACCGGGTGCGGCGCCGCACCGGCTCGCTGGTCCGCACCTTCGACCGGGTGCTCGCCGTGCTGGAGCGCCTCGGCTACGAGGACGGCTTCGTGCTGACGCCCAAGGGCGAGACCCTGCGCCGCGTCTACAGCGAGGCGGACCTGCTGGTGGTGGAGGCTATCCACCGCGAGGTGTGGCGCGACCTCGTCCCGGCCGAGCTGGCCTCCTGCGTGTCCAGCCTGGTCTACGAGACGCGCGGCGGGTCGGAGGGTCCTGCTGGCGGGGAGGCCGCGCCGCCGACGGCGCGCGTGCGCACGGCGCTGAAGCGCCTGGCGGAGCTGCAGGACGAGATCCACTCGCACGAGGAGGCCGAGGGCCTCGAGCTGACCCGCCCGCTGGACGCGGGCTTCGCCGACCTCGCCTATCGATGGGCGCGCGGCGATTCGCTCGAGGACGTGCTCTCCTACGGGGAGATCACTCCCGGCGATTTCGTGCGCGTGACCAAGCAGCTCATCGACCTGCTGCAGCAGGTCGCCCTGGTCGCCGAGGACCCGGCCCTGGCGGACACCGCCCGCGCCGCCGTCGGCGGCTGCCAGCGCGGCGTGGTCGCCTACTCCGGCATGGTGTAGCCGCCGTCTGAAAGAAATCCTTCACATCTGCGGCTGCTCAACTACCTGATGGCGATGGGCCCGCGCACCGCGAGCCAGTGCGCCAGGGCGATCGGCGACACCCCCTCCAATTGCAGCTACCACCTGCGTCAGCTGGCCGCGGTCGGGCTGGTGGCCGTGCGGAGGCCGGCGACGGCCGCGAGCGGCCCTGGCGCCCGCAATGGACCGGCGCCCAGGTCAGCGACGAGCTCACCGGCTCGGCCGCCCTGACCACCACGGCCGCTTTGGTCGGCGCCGGCCTGGACCAGAACGACGAGCTGGCCAGGCGCTACCTGCGCCTGGTCGGCCAGCTCGACAATACCTGGCGCGAGGCCAGCCAGTTCCACGTCTACGGGCTGCGGCTCACCCCGGGGGAGCTTACTGAGCTGGCCGCAGCGATCGACAAGGCAGTCCGCCCGTTCATCGGTCTCGCCCGGACGCACGCACCGACGGACGCTGGGCCGGTGCACCTGGAGCTGCGGGCGTTCCTGCGGCCGGAGGCGATCGTCGAAGCGGCGCAGACAGCGCCGGCCGGTGAGCCCGCGGAGGCAGCAGAGGAGCTGGCATGAAGCCCGGGCTGGCGCTGCTGCGGCGCCGCGACTTCGGGCTGCTGTGGACCGCCGGGCTCATCTCCGACACCGCGACTGGCTGCTGCTCATCGGACTGCCGCTCTACGTGCTGCAGGTGACCGGCTCCAGCCTGGTGACCGCCGCGGTGTTCATCGCCGGGCTGCTGCCGACCCTGCTGGTCGGGCCGTTGGCCGGGGTGCTCGCCGACCGCTGGGAGCGCCGCCGCACGCTGGTGGTGACCAGCCTCGCCCAGGCCGCGTTGCTGCTGCCGCTGCTGGCCGTGCACGGCCGCGGCGAGCTGTGGGTCATCTACCTGGTCATCGCCGCCGAGGCCGCCCTGGCACAGCTTTTCGACCCCGCCAAGAACGCCCTGCTGCCAAGCCTGGTCGACCGGGACCAGCTGGTCAGCGCCAACGCCCTCGTCGGGCTGAACGTCAACCTCGGTCGGCTGCTTGGCAGCTCGCTCGGTGGTGTCGTGATGGTGACCGCGGGGCTGCGCGGCGTCGTGATCGGCGACACGGTGTCGTTCCTGGCGGGTGCCGTCCTGATCGCCTGGATGCGCGCCCGCCCACCGGTCCCCGCCCGCACAGACCGGGCTGCGGGTGCCGGCACGGCACCGGGCGGGCTCGTGCGCCAGTGGCTGGACGGCCTGGCTGTCACCTGGCATTCGCGCCAGCTGCGCTGGAGCCTGGTCGTCAGCGCCGTGAGCGCGGTCGCCCAGGGCCTGTTCGTGGTGCTGTTCGTGCTGTTCGTCACCCGCACCCTGCATGGCGGCGGCGCCGAGGTCGGCCTGCTGCGTGGCGTCCAGGGGATCGGCGGCGTCCTGGTCGGCGCCCTCGGCGCCCGGCTGTCTGCCGGCCGCCTGCTGGCCTGGAGCCTGCTCGCCTCCGGCCTGCTCGACCTGGCCATGTGGAACGCGCCCGCCCTCACCACCGCCGAGCCGCTGTATCTCGGCGCCTTCATCGCCGCCGGGATCCTTCTCTGCGGGGTGATCTCCCTGCTCGCCCTCGGGCCACCTGGGCGGACCGTCACTGCCCGGCAGGTCGTCGCAGCCAGCGGAGTCGTCGACCACAGCTCGTGATCGAAACGGTTCTGGCCAAAACTGGTAGCAGGAATGCCCGTATGGAGTACCTCGCCGGGCGGCGGCCGGCTGCGCTCTCTGGCCGACCGGCTCGAGCCCAGCGCCTGCCGAGCCCGCCGTCTACACTGAGCGCCGCCGACGTCCCGATCCCCATCAGGAGCACGTGCCGTGACCACCACTGAGAGCCGCTCTCGAGGGCAGGGGTCGCTGCTGCCGTACGGCGTCCCCTACCTGATCGGCGATCCGGCCAGCGCGCGGCGCGACCTCACCGAGCTGCGCCGCGCCCTGGCCGCCGCGGGTGTGGTTGCCGAGGCCGCGGTGGCGCGGCCGGCGAGCCGCGCCGGCGTGGTCGCCGAGCGGGCGCTCGAGCGCGGCGCCCGCTTCCTGGTCGCCGTCGGCTCCGACCGGATCGCCCACGCGATCGTGGAGCGGCTGGTGGGGCCGGAGGGACCGCGCGTGCCCGACGCCGTGCTCGGCCTTGTCGGCCTCGGCCGCCAGGACCTCGCGGCCACCTTCGGCCTGCCCGAGGACGCCACTCGGGCGGCGCGCCACCTGCTCGGCCCGAACCTGTTCGTCGCCGACGTCGGTCGCGCGCGCTGGCGCGGACCGGACGGCGCCGAGCGCGTGGGCGTGTTCGCCAACTGCGCCGAGGTCGGCTACCCGGCCGAGATGTCGAGCCGCCTGCAGGGTCTCGCCTGGGCGGGCCGCTTCGGGCGGCTGGCGGCCGCCGTCGGCGCGCTGCGGGCCACGCGCAGCACTCCCGCGCACCTGCGGCTCGCCCGTGCCGCTGTGGACTTCCGTCTCGCCGGCCTGGTGATCGCCAACGGCCAGTTCTCGATGGGTCACATGAAGGTGGCGCCGCGCGCCCTGCCCGACGACGGGCGCCTGTCGGCGATCGCCTTCGAGGGGCGGCCGCTGACCATCTACTCCCGCTCCAGGGAGCTGTACTACGGGGAGCACATCCCCCACCCGAGCGTGCGCGAGTACCAGTCGGACCGGGTGGAGGTGGAGACTGCGGAGCCGCTGGCGCTGGCGCTGGACGGCCAGCGCATGCCCGGCGGGCTGCCGCTCGCGGTCGACATGCTGCCGAGAATTCTCCGCGTCAAGGTGTGAACCTCGCGCCGCTCGGCGCCGACCCTGTGGACAACGCGGGGATCTCGGCGGGGCATCGCGGTACGATCAGGACATGACCACAACGACGTGCGCGGAGCGCCTGGCACGCGCTCGCAAGGAGCTGACCGACCGGGGCGTTGACGCCCTGCTGCTCGGTCCATCGGCCGATTTCCGCTACCTGACCGGCTACCACCCGCCACTGCTCGAGCGCCTGACCCTGCTGGTGGTGCCGGCCCAGGGGGACGCGCGGCTGGTGGTGCCCGCGCTCGAGGCGCCCCTCGCCCACGAGCACCTCGGCGACCTCGATGTCGAGGTCACCCCCTGGCAGGAGACCGAGGACCCGACCGCGCTGGTCCGCGCCGCGCTGGAGGCCTCAGGCACGGCCGCCGGCCGGCTCGCCGCCGGCGACCAGCTCTGGAGCACGTTCCTGCTGCGCCTGCAGGCCGCCCTGCCGCGCGCCGATTTCACCGTCGCGTCCGTGGTGACCAGGCCGCTTCGCGTGGTCAAGGACGAGGCGGAGGTCGCGGCCCTTGCCCGCGTCGCCGCGGCGGTCGACCAGGTGGTGGACGACCTGGCGGAGGTCCGCTGGGCTGGACGGACCGAGCGTGACGTCGCCCGCGAGCTGGACACGCGCATCCGCGACGTCCACGACGAGACGCTGTTCGTGATCGTCGGCGCGGGCCCGAACAGCGCCAGCCCACATCACGAGCCCGGGGAGCGGGTGATCCAGCCCGGCGACGCTGTGGTGGTCGACATCGGCGGGGGCCTGGACGGCTACTGCTCCGACACCACCCGCACCCTTGTGGTGGGCGAGCCGCCCGCGGGCTTCCTCGAGCTCTACCGGGTCCTCCAGGCCGCGCAGGAGGCAGGCTGCGCGGCCGTGCGCGCCGGCGTCGCCGCCGCGGCGGTCGACGCCGCCTGCCGAGAGGTGATCACGGCCGCCGGCTACGGCGAGCACTTCATCCACCGCACCGGCCACGGCATCGGCCTTGACGTGCACGAGGACCCCTACATCGTGGCGGGCAACGGCGAGCCGCTCGCGCCCGGCATGGCGTTCTCGGTCGAGCCCGGGATCTACCTCGCCGGCCGCCACGGCGCCCGGATCGAGGACATCGTCGTCTGCCCCGAGCCGGACGGCGGCGCCGCGCAGGGCGCTCGTCGTCTCAACCGGACCTCCCGCGACCTGCGGGTGGTCCCGGGATAGGGCGGCGCCGTGCTGCGCCCGCGCCCGCGCCAGGCCTGGTGCCCTCGCTGTGACGAGGTCCGGCACGCTCGGGCGGGCGCGCCCTGCCCGAGGTGCTCGGCGCGCCTGGTCGGGCTGCCGCGCGGCTCTGGCCCCTCCCACTGGCTGGCCAGTTGGGAGGCGCTGCTCCAGCGGGTGCGGTCGCTGCTGCCGGCGCTGCGCGCCGTCGCCGTCGGCGTGGTCGTGCTCATGCTGGTGGCCGGCGCCTTCGTCGCCGGCCGGAGCAGCAGCCCGGCCAGCGCCGCCTCCGCGGCACCCGCCACCACCGTCCCGCCAACGCTGACCCTGCCCGGCGGGCGCGTGCTGGTGGGCCCTCAGCGGTACTTCGGCTGGCAGGAGACTCGCGGCGAGACCACGCTGACGCTGCGGGCGATGTTCACGGCCGCCGAGAGCACCAGCGCCACCTTCGAGGTGACCGGGCTGGACGGGGGGTGGACGGTGGAGGGCATGGAGGACCTGCGCGTCCTGGACGGCCAGGGCCGCCGGCTGGCGCTGACCAGGTTCGCCCAGGACATGCGAGGGTTCCGCTCGCGGGGCGATGGCGACTCCGTGATCACGGTCTCACTGCAGAGCCGCGTCGACCCCAACGCGGTGGCGAGTGTCAGCATCGGGCGTCTGATCCTGGGACAACAGCTCGAGGAGAGCCTGGCGGGCACGCTGGTCGACGCGGACCTCAAGCGCCGCGTTGACCAGAGCGAGCCCGGCAGGGCGTCAGCCGCCGGCCCGGCGTCCTGCCCGTCCTGCCGCCTGCAGGTACGCTGCGGGGTCTGCCAGACGGTCCGTGTGGCGGGCACGGCCTACCGGCACGACCACGTGACGATGCTGCTGGCGTCGACCAGCCGCGTGCCCGGCGAGTCGCTCGCGAACGCCGACATCATCGTCTCCGGCGCCAGCGGCCAGATCGGCTCGCTGGACACCACGCTCGAGGGTGGAGACACGGTGATCACCTTCGACGGCCGCGACCTCGCCGGGATCACCGAGCGCGGCCAGCCGCGGATGCCGTTCTCGGTCACGGCGACGTTCAACCGGGTGCGGTTCCTGCCGGGCCCCTGGCAGCTCGACCAGCGGAGCGGGTCGCGATGAGCGGCTGGTGCCCGCGCTGCGACGCCGTCAGGGACGCCGGCGACGCCTGCCCGGAGTGCGGCACGCGGCTGGTGAGCGTGGAGCGGCCCTCGCGGGAGCGGTCCCGTCCGGCCGAGCCGGTCATCGAGGTCAGCGCCGTGACCGAGGGCCCGCCAAGCGTCCGCCTGCGCGTGGCCCTGGCGGTGGCGGCGGTGGTGCTGATGGGCCTGGCGTTCGTGGCGGGCCGCGGCACCGGCCATGGCCCGCCACGCGTCGCCGCCGCGGCGACCGTGCCGACGACCACCAGCCCGCCGCAGACCGCGCCGGCTGGGGAGCGCAGGCTCGACTGGCGGGCCCGGCCCGCGAGGGGGATCACCATCGCCGCGCTCTCGCTCAGGCGCATCGCGGGTGGCGACCCCAGCGGTGACGACGTCGGCCAGCTCACCATCCAGGTCGCGGGCCTGCCGGCCGGGCGGCAGCTGCTCGGCCTGCTGGGCCTCGAGATGCTGGACAGCGGCGGCGGAGTCTTCGCCGGCGCCGAGGAGCGGCCGGTCGCCGGCATCCGCGCCGCCCTGGTCCAGCCCGCCGGCCAGGCCGGCACGTACGTCGTGGACCTGGGACCGACCCCTGGGGTGGACACCCTGGCCAGGATCAGCCTCGACGGCATCCTGCTGAGCCAGCCTCCCAGCCCTCGCAGCCGGATCGAGCTGGACACCAGTGGGTCGTGGCCGGCGCGGCTGCCGCTGCGCGCGGTCGCGCCGGCGACCGACAGCCTCGCCGTCGACCTCTCGGCGCTCAACCTCCCGACCTCGGCGGCCACGATGTTCAAAGGCCTGGCGCTCCAGGTCACCAGCGCCTTCGTGGGCGCGCGCCGGGCCGTGGTGGCGCTCGAGCTCGGCAACGTGCCCGGCACCCCACCCAGCGAGGCGCCGCAGGCGCTCACGCGCCAGACCGGCGCCTTCCCGATCAGCGTGCGCCTGCTCGCCGGAAACCGGGCCGTGTGCGAGCGGACCAGAATGTTCGGTGAGGGTCCCGAGAGCGCGCCGCTGGTCGTGGTGGACTGTCCCACGGCGCCGGCCGCCCGGCTCGCCGTCGAGGTGGGCGCCGGGGTGCGGACCGTCCCCTTCCTGGCCACCCTGCCCGGCTGACCCGCGACCGCACGCCCCGCAGGCCGTAGTATCGCTCGTGCGTCACAGCCCGACCTTGTCCCGCTCCAGGAGCCCGAGATGCCGCCGCCCCCTGATGACCCCGAGGCCCCTGACGCCACCTCCACTTCCGCACCCACGACACCCTCGGCGGCGACGTGGCCAACCTGCACCTCGACTTCACGGTGCCGGGCACTCCCGGGCTCGGCGGCGCGCTCCAGGACAACTTCGGCCACGGCACCCACGTCGCCGGGGTCATCGCAGGGGCGCTGCCGCGCACCCTCCCGGAGAAGACCCGCCTCGAGGTGATCGAGCAGGTGGTCGACCCCAACGAGCCGAGCCTGCCCCGCATCGGCGGGCGCACGGTCGCGCCGGCGCTGCTCGCCGGCATGGCGCCGGCGTGCAAGCTGGTCAGCCTCAAGGTGCTCGACGACCGCGGCGGCGGCAGCTCCATGAACGTGGTGCGCGCGCTGGAGTACGTGCGCAAGGAGCTGAACGGCTCGGGAAAGATGCTGCGGGTGCACGGCGTGAACCTGTCGGTCGGCTACGAGTTCGACCCCAAGTGGTTCGCCTGCGGGCAGAGCCCCGATCTGCGCCGAGGTCGACCGCCTGGTGCGCTCCGGCGTGATGGTCGTGGTCGCCGCCGGCAACACCGGCTACGGCTCGCTCAGCTCGATCCAGCGCAAGACCGACGTGGGCCTGGCCATGACCATCAACGACCCGGGCAACGCTGAGCTGGCGATCACCGTCGGCGCCACCCATCGGGACATGCCCCACACGTACGGGGTCTCCTACTTTTCATCCAAGGGGCCGACCGGGGACGGCCGCGCCAAGCCGGACCTGGTCGCGCCGGGGGAGCGGATCACCTCGTGCGCCGCGGGCGGGTCGCTGGCCGCCGTCTTCCCCGACGCCCCGCCTCCCGACCCGCAGCGCGTGGCGGTCTACGTCGAGGACAACGGCACCAGCATGGCCGCGCCGCACGTCTCCGGTGCCATCGCCGCGTTCCTCTCGGTGCGGCGCGAGTTCATCGGCCAGCCCGAGCGGGTCAAGCGGATCTTCCTCGAGTCGGCCACCTCGCTGGGGCGCGAGCGCTACTTCCAAGGCCGCGGGCTGGTCGACCTGATGCGCGCGATCCAGTCCGTCTGAGCCGTGTCGCCCCTGACGCACGTCGCCCCGGCGTCCAGGGCCGGGGCGACGTGACGGCTGGGCTTGCTACCACTCGAACTCGTGCGGGGCGGCGCTCGAGCGGTCGATGCCAGGCTGGCCGGGGAACCGCGGCTGGCCCGCGGGGGACGCCGACGGACCGGTGGTCGACATGTCGGGCTCCGGCTCCGGCGAGAGCGTGCCCGGGCCGCCGTTCGGGCCGGGCTCCGACCTCGGGGCCGGCAGCGCCTCGACCAGCGCCGGCTGGTGCCAGTTCTCGCCGAGCAGCTCCAGCGCGGGCTTGAACGCGGGGGTCGCCCGGGCGACGCCCTTGGCCCGCATCAGCTCCTCGATCTCCTCGCCGGGCACCTCGTCCTTCTCGAGCAGCCGCTCGGCCAGGGCGCGCACCGCCGGCTCGTTGCGGCGCAGCAGCTCGACCGCGTCGTTCTTGCATTCGCGCAGCAGCTTGCCGATGGCCTCGCGCGTCTCCGGGTCCCCGAGGATCGTCGGCAGCGGGCCGCCGCCCATCGCCCCGCCGCCGATCGCGGCGTAGGAGATCAGGTTCTCTCCCATGCCGTAGAAGCCGAGCATCTCGGCCGCCTTGGCGGTGGCGTTGAGCAGGTCGTGGCCGGGGCCGCCGGTCGACTCGCCGAACCAGATCTCCTCGGCGGCCATGCCGCCGAACGACACCACGATGTCGCGGCGCATGTCCTCGCGCAGGTGGGTGTGGCGCTCCTCGATCGGCGTGCGGTAGACGACGCCGAGGACGTCGCGCCGCTTGATGATCGAGGCGATCTGGATCTGGTCGTCCAGCTCGAGGATGTAGCCGAGCACCGCGTGGCCGGCCTCGTGGAAGGCGGTCATCTGGCGGTCGCGGGCCGAGGTCTGGG
>WNGB01003980.1_pt1 | contig 22867 bp, 19 predicted proteins | sample 5400681 | NCBI WGS metagenome assembly WNGB01 (sample SAMN13153367, study PRJNA577476) | soil metagenome | isolation source: 115 cm soil or saprolite under grassland replicate 2 | place: USA:California | collected 2016-06-15
CGCGACCGACGGGCATGGGAACACGGGGACGGCAACGTTCCACGTGACGGTCGCCGACACCACGCCCCCCTCGCTCTTCGTTCCCGGACCAACGACCGTCTACGCAACAACGGAAACGGGAATTCCCGAGACCGAACAGGTGCTGCTCGCCTTCCGCGCCGTCGCCTCGGCGATGGACATCGTCGATCCACACCCGACCATCTCGGATGATCTCGGGTCGTTCGCGGAGGTCGGGACACACCGTGTCGCTTTCGTCGCACGCGATTCGAGCGGAAACGCTCAGGGCAAAGAGACGATGCTCACCGTCCTGCCGAAACCTCCCGCCGGCACGCCACAGCTCCCGATCCCACCGGCGGCAAAACCGCCCGTCGACGTGCCGAGACTGCAGGCCTTCCCCGGCGACGGCTTCATGCGACTGGTCTGGGGGGCCGTGCCCGGCGCTGCCCGCTACGTGCTCTACCGCTCCGAGAGCGGCGCGCGGAGGCTGGCGGCCGGAGGCCACGGGGACGTCGTCTACAGCGGAACTGCGACGACATACACGGATCGCGGGATCAAGAACGGGGTCGAATACCGCTACGTCCTCGCCACGCAAGACGCCGCCGGGAACGAGTCGGCCGGCGTCGCAATCGCGGCAGTGCCGCACCGGAATCTCCTGCGGACGCCGAAGGACGGCGCGAAGCTCAAGAAGGCACCGAAGTTCACCTGGCAGCGCAACGCCGAAGCGGCGTACTACAACCTGCAGCTCTTCCGGGGCGACGTGAAGATCCTGAGCGTCTGGCCTGTCCGCCCCTCGTTCGCCCTCAAGCGCAAGTGGAAATGGCAAGGCCACTCCTACAAGCTGAGCCGCGGCGTCTACCGCTGGTACGTCTGGCCCGGGTTTGGCGCGCGGGCCGACGTCGACTACGGCGAGCTGCTCGGCTCGAGCAGCTTCCAGATTCTCCGCTAGCCGCGGGCCATCCAGCCGAGCGTCGCGGTGAGGCTCACGATCGGCAGGAGGGCGAGCGGGAAGGCGACTGCCAGGGAGAGCATCAGTCGCCTCCCGCCCCGATGATCGTTCCGAGCGCGGCCAACAGGAGGAGGGCCAGGAAGATCAGTCCGATGAACAGTCGCTTCTTCATGTCCTGCAGTCTTGTCTGCAAGACGGGCGAAGTCGTTACGGTTTTCCCTACTTGCGGGTGCGGCGGACAGGTGAAAGCTCGACCTTTCCGTCGGTCTTCTCGATCTTCTCCACCAGGACCTCGATGCCGTCGCCCAGCCGGAACGTCCCGCCCCCGCGCCGCCCGACCATCGCCGTGCCGAGCTCGTTGAGCTCGAAGTAGTCCCCGGGCAGCCGTCGGGCCGGCAGAAAACCCTCGAATACCTCGGCGAAGCGGACGAACAGGCCCGAGCCGATCAGGCCGATGATCTCGCCCTCGTAGGGCTCCTCCCACCCCCGCTCGAAGAGCTCGTCGTCCAGCAGCCAGGCCAGGCAGAGCTCGTCCGCTAGGTACTCGACCTGTGCGGCCTCGCGTTCGCGCTCGGAGGTGTGGACGGCGAGCTCGTCGAGGTCGGCCGGGGCGGGCTCGTCCGCGAGGCCGAGCTCGTTCAGCAGGGCGCGGTGGACGACGAGATCGGGATAGCGACGGATCGGCGAGGTGAAGTGGCAATAGGCCGTGCTGGCGAGGCCGCTGTGGCCGAGGTTCTCGGGGTGGTAGCGGGCCTGCTTGAGCGAGCGCAGGACGAGCGCCGGGAAGGCCTCCCGGCCGCGGCCCGCGCGCGCGACGTAGTCCATCACCCGCTCGCTCGTGTGCGCGGCGACCTCCGCGCCGAGAGCGGGAGTCAGCTGCTGGGGAGCCGGAGGCGTGGGAACGCCGAGGTCGGACAGCTTCTTGAGCAGGAGCTCGATCGCCTGCGGATCCGGTCGCTCGTGCACGCGGTAGAGCGCCGCGCGGCGCCGCGACGAGAGCAGGCGCGCAACCGCCTCGTTCGCCGCGATCATCAGCTCCTCGACGAGGCGGTGGGAGGTCGGCTCGGATTCCTTCCACGCCCGCGCGACGCTGCCGTGGCCGTCGAACTCGAAGGCGATCTCCGGGCTCTCGATCCTGAGCGCGCCGCGCGCGAAGCGGCGTTCGCGAATCCCGGCAGTGAGGCGGTCGGTCAGCTCGAGCGCGGCCGCCACATCGGGTTCGGCCTCGCGCCGCTCCGCCTGCGCATACGTGAGCCGCGCGCGGCTGCGGATGACGGAGCGGTAGAAGCGCGGCTCGCCCCGCGGCGGCAGCTCGACGGTGACGCAGAGCCGGTCCTCGTGGGGCCGCAGGCTGCACCGGTCGTCCGCGAGCTGCGGCGGCAGCATCGGCGCCGCCAGGCCCGGCACGTAGGTCGTGAACGCCCGCTCCGAGGCCCCGTGGTCGAGCGGTGAGCCGGCGGCGAGGTAGGCGGAGACGTCCGCGATGTGCACCCACGCGCGAAAGCCGCCGTCGTCCTCCTGGACGGAGAGGGCGTCGTCGAAGTCCTTCGCCGTCTCGGGATCGATCGTGAAGGAGAGCAGGTCGCGCAGGTCGACACGCTCGGATCCGTTCTGCGTTGGCTCCGTGTACGGCTCGAACTCGGTCGTGCGCGCACCGGTGTGGACGAGGAGACCCTCCAAGACGACCTGGATGTCGTCCGCCTTGCCGAGGACGCGTTCGAGCTTCGCGCGACCCCGTCCGGTGCGGACCACGGCGAGATCACCCGGGCCGGCGTCGCCGAGGCCCTTGCGGTCCAGCACGAGCGGCACGCCCGGCACGAAATACGGCTCGCCGACGACGAGCTTGCCGCGCCTCTCGACCTGGACGACGGCTGTGTCGGTCAGACCTTGAGGAAGCGGCGGATCGTCAGCCCCGAGCCCGCGGCGCCGAGCAGCAGACCGGTGCCGACGAGGATGAGCGCGTTGAGGGAGAACCCGAGCGCGTTCACGTCGTCACCCGCGTTCAGCGGCCCCGTGTGCAGCAACGAGGGCAGCGCGATCTCCTTGCCGAGGATCAGCAGCACGACCGCGCCGGCCGCGCCCGCCACCCCGCAGAGCACGCCCTCGAGCATGAACGGGCCGCGCACGAACCAGTTGGTCGCGCCGACGAGCTTCATCACCTCGATCTCGCGCCGGCGCGAGAAGATCGAGAGCCGGATCGTGTTCGCGATCAGCAGCGTCGAGGCCAGGAGGAGCAAGACCACGGCGACGACGAAGAACGCCTCGATCACGTGAGCGAGCCGTAAGACCTGGTGCGTCGTCTTCTTGCCGTAGTCGACCTTGTCGATCCCGAGCGTCGGGTCGGCGCGGAAGAGCACCGCCACCTTCTCCACGTCGTCGCCCTTCTTCGGCACCACCGTGAGCGCGTTCGGGAACGGGTTCGTGAACAGCTGCCCGACCTCCTCGGGATGCTTCTGCCGCATCTGCGCGAGCGCCTCCTTCTTCGGCACGAAGTCGACGCGCTTCACCAGCGGGCTCGCCGACGCGATCCGGGCAACGTTGTTCATCTGGGTCGTGCTGGCCTCTCTCGCACAGGTGTCGTCCGTGCAGTAGTAGACGTGCACGACGAGCTGGCGCTTCACGTGGTCGCTCCAGGAGACCACCCACGAGCCGAAGGCGATGAAGAGGCCGAGCAGGAACATCCCGATCAGCACGGTCACCGTCGCGGCGAGCGTCGTCGACACGTTCGCGCCTAGGGAGCGCAGCGATTCCGCGACGATGAGCTTGAAGCGCTCCATCCCTACGACTCGTAGCCGCCGCGGCGCTCGTCGCGGGCGAGCCGTCCGTCCTCGAGCGCGATCACGCGGCGGCGCATCTTGTCGACCATCTCGCGGTCGTGCGTGACCATCAGGATCGTGGTGCCCGCACGGTTGATGCGGTAGAGCAGCTGCATGATCCCGATGGACGTGTCGGGGTCGAGGTTCCCGGTCGGCTCGTCGCAGACGAGCAACGGCGGGTGGTTCACGAACGCGCGCGCGATCGAGACGCGCTGCTGCTCCCCGCCGGAGAGCTCGTCGGGCAGCGAGTTCATCTTGTGTGCGAGCCCGACCATGTTCATGACCTCCGGCACCTTGCGCCGGATCGACACGGCGCTCTCACCCTGCACCTTGAGCGCATAGGCGACGTTCTCGGAGGCCGTGCGCGTCGGGAGCAGCTTGAAGTCCTGGAAGACGCAGCCGACGTTGCGGCGCAGCAGGGGCACCTTCGAGCGGCGCAGTCGGGTGAGGTCGCGGCCGCCGACGACGATCCGCCCGCGGGTCGGCTCGAGCTCCTTCAGCAGCAGCCGGACGATCGTCGACTTCCCTGAGCCCGAGGCGCCGACGACGAAGACGAACTCGCCCTTCTCGATCACGAAGGAGACGTCCCGGAGCGCGGTCACGTCCGGCTCGTAGATCTTCGTTACCGACTCGAACACGATCATCGTGCCCGGCCCGGCGACGGGCGGCTCGGCAGGCTGCGGCTCGGCGAGCGTCGCCGTGGGGGTCTCCTCTGTCTGAAGGGTTACGTCCGACACCGGATCCTTAGGCGCGGCGCGGTCAGGGCGCGCACCGGGCTGGAATTCCGGCCAGTCTAGCTGAAGGGGTTCCGGCCTCTTCCTTCGGAATTCCAGCGGATAGGTGGGTCATTTCCGACGGACGAACAGGCAAAGCCTGTTCGTCCTGAGGTCGGCGCCGCGAGCGGCGCCTAGACGACCTTTCCCGCTGCTCTTGCCAGCAAATAGGCGTGGATGAAGCCGTCCAGGTCGCCGTCGAGGACGCCCTGTGCGTTTCCGACTTCAAAGTCGGTGCGGTGGTCCTTGACGAGCTGGTATGGGTGCAGGACATAGCTGCGGATCGGGTTGCCGCCGAAGCCCATGCTGACGACGCCTCGTTCCTTCGCGAGCTCCTGCTCCCGTTCCTCCTCGGCCAGCTCGGCGAGGCGGGATTTGAGGATCCGCAATGCGGTCTGCTTGTTGGCGGCCTGCGAGCGCTCGTTCTGGCACTGCACGACCACGCCGGTCGGCAGGTGGGTGATGCGAACCGCGGAGTCGGTCTTGTTGACGTGCTGGCCGCCGGCGCCCTGCGCGCGGTAGGTGTCGATGCGCAGGTCGTTCTCGTCGATCTCGACGGCGCCGTCCTGCGAGAGCAGCGGGCTCGGGATTACCTGCGCGAAGGACGTATGTCGGCGGTGTGCCTGGTCGAACGGGCTCAGGCGCACGAGCCGGTGCTTCCCGCGCTCGGCCCGGAGGATCCCGTACGCGTTCTCGCCCTCGACGGTGAACGTCGCCGACTTGAGGCCGGCCTCCTCCCCCGGGCTCGCCTCGACCATCTCCGTCTTGAAGCGGCGATGCTGCGCCCAGCGTTCGTACATGCGCAGCAGCATCTCGGTGAAGTCCTGCGCGTCGGTGCCGCCCACGTCGGACTGCAGGGTCACAACCGCGTCCCCGGCGTCGTACTCGCCGGAGAAGAGCGCCTCTTCCTCGAGCCGGTCGAGCTCCTGCTTCAGCGGGGCGATCGAGTCGGCGATCTCCGCCTCCATGCCGCCGTCCATCGAGTAGAGCTCGCGCGCGTCCTCGTACTCGCGGATGAGCAGTTCGTAGCGCTCGAGCTTGCGCTGGACGCGCGAATGTTCCGTGGAGATCTGCGCCGCGCGCTCCTGGTCGTCCCAGAAGCCGGGCTCCCCCATCTGCTGCTCTAGCTCTGTGCGGCGGGCAGCGAGCGCATCCGGGTCAAAGGTAATCACGGACCCACGCGAGGCGGGATCCGATCTCCTCGAGCTGCGCTTCCAGCGGTTGTGCGTGTTCGTCGGCCACCGGGCGATGGTAGCGGGCCGGGCCCGGTGGGCCCGGCCGCGCCATGAGTCAGCCGCCCTTGACGACGACCGTTTCCTCCATCCAGGGATGGATCACGCACATGAAGAGGTGCGTGCCCGGGGTCAGGAGGCTTGATCCGATCGTCGTGGTGCCGCCCGCCGGCACGAAGTTGAACGGCGGGAAGAAGAACGTCGGCGGAGTCGGCGTCCCGAACAGGATCTCGTTCAGCGGTGGGACGATCCCGCCGCCGCCGAATTGCGTAACGGGCGTCAGCGTGTGGGTTTCGCCGCCCTGGTTGACGATCCGCAGCGAGCTGCCCGCATCGATCGTGACCTGGCCGGGCGAGAAGTGCCACGCCCCCGCGAACTTATGGTCCACGAGCTGCCCGATGAAGTCGCCGAACGTCGTGCCGCCGTCACCGACACACGTAGGTGGGTCGCCCGGCACCGCCAGGTTGAAGGACACCGGCTCGCAGTCGTCCTTCATCCGGATCGTCCCGGGATCCGCCCACGCCCAGGTAGGTAGGAGTAAAGCGACGACAACCGCCGCCACTCCTCCGGAGAGCTTTCTCACAACACTCCTCTCTCTGCCCCAGTCAGAGATCGTCAGGTGTGCAAGCAACGGAGAATCCCGCGCCGGCGACAGGAAGTCAAGCGTGGCAGAACCGCGTGGGCTGGAGACCGGTCAGCACCTCGACGCTGCGATGCAGGTTCACCTTGAAGTCCAGGTCGATCAGGCCCGGACGGAAGGCGGTGAGGCTGGTCATGCCGTTTAGAGTACGAGCGACGCAGCCGTCAAGGGTGCGCCAGTAAGGCGAGAAGCGCACGGCGATCGTGTACCGGCCCGCCGCCCCGACTCGTAGGAACAGCCTTGTCGGGAGCATCCGCACGACGCGTGCCGGCGCGGGACCCGTGATGAGCGGCCTCGGCGACTCGAGCTCGAAGACCGTGAGATGCGTGGAACGCAGGACCGGCCGCAGACCCGGCACGCCGCGGCGGAGTAGCGCCGCCTCCAAGCGCGAGCTGTAGTCGGGCGGCGCATCGCTCAGGACGACGTAGCGCACGGCGAGCGACCGCAGCCACCGGCGGTACGCGGCAGGGCCCGGGCGGTCGTACAGGAGCTCGTTGGTCGGAAAGTCGTTCTGCCGGTACCAGCCGCGCACGATCGGGATGCCCTCCTCGGGGAAATACGCCGCGGGCCAGTGCTCGAGCGTGTCGACGACCTCCACCCGGTAATCCGGAGTCAGGTGGCCGTGCAGGTAGCGCATCGCCGGCTGCCAGTAGGACGCGGTCGACGCGGGATCGGCGGCCGCATGCTGAAAGTTGGCGAGCAGCGGTGGCACGTTCCACGCGGCCGCCACTGCGAGCAGCGGCAACGCCTGTCGCAGCGGCCTCCACGCGGCCACCGAGACGGAGAGAACGGCAAGCGGCAGCGCCGCGTAGCGCAGGCGCTCGATGTTCGAGCCGAGGGCCGTCGGCACGGCGAACGTGAGCAGGCAGGCCCCGAGGTACACGACGTACACGGCGCTCAGCGGCCCGCGGGCGCGCCGGCTCATGAGCGCTCCGAGCCCGCAAAAGGCGACCGCCGGGACGAGATCGGCAGCGTGGAACGGAAAGCGCGCCCCGTCCGGGAAGAGACGGACGGTCAGCAGCTCTGCGAGGGCCCCGCCGCCGACCGCGACAGCGGGAAAGACGAAGCGACGCCACGACCGCCGCCGCGCAACGACGACGCCGGCCAGCACGACGACGAGCAGGGCGAACGCGAGCGGGCTGGCCGCGAGCGTCAGGACGACGAGCAGCACGAAGAGCGCTCGCAGCCTCCGCTGCAAAGCCGACAGAGCTAGCAGCGCCAGCGCCGCGCCGAGCGCGAACGGGAACGCGGCGGACAGGACCGTTCCGGCCCAGACGACCGCGAAGGTGCGGCTCGACCAGCGCGCCGCGGGTCCCCACTCGCGGCCGACGACGAGCGCGAACCCGAGCGCGGCCGCGGCGATCGACGCGAGGGCGAGCACCTTGATCCCGAGAAGCGCCGACAGCGGGTAGTAGAGGACGCTGTAGGTGACGAACGAGTAGCGCCCGGCGTACCAGAAGTTGTTCCAGAGCACGAAGCCGTGCTTGATGAAGAAGGCGCGCTGGTAGAGGTGCGCGGCGAGATCGTTACCGGGCGGCCCGAGCCAGAGCAGGACGGCGGCCAGGGACGCGGCCGCTCCCGCTGCAAGCATCGCCTCGCGGTAGAGCGACCCCGGCCGGTAGCCGGTCATATTCACGATCTATAGCAAACTAGCTATTAAATAGCCAGTTTGCTATGCCCCGTGGCACTTCTTGAACTTCTTGCCGCTCCCGCACCAGCAGGGATCGTTGCGGCCGATGTTCTCCTTCTCGGACTTGACGATCGGGCGCGGCGCGCCGGCGGTTGTCGTGGCGCCTCCGGTCATGGCCATCGTGGCCGTCGCCGTCGTCGTGCTGCCGCCCGCAGCCGCGATCGCCTCGGCACCTGCCAGCGACTCGTGCTCGTACTGAAGCCCGCCGCCGTTGACGGCTGCTGCCTGCTGGGCGCGCTGCAGCTCGTCGGCCTCCTCCGGCGCGAGCTGCGCGTGGAACAGCGTCAGCACGACCTCCTCGTGGATCGCCGCGCCGAGCTCCGTGAACATGATGTGGCCTTCGTGCTGGTACTCGACGAGCGGGTCCTTCTGCGCCATCGCGCGCAGGTGGACGCCCTCGCGCATGTAGTCCATCCCGTCGAGGTGCTCGCGCCAGCGCTGATCGACGACCTGGAGGATCACGAACCGCTCCAGCTCGCGCATCAGCTCCGGCGTCAGGTCCTCCTCCTTCGCCTCGTACGCGTCGCGTGCGTCGACCTGGAAGTCCTCGATCAGCGAATCGCGCGAGATCTCTCTAAGTTCCTCGCGTAGCTCGTCGACGGTGATCTCCGTGTCGTAGAGCAGCGCCATCTGCTTGACGAGAGCTTCGAGGTCCCACTCCTCCGCGTACTCCTCCTCGGTGAAGTTCGCGACTGTGCGCTCGACGACCTCGTCGATCCACGCGAGGACCTCCTCCTTCATGTCCTCGCCTTCGAGCACGGCGCGGCGCTGTTCGTAGATGACCATGCGCTGCCGGTTCATGACGTCGTCGTACTTGAGGACGTTCTTGCGGGCGACGAAGTTCTGCTCCTCGACCTTCTTCTGCGCCCCTTCGATCTGGTTGGAGAGGATCTTCGCCTCCATGGGCTGGTCGTCCGGGATCTTGAAGCGGTTCATGATGTTCTTGATCCGGTCGCCCGCGAACAGGCGCACGAGGTCGTCGTCGCCCGATAAGTAGAAGCGCGATTCGCCGGGGTCGCCCTGGCGACCTGAGCGGCCGCGGAGCTGGTTGTCGATGCGGCGAGCCTCGTGCCGTTCGGTGCCGAGCACGTAGAGCCCGCCGGCCTCGACGACGCCGTCGCCGAGCTTGATGTCGACGCCGCGGCCGGCCATGTTCGTCGCGATCGTGACCGCGCCCCTCCGGCCCGCGTCCTTGATGATCTCTGCCTCGCGCGCGTGCTCCTTCGCGTTGAGGACGTTGTGCGGGATCCCCTGCCGCGTCAGCAGCTCGCTCAGGTACTCGGAGGTCTCGACGGCGATCGTGCCGACGAGGACCGGCTGTCCCTTCTCGTGCCGCTCCTTGATGTCGTGGATGACGGCTTGGAACTTCCCTTCCTTCGACTTGAAGATCAGGTCATTGCCGTCGTCGCGAGCCACGGGCACGTTCGTCGGGATCTCGACGACGTGCAGGTTGTAGATCTCGACGAACTCCTTCTCCTCGGTCTTCGCCGTGCCGGTCATGCCGGCGAGCTTGTCGTAGAGGCGGAAGTAGTTCTGGAGCGTGATCGTCGCGAGCGTGACGTTCTCCTCCTGGATCTTCACGCCCTCCTTGGCCTCGATCGCCTGGTGCAGGCCCTCCGACCAGCGGCGCCCTTCCATGATCCGGCCGGTGAACTCGTCGACGATCTTGACCTCGCCGTCCTGGATGACGTAGTCGACGTCGCGCTTGTAGAGCGACTCCGCCTTCAGCGCTTGGATCAGGTGGTTGACGAGCTGCGAGTTGCGCGGGTCGTACAGGCTCTCGATCCGCAGCGCGCGCTCGACCGCGTCGATCGAGGCCTGGCCCGGCGCGACCGTCTTGTGCTTCTCGTCGTACTCGTAGTCCGCGTCGGGGTTGCCGCCCTTGAGCAGCGGGTCGTGCGGGACGGCGGTGAGCCCGCGCGCGATGCGCGCGAAGTCGTAGTAGATCTGCGCCGCCGTCTCCGGCTCGCCGGAGATGATCAGCGGCGTACGCGCCTCGTCGACCAGGATCGAGTCGACCTCGTCGACGATCCCGTACGTGTGGCTGCGCTGCACGACACCGTCGAGGCTGACGGCCATGTTGTCGCGCAGGTAGTCGAAGCCGAACTCGGAGTTCGTGCCGTAGGTGATGTCGGCGTCGTAGGCGGCCTTGCGCTCGGCGAACGGCATCATGTTCTCGATGTACGCGACGGTCATGCCGAGGCGCTCGAACACGCCCCGGTTCCATTCGGCGTCGCGCTGGGCGAGGTAGTCGTTCACCGTGATCAGGTGAACGCCCTTGCCCTCGAGCGCGTTCAGGTAGAGCGCGAGGCTCGCGACGAACGTCTTGCCCTCGCCCGTCTTCATCTCGGCGACGTCGCCCTCGTGGAGGACGATCCCGCCCATCAGCTGGACGTCGAACATCCGCTGGTCGGACTCGCGTAGGCGCGCCTCGCGGACGGCCGCGAAGGCCTCGAAGAGGAGCTCCTCGAGGGACTCGCCCTGCTCGAGCCGCTCCCGGAACTCGACCGTCTTGTTGCGGAGCTCCTCGTCCGAGAGGGCGCGGTAATCGGGCTCCAGGGACGTGATGTAGGCCGCCTGGTCGGCGAGCCGCTTCATCCGGCGGCCCTCGCCGACGCGCAGGAACTTCTCGAGGGAGCCGAGCTGCTGAGCCATTGGGCCTAGGGTACCGACCTGCCGCTAGAGCGGATCAACACGAACTTCCCAGAGGGTGCCGTCGAGGCGCGCCGCCCGAATCACCGCATCTCCCTGGGCCAGCTGCTCCAGCTCCGGGAGCGTCCCGAAGGCTCGGTTGCCGTCCACGACCAGCGTCCGCTCCTCGCCGCGGAGGGCCAGCTCCACCTCGTCGCCGCCGGGCTCGGGAAGCTCGACGACACGCAAGCCATGCGCCGCGACTGCCCATTGGGTCTCGCCGCGACGGACCGCGATCGCGCGATAGGGATGCTTGACGTCCTGCTCGATCGCATCGGCGAGTGGGGTGAGGTCGCCGTCACCCTCCTCGATGAGGAGTGAGCCGTCCGGGAGGCCGACGAAGCGGGCGGACGAGCCCTCGACATCCGGCGCGTCCGTCGTCACGACGGCGTCGTACTGCCGCTCGCGTGGAACGCCGTGAATTCCGGTTTCGCCGATCACGCCCGTGAAAAGCGGGCGAGTCGGCGGCTCCACGAGGCCGCCTTCCTCGGCGAGCCGCTCGTGTAGCGGCTTGCGCCGGAACAGTCCCACTAACCCGACGGCTCGATCAGGCCGTAGCCGCCGTCCTTGCGCCGGTAGATGACGTTGACGTCCCCGGACTCGTCGCTGCGAAAGACGAAGAAGTCGTGGCCGACGAGCTCGAGCTGCAGCACCGCCTCCTCGGCGCTCATCGGTTTGACCGGGAACTGCTTCGTCTTGACGATCTGCGGGCCAGTCTCCTCGTCGGGGATGCTCATCGAACCTCCGGGCGGACTTCCGTTTCCACGCACCTGCCTGCGGCTGCGCTTGGCGCGGTAGTGCTCGACCTGGCGCAGCAGCTTGTCGGTCAACTGGTCGATCGATGCCTTCATGTCGGTCGACGCCTCGCGTGCGCGCAGCGTCGGCCCTTTCGTCCAGATTGTCGCCTCGGCGACCTGGTTAGCTGCGATGGACGGGTTCTTCTCGACGCAGAGCTCGAGCTCGACCTGCGTCAGCGCATGCAGCTGACGATCCAGCTTGCTCAACTTTTCCTCGGCGTATTGGCGAATCGAATCGCTGACCTCGACGTTCTTGCCCTTCACCTGAAGTCGCATCGCGTCTCCTCGTGAGCCAGTGATCTGACCTTAGCTCATGCGAATCGTCCGAGCGAATGTCACGATTTCCACCCGCCGGGCCCCTTCCTTTCGGAGCTTCGAGGCGGCGGCGTTTGCCGTGGAACCGGTCGTGTAGACGTCGTCGACGAGCGCTACCGAGACAGGCACGGACCGAACCGCCTGGAACGCTGTCGCGACGTTTCGGCGTCTTTCCAGCCGGGTCAGCTCACGCTGCCGCGGCGAGCCACGGCTGCGCACGAGCAGCGGCTCCAACCCAAGCCCCCAGGCAGAGGCGAGCTCCACGGCAAGCCTCTCGGCCGCATGGTGACCGCGCCGCAACCGGCGGTCCGGGTCAGCGGGGACGAACGCGAGACACGAGACATTCGGCTGGGGAACCGTCTCGACCACGATCTCGGCCGCCCAGGCGGCGAGCCTGCGGAGCCCGCGTTCCTTCCAGGCGCTGACGATCCTGCGCACCCGCTCGTCGTACTCGACCGCCGCACGCGCTCGAGCGAAGGCAAGGCGGCGGCCGGCGCATTCGAGGCAGCGGCGGACGGGCCACGCAGTCGGGGCGCCGCAGCGTTCACATGCTGGCGGACCGATGCGCCGGAGGCCCGATCGGCACTCCACGCATACCTGCCCGCCGGGGACGGCACAGACGAGACAACGCTGCGGAAGCAGGAGATCGAGCACATCTCCACGCTACGCGGACAGGTGTGCCCTGTCTGTGTCAGTTATGTGCCGTCAGTCGCACACATGAAGCGGGACGTAGCGTCGATGACGGCCGTCCGCGTCGACGAGATGAAGGCCGTCTTCCGTCATGAAGGCAAGCCTGCGACCGTCGGGCGACCACGACGGATCCGAGACCCGTGCGGACTTCGGCCAACGGATCAGATGGCCACGACGCCCGCTTCGGTCGACCACGAAGAGCTTGTCGACGCCCGGATAGGCAAGGCGCCGGCCGTTCGCCGACCAGATCGGCTTCGAGACCTCGACGGCCCGCGGCAGCACGCGCCAGCGCCGTCGGGTGGCGAAATCGTAGAGCTCACGTCCGAAGGCGTACGTCCGTCCGTGCGGCGACCAGACCCAATCCTTCGGTCGACCGGGCATGCGCCTGACGTTGCGGCCGTTCGGCCGCATCACGTAACCGCTGCTCCACGTCTTGCCTCTACGCCGGACAAAAGCGAGCAGTGTTCCGTCCCCCGACCAGTCTGTGAAAGCCCCTCTCGTGAGTCGATGGCGCTTCGTGGCATTCGGGCGTTCCACGTAGACGTAGCCATCGTGTCCGTAGGCGACCAGGTCACCCTTCGGTGACCAGGTGAGCCCGCTCGAGGAGAACAGGCCGATCTCGTATCGCCGGCCATCGCGCAAATCGAGCACCGCCGGGCCGCTCGGAGAGTTCGTCGGATCGTACTCATAGACGGCGAGTCGCTCGGAGTCTGGAGCCCACGATGTCGGCTCCGCGGCGATCGTCGAAGGAAATGTGATCTCTCCCGAACGGGTCGCGATCAACACGTTCAGGTCCTCAGTGTGCGAACTCGGGGTGGAGAGAGTGAGCGCCAGCAGATTGCCGTCGGATGACCAGATTTCCGGAGGGCCCTCCGTGACTCCGTTCCACGAATTCGGTGCATCGCGGGCGGGGGCAATCCGACGAAGATCGGAACCGTCTGGCCGAACAACGAACAGAACGACTTGGGGAGCAACCTGGCCGCTGGCTGCACACTCCGAGCGCTCGTCGATCGTCGTCCAGAAGGCAATCTCGTTTCGGGTCGGGGACCAGACGGCGTTCCCGAACTCGATGCCGATGGGAACGTCGGAGGTAAACCCGACCGCGATCGCCGCAAGGGGGACCGCTACGAAGGCGAGTATTCCGCGCGTTCCGGCAAATCCACGCGACGGCGCATGCGGTTGTCCGCTTCCAGCAGCTGTTGCGCGTCGCCGATGTCGTACCACTCCCCGGGGAAACGGTAGGCGTACACGGGCGCGCGAGTGTGCAGCCACGCAACGAAGTTACCTGGTTGATCGGGCGGATTCCCTTCCCTTAGATACGTGGAGACCAGCGCTGCGTGCTCGCGCCGATAGAGGTACGTCGCGGTCGCGCAGAGCGTCGTCGGTGGATCCTCAGGCTTCTCGACGAAGTTCGTAATGCGGTTGTCCTCACCCACGTCGACGATGCCGTACTTCTTCGCGAGCTCCGGATCGCCGACGTCGTGGACGGCGACGCAGCTCCCGTCCTTCACGCGCCAGTACGCCTCGTAGTCGGCGAGGGAGTAGTCGAAGAGGTTGTCGCTCGCGATCGCGAGCAGGTCGTCGTCGAGGTCGACGAAAGCAATGTCGCCGATCGCGCCGAGCCGGTCCTCGTTCGAGGTCGTGCCGTCGTTGTGGACTCGAACGTCCTTCCCCTGGGCCCAGCGCTCGAAGTCCGCCGCGAAGCGCGCATTCGTCACGAGGTGGATCTCGTCCGCACTCGTCTCGGTGATCCGATCGAGGATCCAATCGACCATGGGCCGCCCGCCGACCGGCAGCAACGGCTTCGGGATCGTGTCGGTCAGCGGCCGCAGTCGCGTGGCATAGCCCGCGGCGAGGATCAGCGCCTTCATACGAGCGCGACGGGCGACTGCACGCCGTGCTCGGTCACGATCGCCGTGATCAGCTCCGCGGGCGTGACGTCGAACGCGGGATTCCGCGCCGGGAAGCGGGACGTCAGCTCCTCGGGCGCGCGGTATTCGATCGGAATCGAGGCGCCGTCCGGTGTCCCGGGATCGATCGTCGAGGTCGGCGCGACGACGTAGAACGGGATGCCGTGGTGCGCGGCGAGGACGGCGAGTGAGTACGTCCCGATCTTGTTCGCGGTGTCGCCGTTCGCCGCGATGCGGTCGGCGCCCGTGACAACGCAGTCGACCTCGCCCGCGGCCATCAGCGAGGCGGCGGCGGAGTCCGCGATGACCGAATGCGGGATCCCGGCCGCCTCGAGCTCCCAGGCCGTGAGCCGCGAGCCCTGCAGCAGCGGCCGCGTCTCGTCGACCCACACGTGTGCGAGCAGTTCGCGTTCCCACGCGGCGCGCAGCGCGCCGACCGCGCTGCCGTACCCACCGGTGGCAAGACCGCCCGCGTTGCAGTGCGTCAGCGCCCGTGTGCCGGGCCCGAACAGCTCCGCGGCGTGCGCCGCCATCGCGCGGCAGTGCTCCACTTCCTCCTCGTGCAGGCGGCGCGCCCGCTCCGGGGTCGGATCGTCACGCAGCTCGGCCAGCGCCCACGCCAGGTTCACCGCCGTCGGGCGCGAGGAGGCGAGCGCCGCCGCCGCTTCGTCGAGGTCGTCACCGCGAGCGGCTGCGAGCGCGAGACCGTACGCCGCCGCGACGCCGATCGCGGGCGCGCCCCGGATCGCGAGCTCGCGAATGGCCGCCACCAGCTCGGCGACCGTCCGGCACTCGAGCTCGACCTCCTCGTCCGGCAGACGGCGCTGGTCGAGGAGGACGACCTTCGGGCCGTCCTCCTCGTACCGAACGATGTCGAACGGCTCTAGGTTCCTTCGTCCCACGAGGCCAGGTACTTCGCCTGCTCCTCGGTGAGCATGTCGACCTCGACGCCCATGGTCTCCAGCTTCAGGCGCGCGATCTCCTTGTCGATCTCGGCCGGCACCGGGTACACCTTGCGCTCGAGCTCGGCCGCGTGCTGGATCGCGTACTCGGCCGAGAGCGCCTGGTTCGCGAAGGACATGTCCATCACGAGTGCGGGGTGCCCTTCCGCCGAGGCGAGGTTGATCAGGCGGCCGTCGCCGAGCAGGTAGAGCCGGCGGCCGTCCGCGAGCGTGTACTCGTCTACGAACGCGCGTGCCTCACGCGTCTCGGACGCGAGCGCCTTCAGCGCCGGAATGTCGATCTCGACGTTGAAGTGACCCGTGTTCGCGAGGATTGCGCCATCCTTCATCTGCTCCATGTGCTCGCGGCGGACGACGGACTTGTCGCCGGTCGCAGTGCAGAAGATGTCACCAATCTTCGCAGCCGCAGACATCGGCAACACCTCGTAGCCGTCCATGACGGCCTCGAGCGCCCGGACCGGATCGGTCTCGGTGACGATCACGTGCGACCCCATCCCCTTCGCACGCAGCGCGACGCCGCGTCCGACCCAGCCGTACCCCGAGATGACGAACTTCTTGCCGGCGAGGAGGACGTTCGTCGCGCGAATGATCCCGTCGATCGTCGACTGGCCCGTGCCGTAGCGGTTGTCGAACAGGTGCTTCGTCTGCGCGTCGTTGACCGCGATCACCGGGAAGCCGAGCGCGCCGTCACGCTCGAGCGCCTTCAGGCGGATGACACCCGTGGTCGTCTCCTCCGTGCCGGCGATGATGTCGCCCAGCTGCTCGCGCCGCGCGGAGTGCAAGACGCCGATCACGTCGGCGCCGTCGTCCATCGTCAGCTGCGGCTTGTGGTCGACCGCCGCCTCGATGTGCGAATAGTAGGTGTCGTTGTCCTCGCCCTTGATCGCGAACACGGAGATGTCGTACTCGTCGACGAGCGCCGCCGCGACATCGTCCTGCGTCGAGAGTGGGTTCGACGCGCAGAGGACGACGTCGGCGCCGCCGGCCTTCAGCGTGCGTGCGAGGTTCGCGGTCTCCGTCGTCACGTGCAGGCACGCCGAGATGCGGTAGCCGGCCAGCGGTTGCTCGCTGTCGAAACGCTCGCGGATCGCGGCGAGCACCGGCATCTGCCGGTCGGCCCACTCGATCCTGCGAAGGCCCTCGGGCGCGAGGGAGAGATCCTTGACGTCGTGCCGTTTCGTCGTAGCCATCAAGTCCTTTCGGTTTAGGCGACGAGCAAACGCTCGTGCTTTCGTTGCTCCCAATCGAGAGCGGAGACCTCGGTGCCTGCGAGCCAGGTGTCGACCGCCCCGCGAAGATCCGGCTCGCGGCGGAGCCTGGCGGCAAACGCCATGTCCGTGAGCTCGACCTTGAAGTGGTGCCTGAGGCGCCGCAGGGAACGCAGCTGGTTGAGCTCGAGCAGGCCGTAGGCCCGGTACCCGGCCGGCGTGCGGCGCGGGACGACGAGGCCCGTACGCTCGAGGTAGCGGAGCATGCGCGGCGACCAGCCTGTCCGAGTAGCCGCCTCCCCCACGGTTGTTCCGTCGATCACGGCCGCAACCTTAACACAAGCCTGTCAAGGTCGTCCTCGGAGACGCCGGCACCCACCAGGAAAGCCCGCGCGCCTCCATAGCGGGCATCGACCTCCTCCAAGACGGCGACCATCGTCCGGCCTGCGGGAGCCGTCACCCGGCGGCGCCGCGCGAGCTCCTCCTGCGTGTCCGCCTCGGCGTACCACTCTTCGAGGAAGGGCGCCCAGCTCTCCTCGCTCCGTACGTGGTCGGCGAGGATCGCCTCGCGGTGGACGCCCGCCAGGTCGAGCGCTAGCGCGACTACGAGACCGGTCCGGTCCCGCCCGCCCTGGCAGTGGACGACGACCGGCTTCTCCGCCCTCGATAGCAGCGCCACCGCGCGCGCGAACCGTGGCCGGAACCGTTCCAAGAGGCCGAGGTAGCCGGCGCGGACCGAGGACCAATCGAGGTTCGACGGCGCTAGGGGCACGTGAGCGACGGGGATCGGCGCGTCGACCTGAGGGTCGGCGGCCAGCTCATCGGCGGCCCGCAGGTCGATCGCGGAGCCGATCCCGTAAGCGAGCAGCGCCTGCCACCCGCGCTCCGTCAGGCCACGGATCGAGTCCGCTCGCACGACGACCCCAAACTGCGTCTCCCCTCCGTCTTCCAGCGGCAGACCGCCGAGATCCCGAACGTTGACGCAGCCGTCCCAGACGAGGACGCGGTCGCGGATCAAGGGGCCGAGGTGCCCTCCCGGCCGTAGCGGTCCTCGAGCCGGACGACGTCGCCGAGCTGCGGCGTCGAGACCTCCAGGATGGTCGTGTCCTCGATAGCCGTGACGCGGTGAACGGTCCCGGGGCGGAAGCGGAAGGTCGCGCCGGCGCCGACGACCTCCTCCTCCAGCATCGCGCCACCGGCCGAGCCGAGCTCGAGCTTGACTCGCCCAGTCTGGATGAGCCACGACTCGTCCTTGACGCGGTGGAACTGCAGGCTGAGGGACTCCCCCGCCTCGACGAACAGCACTTTGCCCACGTACTGCTCCGACTCCGCCCAGATCAGCTCGTGACCCCAGGGCTTCTCGACCTTGCGCGGCTCGAACGCCCAGGCATCGAGTCCTTCGAAGTTCGGCGAGTCGACGCTCACCGGGCGACTTTACGCCGCTCTGCTGCTAGCTGGGTGAACCTCCCGGTTCCCCCAGACCCCCTCCACCGGTCCGCTGCGCGGACGGAGCGCTTCGCGCTCTCCTGGCGAGCGTCGGGCGGAGCTCGGGGTGGGCTGCGTAGTGCTCCTCGGCCAGCTGCAAGTCCTTCGGGGTGTTGACGGTGATCCAGAGGCCCTCGTGGCGGAAGCCGAAGAGCTTGCCCTCCTCCGCGAGCTCCGGGAACGTCGACTGCTCGTGGTCGCCGCGCTCGGGGAGGCGCTCGATCACCTCCTCGTCCAGCACGTAGATCCCGGCGTTGACCCAGTGCGGCAGCCGCGGCGCCTCGCGGAAGCCGCTGACGCGGTCACCCTCGGCGAGCTCGACGACGCCGAACTGGGACTTCAAAGGCGCGACGACGATCGTCGCTGCGCCGCCGTTCTCCTCGTGCGCCTCGAGGAAGGCACGGAGGTCGACATCGTGGAGCTCGTCGCCGTTGAAGGCGTACAGCGGGCCCGACTCCTCGCGGTGCTGTGCGGCCAGGCGCAGGCCTCCCCCGCGCCCGAGCGGCTCGGCCTCCGCGACCGCGACGATCTCGGCGCCGAGGCCGGCGAGCTTCGCCTCGAACAGCGCCGCCGTCCCCGCGGCGCAGCTGACGATCACGCGGTCGACGCCCGCGCGCACGAGCTGCGACACCTGGTACTCCGCGAGCGGGTGACCTGCGATCGGGACAAGTGCTTTCGGGTGACCGCGCGCAGCGTCGCCGAGACGCGTCGCCTGCCCGCCCGCGAGGATGATTGCTTCCACTAGCCGGTTACGGGCTCAGGTGTCTCAGGGAGCCCCTCGAACGCGGAGCTCTGACGACCGATGCCCTCGTATGCGAACCCGGCGCGGCGCGCCTCGTCCGGATCGAGCAGGTTTCGCCCGTCGATGATCAGCGGCCGGGACATCGCATCGTGCACCTCCGCTGACGCGAGCCCGCGCAGCTCGTTCCACTCGGTCACGATCACGGCTGCGTCCGCGCCGCTGACTGCTTCGAGCACGCTGTCGCACAGGACCGCGCCCTTCATCAGCTCGCCGGGTTGCGCGACGGGATCCCACGCGCGCACCTCGGCGCCCTCGGCGAGGAGACGCGAGGCGAGCACGAGCGAGGGCGCCTCGCGCATGTCGTCCGTGCCGGCCTTGAAGGCGAGCCCGAGCAGCGCCACCTTCTTCCCGCGCAGCCGGCCGAGATGCTTCTGCAGCTTCTGGATCACGCGCCGTTTCTGCAGCTCGTTCACCTCGATCACCGCAGCGAGGAGCTGGAAGTGGTAGCCGGAGTTCGACGCCAGCTGCTTCAGTGCGAGCGAGTCCTTCGGGAAACAGGAACCGCCGTAGCCAATGCCGGCGCGCAGGAAGTGCGGGCCGAGCCGGTGGTCGAGGCCGATGCCCTGCGCCACCTCGACGACGTCCGCACCGACCGCCTCGCAGACGTTGGCGATCTCGTTGATGAACGAGATGCGCGTCATCAGGAACGCGTTCGCCGCGAGCTTGATCATCTCGGCGGAGGCGACGTCGGTGCGCACGACGGGGGCCTCGATGCCGCCGTACAGCGCTTCGACCGCGGCGCCGTCCTCCTCGGCGAAGGCGCCGATCACGATCCGGTCCGGATTGAGGAAATCGCGCACCGCGTGGCCTTCGGAGAGAAACTCCGGGTTCGAGACGTAGCCGACGTTCGTCAGGCCGCGTGCCTCCAGCGCGGCGCGCACCTTCTCGCCGGTCCCGACCGGCACGGTCGACTTCATCACGAGGATGTGATGCTGCTCGGTGCGCGGGAGATCGTCGAGCGCCGTCCAGACGAACGAGAGGTCGGCGTCGCCGGAATAGGTCGGAGGCGTCTGCACGCAGATGAAGAGCGCGTCGGCCCCTGCGAGGTCGTCGGCGTCGAGCGTGTACCGGATCCGCTCACGGTTCCGCGCCAGCACGTCCGGCAGATCCGGCTCGTGGAACGGCAGCCGGCCCGACTGCAGCGCCGCGATCCGGTCGGGCACGACGTCGCGCACGATCACCTCGTGCCCGAGCTCGGCGAAGCACCCGCCCGTGACGAGCCCGACCCAGCCGGCGCCGAAGACGCCGATCGTCCGCGATTCCGCCATGCCGACCGGGAAGCCTACTTGGGGAGTGGTTGCAGCCCGCGCGCGATCGCGAGCATCGTCTCGTTCGACAGCGAGTCGAGGATCGTGTTCGTCACCCAGTACGTCGCGCCGTTCTCGCGCAGCACAACCATGTGCAGATGCGGGCCGGAGTAGTACAGGGAGAACTCGCGCTTGTGGATCCGCTGGGTGAAGCTCGCGTCGGCCAGCGCGGGCGCCTCGTTCCAGTTGGTCTCCTCGACCCCCCAGTACTCGTTGAGGCCGGTCGCGTACGTCAGCCGGACGGCGCGGTAGCCCTTCTTGATGTTGTAGACCCGGATCGGCGCGTCGAACTCGAGCTTCGAGTAGTTCGCGACGAAGCGTGGCAGCTCGAGCCGGAACGGAACTCGCTTCCGGACCCCCAGCAGATACGAGCGCGCCAGCGACGGGTTGAGTGTCACCTGAGGCGGCTGCTTCTTCGGCGTCTGGTCGACCGGCGCCGGCGCGAGCGTGCCGTGAAAGTTTTGGCCGACGACGACCGTCGCCATCGCGCCGTTCGCGAGACCCGAGAGGGTGATCGGCAGGGCCTTGACGTCGGCGTCGCCGAAGAGGTTCCCGAGCTGCGTCGCCGAGGCCTTCGCCTTCGGCTGCGCCGCGTCGTAGTAGACCGTGGTGCGGAAGTAGTTGAAGCGCGGCGCGTTCTGCGGCTGGCCACTCGCGGGCAGGATGATCTTGTAGCCGCGTTGTCCGAGCTCGAAGGCCGCGTTCGCGGCCGACCCGGCGATGCCGTTGCCGTTCAGGACCGTCGTCGAGACGTCCTTCGGCCGCAGCGCCTTCGCGCGGTGCTTGATCCCGAAGGCGACGTCGCGCGCCTTCTCCGGCGACTTCACGTCCGGGTTGACGAAGTCGCGCACCGCCGCGGAGATGTTCTCCGGCGCCGTCGAGAGCTCGGCGTAACCGGTCAGCCCTTCGATCCGCGACTGGAAGACGTGTCCGTTCGGGAGCCTGTGCGCGAAGAAGAGATAGTCACTCAGCGTCTGCACGTCGAGCGCCTTGTTGCCGCCGCGTCCGACCACGACGTTCTTCTCGATCGCGTTCGCGATCTGCAGCACCGTGTCGATCCCGAGCTGCGACGAGATCTGCTGCTTCAGCGCCTTGAGGAACAGCTGCTGACGCGCGTTGCGATAGATGTCGGAGTCGAAGTGGCGGAAGCGCACGTAGGCGAGCGCGTTCGTCGCATTCACGCGCTGGTAGCCCGGCCAGAGGTTGATCTTCGACACGCCGGGGCAATTGCTCGGATCACAGAGGTAGCGGTGGTCGACGTCGATCCAGACGCCGCCGAGGTTGTTGACCAGATCCATGAAGCCACGGAAGTTGACCGTGACGAAGTAGTTGATCGGCAGGCCGGTGAGCGCGCGAACGGTCTCGATGCTTCCCGATGCGCCGCACTCCGAGTAGGCATAGTTGATCCGCTCGCGCACGTCGGGATGGCCGGGGCACTTCACCGTTGCGATCAGGTCGCGCGGGAACGAGAGCAGCGAGAGTGACTGGTTGATCGGATCCGCGCGGACGAGGATCAGCGTGTCGGAACGCCCGGTGAGCTCCGCCTGAAAGCCCTTGCGGCGGTCGGTTCCGATCACGAGCGCGATCGTCGGCTGGCTCGGGTCGGCGAGGTCGAGCCGCTTCGCGGCGGCGACGTCGGCCTTCTTCTTCGGACTGATCGCGCTCACGAACTGATGGCTCTTCAGGTACGTGCCGCCGGCTGCCGCTCCGCCGATGATCAGCACGGCGAGCAGGGTCCAGAGAAAGATGGAGGCCACGAGATGCCAAGCCCCGCGCTTGGGCGGCTCGGGCTGGCGGTACCGAGTCATCGGCGTCGGGGGCGACGGCGGGTAGATCGCGCGCCCGTCGCCGTTCACGGCTGCGCTGCGCCCCATGCCTCTCTTGAGCGTGGTCTTCATCGCGTCCTGATACGGCGCGGCGCCCGTTGCGAGGGCGCCAGCCGACCCGGAGGATAGCCGACCTCCCGGCTACCCCAGAGCCTTGGCGGCGGCGACCAGGCGGCGCCAGCGCGAGGGCGGCGGCAGGTCGCGGGTGGTCCGGCCCGGCCTCGATCCAGACATTTCTGCGACCAGCCCGCCACACGGCGCGGATCCGGTTGAGGCGGACGCGAACGCCCGCCACCCGCCGGGTGGACATGGCCGGCTCGGCTCGGAGCCGGCGCGCGGTAAAGGCCCACACGCAGAGATTCCCGCCGCGCGGCTGCTCGATCGTGAACGCGCTGCCCGTGCAGCCGTGATGCTGGAACCCGCAGGCGCACATGGATGTCTACGTCGTCAGGACGGCAGCGGTCCGCGGCTCGTAGCCGAGGTTCGGCCCCAGCCAGCGTTCCACTTGTTCGACCGGAAGCCCCTTGCGCGCGGCATAGTCCTCGACCTGGTCGCGCGCGAGCCGGCCAACGGAGAAGTAACGAGCGAGCGGATGCGCGAGGTAGATGCCGCTGACCGCGGCGGCGGGCGTCATCGCGTAGGACTCCGTCAGCGAGACGCCGGCGGCCGCTTCGGCGCCGAGCAGGTCGAAGAGCTTTCGCTTCTCCGTGTGATCCGGGCACGCGGGATACCCGAACGCCGGCCGGATCCCGCGGAACTTCTCCGCGACCAGCTCCT
>WNGB01003984.1_pt1 | contig 22849 bp, 20 predicted proteins | sample 5400681 | NCBI WGS metagenome assembly WNGB01 (sample SAMN13153367, study PRJNA577476) | soil metagenome | isolation source: 115 cm soil or saprolite under grassland replicate 2 | place: USA:California | collected 2016-06-15
CATCTACGGCAGCTCACACGAACGAACCGCTGCGCTCACCCTCTACCTCAATCGATACAACTACCGACGACGACACGGCAGCCTCGGCCACCAGTCCCCGGCCTCAAGACTGAACAACCTCATTGGGAACGACAACTAGCGAGGAGATTCATTGGCAGCTTGACCGTATGTCCGAGCCGGCGAGAGCCGCCCTGCAACAGCTGCCGCCCGTTGGTGAGAATGCGTCCGGCCCTCTCGGACCGGGGCTTCTTGCGTCCAGCCCTCTCGGCACGATCATTCGTGAGCTCCAGGCCATTCGTGAGCTCCAGGCCAGCTTGGCGGACCCCAACACGGGTTAACGAGATGAGGTAAAGCCGGCAGAAGCTCTACCCTCGGCCGACGCGCCGCGGACACCATGCTCGGGAGCGCGCGCGGAGCCCCTTGGCGCCTGATCGGAGCTTCGAGATGCCGACGTTGATGGGCCGTTTGCGGGTGTCCGGGTCTTTCGTTGCATTGATCCAGCGCACCCATTCCCAGCGTGCGATCGGCGTGATGTCGTTCCAGAGATCGGAGGTGTCGGACGCGTCGGCCTTCAGGTCCAACCCGGCGTGCGGCTCGCCTCCTCGATCCACTTGTGCAGTTCTGGTCGTTGTGCCTCTTCGAGAGTGGTCACCTTGATGTACCGGGTCCGGTCGGTGGTTCCCAGTGGCGGTGGGGAGGCGAAGTCTGCACCGCCGAGGAAGACGACATTCACGGAAACGTCGTAGGCGGCCAGCTCGATGATCCAGCCGAGTTCTGGTAACCCGTAGTACGGCCTCTTCCACTTGACGGCGTAGTGAAGGCCCGGGATTGTCGCTCGGATCGACTCATCCAACGCATGGACGATGGGCTGCAGATGCGGCATCTGGCGCTGGAACCAGTCGTCGATGTCGGAGTGGTTCGCCGATGGCTCTGGCGGCTTTCGCCGTGCATGTCCCTTGATTTCCTTCGGCATCGCGTGTCCTTCTCCGACGAGCGGCGCCGCCTGATGACACAAGGTGTCCGACCCGAAGACCATGTCTGCTCTGGCGGCGGTCGCCTGCCCAAATGATAGAAGAGCCCGGAGGCCCGCAAGCGTAAGGCGATCCGGAGTTCTTGGCCGATCCAGCAAGGTGCGGACGGTCTCGACGCCGGTCGGCGGCGCTCGGCGAGCGCGGCCCGCTGTGCAGCACCCAGCTCGACCGCCTTCGGCGCCGTCCGGCCCTGCTCGACCGCATAGAGCATGCTGCGACCGTGAGGAGCGAACTCGTCATCGAGCGCGTCCGAAGGGCCGCCGAGGCCGCGTGCTCGATCGAGGACGCCGCGGCGGACCTCGCCGACCTGATCCGCACCGTCAGCGGCCGCCGCTGGGTCGGCCTGTATCACGTCACCACCACGGACGTCGTGAACCTCGCCCGGAGCGGCCCGGCGCCACCGGCCCATCCCGTCTTCCCTGCCAACCGGGGCCTCACGGGCGCCGCGATCGCCGCACGCGCAGCGGTCTGCTCCAACGACGTCGCCCGCGACCCGCGCTACCTGACCAACCAGCCGACAACCGGCTCCGAGCTGATCGTTCCCCTCATGCTCGACGGCAATGTCGTGGGCACGCTCGACATCGAAGAGGCCTACCCGAACGCCTTCACGCCAGAAGACCAGAAGCTCTTCGAAGCGATCGCGCGCATCCTGAGTCCCCTCTACCGGGATGTCCGCCGCTGACGCGGTCCGCAGCCGCTGGCTGAGCCACGTTACGGTACGAGAGTTGGCCAATAGGCCCGAGTCGTCGGTGCAGGACTACGCCGAGGGATCCCCTTCGCAGCCGCTCTCTGCGCACGTGCTCTGTTGGTCCGTGCATCGCATCGGCGCGCTGTCGAGTTCCTATCTCCATCGCTCAGCGCCGAACGGAAGCGTCGAGCTTGTATGCGAGGTGGGTGAGCAGCCGCTGCTCGTCGGCCCTCAGACGGGGCCGCTCGTGCGGAGGCTTTCGCCCGGCGCGACCATCGCGTCGCTCCGCCTCCGCCCGGAAAGTGCCGCGGCCGTGCTCGGCCTGCCGGCGTATGAGCTGGCCGATCAGATCGTCCCGTTGGACGATGTGCTCCCCGCTACGAGGTTCCTTTGCGAGCGAATCGCAGCCGAACCCACGCGGGCCGTAGCGGCGCTGGAGGACGCCGTCAGGGCGCAACTCGCGACAGGCGCCGCAACGGATCGCACGGTGGCATTCGGCGTTGGACGGCTGACGGCTCGAGCAACCCGGGTGTCGTCGGTTGCTGCCTCGCTGTGGATGTCTGAGCGCCAACTGCGTCGTCGCTTCAAAGCAGCTGTCGGCCTTTCGCCGAAGACGCTCGAGCGCGTGCTGCGCTTCCAGCGCTTTCTGGCGCTCGTCCATACCGGCGGCTGGAGCCGACTCGGCCTTGCGCGAACCGCTGTCGCATTGGGCTACGCCGATCAGGCTCACTTGACCCGCGAATGCGTGTACCTGTCGGGGTTGCCACCCGCCGAACTGATCCGCCAGACGGACATCCACTGCCGCGGCCGACACGATCACTCGCCGTCGTTCCGCGCGCTGCTCGCCGGCACCCGATAGCGCTTCTCCACGTGAACTCGTCCGTTTTCTTCAATGCCGTGGCGCTCGGGAGCGCAACCATTCTCGCGTTCGGTCTCACGTCCATGAGCGCCGACGGCCCCGGACGACACCACGAGAGAAAGGACGGAACGGATGAAACTGACGACCAACACACAGGTCTCCGTCGACGGTGTGATGGAGGGAAACGGCGGGCAGCGAATGAACCGCGAGGGCTTCGAGCGCGGCGGCTGGGCGAGGCCGCTGTTCGACAGCGAGGCCTTGACATGGGTCGGCCAGTTCTACCAGCGCGCCGATGCGTTCCTGTTCGGCCGGCGGACCTACGACCTCTTCGCGGGCTACTGGGGCGCGTTCGATGATCCGGCCGACCCCATCAGACATGCCTTGAACACGAAGCCCAAGTACGTCGCATCGACCACGCTCAGCGACCCGCAATGGGCGGACACGACCGTCCTCGCTGGTGATCTCGCGGCGGCTATCGGCGAGCTCAAAGCCAAGCCGGGTGAGCTGCAGGTGCACGGCAGCGGCGCCCTGACCCGGTGGTTGCTCGAGAACGACCTCGTTGACGAGATCAATCTGCTCATCTGCCCCGTGATCGTCGGTCAGGGCATGCGGCTCTTCCCCGACAGTGGTCCGGATATCGCGCTTGACCTGGTCGAGTCGCGCGTCTTTCCGAAGGGCATAACGATCCAGGTCTATGGTCCCGCCGGGCGCCCGCAGTACGCCGACTGAAGCACACGACGATGACGAGTGGTGCTCTGATCGGACCGACATGACCGAGAGACGGTCAGATCGCGTCCAGGCGCCGGTCGGCCTTCCTGGGATTGGCGCGCTCGAGGCCGTTGTCGAGGGTCGTGTCGTTCCTCGCGACTCGCCCGACTTCGAGGTCTTGCGCAAGCCCGCCTGGGCGCAGTTCGAGGACATCGCCCCGGAGGCGGCCGTCGTTTGCATGACCGCGGCAGACGTGGCGGAGACGATCACGTTCGCACGACGAGCCGGAGCCGACATCGCTGCGCGGAGCGGCGCGCACTGTTTCGCCGGGCGCTCGTCGACCCGCGGCATCGTGATCGACCTGAGCGAGATGCACTCCGTCTCGGTAGCCGACGGCCTCGCCACGGTCGAGGCCGGGGCGCTGCTCGGCGACGTCTACGACGGGCTTGACAGTCACGGTCTGACGATCGCGGCCGGCGCCTGCCCGTCGGTCGGGATCGCCGGGCTGACGCTCGGCGGTGGGTTCGGCATCCTGGGTCGCAGGTACGGGCTCACCTCCGACCAGCTCGTCGGAGCGACGGTCGTGCTGGCAGACGGTCGCGTCGTCGACTGCGACGAGCACCGAGAGCCGGATCTTTTCTGGGCCTTGCGTGGAGCCGGCGGCGGCCAGTTCGGGATCGTCACCAGCTTCCTGTTCAGAACCGTCGCGGCCGAGGACCTCACCTGCTTCAAGCTCGGCTGGCCGTACGCGCAGGCAGCGGCCGCGATCCAGCTGTGGCAAGCCTGGGCTCCCGATGCGCCCGACGAGCTCGCGGCGAGCCTTCTCATCACCGCAACCGACGATCTCGACGAACCCGAGGTCACGATCTTCGGCGCCGTGCTCGGCACGAAGACGGAGACGGCCGACGCTCTCGATCAACTGATCGTTCGGCTCGACGCCGATCCCGTCTCGACCACGATCCAGCAGATGCCGCATCGAGTCGCCAAGACCTTCCTGGCAGAGCACGCGCCGGGTGCGGAGCGGTGGGACGGCACGACCCAGGGCGAACGGCCTCCGCCCAGGGTGATGTTCGCCAAGTCGGAGTTCTTTCGACGGCCGCTACCTCCGGACGCGATCGCCGCACTGGTCGACTCCTTCGCGGCGGGACCAGGAAAGGCTTACGCCCGCGAGCTCGACTTCACACCCTGGAGCGGCGCGTACAACCGCACGCGCACCGACGCGACCGCCTTCGCCCACCGCAACGAACGCTTCCTGCTCAAACACGCGGTCGTGCTCAACCCCCACGCGGCGGCGCACGAACGAGACGCCGCCCGCGACTGGCTCACCCGCTCGTGGTCAATCGTCCATCCGCACGGATCGGGCGGCGTCTATCCGAGCTTCCCCGACCCGGACCTCACCGATTGGGCACGCGCCTACCACGACGTCAACTACGAGCGCCTCACCCACATCAAGGCGCGCTACGACCGAGACAACCTCTTTCGATTCCACCAATCGCTTCCGCCTATTTGACTGAATGTGGGCCGGTTCTCGGTCGCCGTGACCCCTCGCTACGAAGAAGGTCGTCTACCGCGAAGCCGAGTAGTCCATGATGAGGTCTCCGGATCGACACAGGAGCAGAGCCGGCATGACGTGCCCGCGCTACCGGCACGACGGCCGTGGTCGGCGGCATCGTGCTCGCCCAGAAGCTCATGCGCTGCGAGCCGCCGCCGACGTGCCGCTGGCCCTAGGGATCGTGGGGCTCGGAATCGCGACTGTCCTCTGACGACGGAAAGGAAACGAAAACGATGACGGATCACAGGATCGGAACACGGGAAGAGTGGCTCGCCGCGCGCGAGGCGCTACTCGCTCGCGAGAAGGAGCACACCCGGCTCGGGGACGAACTCGCTCGGCAGCGCCGCGAACTCCCCTGGGTGCCGCTGGAGAAGGAGTACCGCTTCGACACCGAGGACGGCTCACGCACGCTGGCGGAGTTGTTCGACGGCCGATCGCAGCTAATCGTCTACCACTTCATGTTCGGGCCTGATTACACGGCAGGCTGCGCGACCTGCTCGGCGACGGCGGACAGCTTCAACGGCGTGCTCGCGCACCTCCAGGCCCGCGACGTGACGATGATCTGCATCTCACGCGCCCCGGTCGACAAGCTGCTCGCCTACCGCCGACGGATGGGCTGGAGCTTCAACTGGGCGTCCAGCTACGAGAGCGACTTCAACTTCGACTTCGGCGTCTCCGCCGCCGACGAGGCGGCGCACGAGGTCGTGCCGCTGCTCGAGGCCAACGAGGTTGCAGCGTTTCCGCTGCTGGGCGACCAGCGGTTCCGCGACAACCTGCCGCCGATCGTCACCCAGAACGCCGCCGCAACCGGCACGGACGTCGCCGGCTACTTCTCCGAGGGGCATGGCGTAAGCACGTTCGCGCGCGACGGCGACAGCATGTACCTCTGCTACTCCAGCTACGCCCGCGGCACGGAGTTCCTGATGGGCTACTACGCGATCCTCGACCGGACACCGAAGGGCCGCGACGAGGGCGACGAGATGTGGGTGCGCCGCCACGACGAGTACGACGCGTGAGCAGCCGCCGAAGCGACATACGACACGATCGATCTCAGCGGGCGTGGAGGTCGCCCCCCCAGCGTGACCACGGGCAGAACTGCTGGAAACGACATGGAAACGACCGGGTGAAACCAGACGAAAAACTCGTCGGCGATGAATCTCGCTGAACCTCGTCAAACCCGCACCGTCATGCGTTTCAGGTGGCTAGACGAAGTCAGACGCAACCGTTTCCACACACCTGTCACGCCGGAGGTCGCGGGTTCGAGTCCCGTCGCTCCCGTTTCTTCAAAGTGCCTGCAAATTGGCATTTTTCGTTGTCTTGATTGGCGAAGGCAGCGCACCCTCGGGCAGCAAACGGGCAGCATGTTTGTGGTGCGCCGACGGGAAACACCCCTGCAAATGAACGTTTTTGTCAGCGCGGGTCAGCGACGATCGCCCGCCAACCTCGTAGGCGGCTGTTGCAGAGTCGACCTAGGCACCGCGACCTCCGGCGTGGTTTCGCAAGCGGCGGCAAATCAGCGGCAAATCGTCCAGCCACGAAACAGCTGAACAAGCGGGCCACCATTTATCGTGAATCGGCCAGCCGCTCGAGCGCCTTCCTCGCCTGCCGCTTCGCGAACACGCTCGCGGTCGGCCGCGCCACCACCGCCTCGAGCTCGAGTGACGATCTGCTCGTGGACCGCGCGCATCTCCCTGCTCATCCGTCGCCCGGCAATCGATGTCCTCTCCTTCGCGTTAACGATTCCAGCTCGCCTCGCCGGCGCGGCGGGCGAGTAGTCGTGCCGCCCCGCCCTCATACGGGACGACCTCGACCCGCGTATGTCTGGTCACTTCGACGCCACTGTCCGAGACGAGGACGAACCGTCCGTCGCGGGACAGCCAGATCGGGGACGCGTGGTAGCTATAGTCGCCGATTCGCCGCACGGAGCCCGTCTGCGCATCGACCGCGAACGGGACCAAACCAAACTCGTTCGCCTGCCCGGCCAGCAACGCTCGCCCGTCCGCCGACCAGGCGACCGGCACTAGTCCGACGATCCCCTGTCCGAGCAGCGAGCGCGGCGTCTTTGCCAGCAGCCGGCGCCCGCTGCCGTCGGGCCGCACAAGCCAGATTTCGTGTGCGCCCCAGCCGCGGTAGGGGACGATGCGGGCGAAGGCGATCTCGCGCGGCCCCCAGACCGGGTACGCGCTCTGCTGGTCCTTGGTGACGCGGCGCTCGCCGCCCCCGTCGGCATCAGCAACGTAGACGTCCACCTTCCCGAACACCGCGCCGCGGGCGTAGGCGATCTCGTCGCCGCGGGGCGAGAAGCTGACGTCGTTGATCGGCCCGCGCGCGATCGTCGTAGCCGCCCCGGTCTCGATCGCGATGCTGAGCAATGCGCTCCTCCGGTCGTCGAGGTCTTGGAGCGCAGCGACCCGCTTCGAATCAGGCGACCAGACCGGCCGCCGCGCACCTCGGACGAGCAGGCGCGGCCGCCCGCCGGCTGTCGCGCCCAGCAACAGATCCCGGTAGAAGCGGGGCTCGAAGACGGCTTCGCGGCCGCCCTCGAAGACGACCCAGCGCCCGTCCGGTGAGATCGCGGGCGAACGACCCTCGGCAAGACGTCGCTTGCCGCTGCCGTCGACACGCGCGACCCAGATTTCGGCCTTGCCGCCGGGCAAGTACTTCGTGTAAGCGATCAGCCGCGCGACCGGGCGCGCCTCAGATGCCCGGTCGCTGTCGCCCGAGTCTGTCCACGCGCAGCCACCAACCAGGAGACTGCAGACCAGGCTCACGAGCAGGCGTTTCACGCCGATGCATGTGTACCCGTTTGCGATGAGTGTCGCCCGCAGCGTCACCGCCCGCGACGTGCGCGCATCAGCCGACCATCTCTGACCATCGGGACGGCGGTGAACCAGGAGACCAACCTCCCACACTTTCCCGCGGGTCTTGCCGGGCAGCAAACGGGCAGCAAACGTGTGAAATCGGCTTCGCTCAACCATGCGGAACTAACTCGCGAGAAGCGCGGAAAGCCGCATGAATAGAGCGATTGCGCGGGCATCGTCGCCAATCGTCGTGATCCTCGAACCGGCCTGTCACGCCGGAGGTCGCGGGTTCGAGTCCCGTCGCTCCCGTCAAAATCCCTGCAAATCGGCACATCGTGTTGCCATTTTAGACGCCAGATTGGCGCGGACCACACAGACTCTTCTCTCGAAGAGAGCCAAAACGCGCAAAACGCGCCAAAACGCAGTGGCGTTACCCAGGTTTCAAGCCGATTTACGCCGCGCTCAGGCCGGCAGCGAGGGTGGCGTGCGACTACACATAACGACCGGAGGTCACAGGGGCGTCACCCGTCGCCGCCGATGCAGGAAGAGCCGTCACGGCCGCCGGACGCGCCGAGGCCAGTGCTTCGGCAAGAGGGGCTACGCGCGCGTCTTAGCGGTTCGGCGGAGCATCGACGCTCGTCGTCGCCGCAGCCCGGAGAGCCCCGGTCCTCGAGCCGTTCCGCGGACTCCACGTCGCAACCGCGCGCGCGGACGTACGCGAACGGTCGGTGATGAGCCTCGGGTCAGGTGCGGCGCGGATAGTGGGCGAGGAGCGACTCGCGCGATTGCCAACCCACGAGCAGCGGATCCCACTGGTCGAGCAGGTAGGACGCGGAGTCCCGCCGAGGCTCGGTTCGCTTGACTTCAGCTAGGGGCTTCGGAGGAGGCTGGGGCGTACTTCGAGGCGGCGCTGAAGGCAACCGAGCAGGCCGAGGCGCCCCCCGGGGCTCGCGCACACCCGGTGCGACCTGGCTCGCTTCCTGCTTACGCGGGGGCGGTCGGGGCGACTGCGATCGGGCCGCCTCGCTGCTAGAAGAGGCGCGCGCGACCGTCGTCGATCTCGAAATGACCGCCCTAGCGCCGCGGCTCGCCTTGGTCGGCGAAGGGGCGTCGCCGAACCCGCGGCTCCGGCGCGGGGGGAGTATCTCGTTCGGCGAGAGGCGAGTACCGGTCGATTCGTCTACGACGGGCGACGCCTTCCGGCTAAAGGACTCTAAAAAGGGTCCGCGCTACCTCGTCCGCCTGCTCCGCCCCCGCGAAGCGCTGCACGCCTTGGCTCTCGCAAGCCCGGGCCTGGTCGGTGCGCCGAGCGTGACGGTCGAGGAGGTCTGGGGGCGCGCGGTCTCGGCGACGGCGGGGGAGATCCTCGACGCCCAGATAAGCGAGCACAGCCCAGCCCTCGGAACCCATCTGGAGCGGACGATTCGGACGGGCACATTCAGGGCAGAGCCCGCCGACGGTCAACCTCTTGGTTCTTCGGCGTCATCCGTGTCGGGCGTCAGCACTCGGTTCCACCTGCAAATCGGGATGATCCCGCGGTGTGAACGGAGTTTTGGCACCCCACAGGCCCTCCGGCCCCGGCACGTCTATTCGCGCTCGAGGAGCGAAACCAGCTCGTCGTCGTTCGCGGTTCGCAGCTTGCGGAGAATCCTGGCGCGGTGGCTGCGTACGGTCGCCGGGGTTAGGGAGAGCCGGTTCGCAATCTGCGCAGTTGTGAGGCGGCAGCGAAGCAGCTCGAGAACCTCCCACTCACGGCTCGACAGCCGGGCCTCGGACTCGCGCACGACGGCGGTGCGCCACCTCGGCCCACGATCGCGAAACTCCGCGATGATCCGTGCCATCAGGGCGCCGGGAATCGCCGCCTCCCCCCGATTCACATCCCAGAGTGCTTGGGGTAACCGATCTGGGTCGATGGTCTTGAGCAGGTACCCCACTGCTCCGGCCCGGAGCGCGGCGAAGACCTCGCGGTCCGCGCCTGAGACGGACAGCATGACCACGTTCGTTCCGGGGAGCCGAGAGCTGATCTCCCAGGCCGCCGCGATCCCGCTCCCCGGCATCCACACGTCCAAGAGGCAGATATCGGGTCGGTGCGAGATCGCAGCGCTGACTGCCTCTGACGCGCTGGCGGCCTCGGCGCACACACGGAACCGCGGATCGCGCTGGAGACTCTCCCCGACGAACGCCCGCCATTCGGCGCAGTCGTCGGCAACGAGGACGGAGACGACCGGTCCCGCCGTTGGAAGAGGACACCCGGGCTCCGAGATCTACTTCACCTCCGGAAGGTGGTCCCCTCCGAGCGGTGACCCCGTCGTGGGTGAGCACTCTGGCCAACGCAATGTTGCTCGCATGTCAAACGGACGCCGTCGAGCGCCGCCCAATGAAAGGAAACAGTGCGCTGCTGCCGCAGAACCATTGCGCTTGGCCATTGTTAGCAGCCTTCGACCCGCTTGAGAACCCTAGGACTGTGGCAAGTGTGGAGGGTTTTCCACACCTTTCTTGCGCCGTCCCGGGGCTGTGGATATTGACACTGCCTGGGCGCGCCACTAGCGTCGGGCGCTTACAGCCGAGGGCAAATCCCTTGGGTGCGTCTCCCGGGCGGCGTCTGCCCGGACGCAACTGTCCTACTTGGGAGGTCCACTGTGGCTCGGGGTCATGTCTGGTCCCCATGCGCTCGCTTCGCGCTGCGCGTCTTTCCGGCGCTCGGACTCATCGCTGCGATTGCGCTCGCCGTGGCGAGCGGCTCCTTCGCGGGCTCATCGAAGTCGAAACACAGCGAGATCCGGCGCGGGCCGACCGAGCTCGTCGGGCCACGAACGACGCTTCAGCACGCGCCCACCAACCTCGACGATCTTGGGAAGACACGGGACAGGAACCCCGGCTCGGGGTCGTGGGCTGCTGCGAGCGTGGACCGACCGGCGGCCTCGGCATTACCGGCTGCCCAGGAGGCCCCGGGCGCCGACGCGTCGAGCCCGCCTGTCTCGATGCGGCTGCTCGTCGTCTCGGCCGACGGCAACGAGACCGACTTCCCCGCCGTCAAGGCGTTTCTCGACCAGATTGGTGTCCCGTACACGGTCTTGATCGCGACGCAGACCCCTCTCACTCCCGAACTCCTCTCGGACGGGAGCCGCGGCTTCTACCAGGGCGTGGTTCTCGTGACGGGAAACCTCACCTACGAGTCGTCACCGGGTGTGTGGGTGAGCGCGTTTGAAGCGGACGAGTGGCAGACGCTCTGGGAGTACGAGGCGATGTACGACGTTCGCCAGGTGACCTCGTACACCTATCCCTACGGGCTTCCCGACGACTACGGGCTCGACCTCGTCACGTACCAGGACACCCTCTATGAGCCGCTTCAGGCCGGCCTGACCGATGCCGGCAAGGCGGTTTTTTCATATGTCAACACGTCGAGTCCGATCACGTTCAAGGGCGCTTGGGTCTATCTCGCGACTGCGAGGGACGCGACTGTGACGCCGCTCATTACGACGAACGAGGGCTACACCATCGCGTCCCTCAACCGGTACGCCGACGGGCGCGAGAATCTCGCGGTCACCGCCGCGAACAACCCGTTCCTCGTCCACTCGCAGCTGCTCTCGTACGGGTTGATCAATTGGGTTACGCGCGGCGTGTTCCTCGGCGAGCGCCACGTGAGCGTCGGCGCACAGGTCGACGACCTGCTGATCGACAGCGATATGTGGGACGTCGTCGCCGACTCGGACCTCACAGGTCTGACGTTCCGGATGAACGCGACCGATTTCGAGGCCGCGGCTGCGTGGCAGAGCCGTCTCGCCTCGTCGAGCCCGAACCTCGCCGACTTCAAGCTCGAGATGGGCTACAACGGTGAGGGGGCGACGGGCATCTATTCAGACGACACGCTGACGCCGGCCGTGAAAGCCGGAGAAGGCGCGTTCGCCTGGGTCAACCACACCTACTCGCACGAGCCGCTCGACACCGTCGACTATGCGACGGCGCAGAGAGAGATCACGACCAACAACAGGGCCGCGCGGACCCTCGGCCTAGACGCCTACTTCAAGGACGCGCTCGTCCAGCCGGACATCTCGGGCCTCGGCAACCCGGCCTTCCTCCAAGCCGCGGTCGACGTGGGGCTCCGCTATCTGATCTCCGACACCTCGCGCGCCGAGTGGAACAACCCGAGCCCGAACGCCGGCTTCTACAGCACGTACCAGCCGAGCATCCTCATCATCCCTCGGCGGCCGACGAACCTCTTCTACAACCTGAGAGCCCCCGAGGAGTGGGTCGACGAGTACAACTACTACTACGGACCGGGCGGCGTCTGGGCCTACTGGGATCGCCCGCTCACCTACGCGGAGATCCTCGACAAGGAGTCCGACGTGCTCCTCAGCTACCTGCTGAGGTGGGACCTCGATCCGTGGATGTTCCATCAAGCGAACCTCGGCCGCTACGACGGCCAGCACTCGCTGCTCGGCGACCTGCTCGACGCGACGATGAGCAAGTACTTGGCGGTCTACAACCTGCCGGTCCGCGCGCTTCCCGAGCACACGATCGGCCTGTTGATGGCCCGGCGGATGGCATACAACGCGTCCGGCGTCGAAGGTGTCCTCACTCCCTGTGAGGGCATCACGCTTAGCGTTTCGCGATCGGCCGCGGTCCCCGTCACCGGAGTCTCGGTCCGGAAGGCCGAAAAGTACGGTGGTCAGCCGATCTCGACTGTCCAGGTCGACCCCGGGACGCCGGTCTCGCTTCGCCTGAGCTGCTAGGCCGACGTGGACGGTTCACACGATACGGGTCGGGGCGCCGCCGGCCAACGGCGACATCGAATGCGCGTCCTTCTCCTGACGGAAGGGACGTACCCCTTCCGGTGGGGCGGACTCAGCACGTGGTGCGACGTGCTCATCCGGCAGCTTCCGGAAATCCAGTTTCACCTCCTCGCGATGTGCGAGCGTCCGTTCTCGAAGCTCCAGTTTGAGCTCCCGCCGAACCTCGTCGAGTTCCGTCCCGTCCCGCTCTGGGGCGTCCGGAACGCCTCGGAGGCCGTGGGCGGGTTCGGCCTTGTTGAAGCCCGGCGCCGGGCGAGGCGTACATCCGAAGCGTCGATCCGGAAGGCGTTTCTTCCTGCATACGAGGTCTTCCTCGAGCAGCTGTTCGGAGTGGAGCGCAACGACGACGAGTTGGCGGGCGCGCTTCACCAGATGTACCGCTTCTTCTGTGCGCACGATTTCGACGCGACCTTTCGCTCGCAATGGACGTGGGAGGCCCTCGGCCGCGGAGCGACGGAGCGGTTCCCCGCGCTCGCGGCGCGCTCGGGATACCGGGACGTGCGTGTCGGGCTCGCGGACGTCACCGCCGCACTCCAGTGGATGTACCACTGGCTTTTCGCCTTGTCGCGACCGTTGCCGGCCGCCGACGTCGCCCATGCGACGATGGCGGGCCGCTGTTCGCTCATTGCGGTCGTCGCGAAGCTCGATCAGGGCTGCGGCTTCCTGCTCTCTGAACACGGCATCTACCTGCGCGAGAGCTATCTCTCAGAGCACGGAAGCCGGGCGAGCGTCGTCGGCAAACTCGTGAAGCTTTGCTTCGCCCGACGGATGACCGAGTTGGCGTACTCGCTCGCCGATGCCGTCGCTCCATGTTGCGACTACAACCGACGCTGGGAGCAGCAGATCGGCGCGAAACGCGAGCGCATCAATACCGCGTACTACGGGATCGACGCCGAGGACTACAGAGCGGTCGACCAGCCGCCGAACGCTGCTCCCGTCGTCGTATGGGCCGGCCGCATCGACCCGCTTAAGGATGTCGAAACGCTCCTGCGCGGAGCAGCGATTGTCTTGCGTACTCGACCTGACGTTCGCTTCCTGCTCTTCGGAAGCGCACCGCCGGGCAATGACCTGTACCTCGAGCGTTGCCTCGCCTTGCATGCGCAACTCGGGCTCGAGAAGGCGGTTAGCTTCGAGGGATTCACGCCTGACACGGTGGCGGCGTTTTCGAAGGCGGACGTAGTCGCTCTGTCGAGCGTTTCCGAGGGGTTTCCGTTCGCAACGCTCGAGGCGATGCTCTGCGGCAAACCGATTGTGGCTACGGCAGTCGGCGGCCTTCCTGAGCAGGTCCCGCCCGACTGCGGCCGGACAGTCAGGCCACGCGATCCAGCGGCGCTCGCGGCTGCCATCCTCGAGCTCCTCGAGGATGGTGATACCCGGGAGGCTCTGGGAAGGGCAGCTCGTGATCGGGCAGCGTCCCTGTTCACCCTCGATCGCTTCCGCGTCACCCATCGCTCCATGTACGGGCGTGCCCTCGCCCGTCGCCCGTCCGCAGGAGTCAACGGGACGTTCCTGGAGAGCGTCGCGGTAGGCGCGCAGCTCATCACTCGCTCCGAGGTGCCGCCGGTGCCGATCCGAGTCGCGGCGGACGCATGACCGACTCGCGCCGCGCACTCGAGATCTCGCTCGCGTATGAGCTTGCGCGGCGGGTCCCGCGACCGATCGACATGCTCGAGATCTCGGCGGTGCTCGAATCGATGGGAATCACGGACGCGGTCGCGCACGAGGATCACGACCAGCCAAGCGTCTTCGCGCTCGCCGAACGCCTTCTGCCCTCGGTGCGGATCATTGCCGCGGGGCAGCCGGCTCCCCTCGAAGTCCGGAGGGAGGAACCTCCGCGCGAGCTCGTGGCGACGAAGATGGTGATGACCGCGTCCGCGCGTGGAGTCCTGGCTCTCCTCCCTCTGCTTCTTGTCGCGTCATCGATGCAGGCACTCGCCATGCTGGGCTGGAGCAGTCGCTCGGTCTTCGCTCTCAGCTTCGGGCTCACTGCGGCAATGGTCCTCACGACCGGCCCCCTCCTCGCGATTGCGCGTCGGGCGTCCATCTACCTCGGTTTCGGTTATCGAGCCCTCGCCCAGGGCTTCCTCGCACGCTCGCTGCTCACCATGATCGTCGCCACGATGGCAACGGCGGCGGGACTCTTTCTGGTCCTCACCCTGCTCGGCAGCTTCCGGGCGGACGACCGCGGTATCTTCGCCGGCTCGCTCGCGGCATTCGCCCTGCTGTGGTTGCTCATCGCGGGTGTCGCGATCGCCGGCTCTTCCACGCTCGTCGGCATCGGGCTCTTCGCCGGCCTCGGTGTAGGAGCGGCAACCGGGGCAGCGAGCCAGTCCGTGCCACTCGGCCTCGCGTACGCCTACTCCGCGAGCGTGGCTTTCCTGGCCGCAGCCTCCATCTGGCTCCTGACCGCTCCGAACGAGCCGGGCGTTCGAGTTCCCGGGCTGGGTACGACGCTGCTCGAGGGGCTCGCCTACGCCCGCTACGGCGCGGCGTTTGGCGTCCTGCTGCTCGAGCCGCACGTCCTTGGCTGGCTTGGTGCGAGGGGCGACCTGACCCGGCTAAGCGTCCTGACGACGGTTGAGCTCTCGTTTTCCCTTGCTCTACCTCCGCTGCTGCTCGCCACGGGAGTGCTCGAGCGCGCGATGCGATCGTTCTGGCCGTTCGCGCAGGACAGGCACGAAAGCGAGACCGGGAAGCGGTTTTGTGCGTCCCTCGGGGGCTTCCACCGCCGACGACAAGTCGCGTACGTGGCGACCGTTGCGGGCTTCGGCCTCATCGTCGCGGCCGTCTTCGAAGCGGCGTTCTACGCGGGCGAGCTCCGCAGCGCCGATCAGCTCGTCGTACTCGCCGCGCTGACGAGCTTTCTCCTGCTCGCCGTCGGTCAGTTCAACTGCCTCTTCCTTCTCGGTTTCTCCCGGCCAAACGAAGCGTTCGCCGCCGTTGCATATGCTGTCGCCGCGCTCACTGCGCTGGGCGTGCCGCTCACTCTCGTCGATTTCCGCTACGCGACCGTCGGTTTTCTGGTCGCCTGTGGTGTTTTCGCCGCCGTGTCCGATCGTGCGTGGACGGCCGTCTGTGCCCGCGCCGACTACCACTACGCAACCGCGTTCTGAGGCAGGAAGGAGCGGGACGGTGCCGAGAAGCTCGAAGAGGAAAAAGAGAGCGATCATCACGGGCGGTGCGGGTTTCATCGGAAGCCACCTGGCAGAAGCACTTCTCGCCGATGGCCACCAGGTGACCGCGATCGACAACCTCTCGACGGGGCGACCCGAGAATGTCGAGCAGGTGCTGGGCGATCCCGGCTTCGAGCTCGTTCTCGGCGACGTCGCGGACGCGGCGCTGCTCGACCGGCACGTCGCAGGCAGTGACGTCGTCTTTCATCTCGCAGCCGCCGTGGGCGTCCGGCTGATCCTGGCCGACCCGATCCAGAGCTTCAAGACGAACGTTCTGGGAACCGAGTCCGTGCTGAACGCCGCCGCGAGACACGATGCGAAGGTGTTGATCGCATCGACGTCCGAGGTCTACGGCAAGGTCGCTCGAACTCCGCAGCAAGAGAGCGACGACGTGCTGCTGGGAGCGACGTCCTACAGCCGTTGGTCGTACGCTGCGTGCAAGATGCTCGACGAGTTCATCGGGCTCGCCTACGCGCGTCGAGGCCTACCGGTGGTCGTCTTTCGGCTCTTCAATACGGTGGGCCCAAGACAAACCGGAGCGTACGGGATGGTGGTCCCGCGCTTTGTCCACGCCGCGCTGCGCTCCGAGGCGCTCCATGTTCACGGCGACGGAAGCCAGTCACGCTGCTTCCTGCACGTGAGCGACGCGGTCGAGGCGATCCTGCGGCTCGAGCGAAGCACGCGCGCGGTCGGAGACGTCTTCAACATTGGCTCCACCGAGTCCGTGACGATTCTCGAGCTCGCCGAGCGCGTCCTGGCAGCCGTCGACGGGCACGGTTGGAACGGGCTGGCCGACAAACCGAGCCGCAGTCTCGCTCGCGAACTGATCGTGCTCACGCCGTACGAGGACGCGTTTCCTGCCGGCGGGTTCGAGGACATTCGCTGCCGCGAGCCGGCGATCGAGAAGATTCGCCGCGTCACCCGCTGGGTGCCGAAGCGGACGCTCGAGGACATCTTGCGCGACGTCATCGCCGATCAGGCTCGTGATCTCGAAACTGCGCCCGAGTACGTTCCGGTCGGCGCCGTCGCCTAGAGGCCTCCGCCGTCGATCCCGGGCGGGCATGGTCGTGCCGGTCCTTCTCCTCGGCCTCCTGTCTTGCGACGGAGCCGTGACGGCCCGGCCGAAACCGCGCTGGCAGCCTAAGCCGGGCCTTACGTGGCAATGGCAGCTGACCGTACCTGTCGATCGGTCGATCGAGGCGGACGTCTACGACATCGACGGCTTCGACAACGGTGCCTCCGTCGTGCGCGCGCTTCATAGCCGCGGACGAAAGGTCATCTGCTACATCGACGCGGGCGCGTACGAGAACTGGCGTCCTGATGCTCAGCGCTTCCCGCGCTCGGTCCTCGGAAAGCCAAATCCGCAGTGGCCCGGCGAGCGTTGGCTCGACGTCCGGCGTCTCGACCTGCTCGCGCCGATCATGCGTGCCCGGCTGGGCATGTGCCGAAGGAAGGGCTTCGACGGCGTCGAGCTCGACGAGATCGACGGCTACGCGAACGACACGGGGTTTGCGCTCACTGCCGCCGATCAGCTCCGCTACAACCGCTTCCTCGCTCGGGAGGCGAGGCGTCGTGGCCTCGCGGCCGGGCTCAAGAACGACGTCGAGCAGGTGGGTCGCCTCGTATCGAACTTCGACTTTGCGGTCAACGAGGAATGCTTCCAATACCGCGAATGCGGCACGCTCCGACCGTTCATCAGCGCGGGCAAGGCGGTTTTCCATGTCGAGTACGCCGTGCCACGGTCACAGTTCTGCCCGGTGACGAGGCGGCTCGGCTTCTCGTCGATGCGCAAGCGCCTTGCGCTCGATGCTTGGCGGTTGCCGTGCCGCTGAAGGTGGATCAGCGAGACTGGTGCGTCGGCGGTCCGCTCCAGCGGGTGACGTCGAAGCCGAATTGATGCAGGAGATCTGGTGACTGCGCAGCTTCTGCCGCGCGTTCCTCGGTGTACGTCCAGACCTCGCGCTCGTTCTCGCGCTCGACTCGAACGATCGTCAAGGCACTCGGCGCTCGCCCTCGAGGTGCTCGAACGCGAAGTCGGCGTGTGGGGTGCGGAAATCCGGTTCTCACGCAGCGAGGCCATATTGGATCAGTCCGCCGAGTCGATCTCGCCGCTCGACGCGGTCTGGTCGCGACGCGTTCGCGAGCCGGAGCATTGACCGCTCTGGGTCGGGCGGTGTGAGGGTCGAGCGCTCGGTGCGGCCGGTGGACGTTGTGTGCGCCGGGATAAACCGGCATGGGGAAGGAGAGGAGGGAGCTCTACATCGAAGGAGTAGCGATCCACGGTGGCCCCGAGTCATGCGTCGGCGTCCGTGAGGGCGCAGGCGAAGCGTTGGCAGGGGTACGCGTAGGCTGGGCTATTGAGCCGCGAAATCAACGTTCGGGGTGCGGACGCCGTACAACGAGGCGGAAGGCAACATCGTCGGCCGCGTTTTCACGAGTGGTCGGCGGACCCTGCGCGGTCTGAGAACCTGTGCATGCGCGGAATCTCCATGCGCGAGAACCGGGAGGCCCGACGGTCGCCTGTCGGCGTCGATGATGCCCCGCCCAGCTGGATCGCGGGATGGCAGTCGGCGCTCGGGCGGGCCGCGAGGGGAAGGCCAGTGGCCGTGAGCCCGAGATGAACGACCGTCGGGAGTCAGACAGCCGCGTAGTACCTGTGAAGCTGGCGAACAAGGCCGGGGTACCGGCGGCGGAGCCGGTGGAGGGAAGGCGGCTGGACGAGGGGAACACGGGCCGGCAAAACGCGCTCCGGACGCAGAGCCGGGAAGGTTGCGCGTCAAGTGCGCTGGATCGTGTGCGCCGAGTCGCAGTGAAGGACAGGGATGCGCGGTTCACGGCGCTGCTGCATCACGTCAGCGTCGAGCGTCTGCGTGCGGCCTATCGGGCGTTGAGCCCAAGGGCTGCCGCGGGGGTGGACGAGGTGCCGTGGCAAGACTACGGGAATGATCTCGAAGCGAACCTTCGGGATCTGCATGCCCGTGTCCACAGGGGCGCGTACCGGGCGAAGCCGTCACGGAGGGTGTACATCCCGAAGGCGGACGGGCGGCTGCGGCCGCTCGGGATCGCTGCGTTGGAGGACAAGATCGTCCAGCGCGCCGTCGTCGAGGTGCTGCACGCCGTCTACGAGGCGGACTTCCTCGGTTTCTCGTACGGGTTCCGGCCGGGGCGCGGCCCGCACGATGCGTTGGACGCGCTCGTGGTCGGGATCGAACGCAAGAAGGTGAACTGGGTGCTCGACGCGGACTTCCGCGACTTCTTCACCAGCCTCGATCACTCGTGGCTGGCGAGGTTCCTCGAGCACCGGATCGCGGACAAGCGAGTCCTGCGTCTGATCCAGAAATGGCTCAGCGCAGGGGTGGTCGAGGACGGAGCGTGGTCGGGCGAGCGAGGAAGGCTCGCCCCAAGGGGCGACGATTTCGCCGTTACTCGCAAACGTCTACCTGCACTACGTCTTCGATCTGTGGGCCCAGCAGTGGCGGCGGCGGTATGCCCGCGGTGACGTGCTCATCGTCAGGTACGCCGACGACGTCGTGTTGGGGTTTCAGCATCGCTCGGACGCGGAGCGGCCCCAGCGAGACCTGGCGCAGCGCTTGGCCACGTTTCGGCTGGGGCTCAACGCCGAGAAGACGCGCCTGATCCGCTGTGGACGCTTCGCCGCCCAACAGTGCAAGGAGCGGGGCCTCGGCCGGCCGGAGACGTTCCAGTTCTTGGGCTTCACGCATTACTGCACGACGACCAAGGACGGGCGCTTCCTGCTCCTGCGAAAGACGATCTCGAATCGAATGGCGGCGAAGCTGCGCGAGGTCAGAACCTTGCTGATGCGACGACGCCATTGGCCCTTCGAAGCACAGGGACGCTGGCTCGCGAGCGTGGTGCGAGGACATCTCGCCTACTACGCCGTGCCCGGCAACATCCACCAAGTGGTGGCCTTTCGCGACCAGCTCGTGCGGCTCTGGTACGGGGCGCTCCGGCGCCGCGGCCAGCGACACCGCCTCAACTGGCAGAAGATGCGCCGCGACGCGGAGCGATTGCTCCCTCCCGCCCGCATCACCCATCCCTGGCCCGATCAGCGATTCGACGCCCGCACCCAAGTCAGGAGCCCAGTGCGCACGCGGGCGCAATATGCGCGCGGGCGCGAGGGGTTTCGCTCGCCTCGCCGCCGTGCTCGCCAGAGCGCGAGCCGTACCGATCGCAGCGTAGGCCGCCGTTGCAAATACAGGTTGGCTCGTCGTAGAGTCGGCACGCTCCGAACGAAAGGATCACGTGCCGACTTGGCTTTGGATCATCATCGTCGTCATTGCTGTGGTAGCGGTCCTCGGCTACGTTCGTCGGCGGCGTTCTGGATAGCCGCACGCACGTCGCGAGACGTCGCGTATGTCGTTTCTGATGTGTCCGTTTTGTGTCCGCGAGCAGTGGTCCACCAAGGCAACGGTGCCAAGGGTCGTGCTCACGCCGGCAACGAAGGCTCGCCCAGCTCGTCGGCGCCCGGCTCACCGGCCTCGCCGTCGAGGGCCTACGCGGCCACCATCGGCGAGGTCGAGGAGGTCAAACGGGAAAAGGACACGTTCTTCCAGCGACTCCTCGGCAACACCGAACGGCAGGCGGCGGCGGCAGGAGTCGAGCTCGACGTCGAGCTACGCCCCGGCCACGCCGCCGAGCTGATCATCCGCGTCGCCACGGAGAAGCAGGCAGACCTGATCGTCCTCGGCCACAAAGGCCACTTCCTCCGCGACCACCTACTCGGCTCGACCGCCGACCGGGTCGCCGAGCACGCTGATTGCCCCGTCATGATCGTCAAATAGGCTCGCCGTGAGGATCGCCTACGTCGTCGACGTCCACGACGACTTCGACAGCGTCGAGCGGACAGTGCGGCAGCTTGCGCCGCTCGACTTGCTCATCGTCGGCGGCGACATCACCACCGGCGGGACGCCCGAACAGGCCGCCGACGCCGTCGAGCGCTGGCGCCCGCTCGCGCCGCGACTGCTCGCGCTCGCCGGAAACATGGACTCGGCCGCGATCGAGGCGCGCCTCCACCAGCTCGGCGTCGCCCTCGACAGCCGCGGCGTCGTCGTCGGCGACGTGGGCATCTTCGGCGTGTCCGCCGCGCCCAGGTCGCCGCTCCACACGCCCTACGAGCTGGACGAGGCGGAGCTCGCCCGGCGGATCGAGGCCGCATACGCGGACATCCGCGACTCCCGGATCAGGATCTTCTGCCCGCACGCCCCGCCGCAAGGAACCGCCTGCGACCGGCTAAGAAGCGGCGAGCACGTCGGCAGCACCGCCGTCCGCGCCTTCATCGAGCACGCACAGCCCGACCTCGTCCTCTGCGGCCACATCCACGAAGCGCGCGGCACAGACACGATCGGCAGAACGAGGATCGTCAACCCCGGCCCGGCGGCGGCCAGCCATTACGCGCTTGTTGAGGTCAAGGACGACGTCCACGTTCGCCTCGACGACCGTGGAGGATGATGCCCGCGTGGAATCCATCCTTGACGCGATCGGCAACACACCCCTCGTCCGGCTCTGGCGCTGCGCGCCGGCGAACGGCGCCGAGCTCTGGCTGAAGCTCGAATACCGAAACCCGACCGGATCCCTCAAGGACCGGATTGCGCTCGCGATGATCGAGGGCGCAGAGCGAGACGGGCTGATCGCGCCCGAGGACACGGTGGTCGAGTACACCGGCGGCAGCACCGGCCCCGCACTCGCGCTCGTCTGCCGCGCGAAGGGCTATAGGGCACTGATCGTCATCGCCGACTGCTTCACGGAAGAGCGCTTCCAGCTCATGCGCCCGCTCGGCGCCGAACTCGACGTCGTCCCGTCCGTCGCCGGCCGCCCCAACGTCACGGCGCAAGACATCGACAACATGGTCGCCCGCGCCGCGGAGCTCGCGGCACAGCCCGACCACTACGCCACCGACCAGTTCAACAACCCCTACATCATCCCCGACCACCGCGACCGGCTCGGACGCGAGATCTGGGAGCAGACGGACGGGCGCGTGACCGCCTTCTGCCACGGCATGGGCACGGCCAGCTCGCTGATGGGAGTCTCCGACGCCCTCAAGCCAAATGGCGTCTTCATCCAGGGTCACGAACCTGCGAGCTCCGCCGCGGTGCGGCGGCGAAAAGGGCAGCTTCCTGATCCAGGGTTGGACCGGGCTGGTCATGCCGCACTGGGACCCGAACAAGGTCGACCATGTGGAGCCGATCGGGGACGACGAGGCGCTCGAAATGACCCGCCGCCTCGCGCAGGAGGAAGGAATCTTCGCCGGCATCTCAACCGGGGCGAACGTCATCGGCGCGCACCGGCTCGCCGAAGCGCTCGGCACCGAGGCTGTGATCGTCACGCTCGCCGTCGATACGGGCTTCAAGTACATGAGCGTCGCCCCATACGCGGACGTGTAGCGGCGCGGCGATTGCGCGCCCCCATCGGAACTTGAAGGAGGCATCGAGTCGATTCGCCCTCTTCGCGCGCGCCTGCCGTCTCCGGCCTAGTACACGTTGTCCAGGGAGACAAGCCGTCGTGGCCCAATCGTGGCCCAAACATCGTTTAGACGATCGGCTCAACCATGCGGAGTGGGGTCGCGATCAAGGCGAAAAGCGCCTGCAAATGAACACGTTCAGAGCCGTTCGTCGCGGGGCGTCGTTGTGCCCGACTCGGCCTGTCACGCCGGAGGTCGCGGGTTCGAGTCCCGTCGCTCCCGTAAGAAAGCCCTGCAAATTGGCCTGTTGTGTTGCCTAGGTAGACGCGCGCTGCGCCTCGCCCACACACAGGAGTGTTAAGGACGGCGCCAAACGGCCAAGAAATGGCCCGAAAGCCTGCCGGCGATGACCATTTCAAGCGGAATCCGAGCTCTAGCCGGGCCCGCCCACGAAGTCGCCCGGCGACCACACGAGAAGACCGGAGGTCGAGCCGCCCTCCCTCCCTTCGAGGCCGTCGAGTCCCGCAAGGCGGTTGCGTGAGACGTCCGCGCGCTGAAGATCAAAGGAGCTCTAATCGCGGAGGAGGGTGAGGTCGAGCTGGGCGATTCGTTCGGGGTCGGCGAGGAAGTCGATCTCGACGATCTTCCCGTTCTTGACCGTGAAGGCGCCGACGGAGAACGGCTTGCCGTCACGGATCGAGACGGTTCCAGGCGCGCCGTTGACCAGCGCGCGTCGTGTGATCAGCCCGCTCTGCGACCAGTAGAGCGCCTGGCCGGCGACGGCCTTCGCGCCCTGGACGCGCCGGGAGAGGCCGCTGAGGCTGCC
>WNGB01003986.1_pt1 | contig 22844 bp, 22 predicted proteins | sample 5400681 | NCBI WGS metagenome assembly WNGB01 (sample SAMN13153367, study PRJNA577476) | soil metagenome | isolation source: 115 cm soil or saprolite under grassland replicate 2 | place: USA:California | collected 2016-06-15
TTGTGGCCGTGCCGGCGGAAGCCGATCATGTCGATCACGACGTCCTTGTGGAACTCCTGACGGTAGTCGAGCGCGATCTGCAGCACGCGGTGGGCCGCCTCCGGGTCGTCGGCATTGACGTGGAATATCGGAACCTGGTTGATCTTCGCGGCATCCGTCGAATAGAGCGACGATCTCCCCGAGCCGGGAGGCGTCGTGAAGCCGATCTGGTTGTTGACGATCAGGTGGATGGTCCCGCCGGTCCGGAAGCCCCGGAGTTGCGCGAGGTTGAAGACTTCCGCGACCATTCCCTGCCCCGCGAACGCCGCGTCGCCGTGGAGGATGACGGCGAGCACGCGCTCCCATGCCTCCGGCCCGCGACCGCGACGGTCCTGCTTGGCGCGGACCATGCCCTCGACGACCGGGTCGACCGCTTCCAAATGCGAGGGGTTCGATGGCACCGTGATCTCGACCTTCCGTCCGCCCGCGGTCGCGTGAGTTCCCTCCGCGCCCTGGTGGTACTTGACGTCACCTTCGTCGGCCGGAAAGTCGGGGTGCACTGTCCCCTCGAAGCCGGCGAAGATCCGCTCGGTCGCGTTGCCCACCACGTTGGCGAGGATGTTCAGGCGCCCTCGGTGCGTGAGCCCGATCGTGACTTCTTCGACTCCGCGCTCGCCGGCGCCTTCGAGGAGCCGGTCGAGGAGCGCGATGACCACCTCGCATCCCTCGATCGAGTAGCGGCGCTGTCCGAGGTACTTCGTGCCGAGGAATCGCTCGAAGGTCTCCGCGGCGAGGAGCTTCTCGAAGATCCGACGCCGGACCTCGCGGGGCGGAGGCTCCGGGAGAGCGCCGACCCGCTGGCGCAGCCATTCCTTCTCGCCGGGGTTCGAGATGAAACGGTACTCGATGCCGACCTTGCCGCAGTACACGCGGCGCATCACGCCGATGATTTCGCGGAGCGGCATATGCTCGCCGCCCTTCAGGCCGCCTGTCCAGAACTCCCGATCGAGGTCCCAGATCGTCAGCCCGTACGTCTCGAGATCCAGCTCCGGGTGCTCGTGCACCGGGACCATCCGCAGCGGATCCACGTCGGCAATCAGGTGCCCGCGCACGCGGTACGCGTTGATGAGCTCGAGCACCCGTGCCTGCTTTTCGATCTCGTCCTCCCGCCCGAACGCGGGGTTGCGGTCAACGGCCCAATGCAGCGGTTTGTGAGGGATGGCGAGGTCCGAGAAAACCTGCTCGTAGAAACCGTCCGCACCCAGCAGGAGCTCCTCGATCCGGCCGAGGAAGGCACCCGACTCCGCGCCCTGGATGATCCGGTGGTCGTACGTGGAGGTGAACGTGACTACCTTGCTGACCGCGAGCTGCGACAGCGTCGCGAGCGCCATCGCGGAGAACTCCGCGGGATAGCCGATGGCACCGGTCGCGACGATCAGGCCCTGTCCCGGCAGGAGCCGCGGCACCGATGCAGTCGTGCCCAGGGTTCCCGGATTCGTCAGTGAGACGGTCGTGCCTTCGAAATCAGTCACGGATAGCTTGCCGGTTCGCGCGCGTCTGACCACGTCGTCGGTCGCGGCGACGAAGTCGGCGAACCTCATCTTCTCGACGCCCCGGACGTTCGGGACGAGGAGAGTGCGGGAGCCGTCCGCCTTCTCGACGTCCACGGCGAGCCCGAAGCGGATCTCGTCGTGGCGGATGCGCACCGGCGCTCCACCCGACGCGTCGAAGGCGTCGTTCAAACGCGGGAATCGTTTCAACGCCTGCGCGATCGCCCAGGCGACGAGCTGCGTGAAGGAGATCTTCGGCTGGTCGTTCGCCGCGCGAGAGTCGTTGATCAGCCGCCGGTTCTCATCCGCGAGCTTGATCGGGATCTGCCTCTGCGAGGTGGCGGTGGGGACCGCGAGCGACGCCTCCATGTTCAAGGCGACCGTGAGCGCGCCGCCACGAAGCGGGAAGGCTTCCTCGGCGCGGGGGAGAGAAGGCGCGGGCGGTTTTGCCGACTCCGGCGCGCGGGGCGGCTCGACGGGAGCCGGTGGAGCGGTCAACGGCGGCGCCGGCTCTCCCAACCGATCCCGGAAGAACTCGCGCCATTCCTCGTCGACCGAGTCCGGGCTCTGCCGGTACCGGGAGAGGAGGTCCGCGACGTAGGTCGCGTTGTCTCCGAACTCCGCGACCAGCTCGTCGGCGAGGTCGGCCGTCTTTTCGGTGGCCACGATCCCGAATTCTAGATCGGCGGGCTTGGTACGATCGCGCCTCCCGGACCGATGAGGAGGTCTCTTGAGACGGATGACCGTTCTCGCGCTGGCGCTGACCTTCGCAACGGGGCTGCCGTGTCCTTCCCCCGGCACCGACGCGTCCCCGATCCTCGCGCCGGACATCCGGGCGACCGCGGAGTCGCTCCGCGAAACGGCGTTCGCCGGATCGCGCGCGTCCGAATGGATTCGAAGCCTGATCGATCAATCCGGGCCTCGTCTCTCCGGCTCGCCCGGCGACCGCGCCTCGGTGGCCTGGGGCCTCGAGACTCTGAAAGCGCTCGGTTTCGCGAAGGTGCGAGCGGAGAAGGTCATGGTCCCCGTCTGGCAGCGTGGAATCGAGTCGGGGGATGTCACCGCGCCCTTTCCTCACAAGCTCTTCCTGACCGCTCTCGGCGGCAGCGTCGCGACGCCCGAGGCCGGTCTCGAGGGGGAGCTGGTCGAGGTCGGCTCGCTCGACGAGCTCGCCGAAAAGAGCGAGGTCGCGGTCCGGGGAAAAATCGTCTTCTTCAACAAGCGGATGCGGCGCACGTCCGACGGCGCCGGCTACGGGGAAACCGTTCCGGTGCGCAGCTCCGGCGCCTCGCGCGCGGCGAAGCTCGGAGCGATCGGCGTCCTCATCCGCTCGGTCGGAACGGACTCGAACCGCACCCCGCACACGGGATCGCTCCGATACGAGGAGGGGGCGCCGAAGATCCCGGCCGCCGCGCTCTCGAACCCCGACGCCGATCTCCTCGAACGCCTCGACCGCGAGGGAAAGCCGGTCCGTGTGCGGTTCACGCTGGGTTGCCGCGACCGGGGAGAGACGGAGTCGGCCAACGTGATCGGCGAGATTCCCGGGCGCGGAAAACCGGAAGAGATCGTCCTCCTGGGGGGTCATCGCGACTCGTGGGATCTCGGAGAAGGGGCGATCGATGACGGAGCGGGCTGCGGGATCGTGATCGAGGCCGCGAGGCTGATCGGGGGCCTACGAAAGCGGCCGCTCCGATCGATCCGCGTGGTTCTCTTCGCCAACGAGGAGAACGGGCTGGCAGGCGGAAAAAAGTATTTAGAGATGCATTCGGCCGAGCTCGAGCGGCACGTCGCGGCGCTCGAGGCCGATCTGGGAAGCGGCCGCCCGATTGGGCTCGCCTGGAACGCCGGACCTTCCGCCGAGCCGCTCGTCCGAGAGATCGCCGCGCTGCTGGCCCCGCTCGGCGCCTCCGACGTCACCTCGACCGGAGCCGGAGGCGCGGACATCTCCCGCCTGATTCTCGCCGGCGTCCCGCTCTTCTCCGTCCGCCAGGATGCTTCGCGCTACTTCGACTGGCACCACACAGCGAACGACACGTTTGACAAGATCGAGCCGGAGTCGCTCGATCGCGTGACGGCGGCGGTGGCGGTTTTCACGTGGGTCGCCGCGAACGTGCCGCAGCCGTTTGAGCGGATCCCGAAAGAGAAGAGGGTGCTGCCGAAGTTCTAGCTAGCTCCGCTTCGCGGCCACTTTCTCCCGAACCGCCTGGACTTCCGGATGCTGAAAACCGAGGAGCTCGGCAATCCTTCGCGCGAGCTGCCCTTCGACCGCGGTCAGCACGCCGTCGGAGTAAACGACGCCCCAGATCGCCTCGATCAGCCGGAGCCTCTGTTCGCGGGAAAAGCTCTCCGTCACGAGCTTCGTGAACTGGTAAAGATCCACGCTCGCTTTGCGGGCTTCCTCGGCGAGCCGCAGAACTTCCCGCACGTCGTCGGCGGCGACGCCCAAGTCTTCGCGCGCGTGGCGCGCGATTCTCTCCCTCTCGTCGGCGGTGAACGTCGAATCGGCGTGGGCGATCTCGAGAAGGAGCGCACAAGCTGCGACCGCGACGGGGTCGGGCGCGCCGTTCTCGGGCTCCACCGCTCGCGACGAAAAGAAAGAACGCAGGGCTTCGAGGACCATTTCGGGAGTCTAAGCCCGATCGGTAATGGCCGTTATTCGAGGCAAAACCCGGAAACTTTTCGGACGTCCAATGCGTACAGAGAGGGTGGAGTCACGAATGAATCGCCGCGAACTCGAAACATTTTTCCTGACGCTGGAGTCGACGCCCGCGCTTCTCGCCCGGGCCGCGGCGGAGCTTCCGGAGGACAGGGTGCGACAGCGGGGCACGACCGGAGGCTTTTCCCTGGTCGAGCACGTCTGGCACCTCGCCGACCTCGAGCGCGAAGGCTACGGCGTTCGCATCCGCCGGCTGCTGACGGAGGACGAACCGCTCCTTTCGAACTTCGATGGAGAGCGTGTCGCAAGCGAGCGCGTGTATCACCGGCGCAACCTCGCCGAAGGGCTTCTCGCGTTCACGACGGCCCGCACGCGCAACCTCCAGAGACTGCGCGACGCCTCGGCCGACGACTGGAGGCGGGCAGGACGGCAGGAAGGCGTCGGGCGGATCGTGCTGTCGGACATCCCGCGAATGATGACCGAGCACGACCGCGCCCATGGTGTGGAGATCGCCGAGCTCGTCCGCGAACTTCGGGACTCGATCGTGCCGCCGGCGACGCGCCCCCCGCAGGTCTCCGTGTTCGCCTGAACCGGGACCGGAAGAGCTCACGGCTCGAAGGGCTGTCGCTCCCTCCTCTTCTTCAGCCACTCCCGCGCGCCGGCGATGATCCCCGGCAGAATCGACAGGAAGATCACGATCACGATGACGATCTCGATGTGCTCGCGCACGCCGGGAATCTTCCCGAGGAAGTAGCCGATCCCGGTCATCGAGACGACCCAGAAGAGTCCACCGACGACGTTGAATGACAGGAAGCGCCTGTAGTTCATCTCCCCCATTCCGGCGACGATCGGCGCGAACGTCCTCACGACCGGAATGAAGCGGGCGATGATGATCGTCTTGCCGCCGTGCTTCTCGTAGAAGTCGTGCGCGCGGCGGAGATGGGCGGGATTGAAGAGGAGCGACTTCGGCCGCTTGAAGAGCGCCTGCCCGACGCGCCGGCCGAACCAGTACCCCACGGTGTCTCCGGCGATCGCGGCGACGACGAGGAGCACGTTCAAGGTCCCGATGTCGATCTGGCCGGCGGCGGCGAAGACTCCTGCGGTCACGAGGAGCGAGTCACCCGGCAGGAAGAAACCGATCATGAGCCCCGTCTCCGCGAAGACGATCGCCGTCATCGCGGTCAGGCCTCCCAGACGGACGAGAGCCTCGACGTCGGTGAGCTTGTGGAAGAGCTCCTTCAGCCATTCCATCGCGTCAGTCGGCTGGGTGGTGTGCTTCGACGACGGAAGAGATCCCGCCTCGCGAAAAGAACCTGCCGGTTACCGTCATCCTCTTCGGCTGGCAGGCCGCGACGCAATCGCGCAGGATCCGGTTGACGGCGTTCTCGTAAAAGATGCCGACGTTGCGATACGCGACGATGTAGAGCTTCAACGACTTCAACTCCAGACAGAGTGCGTCGGGCACGTAGCGGATCGTCAGGTGCCCGAAGTCGGGCAATCCCGACTTGGGACAGATCGCGTTGTACTCCGGAATCTCGACCGCGATCTCGTAGTCGGAATACTGGTTCGGCCACGTCTCGATCGCCGGCAGCTCGGCGTCGAGTCCCGACCTCGCATGCTCCTTCGTGTATTCCGTCACGCTTGCGCCCGCGAGTCAGGTCGTGAGCCCAACACGCGCTCCGCGGAACTCCATCTCGAGCGCCTCGCGAATCCGCACCGCGACCGGACCCGGCCGTCCGTTCCCGATGACCCGGCCGTCGATCTCGACGAGGGAGTACGTCCACAGCGTCGTCGAGGCGAGGAAGACCTCGTCGCAAGAGAAGAGCTCCTCGACCGCGACCGGCCGCTCCTCGATCCGGAAGCCGAGACCTGAAGCCGCTTCGAGGGCAGCCGCACGGGTGACCCCGGGAAGGATTCGAGGCCCTTTCGGCGCCGTGCGGAGAACCCCCCCCGAAACGGCGAAGAGGTTTGACTTGGTTCCTTCCCAGGCGATTCCGTCCCGCACGAGGATCGCTTCGATCGCGTCGGCCTCTCGCGCCCTCTGGGAGGCGAGCACGTTGGGCAGCAGCATGACGGTCTTCACGTCGCAGCGACCCCATCGCTCGTCGGGCGCGAGGATCGCGCGCCCCCCTTCGGGAGGCGGAGGTGGATCGGTCAGCCGCGCGAATGCAAACACGGTCGGGGGCGTCCCGGCCGGCGGGAAGGCATGCGATCGCGGAGCGGCACCCCGCGAGACCTGCGCGTAGACGAGCGCGTCATCGCGGCCGAGCCGGTTCTCCTCGAGAAGCCGCACCGCGACTTCCGGGAAGAATCCCGGCTCCACGGCGATCTGGAGCGCTGTGAGACCGTGCCGCATGCGCACCAGGTGCTCCGCGAGTCGGTACGGACGCCCCGCCGCAAATCGAACGACCTCGTAGATCGCGTCCGCAAACAGGAATCCGCGGTCTTCGGGAGAGATCTTCGCATCTTCGCGCGGAAGGAAACGGCCGTTCAGGTAGACGATCACGCAACGGATTGTACGCGGAGCGCGCGCCAGGCCGGAGTGCGAAAGCCCCCGTTTGAAATCTCCGTCCGCCGTTCGCGAAGCGAACGCCGCGGACCTAGTCTTCCCCGATCTCCCGCGGTCGTTTCTCGTTTTCCGTTTCCCGCTTCCCGGCCTGAAACTCCCGGACCGCTCGGGCGAGATCCTCGCTTCCGGCGAGCAGGCGATACGCGACCTCGGCGTGGGGCAGCGCTTCCGCCAGAGCCCGGCGCCGCTCGGCGCGCAGGAGATCGCGAGCGGCGGCGAGGGCGGCAGGGCTCGTGGAAAGAAGCAGCCCGACGAGGCGGCCCGTCTCCGTCTCGAGATCGGACGGCGCGACCGCGCGCGCCGCAAAACCCGCCTGCGCCGCTTCGCGACCCGACACCGTTCGTCCGGTCAGGATCCATTCCGCCGCGCGTGCGCCGCCGATCCGGACGGGGAGAAGCGCCGCGGCGCCCGGGGGGAAGCATGCGAGCCGGATTTCGGGGAATCCGATGCGCGAGTCTTCGGTCGCGAGGACGACGTCGCACGCCGCGGCCAGCTCCGCTCCACCGCCGAGGCAGGCGCCCGAGACCGCCGCGATCGTCACGGCCGGAGTCTTGACGAGGGCATTCAGCGCGTTGCGCATGGCCGAGAGCATCGTTTCGATCGCCTTCGGCTCCGGAACATGCTCGGCCACGGAGACTCCCGCCGAAAACGCGCGCGGCAGGCCGGAGAGGACGAGCACGCGCGCGCCGGCGGACTCGAGGACGAGCCGCGCGAGCTCCTCGAGGGCCGCGACGTCGAGGACGTTGACCGGGGGGATCTCGATCGAGAGATCGGCGCGGCCCAAGGTCGCGGCCAGGCGCAGCGGCACGCCCCTTCTTACCTCAGGAAGCGCTCTTGCGGGGAGTCTTCCGGGCGGGCGGCGCGGGAGTGGCCGCCGGTTTCGTCAGTTTTTCCTTTTCCCGACGGTAGACCGCGAGCGCGTTGTTGATGTGCGACTCGGAAAGCGGAACGTTCCGGATCTGGTTGTCCGGCTCCCGCAGTCGGACCTCGACGTATTCCTCGGCCACCCCGGAGCGAATCAGCTTCTGAACGATCTCGTTCAACCTCTTGACGTAAGCAAGAGTATCGGCGATTCCCGTGATCGGGCCGATCGTGCCGTGGCCGGGGACCATCTTTTCGACCGGCGCGGCGGCGAGCCGCGGCAGGACCTTCGCCCAGGACTCCGCATCCGCATCGGGCAAATGCAGGTCGGGGAGGCGTCCGTTCGACGCCACATCGCCGGCGAAGAGCACCTTCTCGGCGGGCAGCAGCACGACGAGATCGCCGGAAGTATGCGCGGGACCCAGGTACTGAACGTCCGCGCGTCGCAGCCCGTCGAAGAGAATCAACCTCTCCGAGACGGTCATCAGAGTCGGCGAGATTCGTTTTCCCGCCAGCGGATCGGCGGGGTCCTTCGAGGACTGAATGATGTAGTTCAAAACGGAAGGGGCGGCGTGCTCGTGGCAGATCACCTGCGCGCCCGCCGCAACGAACGCGCGCGTCCCGGTCGTGTGATCCGCGTGCGCATGGGTGAGGACAAGATAACGGACGGGCTTTCCGCCGGTCGTCTCCGTGATCTGGCTCAGCATTTCCTTCGCGGTGGCCGCGTCGCCTCCCGAGTCGACGGCGACGACCCCGTCGCCGTAGAGGAACCAGCCGACGTTGGCGCCCTTGTCCGGCTGCGCCGCCCAGATTCCATCGGCGAGCTTCTGGACCGCCAGCCTCGCCTGCGCGGACGCGGCGAGCGCGGGAACGGTGAGAGAGAGCACGAGAATTGCGACGCGAGATCTCATGCGAACGGCTCCTGTCATCGACGTTGGAATCTCCGAATGCCGCAAAACCCGCAGAGTTTTGGCCGAATTCCTTCTACTTCGGACTCGTTTTGGACCGGGAACTTCTGCGTCGGACTTCCGCGACGAACTCTCCGAAGAGGCGCCGCGAGACCGAATCGTCCGTCAGGTTCTCCGGATGCCACTGGACGGCCACCAGCCAGCGTCCGTCCCTCGCCTCGATCGCTTCGATGACGCCGTCGGGCGCGATCGCGGCGACGACGAATCCGTCCGCTGCGCGATCGATCGCCTGGTGGTGCCGGCTGTTGACGTCGATCTCGGACCTTCCCGAGATCCGGGCGAGGCGCGTGCCCGGCTCGACCGTGACCGGATGATCGCGTTGGTTCTCCTTCTTCGGCAGCTGGTGCGCGACGTCCGACGGGCGCTCGAGCGGCAGGTCCTGCACGAGAGTTCCGCCCCGGGCGACGTTGACGACCTGGAGGCCCCGGCAGATCCCGAGGACCGGAACGCAGGTACGCCACGCCTCCTCGAAGACCGGGAAATCGACCGCGTCGCGCCCGTGGTCGATCTCGACGTTCGCGCCCTCGAGGATCCTGCGGCCGTAGCGCGTCGGGTCGACGTCGTCGCCGCCGCCGATCACGACCCCGTCGAACTCCCCCTCGATCGGGTCGCCCGGCCGCATCACGACGATCTCCTCGCGCCGAACTCCCGCGTCTGAGAGCGCGCGGACGTAGTCGTTCTCTTCCGCCGGAACGTCGCTGTCGAGGGTGAGAGCGATGCGCACGGGACTAGCGTTCGAAGAGTACCGCCATTCCCATCCCGCCCGAAATGCAGAGGGTCGCGATGCCCCGCTTCGCGGCGCGCTTCTTCATTTCGTGCAGCAGGGTCGTCGCGATCCGCGCGCCCGTCGCCCCGATCGGATGGCCGAGCGCGATCGCGCCGCCGTTGACGTTCACGCGAGAGAGATCGAGGGAGAGCTCCCGCGCGCAGGCGATGACCTGCGCGGCGAACGCTTCGTTCAACTCCATCAGCTCCACCTTCGGGAGGGTGAGCTTCTGCTTCGCCAGGAGCGACTTGAGTGCCGGCACGGGTCCGATCCCCATGCGCTCCGGCTCCACCCCGGCGGACGTCCATGCGACGACGCGGCCGAGCGGCTCGCTCCCGGCGCGGTGGACCTGTTCCTCCGATGCCAGTACGAGCGCCGCCGCCGCATCGGTGATCCCGGAGGAGTTTCCGGCATGGACTGTGCCGGACTCCGGATCGAAGACCGGAGGCAGCTTCGCGAGCGCCTCGACGGTCGTGTCCAGACGCGGATGCTCGTCGTTCTCGACGAGCACCGACCTCCCCTTGATCCCCTCCATGGTGACCGGCGCGATCTCGTCGGAGAAGCGGCCGGAAGAGATCGCCTCGGCCGCGCGCCGCTGCGATTCGGCGGCGTAAGCGTCCTGTTCGGCCCGCAGGATCCCGTACTCCCGCACGAGGTTCTCCGCGGTCTCCCCCATCAATTCGCCGCACAGCGGGCAGAGAAAACCGTCGCGGTACATCGCGTCGATGATCTCGGAATGCCCGAGGCGGTATCCGAAACGCGCGCGGGGCAGGAGGTAAGGCGTCGCCGACATGCACTCGGTTCCGCCGACCAGGACGGCTTCGTTTTCGCCCGCGGCGATCGAGAGCGCGCCGAGCGTCAGCGCCTTCAAAGACGACGCGCACGCCTTGTTGACCGTGAAAGCGGGAACCGAGTCGGGGATGCCCGCGCGGTGGGAGACCTGTCGAGCGGTGTTCGGGCCGCCACCCGCCTGGCGCGCGTGCCCGAAGATCGTCTCGTCGATGGCGGCGGCGGGCAGTCCGGAGCGCTCGATCGCCGCCCGGGCCGCGACCTCGCCGAGATCCGCGGCCGAGAGCGACGCGAACGAGCCTCCGAACTTACCGATCGGTGTGCGGACGGCGGAGAGCACGAAGACCGGTCTCATGGACGGACTCTCAACTGCTCTTTTCGAGCTCGAGATTCCCGTCGATGTACTTCAGGTTGAATCGGAACCGATCGATGCGCCACGGCCCTCCGTCCCTTTTGAGGTGCAGGTCGTAGCTCCCGACGAACGTTCGGGTGTTCCGACCGGACGCGTTCGGCAGGTAATGCAGCGCGATCCCGTAGCAGAACGCGTCCGCCTGATCTCGCTCCACCCGTACCCGGAAGTTGCCGGTCTGATGGTGCACGGCTTTGAGAGGTCGCAGCCCCTCCCGCCATCCCGCAACGATCTCTGCCGAATCCCGGGTCGAAGACTCCGCTCCGGTCAGCGACTTCATGTCGAATTCGACGCGGGGCGCCAGCGCCCGCGCGACCTTCTCCCAATCCCGGTCGCCGGTTCCGATGAAGAGATCATTGATCGTGTCGAGGATCTCTTGCGTTTCCCGGAGAAGGCGAAGCTCGTCGTCCACGTCTTCCTCCTCATTTCACGAGCGGCAATCGCACGGTCACCGTCGTCCCTTTTTCTACCTCGCTCGCGATCTCCACCTTTCCTTTGTGTGCGTCGACGATCCACCGCACGATCGAAAGGCCCAGGCCCGATCCCCCGGTGTACGCGCGGCGGGCGCGGTCGCTGCGGAAGAAGCGCTCGAATACGAAGGGAACGTCCGCTTCGGGGATCCCCACGCCGGTGTCGGAGACCTCGATCGTCGCCTCGTCCGGCGTCGTCCGAAGGTGGACCCGGACCGATCCTCCGGGAGGCGTATAGCGCATCGAGTTCTCGAGCAAGTTGTGCAGGACCTGCTGCATCCGGCCCGGATCGACGAACGCGATGACCGGCGCTTCCGGCACTTCGACGGAGAGCTCCAGTTCGTGATCCGCGGCGGCCGGCAGGAGCTCGCGGGCGACCTCCGAGACGAAACGGCCGAGGTCCTGGTTGGAGAACGAGAGCGTGACGCGGCCGCTCTCCCCGCGCGCGAGAAAGAGGATGTTCTGCGAGATCCGCGCGAGGTGCCGGATCTCGAGCAGTGCGCTGGCGATCGCCTCCCGATACTCCTCGGCGGGGCGGTCCTCCTCGAGCGCGACTTCGAGCGTGCCACGAAGGACGGTCAGCGGCGTGCGCAACTCGTGCGAGACGTCCGCGATGAATTGCTGCTGCTCCTTCTCGGTGCCGGCGAGCGCGTCGAGTCGCGCGTTCAAGCGCTCGGCGATCTCGCGGGCGGGACCGCTCAAATCCGCCGAGGCAATTCGTCGCAGAGGGTGCGTCTCGGTCTGGATCAGGCGGTCCGAGAGCGTCGCCAGCTCTGCGCCGCCGGAGGCCGGCAGGTTCGCCGTCACCGAGGGAACGCCGACGGCTCGCGGCGGAGCGAGCCGTCCCCCGAGGAAGAGGAGCACCGCGAGCGCGGCCAGGCCCGCGGCCAGGGGCAGGAGGACTACCGAGGAGCGAACGATCAGCGACGCCGCGAGGAGGATCGTTCCAGTCCCGAAAAGGGCCGCCGCCGTGAGCGTCCAGGCGCGGCCGGGCACGGCTCTATCCTTCGGGCTCTCGAGCCGATTCCGTCGGCCCGCCCAGCCGGTAGCCGACTCCCCGCACCGTCTGGATGAGCCTCTCCTTTTCGCCGGCGTCGAGCTTGCGACGCAGAGCGTTGATGTAGACGTCGATGATGTTGGTCGAAAGGTCGAAAGAGTCCTCCCAGATGCGGCTCTGGATCTCCGAGCGGGAAACGACCTTCCCCCGCCGGCGGAGCAGGAGCTCGAAGAGCGCTCCTTCGCGCGCGGTCAAGTGAATCAGCTCGCCGCGACGCCGGACCTCGCGCGATTCCGGGTCGTAGGTGAGCTCGCCGTGGACGAGCGGACCCGCTTCCGGAAGCTCGGTGCGGCGCGCGAGCGCTCGAAGCCGGGCGAGGAGCTCTCGAAACGAGAATGGCTTGACCAGGTAGTCGTCGGCGCCCGCGTCGAGCCCCTCGATCTTGTTCTGGACGGTATCCCGCGCCGTCAGCATCAGTACCTTCGCCGTAAGACCGCGGGTGCGGATCTCCCGGCAGAGCTCGAGGCCATCGCGCGAGCCCGGCAGCAGGAGGTCGAGGATCACGAGCTCGTACTCGCCCCCCTCCAGACGTTCGAGGGCCAGGTCCGCGTCGGCCACCGCCTCGACCGAATAGCCCTTCTCGGTCAGTCCCTTCCGGAGGAACTGGGCGATCTTCTCTTCGTCCTCGACGACCAGAACCCTCACCGCGGCTCCCCGTCTTCTTCCTTGCCCGCGGCGCCCCGGGGGTTCGACAGAAACGACACGACGAACGCCGCTCCCGCGCCGGCGGCGAAACCCCCGGCAAAGGAAGAGGTCGGCTGCGGCGTCGCGATCGCGGTGAGAGCGCCTGCGGCGACGAGCGCGAGAAGGAGCACCCGCGAGACTTCGACGGGCGGGATGAGGTTCATGGTGTCAGGTCTCCGGATGCCACTCTGGCTCGTATTTCGGTCGGACCGACAGAGTTCGACAAACCTTAAGAGATCCGTCGGAAATCACTATCCGCAACGTCGTGCACGACTTACGCTCGATCTGGCCAGTGGAAGAACCCTCAGGGAACCTGCGAGTCGATGCCGACCGGCTTCATGGTCATCGGATCGCGTAGTGGCAGGTCGACCATCCGGTTTCCCGCCAGCGCCTCGAGCGAGATCGAGTGTTTCAGGTCGCCCGCCAGGATGTCGCTCTTCTTTCCGACGACCAAGATTACCAGCCTATCGGACGCGAGGAACTTTTTCGCGACGCGCTGCACGTCGGGAGCGGTGACCTTTTCGACCTTCGCGCGGTAGTTCTTCCAGTAGTCCGGATCGGCGGCATAACGGCCCGTCAACTCGTCCTGCGCGAACGTCGTCGCGACCTGGGCCTTCGTCGCGAACGTCCGCGGGAACGTCTCGATGAACGACTTCTTCGCCGTGTTCAGCTCTTCGGCCGTGACCGGCGCCCCGGCGATCTTCTTGATCTCCTCGATCACGACCGAGGTCGCGTATGCGACGGTGCGCGACTTCGACTGGAAGCCCGCCCGGAACGCCGACGGGTAATAGACGCCGCCGGGAAATGCGGAACCCGCGCTGTAGGCGAGGCCTTCGTCCGAGCGCACGCGGTTCGTGATGCGGGACGTGAACCCACCGCCTCCCAGGATGTCGTTCATCACAAGTACCGCGAAGAAGTCCGGGTCGTCGCGGCGGATGCCCGGGAGCAGCACGGACACGCGCCCCTGGTTGACGTCTTTGTCGACGACGTAGATGCCCGGCTTCGCGAAGGTGGTGTTCGTCGGCACGGCCGGTGCGGTGTCGCCGCGGAACGGCCAGTCGGCGAAGAGCTTTTCGAGCTTCTGGACCATGACGGCGCGGTCGAAATCGCCGCTCGCCGCGACGACGAACTCGCCCGGGTGGAACCACCGGCGGTGGAACTGCTCCAGGTCTGCCTTGGTGAGCCCTTTCAGCGACGTCTCGGTCTCGAACCGGTTCGCGAAGAAGTCCTCGCCGAAAGAAAGGAAGCCGCGCTCGCGCGCCTCGATCGCGGTGGACTCGTCGTTGCGCTGCTTCATCGCCTGGAGCATCTGCTGCTTGCGCAGCGCGATCTTGTCGTCCTGGAAGCGCGGGGCGGTCAGGGCTTCCCGCAGGATCGCGAGCCCTTCGTCGAGATCCTTAGAGAGAAGGTTCAGGCTGACGCTCCCCTGGGTCTCGCCGACCGCGGAAGTGAGCTGCGCGGCGAGGAAGGCGAGGCGTTCCTCGAGCTCCTCGGCGGTTTTCGACTTCGTGCCGCCTCGCGCGAGGAGGTATCCGGTCAGGTCCGCGAGTCCTTCCTTGCCGGCCGGGACGACGAACTGCCCGGCGCGGACGTACACCACGACGTTCACGAGCGGGAGCTCTTTGTCCGGCACGACGTAGGCGACGGGACCGCTCGCGAGCTTCACGCGATCGTCCGCGGGAGCCGGCGGCTCGTAAACGAGCGGCGGGAACGTCAGCTTCTCGGGTCGCGTCGGGATCGCGGCACGTGTCGCCGGAGCTCGGCGCTCGCGGGCCGGGAGCGCGGCCGTCGAGACGAGCGCCGCGAGAACGAGCGAGCCGAACGTGAGCCTCTTCATCCCTTTTTCCCTTTCGCCTTCTCGAGCTCGTCGATTCGCGCTTGGATCTTCTTGCGCACGACGTCCAACGCCGGCTTCATTTCCGGCGGCGCGCCGCCCGCCTGTGACTCGAACTGCGCGAGCATCTGGCGGAGCTTCTCGGGGTCATCCGCCGACTGGAGTCGCTGCGACAGCTGCCGGACCATCGACTTCCCGCGGTCGTCCAAACCCGCCAGGTCCGGATCCTCGGCTCCTCCGGCGACTCCCGCTTTCCTCGTGTAGACGGCGACCGCGCGGTTCTCCTTGGTGAAATAGCGGTTGGCGACCCGCTTGACGTCGGCGGCGGTGACCGCCTGGATCTTCGCGCCGGCCTCGTTGACCTCCCGCCAGTTGCCGCGTCCGTCGCTCTGGATGAGCTGGAGGAGGACCGGGAAGTTCGAAGACAGCCGCCGGTACTCCGCAGCGGCGAAGTTGTTCTTGACCTTCTGGAGCTCCTCGGCGGGAACGTCGTCTTTCTGGAGCTTCTGCAGCTCCGCGTAGATCGCCCGCTCGACCTCTTCGGGATGGTGTCCTTCCTTCGCCTCGCCTCCCGCATTGAACAGCCCGGCCCACTTGCGCGACTCCTGCCGGGCGAACGCGTCGGTCGCGACCTGCGAGCCGAGCACGAGTCCCTTGTAGAGGCGGCCCGTCCGCGTCGAGAGGATCTGAGCGAGCACCTGGAGCGGGTAAGAGTCGACGTGGCCGAAGGGAACCGTGTGCCAGAGGATGTCCACCTGAGGATTGGCTTCCGCCTCGGCGTTCATGCGCTTCTCCGCCTGTTGCGAAACCTCCAGCGTCACGACGTCGGGAACCGCCGTCTTGCCCCGCGAGATGCGGCCGAAGTAGCTCTCCGCCATCCGCGCGGTCTTCTCGAGGTCGACATCGCCGACCAAGATCAGCGTGATGTTCTGGGGCGAGTAATAGGTGCCGTAGTACGCGTCGGCCTGCGCCTTCGTGATCGCCGGGATGTCGGAAGGCCAGCCGACGACCGGCCAGCCGTACGGATGCGATTCCCAGAACAGCGAGTCGAAACTCTCCTCGAACTTGCCGAGCGGAGTCGCCTCGGTGCGCAGGCGCCGCTCCTCGAAGACGACGTCGCGCTCCGCGTAGAACTCGCGGAAGACGGGATGGAGGAGCCGGTCCGACTCCATCCACATCCAGAGCTCGAGCTTGTTCGAAGGGACCGTGATGAAGTAGCCGGTCATGTCCTCGTTCGTGAAGGCGTTCATGCCGGAGCCGCCGCCGGTGGTGTAGATCCGGTCGAACTCGTTCTTGACCAGCACTTCCCTCTGTCTCGCGATGAGCTCGTCGAATTTCTTTTCGAGCTCCCGATATCGAGGGGTCTTGTTCTCCGGCTTCAACAGGTCGTCGATCTCGCCGCGCCGGTAGGAGGCCCGCATCTTCGCCTCTTCCCCTCGCATCTCCTCGCGGACCTGCTCCTGCTCGGCGATGATCGCGACGTCCTTCTTGTAGTCCTTCGTGCCGATCGTCGGAGTCCCCTTGAACATCATGTGCTCGAAGAGGTGCGAGATCCCGGTGATGCCCGGGCGCTCGTTGGAGCTCCCGACGTGCGCGACCCAGCCTCCCGCGACCGTCGCCTCCCCCTCGCGGTGAACGATCAAGAGACGCATCCCGTTCGAAAGGACTTTCTCGGTGACCGGGATTTTCTGAGCGCAAAGCGGCGCGGCGAGCGCGAGAACGAATACCAATCCCGAAGACAGACGGCGGAAGCTCATTCGCGGTCCTTTCCCGGCGTGTCTCCCGCGAGCTTCGATGCGCGGGAACGCCCCTTGCAGGGCCGTATTGTCTATCATCGGAAACGCGAAGGAGGAAAGATGAAGACGACGAGAATCTCAACTCTCGCGGCTGCTTTCGCGGTGGCCGCGGCCGCTGCTCTCTCCATGGCGGGCTGCAAGTCCGCGTCCTCGACGGCGTCGCCGGCCCCGGCCGCGGGTCCTCAGGCGCGCGCGACGATCGAGCCCAAGAGCGGCTCGAACGTGAGCGGATGGGCGACGTTCGCGGAGCGTTCGACGGGCGGCGTGCGCATCGAAGTGCACATCGAGAACGCCTCTCCAGGAATTCACGGGCTCCATCTCCACGACAAGGGCGACTGTTCAGCTCCCGATGCATCCTCCGCCGGCGGGCACTTCAACCCCGGCGGCAGGCCGCACGCCGGACCCAATGACGCGATGCGCCACGCAGGCGACTTCGGCAACATCACGATCGAGTCGAACGGCACCGGTCACCTCGAGCTCGTCAGCGACCTTTTGACGGTCCGCCCCGGACCGAACTCGGTCGTCGGGAGAGCAGTGGTGTTCCACGAGAAGGAGGACGATCTGAAGACGCAGCCGACGGGCAACGCCGGCGGGCGTCTGGGGTGCGGGGTCGTTCGGTAAGAGCTTCGAAACCCGGGGAGCGGCGATGATTCAATAGCGGAATGCGCCGCTCTTCGTTCGACCTCCCCCCCGACGAAGTCCGTCGGCTCGGACGACTCGCTGCCGATGCCGTCGCCGAGCACCGCGAGAAGCTCCTCGACCGGCCGGTCTTCGGCAAGGTCGGGGGCGGCGCTTCGCTCTTCGAAGGACCGCCGCCCGAGGAGGGTCGCCCCTACGACGAGGTCCTCGACTTCGTGCGCGAGCACGTGATGCCGTACCCGTTCGGCAACTCGCATCCCCGGTTCTTCGGATTCATCAACGCGACCGCCGATCCCGTCGGCATCACGGCCGACTACCTCGCGGCGGCGCTGAATCCGAACTGCTGGGGGGGCGACCACGCCGCGGTCCACGTGGAGAGCCAGGTGATCCGATGGCTCGCGGCGCTTCTGGGTCTCCCGGCAGAGTCGGAGGGGATTCTCGTCTCCGGCGGCTCGATGGCGAACTTCACCGCGCTCGCGGCGGCGCGCCGGGCGATGACGCCGGGCAACGTCCGCGAGGACGGGCTCGCGGGAGAAGGGCGGCCGCAGCTGGTGGTGTACGCATCCGACCAGGTTCACCACTGCGTCGACAAAGCAGTCGACCTCCTCGGGATCGGCACGCGCAATCTCCGAAAGATCGAGACCGACCAGCGTTTCCGGATCCGGATGGATCTCCTGGAAAGCGCGATCTCGGAAGACCGGCGCGCCGGCCGCACGCCGGCGATCGTCGTCGGCACCGCGGGCACGGTGAATACCGGCGCGGTCGACCCGCTGGATGCGCTCGCCCGGCTTTGCCGGCGCGAGTCGCTCTGGTTTCACGTGGACGGCGCGTACGGCGCGATGGCGGTTCTCTCGCGCGAGCTCGCCCCGCTCTTCGCCGGGCTCGATCGCGCCGACTCGATCGCGGCGGATCCGCACAAGTGGCTCTACGTGCCTTACGAGGCGGGTGCGACGATCGTTCGCGAGCCCGGCCGGCTCGCCGCGACGTTCCGAAAGTTCCCGGAGTATCTCGCGTCGGACCCGGAGAGCCCGTTTCCGGGTCCCGCCTGGTTCGCGGAGCGCGGCGTCGAGCTCTCGCGCGGCTTCAAGGCGCTCAAAGTCTGGATGGGCTTGAAAGTGCATGGAACGCGGGCCTACGCACGCGCAATCGAGAACGACGTCGCGCTCGCGCGATTTCTCTCCGAAGAGGTCGACCGGCGGCCAGATTTCGAGCGGATGGCCGACCCGGTTCTGTCGATCGCGAACTTCCGTTATCGCCCGGCCGGCGACGTGCTTTCGCATTCCGGCGAAGAGCTCGACCGGCTGAACCGCCGGATCGTCAACCGTCTCGTTGGAGCCGGATCCTTCTTCCTCGCGCCGACGATCTTGAAGGGCCGGACGGCGATGCGCGCGTGCATCGTCAACTTCCGCACGACGGAGGAGGACCTGAAGCTCCTCCTCGACGAGGCCGCCCGGGCGGGAAAAGAGATCCTGGCGTAACGAACCGCTCCTGTGAGAAGGGCGGGGCTCGGCGCCCCGCCCGCACGCGAAAACCTTCCGGCCCGGCCGAGTGTTCACACTCGACCGATCTCCGTGACTCTATCCCACCGCCTGCGTACAGGCGCTGCAACGCCGGGCCGACGCCGGGATGACAGTCCGGCACTCGGGGCATTCCTTCGTCGCCGGTTTGGCCTCCGGCTTGGGAAGCGCGTGCTTGATGATCAGGAAGATCACGAACGCGATGATGACGAAATCGACGATCGCGCCAATCAGATGCCCGTACGTGATCCCGTTCTCGACGACCTTCCCGGTCGCATCCGTCGTCCGCGAAAGCACGATCTTCGCCTCGCGCCAGCTGCCGCCGGGCAACATCATCCCGATGATCGGGTTGATGACGTCGTCCACGATCGAGGAGACCATCTTTCCGATCGCGGCGCCGACGATGACGGCCACCGCGAGGGCGAGCGCGTTCTGCTTGACGAGGAATTCCTTGAACTCTCGGACGAAGGCCACGTCTACTCCTTTCCGCCCACTATCGCCCGCCAGGCGGCGAGATTGCGCTCGATCTGTCCGGAGTGCTTCTCGAGGTGCTCCGCATAGGTGTTCAACCAGTCTTGGGCGGTATATCGCCCCGACTCGGTGTGCCGGGCGACCGCCGACCAGGTCTTCTCCGGAAGGCGCCGCAGCAGCGCGGCCGTGTTGGCGCGGACCGCTTCGACGACCGCGAGCGCGGGCTCGAGCGGCGCCGAATGGTAGTCGAAGACGCGCGCCCACTGCGCCTGGTCGTAACCGACGATGAGAGGAGCCTCTTCGGCGGCGAGGTAACGGATCCGCAGCGAGCCGTTCGATTCGGAGTCGGCGCAGTGGCAGACGACTTCGTGCACCGACCATTTGCCCTCGCCGGGCCGCCACTTCATCGCCTCGGGCGGAACCTTTGCGAGCGCGGCTTTCAAGAGCGCCGGGCCGCGCTCGTAGCGCCGGATCATTTCCTCGCGTTGCGCAGGCGTGCTGGGCATGGGGAGGTTCGCTTCGGGAGAGGAGTCTACTGTGTGGCGACCGTGTCTTCACAAAGCGGGCTCCCGAAACCTTGGAGGCCGGGAGCCCGTCCCCCGATAGGGAGGAGGAATCGTCAGGGAAGCGGTACCGGCTTGCCTCTCATGAATCTCACGATAGGAATCGAGAACGGGGAGGGCAATGGGGGAACCTCCTCATTTTCGACGCGAGCGAATTTGGTTGTCTTGGGTTTCGGGTCCGGTGTCTCGTCTACCAGCGGGTGCCGTCGAGCGAAACGACCGTCTTCGTGCCGATCACCCGCGCCGCGTGGCGGGTCCCGGCCGGGATATACAGCCGGTCGCCCGGCACGAGATCGTAGGCGTGCTCGCCCACGGTGATCCGCAGGATCCCCTCGACGACGCCGTCGCACTTCGCCTGGGCGTGCTCGTGAGGCGGGAAGACGGTTCCTTCACGATAGGCGTAAACGGCGACCTCGTAACCTTCGGCCTCCAGGAGACCCAGCATCCGCTTTTCGGTCAGCGGGCCGTCTTTCGGGTCCCAGTGCTCAAGGGACACTCCGCCCATGAGCGAAGTGTAGGCTGCGTCAAAGTCGCCGCACCGCTTTGCGTGCGAGTTTCTTCAGCTTCTCGATCTTGACCACCTCGCCCTCGGGTCCTCCAACGCTCAGGCGGAAGTAAGAGCCGCCCTTCCGGACGTAGAGACCGCCCACGATCGCGGGGCCGACCCAGTACGCCTCGTCCCCGATCCCGGCGATCTTCCGCGGAGGAGACGACTCCTTAATCCCTTCGCGCGCTTCCCTGTCCTTTTCGCGCTCCGTCTCCTTCTCGGATCCTCCCCGAAACATCGCCCTCCACTGGTCCTCCGGCTTTTCCGCCTCGTTGGCGCGCGGACGTGTGACCTCGAGGCTGACCGACTTCGAGAAAGTCGCGAGCGAATAGAAACACTGGGACACGGCGAACCGGCCTCTCTCGGGCCGGCTCGCCTTCGTTGCGCTTACGCGCTCCCCCTGAACCGACTCGATCTCGCTCTTCGTCAGGAGAGCGCAGGGGTCGGGGTTCTTCCCGGTGGCCTCCGCGGTGGAGACCGCCAGCGAGATCGAGCCGACGAGAAGGACGATCGACGAGAATCCATGCATGTCCCTCGGATCCTATCGGGCGACGAGCGGGGTTGCCGCCGTCCATACGGAGACCGGTCCGAGGCCCACGTTGACGAGCTTGACGACGTAGATCCCGGAGCGGGAGATCGGAGTCTGGATGACGGCGAACCCGGAAGAGGCGTCTGCAGTCTGGAGCACGGCACCCGAGGGATCGATCAGAACGAGCTGGATCGGCACATTGACGCTCGGCTCGGCGACGACGGAAAGTGCGAGAGCGCCTGCCGGAACGGTGAGCTGCTGCACCGACTGCTGGCCGGCGGCGAGCGTACTCGTGCTCGACGTCGTCTGGCCGGGGCCAGTCGACGGCTGCGCATTCGATGCCGAGCTCTCCAGGCAGAAGCTATCGACGTAGCTCGCTCCGGAGATCGGCCGGATCTCGAGCGTGTGATTGCCGCCCCGGAGTCCCCCGTAGCGAACGCTGAAACCGAACTGGGGAGTGCGCGTCGCGCCGGAGGAACCCGCGTAGCTGACGACCCCCTGTGAGACGCCATCCAGGAAGATCTCAGCGCTTCCCCCCTTCGGGCTCTTCGCGTACTTGTAGGTGACGGCGCCGAACTGGCCGGACGGCACGTCAATCGCGAGCGTCGCCGAGCCTTTTGCCATGTTCAATCGGAAGTGGCCGCCCGAGGCGTTCGGGTCGTTGACGAGGTGCCAGCCGTTCGCGTAGGCGATGCGCGAGTCGTCGTCTTCGAGACAGGTCGTAACGGGCGGTTTGCAGTAGGCATTGCCGACCAGCACATAGGGATCGCCGGCGGCGGTCTGGTCGATTGCGCTGTTCGACCGCGTGGTCTGGTTTCCGGTGATCACGAACGTCCGGGCGTAGATCGACCCCAGAATGTCGCCGGCTCCCGGGCTCCCGACCTTGCTGTTGGCGATCGTGATCGAGATCGTCCCGTCCGGCGTGAAGCTCGCCGCGTCCGGAGTGCCCACCTTCGTCGTCGAGGGAACTCCCAGCACGAGACCGACCACGGCGACCTTGGCCGTGCCGTATTCGAAGGTCACCTGGGAGTTTTCGTCGGTGCTCATCCCGACGTAGTAGATCCCGAAGGGCGCGGCGGGCGAGTTCCAGAACAGTCTCCACTGGGCGTCCGGCGGCAGAATCGAGAGATCCGCCATCTTCAGCGTGAAAACGAGCTTCTGTGAGCCGTCGAGGGCGTAGGGCTCGGCGACCGAGATCGACTGGATGTCGAGAGCGGCAGTCGCCAGCGCCCCGGCTTGATCGCCTGCCGGATCGGTCACCACGCGCACGCCGGGCGCCACGCAGGAGCTCCCGACCGGAACGGAGGTGACCTCGTTGCTGCCGCAGGAAGCGCCGAAGCCGTTCTGGGCGGTCACGCTGTAGGAATACGTCGTTCCCGAATTGATCGTCGGATCGTCATAGCTCGTGGAGGCGCCGACCGTCGCGAGGAGAGTCGGGGCGCCACTCGCGGAGCGGCGATAGACCCGATAGTTCGTGATCGGCGAGCCTCCGTTCTCCGACTCCGACCACGAGAGATGCGCCACGCTTCCGTTGCGGGTCACCGTCAGGGACGGCGCACCCGGCACCGTCGGCTCCGCCGGGTCGTACTCGTGGAAGAGCCGCCGTCCCCCTGTCTGCCGCGCGATGGCGGCGGTGGCCGTATATCCGTTTCCGGTCGCACCGGCCGGTGCCTGGACACAACCGGCCCCGCAGCCGTCGGCGTAGCCCACGAGCACGCGGCCTTCCCGGTCGACGGTGGCGTCCATGAAGTCGAGCAGATTCCGGCAGATGTTGGATCCGCCCAGGAACCAGATGCAGCCGCGCTGAACGGGATCGTTCGGAGTGGCGTCCGTGGTGATCCACGAGGCGCCGCCGTCGGACGTGTGGGCGACGTAGAGATGCCAGATTCCCGGAAAATTCGGGTCCTGGATGTTGCCCGCGGAGGTCGTTCCCAGAAATGCGAAGGCGGCGCGGTCGTTATCGCCTGCCACCATCGCCGGGAACGCGACGTTGTGGATGCCGAAGGACGCGCCGACGTCGAAGACTTTCTTCGTATCCCAGGTCTTTCCTTTGTCGTCCGAGACGGCCACGACCGCGTAGTTGTCCGCGTGCGCGTATCCGAAGTAGACGCGTCCGTCCTTGGCAATCGCGACCGAAGGGTCGCTGTTCGAGGCTGAGGAGACCGGAATCTTTCGGACTTCCCACGACAT